>Ga0335072_10014508_pt1 | contig 11192 bp, 10 predicted proteins | sample Lox_Sample_21_FD_206725 | JGI IMG/M metagenome (GOLD analysis project Ga0335072, IMG submission 206725) | Soil microbial communities from Loxahatchee National Wildlife Refuge, Florida, United States - Lox_Sample_2.1 | ecosystem: Environmental > Terrestrial > Soil > Wetlands | place: USA... | reverse complement strand
CGCTCGCGGCATGGCCCCGGATCGTGCAGCGAGACGGCGCGGTGGTGCTGGAAGATGGTGCCGCGCTGGCTGACATTGCCCGTGCACTTGCGGCGGCTGGCCACTATCGCTGGCGCAATGAGGCATTCGACGTGCGCGCCTCGCCAGATGGGCCGGTATTGGCACGGCTGGACCGCGGGGCCATTCCTTCCTTCGGGGTGGTCGCCGTAGGGGTGCATGTGAACGGGTTGGTGCAGCGTCCGGATGGGTTGCATCTCTGGATTGCCCGTAGGGCCGCCGACAAGCTGCTGGATCCGGGAAAGCTGGACCACATCACTGCTGGCGGCGTACCCGCCGGCCTGACTCCGGAACAAACGCTGATCAAGGAAGCAGAAGAGGAGGCAGCCATCCCGCCAGACCTTTCCCACCATGCACGCCGCGTGGCCGCCATCGGCTACGCCATGGAGCGGGCGGAAGGCCTGCGCCGCGATCTGCTGCATTGCTACGATCTCGACCTGCCACCGGATTTCGTGCCTCGACCCGCGGATGGAGAAGTCGCGGCGTTCGAACTATGGCCGATCGATCGCGTGCTGCAAACGGTACGCGACACCGACGATTTCAAATTCAACGTCAATCTTGTCCTGATCGATCTGTTTTTGCGCCTTAGGATGTTCCCGGCGGACGACACCCGCCGGCTGCACGCGGCGCTGGCGGCAGAATGAGACGTTCACTGCGTCGCTGATGACGGCCACGGGCGCTAACGGAACAGTAAGATTCACCGTATAGCGTGCGGATCTTGTGAGCGTGGATGGCTGTTCGGTGTCTCCTTCTTCGTCACTGCCTGGCTTGATCCGGCCATCTACCCCGGCAGGTCGGGGCGGTTTCGCCGCCGTGCGGCTCGATCGATCCTTCGTAGATGTCGGGGTCAATCCCGGCCGTGACGAGGCAAAGCAGCAAGCGCCCGTTATGACGCCGACAATCGCCTCCACGCTAAACCCAAGCTGCGTGTTCTGCTATGGTCCTAGACGTGTTTCGTCACGCAGGCCGCTCCGCGCTGGACCTGCTGCTGCCGCCCCAGTGCCTGTGCTGCGATGAACGTGTCGAAACGCACGGCCTGCTGTGCGCCCGCTGCTTCGGCCATACCACCTTCATCACCGACCCGTGTTGCGTCCGGTGTGGCGTACCATTCGCCGCTCCCGCTCAGGCCCTTCGCGGCGGATTGTGTCCCTCCTGCCACGCCGCGCCGCCGATGTTTGGCACCGCACGCGCAGCGTTGCGGTACGATTCGCAGGCCCGCAGGCTGGTCCTGCCACTGAAGCACGCGGATCGGCCTGAACTTGCCACCAGGCTGGCGCCGTATCTCCTGCGCGCAGGCGCGTTACTGCTGAGCCAGGCGAACCTGCTGGTGCCCGTGCCCCTGCACCGCAGGCGGCTTTTTCACCGCCGCTACAACCAGGCAGCTTTGCTGGCGACGGCGGTCGGCCACCTCTCCGGGGTGACCGCCGCGCTCGACCTGTTGGTACGTCACCGCGCCACCGTCTCGCTCGGGGACAAATCCGCCACCGAGCGGGCCGAGGAGGTGCGCGACGCCTTCGCCATTCGCGCGGGCAGGCAAGCACTGCTGCCCGGCCGGTCCGTGGTGCTGATCGACGACGTGATGACCTCCGGCGCGACGGCGAATGCGTGCGCCGTGGTGATGCTGGCCGGCGGGGCAACGCGCGTAGACGTACTCATCGCCGCGCGCGTTCCCGACCCGCGGCTTGGCTGAGGCGCGAGGTCGGGCTTGTGCCCGCGTCAGGCAGCCCGCTGAACCGCGGCGAGCTCGCGGATCTTGCGTGCCATGGCGGCAATGCCGTTGCCGCGATTGGTGGACAACGCCTCCAGCAAGCCAAGCTCGCGCAGGAAAACCGGGTCGGTGGCAACGATCTCGCCCGGCGTCCGCCCCGAATAGACCCGCAACAGCAGCGCAATGAGGCCGGAAACGATTGCGGCGTCCGAAATGCCGGCGAGGTAGAGTTTCCCTGCCCGGCACACGCCTTCCATCCAGACTTTGCTCTGGCATCCGGGCACGCGATGGGCATCGTCCATCCACGCGTCGGGAAACGGTGGCAGCTTCCGGCCGAGCTCAATGATAAATTGGTAGCGGTCCATCCAGTCGTCGAACACATCCAGATCCTCGCCGATGGCGGCGATGGCTGCGGCGGCGGTAGGTTCCTGTGGGATGACGAACGGATCGGACATAAGCCTGATGTGCGGGTGGCCACGGAATGGGTCAAGCTGAACGCGTGCCCAATCGGGTCCCCTACCGCCCAGGGCGGGTTTTTCGGCGTGGGCCTGGGTCACCGCTCAACCCGCACGGTTGCCTTGCACCCCTACACGTCCGTCGCCAACTCCGCCGCACCGGCAAACTGCGCTTCGACGGCGGGCCGTATCGATTGGTACTCCGAGATCACTTGCTCAACCAGCACCAGCAGCTCATTGCTCCACCCTTCAAGCGCCAGCGCTTCCAGCGTCGCGCACCGCGCCGACAGCGCCAAGGCACCAATCACCCGGCTCGCTGATTTCAACGTATGGGCGGCCACCCGGATTGCGTCGGCATCATGCGCGGTGCTGCCCCGTCGCAGATCGTCCAACAATTGCGGCGAGCTATGAAGGAAGCCCGACATTAGCCGCTGAACCAGCCCGCCATCAGCCTCATTCTCCAGTTCGCGCAGCCCGCTCAGCACTGCCTCCGACAGCGTCGCCTTGTTCCCGGCTGTGTACCCCTCTGCTACGGAGATGGTCTGCCCGACGCTTAGGGTTTTGTCGCTGCGCCACCGCGCGAGCATGGTCCGGATGGCGTGACGGGACACCGGCTTGGCCAGATAGTCGTCCATTCCGGCGCGCAGGCAGCGTTCCCGATCGCCCTCGATCGCGCTCGCCGTCACCGCGATGATCGGCGTGTGGCGGGAGGAACTCGCTTCCATCGCGCGAATCTCTGCCGTGGCCTCGAACCCATCCATCTCCGGCATCTGGCAATCCATGAATACCATATCGAACGTGCTGCTCCGGAACGCCGCCACCCCTTCGCGACCGTCGGTCGCGGAAGTCACGTCGCAGCCCTCAAGTTGCAACAGGATCCGCGACAGCTCCAGGTTCACTTCGTTGTCTTCCACCAGCAGCACCCGCGCACCAACAGGCGGTTGGGCACCGGGTAGCGCCGCTGCGAGCGATGGCGGCAGCGGCGCCGGCGCGGAGGCCAGCAAAGCGAGGCACTCATAAAGCTCCCGTTTGCGGACGGGTTTGGTCAGCCACCGCTCTATTCCCGAACCGGTGTCCATTCCCTCATCCGACGAGCTCAACATGGCGATGTGCGTCCCCGACACGACCGTATCGGCGCGAATCCGGCGCGCGAGTTCGCGGCCGTCTATCGAGGGTAGATTCTTATCGATCAGGACGAAATCGAAAGCGGTGCGGCGTTCCGCATGTTCGCCCAGCAGGGCCAAGGCTACCGCCGGATCCGTCACGCACCGGGTGTGCACGCCGATCCGGGTCAGTTGGCTATCGATGATCTCCAGATTCGTCTCGTTGTCATCGACCACAAGCACGGACTTGCCTTTCAGCGCCGGCCAGTCGGTGGGTACATCCGCATCAAAGTCATCCGCCACCTTCCCGACGATAACCGAAAACCGGAATGTCGAGCCGATACCCAGTTCGCTTTCCACGCTGATCGACCCGCCCATCAATTCGCAAAGTTGGCGCGCGATGCTGAGGCCGAGGCCGCTGCCGCCATACCGGCGCGTCGTCGAGCCGTCGGCCTGGGCGAAAATGTCGAAAATGTCCCGCTGCTTCTCCGGCGGAATCCCGATGCCGGTGTCACGCACGCGGAAATCCAGCCGGATGCGGTCGGACCCGAGTTCGACCGCGCTGACATACAGAGCAACCTCGCCGGCCGTCGTGAACTTGACGGCGTTGCCGAGTATGTTGGTGAGTACCTGCCGAATGCGTCCTTCGTCTCCGATCAAGTTTCGGGGCGTCGCAGGCGAGATCTGGTACAAAAGCTTGATCTTCTTCGCGCTCGCCGCGCCGGAGAACAACCGCACCGTTTCCTCGACCATGACGCGCAGGTCTAATTGCTCTGCCGTAATAAGCAATTTGCCGGCTTCGATTCTTGAGAGGTCCAGGACGCCGTTTACGATATGCAACAGCGATTCGCCTGAGCGGAACGCCGTCAGCGCATATTGCCGCTGCTTCGGCGTCAGATTCTCCTCAAGCAAGAGCTCCAGCATACCCAGAACGCCGTTCATCGGCGTCCGGATCTCGTGGCTCATATTGGCTACGAACTGCGACTTGACCCGGTTCGCCTGCGCCAGCTCCTCGGTCCGTTGTGCGACGCGTTCCTCCAGCGTGGAAGCAAGTTCGACGAGCTGCTCCTCGGCCTTTTTTTGTGCCGCCTGGCGCGACGCAACCGCATCGGCCATTTCATTGAACGCCAAGGCCAATTGACTGAATTCCGATACCGACTCCCGGTCCGAAGCGCGCGCGGCGTAATCGCCATCTCGCCAGCGCCTCGCGGCACCTGCCAGGTCCTGGATCGGGCGCTTGATAAAATGCGATCCGCCATACAGGGCGGCAAGGATCGCCACGACAAGTCCGACGAAGATCAACGCCATGCCACGCAAGGTCGCACGATCGATATCGTTGAACGCGGCAATCTTTGGCAGGCCCGCGCTCAAGAACAGATCGTAGGGCGGCAGGGCGGCCGGCACATAGCCGAAGATGCGGGTGATGCCGTCGACCCCCCTGGCTTCCTCCCATCCCGCCGTATCACCATCCATGATCTTTTCATGCGTCTTCCGCATGTTCTTGCCGATCAATGCGCCAGGATCGGGAAGACGGGAGATGATATTGCCGTCACGGTCGGCGATCAGGATGGAGGCGCCCGGCGACAACCCGCGATCGGCGAGCCGGTTGGTCAGCCAGTTCAGGTCCAACGCCGCCGAGACCACGCCGGCCACCTTGCCGTCCGGCCCGTTGAAGCGCAGGGCAAACTGGATGACTTGCTCGCCAGTGGCCGGATTCTTCCAGTAGTCGCCGACCGCCAGGTTTTCGGTCGCCATCGCGCGGATGAAGAACGGCATCTTCGAGACGTTTGCCAGTTCGTTTGGTGAACTGGAACAGACGGTGTGTCCCGTGGCGTCGGCAACCGACAGCCAATCATAGTTCGGCAACCCGGCCTTCAGGGCCTTCAGGTTCCGGCTACATTCCGTGGGATCGGCGGTATTGATCCAGGAGAACCGGGTCAGGGCCACGAGCAATTGCCGCGCGCCCTCGCGCAACTCCCCCATTTCCTCGCCGAACTGCCGCGTTATCTGGATGACGCGCTGGCGGATGTCATTCTCGCGCGCACGGCGCAAGTCGTATTCATTGTACCCCTGGATGGCCAGTGCCGGCAGGACCGCGATGACGGCAAGAAAGACCAACCGGGCGGTCAGCCCAAAGCCAGGCAGCCGGCGCATTACTCATCCTCCCGCTCGGGGGTAGGTCCCGAGTCTATCACGTTTTCGCTAAGCATGTGTCGCTGGGATGATATGTCCGGCGAGAGGCCTAGCGTCCTGATCGGTGGTCAGGCTGCGGTGGTGGCCGCCGCGGGTGACAGCCAACGGCGAAAGCCGGCCCATCCGGCGATGGCCAAGGCAGCGGAGACCGGCAGGATGGCGGGGAACCCGCCAAGCGCCATCGCCTGCCCGCCAACCAGCGAACCGAGTGCCATGCCAAGGAACAAGGCGCTGTTGTTCCAGGACAACGCCGTGGCAGTGCGGCCGGGGAAGGTACCCATAAGCAGGGACTGCTGAGCAGGGAAGAAGATTTGCGCCACCAGGGAGGTAGCCGCGAATGCGGCCCCGATCAAAATGCCGTCCTGCACCGCCAGCCGCAGCATGACGAAGCAGATGCCCAGACCGAGCAAGCTCATCTGGATGGCGATTGACGGCCCGAGCCGGTCTGCGAGACGGCCGCCCAGCAATGCGCCGGCAAATGCCGCGGCGCCATAGACGAACACAGTCTTGGCGATATCCCCAGGGCCGTAGCCCGCGTTGCCAAGGCCCGACGCAAGATAGGTGTACATGCCATAAAGTGCGGTGGCCCACGCGACGGTCGGTGTCAGGGACCGTACCAGCGCCGCGGTGCTGAACGGGCCGGCTTGCGGTGCCTGCCCCGGTGAGGCCGGCTGCGCGCCCGCCCACAGGCCAACATGCACCGGAGTCAGGATCAGGCTGCCCACCGCCAGGGTAATGAAGACGATCGGCCAGCCGAGGCGGAGGCTCGCCATGGCACCCACCGGCGTACCCAACGGCAGAGACGACAGCAATCCAGTCACCACGATCGCGATCCAGGTTCCGCGCTTCCCTGCGGGCGCGGTGCTGCCGACCAGGACGTAGATCGACGGCGTGACCCCGGCAGCGGCGATGCCGCAGAGCAACCGCGCCGCGACCATTGCGAGCAAGCTGCCGCAGTCCGCCGTCAGCAGATTGGCGAAGGCGAAGCCCACCAGGCAATAGGTCAGGATGCGGCGCCGTCCCAACCGATCGGCGAGGTGACCGAAGATCGGGGCCGCGACAACGTAGCCCAGCGAGAACGCCGTCACCGTTAGGCCGACGCTGCGCACCGCCACCTGGAAGTCCCGGGCGATCAGCGGGATCAACGGCGAGACCACGAACAGATCTGTTCCGATCAGAAACAATGTGATCCAGGCGACCACCAGTCGCAGCAGGGAAAACATCCAGAGGGACCTGTCGCGCTCCCGGCTGTCAGGCCGCGGCCTGGCTGCGCTGTGCCGACGCCCGCGTTTCGGGCTGGTGACCGGCCTTTTGTGCTGCCAATTGGACCACAGTGTCCAAACGTCGCCAGACGCCATCCAAGGCCTCGGCCATGAGCCTGGCATCCAGTACGGTCTCGGAATACAGCTCCGGCCGCGCCTGCAGCACTGACGACGTCACTTCCATGGCCTCGGCGGCATGGCGTTCCTCGACGCCCTGGGAAAAGCAGTCGGCGAAATACGGTTCATCGCGGACCGCGGGGAAATGTGCGGCCAGAGAATCTGCGAGCGCGCGCATCCACCAGTCCGACATCAGCTCCACGATGCACCACGGCCCCAGCGACCGCGCATACAACGTGCCAGCCAATTGAACGAAGCGGGAAGTCTCCGGATCGAGATGGCGGCACAGTTCCGTTGCCGAACCGAATTCTTCATCTTCCAGCGACAGCTTCGCGCCCATGTTCTGGAACGCGCGGGTCAACTGGTAATGGTGTGTGTCGCCCCCTGGCAGACCGTCGTCATCGATGAAAATCTGCAGCTTGCGCTTTCGCATTGCCGGACTGTCGAGATGTGGCAGGTGATAGACTGCCGCACGCGTCGCGTGCATAGCCGATTGGTAAACAAGGTGAATTTGTCCCAAAAGTTGTGGATCGCGCCCCATAGCAGGATTGAGTTCACGCAAATGCTGGAAGAATGGACTGCGTGACGGATGATGGTCGGCCGCAATCTGGTCGATTGCCGCGCTGAACTTTGCAGTGATATCGCTGCGCATTTCGGCTGCGGCACGATGTGCGGCCGTAAGGCTGGAAGGCTGGGTCATCGTGCGGGCTCCCCGATTGAGCGCAGCAACTGCAAATCGAACATTGCATCCGGCGTGTAGCATTGCGACTGCACACGTTCAACGGCTGCGTTATTTTTTCGGCTGCTTATCGTGCGCCCGCTGATTAATGGAGACAGCCGTGAACCCGACGTTATTGCGCGAACGTTGGCCTGTAGCAATATCATCATCGAGCGAACTCGGCGGAGTACAAGGTCAACTCACTCGTGCCGGGCGGCAACGCTCCCAAACAACTGTCAGCAGACATGGAGGCGAACGCAATTTTGTCACGACCTGCCGATTGTCAATTTCTCCAACATCAGGACCTATTCTGGCCGATGGTGTGCGCCAGCTACAGCTTCAACAGCTTCGTCGCATTGCCGCCCGCCAGCTTTGCGCGGTCCTCGGCGCACAGCGGCACGCGGTGCAGCCATTCCGTGGCCGGCTTGTTGGGCGCGAACGGGTAATCGACCGAGAACATGATCCGGTCCAGCCCAATTTCCTGGATCGTGCACATCAAGGCGGGATCCGACCAGAAACCGCTCGTGGTGACGTGGAAATGCGCGCTGAACACGTCGCGAAAGCCGCGGCTGCCCTTCCAATCGCGCTCCAACGCCATGTTGATCCGCCAAGCATAAAATGGCAGGCCCTCACCGAGATGCCCCAGGATGACCTGTAGCCGTGGATAGGCGTCGAACACGCCGGACAAAACCAGGCGCACCCCCTGCGTCGCGGTCTCCACCGTGAAGCCCCAGGCGGCGCGCAGAATGCCGGGCACCTCTTTCATGTACGTCCCGTAATAGGCGTCGATCACCGGCTGCACCGGGACCGCGGGGTGGAAATAGATCGGTACGTCAAGCGCCTGCGCGCGTTCGAAAATCGGCCAGAACGGCTTCTCATCATGGAACTGGCCGTTGGTCAGGCCATGGATCATGGCGCCCTTGAAGTCGAGCTGCGTCACCGCGCGTTCCAACTCGTCGGCTGCGGCTTTGGGATCGGGCGTCGGCACCACGGCAAACCCGGCAAAGCGATCGGGATGGGCCCGCACCGCCGCGGCAAGCCGGTCGTTGGCACGGCGCGCCAGACGCACCGCGACGTCGACATCCGTGGTCTTCTGCACCGAGGGGGCCGAGTGGGAAATGACTTGCAGGTCGATGCCGGCCTCATCCATCTCGCGAATCCGGCCCTCGCCCAAATCTTCCAGGCGTTGCACCATCGGCGGTGCGCGGTAGGCGTCCAGCGGACCAGACATAGCGCCCAGCTCCGGGTCCTGGAAATGCTCCTCGAGTGCGACAACGAATGGCTTGGCCGGCATGTGCTTCCTCCCTCGCTGGCGAGATGTTTGACGCGTCCCGCTGGCTTGTTCAACGGGTGGCTCAGGGCGCCGGCTCAAGATAGGCACGAGGCCGGCTACCGTCCCGGAACAGGCGCAACAGGCACGGGATGCCGCTCTCCGTTAGCATCCTGAACGCACAGGTTGTGAGGTTACGGAGTCGTGTTTGGACACAAGATGCTGTCCGTGCGCGGACTTATGGCCGGCGGGCTACAAAAACCCGGAGGAAGCACATGAGCGAATATCGCATTTATCTGCTCGACGCCGCCGACCGCACGTGCGATTACCGCGTCATCCGCTGCCAGGACGACATCGAGGCCATGAGTGCGGCGGCAGACCTGCAGTGTGGGCTTGCCGGCATTGAGGTCTGGGCCGGCACCCGGATGGTCCAGCGCCTGAGCCTGAAGGAAAGCGCACGACCCGCAACCAGGCATTGATGCAGACATCCGCGTAATGGGATTTGCCGCGCGCGTCAGGAGAAGCGCGGTTATGCACATCGAAGGCCTCCTCCCCTCGTGGCCGCCTTCTGGGAGGGGGTTGGGGGAGGGGGCGATACGAGTACCCACTCGTGGTCCCCGGTGCCCTCCCTCAAGGGGCCTACAAGGGCCCGGAACATCGTCAGCCCGCATCGGCTTGTCCTGGAACTCATGGGTATGTGCCGCTGCTTGCTCGAAACGTCGCACCAGCCCTGACGCGGGCCCGCTTTCCCAAGCCCGTCGCCGCGCCACACGCCGGTAGCCACCATAAATTGGGATGGTTCCGCTCGCGGCCGTTTCCTTGTCGGGAAAAGCCGCCTATCCTGCCGGATTATGAGTTCCGATCTGTTATCTCGGCGATCGACGACTCTGCGCCCTGCTCTGCTGGTGGCAGCGGGAGTCGTTGTCCTGGCAGCGGCGGCCGGGATCGTGCTGCACGAACGCGCCGTTCCGACCGCAGCCCCCGAGACGGCCACCGCCCCAACGCAGCCCGCGGTCCAGCCGGTTCGGTCTGCCCCAGCCACCCGGGCGGTGACGCAACCCAGCTTCGACGTGGTCCGTATCAATCCGCAAGGCGACGCTGTCATGGCCGGGCGCGCCGTGCCGGACAGCAAGGTCACGATCCTTGATGCCGGCAAGCCGATCGGCGAAGTCCAGGCGGATCAGAACGGCAACTGGGTGTTCACGCCCTCCAGCCGCCTGCCACCCGGTTCGCGCGAACTGACATTGTCGGAACAAACGCCGGACGGCAAGGAGACCAAGGGCAGCCGCTCGGTCGTGCTGGTCGTGCCGGCCCAAACTGCGGTCGCCCAAAATCAGCCTGCGCTGGCAGTGCTGACCGGGCCCAATATTGCCCCCAGTGTGCTGACCGGGCCTGCCACAGGCATTGGGCTGGCCGTCGGCGCGATGGAATATGGAGGACATGGCGAGGTGCGCTTCTCTGGCACAGCGCCACCGGGCACCGCCGTTCGACTTTATATCGACAACCGCCCGGTCGGCGGTGCCTTCGCCGACGGGCAGGGCGAGTGGACGCTGGCGGCCCGGAGCATCCTTGGGGCGGGCGGCCACAGTTTGCGGCTCGATCAGGTGGCACCAGATGGCAAAGTGATGGCCCGGCTGGAGCAATCCTTTACCCGAGAGCAGATGGCGGCTTTGCAACCACCGAAGGGGCAGATCGAGATCCGGCCTGGCGAGAGCCTGTGGGTTATCGCCCGCAGCACTTACGGCCAGGGCACGCGCTACCTGGTGATCTTCCAGGCCAACAAAGGACAGATCCGCGATCCGAACCTGATCTACCCCGGTCAGGTGTTCACGCTGCCGGCCGCGGCTTCCGTTCCGGCGATACCGGCCTCGTCCAGCACATCCAAATAGGGCGCCAACTCGAGCAAGAACCGGGTCAGTTCCGCCAGGAGTTCCGTGGCCGTAACCGGCAGAATGTGGGCCTCGGCCTCAAGCCGCACGCGATGGTCGGGCAGCAAGACCATTCGCCAACGGCCGGGCAGCACGCGCGGCAGCAGATGTATGATTTGAAAGCTGGTCGGCCGAATCCGTGGATCGCTCTTGCCGGCGGTGCTGGGGACGCGCCCCAGCGTAGCCGTCAGTGCCAGCCGGCCGTCTCCCGTCTCATCCTGCACGAATTTCGCCCGGATCACGCGGCCGCGCCAGCGGAACAGGAACCCTGGCAATGCGGTGGGTCCGCGCGCCGAGAGGCGGCCCCGCGCGTCCACCGCAAACGGGCCAAGAATGAACGGAGCGTCGAACGGCATGGAGCGCCTCCTTTACTGGCTCGGG
>Ga0335072_10014507_pt1 | contig 11193 bp, 13 predicted proteins | sample Lox_Sample_21_FD_206725 | JGI IMG/M metagenome (GOLD analysis project Ga0335072, IMG submission 206725) | Soil microbial communities from Loxahatchee National Wildlife Refuge, Florida, United States - Lox_Sample_2.1 | ecosystem: Environmental > Terrestrial > Soil > Wetlands | place: USA... | reverse complement strand
GGCTGTTCTTCGTTATAAGGAACGACTTCAGGTGGAGTGTCACTGTTATCTCATATTCTGTATACTTTGGAATATTCTTTTTTTGTGATGCTGCCTGTCTTCCCCCGCGATCTCCGGATTTATCTTAAGTGGAACAATGCAGGCTGGTCAGGTGTCCTTCCCCAGATCGCTTCCAGCAAACTTATTCCCGCATCTATTGGACTGGAGAGCTGCTCTGACAAGGGAGCAGACCACCATCTCTGGAGGTCTTTCCAGATTTAGATATATGGTTAATGTGCCCTGTTGTCTCGTCAGCCTTCTGAGGGGCTGCTCGGTCTGCTCATTGAGTAATAAGGAGTTCTGCGCAGAAGACTTTTACTTGTGATAGTTTCAAGGCCGAGGAATGAGAAGTCTTCACGAGGAAAGAAAGCAGTGTTCTGAGAGTTCAATATATATTTAAGCCGGTTGGTAGTAGCATAGTGTATTTTTTCTGTCTTTCCCTAGAATGCTAGGACTCGTTTCCTTACAGCTTTCCATCTCCGCCTTATCAAAAGTGTCCCGAGATCTAGTTCAAAATGTTGCCCAAACCCTCCTTTGTATTTGCTCTTGTAGCTGTGGCTTCTGCCGTTCCAATGAGGGTGGGACTTGAGTTTGAGAAGAGATCTGGATTGCCACAACTGACATTGCCTTATGGAACGTGGCAGGCTGCAAGTTATAACGCACTATCTGATATGTGAGTGCACTACTCGGTATATTTGAGACAACTAGAAAATCCTTTCTTTCTATCATAATTTCAAGATTTCTATCAGCTCTTAAATGCTGAAGGTCTATCACACATTTCCAATGACTGACAGTCAGTCAGCTACACATTCAAGAACATTCGGTTCGGTGCTCCACCTGTAGGTGATCTTCGATGGCAGAAACCAGTAGTTCCTGGTACGATTTCGCGATTTCTCAGCTTTGTTCTTTGCTAAGTATTTTAGCGTATAATGCTACTCTGCAAGATGGCAGTTACGGTCCTTATTGTGTGCAAGGTGCAGTAAAAGGTCTCAATCTTCTCGGGCCTGGGGATCAGTCTCCTGTCGGTGGAGCCATCAATCAGTTCCTTGGGGGTATCCCACTTCCAATCTTCTCGGGTGGTAATGAAGACTGCCTCTTTCTCGACGTTTACGTTCCAGGCAAGGCTATTATAAACCCTTCATTGGGCCTACCTGTTGTTGTCTGGATCTATGGAGGAGCGTATGTCTTCGGCAGTAAAGACAGCTTTGAGCCATTGCTTCCTTTCTATGACGGATCTGGGCTCATATATGAATCTGGCGGTGATATCATTTTCGTCGCCATGAATTATCGTCTAGGAGCATACGGATTCCTCTCCGGTACGACTATGGAGAATGAGGGCTTGCCCAACGCAGGTCTTTGGGATCAGCGAGCTGCCTTTCAATGGGTGCAAGATTATATTTCGCTTCTTGGTGGCGACCCTACTCAAGTTACCGCAATGGGTGAATCTGCTGGAGCGGGTAGTATCCTTCATCATTTGGTTGGAGAAGGAGGCACACTTGATCCACTGTTTACAAAGGCAATATTGCAAAGTCCAGCATATGAATATATGTGGGACAGAAAAGGAACAAGTGAAGCAATCTTCCAGGAATTTGCTGCTTTAGCAGGCTGCACAGGCGGTTCTATGGCTTGCCTCCGATCGGCAAGCGCAGATACATTGGTAACCGCCTCCACCGCCCTTAATGCTGCAGTTCCCGATGGCTCATTTGCTGTTGGTATGTTCATGCAAGGCCCTAGAACTTGTCATCACATACTGATATGAATATTAGGTCCTGCAGCTGATGGTTCCTTCATTCGACAACTTGCCGTCCTCGAAATGGCTTCTGGGCATTTCTGGCCCGTAGAATCCCTGGTTCTCAGTCATGTATCTGACGAGTCCGTTCTCTTCGTTGACGGACATATCCAAACGGATGCCGAGTTCACAACATTCCTTGATTCAGTCTTTCCTAACTACACTCTAGCGGCCGGTTTGAATGCCATCATTGAGGAATTCTACCCGCCTGTCTCCACCAACTCCACATATGCCACCGAAACAGACCGGGTCCTCGCTTTCGTCCGCGACTCCTCCTTCACCTGCAACGTCCGGCACCTCACAGAAGCCTACGGTGACTCCAACGTCTATAACCTCCAATACTCCGTAACCCCAGGCTGGCACGCTACCGACCTTATCCCGACTTTCTTTAGCGAAGCCCTCTCGCTCGACTCCCTGGCCGAGGACATCTTCTTCAGTCTCGTCCCCCTTTTCGAAGGCATCTCCTGGGCCTACCAAAGCTACCTGACCTCATACATCAAGAATGGCGACCCGAATCCCGACCGTGCTATCTTCAATATCCCAAGTGCTATCCAGTGGAATCATCCCGACTCTAGCGGCGAGCAAATCACGGGTGTCTTGAATGTCGGTGATTTGGGCTTCTCGTGGATCTCGGATACGCAGAACGAGAAAACGCCTTGTGATTTCTGGAGGGAGGTCGCGGCTGCGGCGACCAATCTGGGTAACATCTTCCCATTTGTTCCTCCGAAGTGATCTTGCTGACTGTCTCTGAGGCGGATATGCTCCTCCTGGCTCTGTAGTTGCTCAGAACCTCTTGCCCGTTCCAAATGATCCGTCGGGAAATTACGGTAGCTGATGAAAACGTATACTTGATATCATGTTGGAAAAATGGTTTGCTGTGGGTGTGGTCGGGGCTGGCGCGTCTGGGTGTTATAAGTCATGTCACATATTTACGAAGTATATGTCTGTTATTTTACGTAGTCATGTTACCCGCATTAGCGATGGTAGCATATTTCAAATCTCAACTTGTGAATACGAAAATGCCTGCTTAAGTATTCAGCCACATACGCAGAGCGGACAGATAATTCATAACCAAATCATAATATTGCTAGAAAAGATACAAACAGCCCAGAAACTCCATGCATGACGCTCTAAGCAGACTTTCAAGAGAAACTCCATTCCTGAACTGTCTTTCAAGAGGGGAATTTGAAGCGCCAAAGCATCATGCCTAGCTGTATCAAAGGGGTCAACGCACAGCCTTATTTTTTCATTTCAACATAATTTGAAGGAAAGATTCCTACTCTCGTGCCGATCATGCCAGTCCTATTGCAAATGTTAGCTATTGAAGTCCTGGAACAGACAAGGCAGTGTTATATAACATACCACCAATCCTCCGCCTTGTCAGTCTTCTTCGTCACGGTAATTATATCACCCTTCTTAAAGCCTAAGTCGCCAGGCTGATCCGCCTCAAAGGTGAACAGGGCCACGGCCTGATTCTTCTCCAGGCCTGCAGTTTTGCTGGCGAGGAATTGCGGCTTCGGCGCCACTGGCCTGCCTGGTCCCGCTTTGCCGCCGCTAGGAGAGTCACGGTATGTGTAGTCATCATCAAAGCCGGATGTGCGATTGCGATTTAAGTTCCCACGGCCTACGCTGCTTTGGGCTGGCCTGTCATATACATCGTCCGCCCATGTACTTGCCCGTTTGGGCCGGTCGCTATAAGAATAGTCGTCGTCTCCTCCAGTGTAGCTATCTCCCCTGTTTCTCCGGACTCCTTCACCGTAGCCGCTCCCTCTACGGCCTTCCCAGACAACATCGTCGTGCCTGTCATCATACTGTGGCGCGTCGTTGTACATGGAATCATCTCCTCCTCCAACACCGGAAAAGACTCTGGAGTTAAGAACACTCATGAGGGAGGCTGCGGCTGGCGGGGGACGGACACTGCCTTCCATCAGCTGACTCGCAGTATATCGTACCCCATAAAGCTTCTCGTTCGCATCTCTCCTCTCCACGATGGCAGAACCCTCCAGAGAAACACCCGCGAACAACCCCTTTGTTTTCGAATAACTGAATACGCCAGCTACGCCCTTCAAGCTCGCAGCTCCAGCAGCTTCTGCGTTCCTTCCGATAGGTCCAGCTGCTAGAGAGACATTGCCGCCCAGTGTGAGAGAGCCTTGTTGTGAGAAGGCTTTTACAGCTGCTGTATCATTCAGAACGAAAACGAAGTCCGTTAACTCAAAGCCAATCTGTCCACCGAATCCAGCACCTCCTAGACCGATCGCGGATGGAGCGGACCATGTTCCATCAGCGAGTCGCGCAACTACAATGCCATTCCCGTACCGTCCAGAGCCGAGGAAGCCTGCCTTGAGAACCGTGATAATCGCTAAGCCCTAAATATAATCAGTACACCTTGTGATTTCAATCTCCAGCAACGAGTATCGTACCTTCGCATTTGCAAGGACTGATGGAGGGATAACTTTGTCCGGACCAAAGGCTTGTCTAGGATCTATGAAAGAAGCCAAGATGTTGCCGCACTTTTTGCATTCCGCTGAGAAAGGCTTAGGTTAGCACAATACAGCATAGATAAGTATCTGAATTGGCTTACACGCCAGAGACGACGGAAGCGGATTATGTATTCCCAGAGGCATCTTGAAAGTGTGCAGTCTGGTGAGGGACTGAAACGATTAATACAAGCCGGAAGCTTGGGCGAGCGCGGGGCAAGCAGAAAGAGCCCAATAATAGGTATAAGCAATTATATAATAAATAGGAAGTCGTACGAGGTGCCTTGGTGAAATATTGCGGGCGGGATTATTTAATAGCAGCTTCAGCTGTGGATGAGTGAAGACATTATCGAGAACACAGCTGCAGTCCGGACATCTGACGTCGCTTCGGTGCGCCACATCCGAAGGCCGCGATTACAATTGAGGCGCAGCTCTTGGCAGCAACTTTCAGTTTTTTTCAAAAGCATCAGAACAAGAACAAGCCTGGAGCTGACGTGGAGAAAGCCCAATGTTACAATAACCCTAATCATCTTATACATACAGCTTTTCTGTCAGCTGGACTAAGGGTCCTCCAATAGCCTGAGGCGACACAATCCGGTGCATCCGTGCCTTGTCCTCCTGCCCGGAACACCTCTCTACCCCAGCATCCAGGACTTCCGAGAAGCTGTGGCGGAAGGCTTGGACCCTCTGAACTGCGGCCCCTCAAACTCTCTTCTTCTATTTGGACTTTCAAAAATAAGCCTCCACCATGTCGGACGCCTATGAGCGCGAGCGCCAGAACAACTCGCGCCTCTCCGAGCTCTCGGCCAAAGTAACTGCCCTGCGCGGCGTCACAGTCGATATCTACGACAATGCGAGAGCGCAAGATGTTATTGACAATACTGTATGACTGCTCGCTATTCACCTGTGGCTGGGAAGGGCAAGGGATAGGATAGGACTGACTTTGTCTCTAGTCTGATACGTTTTCTTCGATGAGTACTTCTCTTAAAGGCTCCGCGGGGCGGCTAGGACGTATGGCAGCGGCGGGAAATAAAGTGGCAATATTTAAGCTGGCGGGGATCATTGTTGGAGTTGTAATTGCGCTGTGGATCATATGGAGACTCTTCGTATAGAGGAACAGAAGTCAGGAGCATATCCCGGAGTTAAGGGTAAAGGGGTTGTGGGTAAAGCCATGTAGGCCCCGTATATATCGACGTGAGATGATTGAGATCGAGGACAAAGAGATTGTACCATATGGCACAAGTCATGGAAACAGCACAGCAATGGCGTTATGGCTGGGATGATGGATATATCAATGTGCATTCTAACTATTAGAGGTCAATATAATTTTCGCCTTACCAATACAGTAATATTCCTGTGCTTTCACTTTTACTTCGTTCAGTCGTAGGGCTTTAATGCCATCTCTATGTTCAAAATCTGACAAAGTCTGCTTTTTCATATTCCTGGACGCCTACTGCCAAACATTAGAGAATAAGTCCTCACTTGCCGCAAACCCTGTTGCAGGCTTCGCGCCCGTAGAACTAGCCCCAGGTGTCGCGGGAGCAGCGCTACTCCAACCACCGAAATCTTCGTCTGCACTGACCTTTGGAGGGCCTGAAACTGCAGGAGTGAATCCGCCTCCTCCTCCTGGCACAATGCTTTGATTTGCTAATGAACCGCTGGAGCCCCATCCGAATGAATTCGTTTGGGCTGGTGGCGCTGGTTTGGAAAGAGGCGGACTGATTTTGGCAGGGGCTACATAAGAATTATTCCATGCCTCAGTTGATCCCCAAGCATCAGTACTGTTCCAACCACTTAAGGTTGATGTTGTGGGTTGAGCTTTCGTTTGAGGTGGAGGTTGCGGTGCTGAGAGGTTGAATACAGAAGTGTTTTGGGCAGGTGGAGAAGTAATCGTCTGCTTCGGCGGTGCCTGCATTGGAGCCGGAGAAGAAAAGTCAAAAAGATCGCCAAGTCCAGAGTTCACAGCTGGCTGTGCGACAGATAGGGGCGAGCCCCCTGGTGCTGAGTCGAATGCACCAAACCCACTTGAGGAACTAAAGGTACGTGAATGTTGAGCTGGCGCAGGAGGCGCCTTTTGCACTGGCTTTGCGTCGAAGAAGCTGCCCGTGCCAAAGCCCGATGATTGAGAGGACACCTGGGACGGCGTGGATCGGTGACTTTGAATGTTTCCTAAACCTGCAAACGCTGATGGTTTTGCAGCTGGCGACTGTGCAGGAGGCGAAGTCGGAGTACCAAAACTGAGACCACTAAAAGCATCATTGAGTCCGCTCACTGAAGATTTGGGTTGCTGAGCAATCGTGGGTGATTGCGTGCCGCCGAAAGAGGCACGCGAAGTTTGTGAGGATTGTTGTTGAGGTTGGGGTCGAGGAGCTGATGCGTAAAGGGAGAGTATGGATTGTTTTAAATCTGGCCGTGACTGAGCTGCTGCTCCCGACATAGCTGCAGCACTCGAAGGGCGGTTTGGAGGTGCTTCAGTGCCAAAGAAATCTAAACCCAAAAGAGAGTCCGCAGGCTTCACCTGTTTCGAGGGAGCTGCATCAACATTTGGCACAGGTCTAGGAACTGGGGGAGATGTGGTGTTCGGTCGTCGCGCTGGTTCAGTAACGTTGCCAAAAAGGTCTGGCTGCTCAGCTCGATGTATTGAGGAGGGACCAGTTACTTGAGGTTCAACAGTGGCAGCTTTCTGCGAAGCTGAGCGTTCAATGCTGTGCTTCTCCTTAACCAGGTTCAGTGGAATATCATCGTCTCCCTCTGCGTCCAGCGTAGAAGGATCTGGTATCGGTCCATCCATAACCCATCTCTTGGACTCGTATTTCGTTCTGATGAAGTTCTCAATCTTGGCTTCGGATGGCACGTGTCCAGGCGCCAATTTTGCCTCCCAGTACTTGTTCGCTCGAGCATTGCCCCATTTCAGAACACTCTGCAACTGCTCGTCTGTCCATGCATCTAGGTCAACCGATTTCACCCTGCTGATGTGTGTTCCCATCCCTCGGTGGATTCCCGAGCACCGAATACAAATGAAAATCCCGAGGTTCCAGCTCGCCCATCTTGGATCTGTGTGAAACTTTGACTTAGTAACCGTATCCCGGCCGCGTCTATCAGTCCCAAGGAGACTCACGCTTATTCCTCTTGCAATCTGCACAGGTCTTGTTGCCTTCCAATTTGAGGAGGCTCTTGATCGTCTGCTGATTTTGGGCAGCGCGATCAGCCGCAGGATTCGGAGGCCTTCTAGACATAATGATTATCGAAGCTGTGCGCACACAGCCCGTACAAGGATGACGGGTTTATTCTGTCGCAATAATTTGAGAGGGCCCAGATGCAGTGAATGTAAGAAGTTAGTCAGGCGCGACGTGTTACCTGATTGGCTGGGATGCTCTGAACCGGGTATGGAATGACGATGTTTGTGGCGCAAAAGATCCCAAATCATTGACAAGGTAACCAAGTAGTTTTGGAATCTCTCAAAAATGAGCTTAGCTAATGAACGTAGTTAAATCCAAATACCTTCTCAGCAGTGAATCAGCTTCGTTCCATAACATATAAAGACTCCATGCGTGTCCGTACTTGGCCCAGCATCATTCGCACAATCTACATATTCAGCAACTACGCGCCTCGCACCCACACCCACACCCGCTACAAAGCTCTCCAACTACTCCACCGAGCCACCATATTAAAGTCTATGCCTACTATCCCATTCCTTGGCAGTCTTTTTAGTTCCTCCAGTTCCTCCAGAAACATGTCTTACCCAGTCCAAAAAACAGACGACGAATGGCAAGCCGTCCTCTCAAAAGGTGCGCAAATCTACCCCGCCACCCCGCACATGCGAATCTCCATCTTATACTAACACATCCAACAGAACAATTTCGAGTCTTGAGAGAAAAGGGCACTGAAGCGCCATTCACCGGCAAATATGACAAGCACATGCCCGAAGAGGGTGTTTACGCCTGCGCTGCATGCAACGCCCCGCTCTATAAGGCGACACATAAATTCAAGTCTGGCTGTGGCTGGCCGGCCTACTTCGACAGCATACCTGGCGCTGTGACAAGGCACACTGATCGCTCCTTTGGGATGTCCAGGACGGAAATCGTGTGTTCGAATTGTGGTGGCCACTTGGGCCACGTGTTTAAGGGAGAGGGTTATCCTACGCCTACGGATGAGAGGCATTGTGTTAATAGCATTAGTTTGAAGTTTTCTCCGGAGGATAAGGTCGAGGATGATGCGGCGACGACAGAGAGTAAGGTTTAAGGTGATCTTAGGGAAGGGATGGAGGCGTTCTTGACAATCTGATGGGTGACATTCTAAACTTGTTTTGGACTATATAACATTTTTACAATAACGGACTTACTTACACATGAGATATCTCAAAGACGTGACAGACTTAAGGTTTAATTCTCTACATAAGACCAGAATAGGATTCTTATTAGAGTTTTCCCATTCCGTCATGAGATTTGAGCACAATTCTGCATTCAGTGAGGCTTCCGTATGACCCCTATCCGATCGCACAGTGAAAACTCAAAGCCCCTTCTCATGTGAAAACCAGCTTCCGTCATGGTACAGCGCAGCTAACATGAACCAGGCCAAAGCAAGTCAGACATTTCTACGTTACACAAGACCAATTTTGTTCAGAGCCGAGTTAAAATCAAGTAGGTTTTAAGCCTCGGTGCTGTAAGCCGTCACAACCACATCTGGAATAATACCACTGATACCTATCTCTTTAGCTTTGGCTGCTTGTTTCATCTGCCACTTCTCCTCTTCTTTAAGGCGACTGATCAATATTAGCATCTTTCAAATTGGCTGGAGGAATATAAACCTGCCTGGTATGAGCTTTGACCACATCAAATCTCTTGTGGCACTCCGAGCTAACTGCTTCATTAACATGGTGAGGGACAGCATCCAACTTGATTTCTGGGAAGTCTTTGATGATGGTCGTCTTCTCGAGGCTTCTTGCAAGCGCGACGATTTTCTGCTTCAGAGCACTCTTCTTGACACTTAGTGTTTGTGACTTCCTACGCTTGCTTTTGACATCCCCAAGGAGAGAGGGTCCATTGCATGGAGTGATTGGACGAAAAATCTGCTGTGTAATCTGAGCATATTTGTAGTTGTACAGAAACTTGCCCCGAATATCTTCCAGTTGCTTTGGGCCTAGGGACTGTGGGGAGGTATTCGAAAGTGAGGAAGAGGCATCAGAGGCCGGTGAAAATAGACCATCAGAAGAAAGTCTCCGAACGTTTTGCAACTTTCTCTTCATCTGCTTCAGTTGTCTTCGATAACTCTGAATTTGGGTGTCGAGCGTCGTGACGAGGGACGACTCTTTCTTCAGCTTGTGCCCATATTCACCTGCTGCAACAACATAGCGTCGAAACCTTTCTGTTTTCTTTCTTTGATTCTCTTTGATCCGAGAGCGACTGGCTTGTGATGGTACGTTGATGGTCTTATGCTGCTCTTCTTGAGCTAGACTTAATAGACTAGGGAGAAAGGAAGACATCTTCCTAGGTGCGAGTCATAGAGTGGTTTTTCTTGCGAGGATCATCGTCTACTATGTCTGTTAGCTATCTTTGGCAAGTCGATTGCACAGTAAGCCAGGAACAGAAATATCTTACAACACTAGCAAGTAGACAACTCACCGAGTAGAAACTAAATCCAATACGATGCTCAAGATGTAGTTGAAGCACATAGAAAGACAAACTCATTAGTCCGTACTGCTCAACTGGCCAAGAAAGTAGTAGCTATTGGAGTTCTGTCGCTTAAATGACTAGCACAATAATGTTTTTGCTACCATTATTTAGTCTATTGTTACTGTATTGATCAATAGGAGAGTCTCAATAAGACGCTTAATATTGGCAAAACCAAACCTCACTTACGCTCAGCAAGGGCGCATGGAAGAAGCAAAAGTCGCAAATACTTTACAAATATTAGAGAAATTTAAGAGTGATTTATTAGAACTCAAAGCTATGTCATACTCGCTGCTTGATTGTAGCACGATTAAGACAATGGCTGTAAAGCACTTGCTACATATAAGCTCATATAGAGATAAATCACAGTGCAACTTACGATCTGATATGGAAAGAAGTACAGCCATCCTAGCAACAATATTCGTCGGAACCCAATAGTGGCCACTCCCACCATTGTGACTCTCAGATCTCCAACCCAATCCGCCGCCAAACATTACCAGTGTCTTCACATAGCTTGAGAAAGTCCTCGTTGTCAAGGTTCTCACAAATAAAGTCATTGATAATGGCCTGCCGTTCTTCCGGAGAGGCTTCAGCATAGCCCGGTCTCTGCCAAAGTTCTTGCGGTGCGGGCCGGTGTTTGTGTTTTAAGACGAAGGCTTCGATTTCTGTCATCAAACTGTCTGGAGGCTGAATTGCTTCTTCAGTTGTTGCGGAAGATGACCGTCCTACAACTGTGGCCAAGGCAAGAGGTGCAGTATGGTCACGTCCTGACAAGGTTTGCGTTTGTGTTGCTCTATCCACCATCTTCCTAGCTTGCTTGCTAACCTGCAAAATATCCAGTTCTGTTACACTTGGACGTTTCCGCATTGCCGTAGTCATCACCTTTGACTGCAAATCTGCAGCAGTAGAAGACCTAATGACCACAGCACTTTTCGCAGCAAGCGGAGAAGGTTCCTTCTGACGTTCTCTCTGTATCTGTGGCCTTACATCTCTCTCATCACTATCCGCAGATCCCTCAGTAAGTGAGTCTGACATATTCTCCTGTGTAGCCTGTGGTGCACGGTTTATCCGACGCTGCGCTACTCTCTTCACGCCTCGAGTGAACATTTGCGCAGTGTCTCCCGGAGCGACGAACTTAGCAATCTCGTCGACACGTAGCTCACCGGCTCTGAGTTTCAGATCATTAGACGGCGATAGATCAACGGAAGGAGTACAGGAT
>Ga0335072_10014505_pt1 | contig 11193 bp, 12 predicted proteins | sample Lox_Sample_21_FD_206725 | JGI IMG/M metagenome (GOLD analysis project Ga0335072, IMG submission 206725) | Soil microbial communities from Loxahatchee National Wildlife Refuge, Florida, United States - Lox_Sample_2.1 | ecosystem: Environmental > Terrestrial > Soil > Wetlands | place: USA... | reverse complement strand
TGTTCGCGAGCAACGGCCTGAACGTGTGGGCCATCGATTACATCCCGACGAATCTATCGGCGCTGCTCAACGGAACATCGGCGTTCTGGATCGCGGGTCTCGGGGTGTTCGGGCGGCGCGGCCATCCGCTCAATCGCTGGGCGCTCCTCGGGATGGCAATCGGCTTTGCGGGCACGGCATTGATGTTGATACCGAGGGGCGGGTTGCACACGAGCAGCGTTCTGGCGGAGGCGGGGGCGCTCATCGCTTGCTGCGCCTGGGCGCTCGGGACGCTCTACTATCGCAGCATCGATACCCGCCTGAGCTCTCTCATGTTCATGTCGCTGCAGATGTGCATGGGCGGCGCGATGCTGCTGGCGGTCGCGCTGGTGCATGGAGATCCGGCACGCTGGACGTGCAACGCGCCCGGCCTGCTGGCGCTCGGGTATCTGACCTTCTTCAGCTCCTGCCTCGCGTACACGGCCTACGGCTGGCTCAGCTTGAACGCGGCGCCCGCGCTCATCGGCACCTATGGCTACGTGAATCCCGCCATCGCCGCGTACCTGGGCTGGCAATTCCTCGACGAGCACTTGACCGACGTACAGCTCGCGGGGATGGTGACCATCATCCTCGCCGTCGGGATCCTGACCCTGTCGGGAAGCACGCTGACGGATCGCAAAGCGCTCGAGGAACCGAAGGCGCAATAGCGCTGCGGCTCATCGGCGCCTGACGATCACCTCGATCTTGCCCTTCGGACCGATGAACCAGGATCCGACCATGCTCGTCAGGCTGACCAGCACCGCGGCCCAGAACGCCGACCAGAATCCGGCGATGTGCATGCCGGGCAGAATCCATGCCACCAGCGCCACCATGCCGGCGTTGATCACCAGCAGGAACAAGCCGAGCGTGAGGATGGTCATCGGCAAGGTGAGCACGATGGCGATCGGCCGGATGATGGAGTTGGCGACGCCGAGCAGCACGCCGGCGAGGATCAGGGTGGCCGGGCTGTCGATATGAACACCGGGCACCCACAGGGTCGCCAACCACAGACCGAGCGCCACGATGATCGCGCGCGCGAAAAAGCCGAGCATGGGGCCTCCAGGCGTTACCGCGCCCACAGGCGTTATGCCACGGTCCGGGAAAATATCAAGACGGGGCGTGCGAGGGCGGGTGTGAAGCGGGTGCGGGGGCAGGCCTGGCTTGCGAGCGGCTGGCCCGGCTTGCGTGCGCCGCTGCTGGTACCCGCTATCGCCAAAAGCTGGTCTCGTCTAGTAATCCAGTCCCGGAAGCGGCGGATCCTTGGGTTCGGGCTGCTTCACCGGCTTCGGCCTGGGCGGACTCTCGAGCGTCACCTTGATGCGCGCCATGGCTCGCTCCCATCCGACGCGCATCTTCACGTAGAGCCTGTCCCAGCTCGGCGCCTCGGGTATTCCCGACCCGAGCAAGCGCAGCGAGGTGGTGCCGGCGCCCTTGCGCACGTCGAGAAGAAAGTCGTCCACCACGGCGCTGCCGCTGGTGGGCTGATCGGGCGTGGGCAGATAGATGAGGCGCAGGCGACGGTTCACATCGAAGATATCGATATGCGCCTCGCGCCCGCCGGCGTTGCGCGGGCCAACCCGATACAGTCCGCCTTCACGCGCATCGACCTCGGCGTCCTGGCCCGACCAGATGCGAATCAGGGCGGGATCGGTGATCGCGCGCCAGACGCGGCCGGCCGGGACATTGACCTCGACCAGGTGGGCGTAGCCGCGGGTGCCGGAACGGGTGGATTTGCGCGGTGAGCTCATCGCAGGCCTCGAGCGACTGGTACGGGATTGGCCTTAGCATGACGAAATGCAAGCGCGCCGGCAGTGCTAGAATTCAAGAACGGGGAGGAACCTTCATGGCTTATGTGGATATCGTGACTGTTCTCGCACTTCTGCAATTCGTCTGGTTCGGCATGCAGGTGGGCCGGGCGCGGAGCAAGTACGGGGTGGCGGCGCCGGCCGTGACCGGGAACGAAGTCTTCGAGCGGCATCTGCGGGTGCAGCAGAACACCCTCGAGCAGCTCATCGTATTGATTCCCGGATTGTATCTGTTCAGCGGCCATTTCAATCCGCTGTGGGCCGCCGGCCTCGGCGCCATCTATCTGATCGGGCGGCAGATATACTCGCTGAGCTACGTCAAGGATCCGAAGACGCGCGGACCCGGGTTCGGGCTGAGCTTCCTGCCCGCGGTCATCCTGGTGGTCGGGGGCCTGATCGGGGCCGTGCTGCGCCTCGCCGGGCATTGATTTGCACCGCCGATCGCTTAAAGTGATCGCGTGAACATTTGCTGGGGTGGCCTTTAGGGCCTGAGACGCCGGCTGCGTCCCGATAGCGGACGCGTACCGGCGAACCCATTGAACCTGATCCGGTTAGTACCGGCGGAGGGAGCGTGCGCATTCAGATCGAGCCGGCCCGCGTCTTGCGCGGAGCCTTCCTGTCGATTCTCCTCTCGAGCGCGGTGACGGCACCGCTCCCGCTCCTTGCAGACGCCGCCGCGAATGACGCCGCCGCGAACGGCGTCCCCGCAAATGACGCCGCAGCGCGGGCCCCCGCTCCGGACGGCGGCAGCTCGAGCCCGCAGCTTTCGGAGATCGTGGTCACGGCCACGCTCATGACGGTGTCCGACCAGCAGCTGCCGGCGAGCGTGAGCGTGCTCGACGCGAAAACACTGCGCGAGGCCGGACAGGAGAATTTCGAGGACGTCATGGCGCTCGTGCCCAACTTGAACTGGGCGGGCGACACCTCGCTCCCGAGATACTTCCAGATCCGCGGCGTCGGCGAGCTGCAGCAGTATCAAGGCGCGCCCAACCCGTCCGTCGGGTTCCTGGTCGACGACATCGACTTCAGCGGACTCGGCATGGCGGGCACCTTGTTCGACGTGGATCACATCGAGGTGCTGCACGGTCCGCAGAGCACGATCTACGGCGCCAATGCGCTCGGCGGTCTGATCTACGTGCGCAGCGCCGAGCCGCAGGACACCTTCGGCGGCCGCGTGGAGCTCGACGAGGGCGACTACTCCGAGCGCTCGTTCGGCGCGGTGGTCACGGGGCCCGTGCCTGAGCTCGATTCGTCCTTTCGACTCGCTGCGCAGCAGTACTTCAGCGACGGCTTCTATCACAACGCCTACCTCGACCGGGACACGAACAACCGCAACGAGCTCACGCTGCGCGGCAAGTGGCGCTACCGGCCGAGCGATGAGCTCGACGTCGACCTCACGCTGCTGCGCATACAGATCGACAACGGTTACGACGCCTGGTCCATCCTCGGCAACGACAGCCGCACCACCGAGTCCGATCAGCCGGGCGTCGACCGGCAGTACTCGACCGGTGTGTCCGCGCGCGCGACCTACACGGGCATCGAGCCGCTGACGCTCACCACCATCGCCACCTACGCCGACTCGGACATCACCTACTCGTACGACGGAGACTGGGGGAACGAGGTCTACTGGGCGCCCTACACCTACGAGTACTCCGAGATCCAGCAGCGCCATCGCTCGACGCGCAGCTTCGAGATGCGCCTCGCGGACCCGCAGCAGCACGGCTTCTCGTGGCTGTTCGGCTTCTACGCCCTGCAGCTGCGCGAAGGGCTGGTGGATACGAGCGCGGGGCTGTACCTCGATCCCTTCGAGCCCGCCGATGACGATGACTGCGGCACCGGCAGCGCGGCGGCGAGCTGCTACACCATCATCGAGAGCCAGTATCACGCCCTGAACAGCGCACTCTACGGACAGCTGGGCGGCGATCTCGGGTCGCGGACGCGCTGGTCCATCGGCCTGCGCGGCGAGCGCCGCACCACGCACTACGACGACCAGACCCAAAATACCGGCGAGGCGACGACCTACAACCATTTCGATCCGGAGAACAACCTGTGGGGCGGGCACTTCTCGCTCGACTACAATCTCGCCAAGGGCCAGCAGCTCTACGCGCTCATCGCCCGCGGCTACAAGGCCGGGGGCTTCAACCTGAGCGCGTATCTGCCCGAGAGCCAGAAGGTGTTCAGCCCGGAAAATGACATCAACTACGAGATCGGGCACAAGGCGCAGCTCGACGAGAACCGCGTGCGCATCGACACCTCGCTCTTCTACATGGAGCGCCACTCGGAGCAGCTCCTGACCGGCGAGCAGTACATTCCCAACAACCCCGACACGTTCATCTTCTACACCGGCAACGCCCGATCGGGCTACAACTACGGCCTGGAGTCGAGCTTCGCGTGGCTTGCGACGCAACGGCTCGAGCTCGGCGGCTCGCTCGGTCTATTGCAGACGCTCTACCGAGGATTCGTGCAGGACGGGGTGGTCTTTCCGGACCGCGCCCTGCCGCACGCACCGCCGTGGCAAGCCGCGCTGGATGCGTCCTGGCACGATGCGCGCGGTCCGTTTGCGCGGCTGGACGTGAGCGGCATGGGCGCGTTCTTCTACGACATGCCGCCCAACTGGACCCGCTCGCACGCCTACGGGCTGATGAACGGCAAGATCGGATGGCAGCGGGCGCGCTACGAGGTGTATCTGTGGGGCCGGAACCTGCTCAACAAGGACTACACGGTGCGCGGCTTCTACTTCGGCGATCAGCCGCCGAACTTCCCGAACACCCTGTATACCCAGCTCGGCGATCCCCGCAACTGGGGTGTGCACTTCACCTATAATTTTTGACGGGTTTTTGCGCATGGTGCGCAAAATGCTGATGGGGGAACGGTTTGGCGCCGCTCGCTGGTTGGGAGAATTTCTACGTGATCACGGGCTCCGCGGCGGGCGGCCTATCGGGCCTCACGTTCGTGGTCATCGCCCTTGCCGGGGAGGGGCGGCGTGTGGATGCCGTGGGGCTGCAGACCTTCATCTCACCGACCATGGTGCATTTCGCGGCGGTTCTCGGCCTGTCCGCGTTCCTGTGCGTACCGCGGCAGACGCTCCTCAGCGTGGGCGTGGGCCTGGGCACGGTGGGCGCGGCGGGTCTTCTGTACGCCGCAGTGATCGGCGCCAACATGCACCATAATCTGCAGGACTACGTGGCGGTGATCGAGGACTGGGCCTGGCACGTGATCCTGCCCGGCAGCGCCTACGCGGGGCTCGCTGCCATGGCAGTGCTCATGCAGCAGCGGCCGGAAGCGGCCGAATACGGGATCGCCGCCGCATCGTTGGTCCTGCTGCTCACCGGCATCCACAACGCCTGGGACATCGCCGTGTGGACGACGACCCGCAGGCGCGACCCGGGGCAGACCACGAAGCCGGGAGGCCAAGCTGGTTAGCGACGTCAGGGGCGGGGCGGGCGAGTTCTGAGGGCGGGCGAATTAGCGGGGGGCCGCGCGAGTTCTGGGGGCGCCCGAGTTCCTGGGGGCGCCCGAGTTCAGCGCATCGACACCACGCGCCGCGCGGACAGGGACTCCATCCAGGTCTTGACGCGCTTCGCATCGGCCACGCGGGTGTATTTGCCGAGCGAGTCGAGCAGCACGATCACCACGTTGCGCCCCTCGATCACCGCCTCCATGACCAGGCACTTGCCGGCCTCGGTGATGTAGCCGGTCTTCTGCACGATGATGTTCCAGGCGGGATTGGCGACCAGATTGTCGGTATTGCGGAATTCCACCAGATGGCGGTGCACGCGCACGGTGTAGCTCTTGTCGGTGGAGTATTCGCGGATCAGGGCATTGTGGGAAGCGGCGATCACCAGCTTGGAGAGGTCCTCGGGGCTCGCGACGTTCTCACTCGACAGTCCGGTGGGATCGGCAAAATGCGCGCTCTGCATGCCGAGCGCGCGGGCCTTGGCGTTCATGGCCGCGACGAATGCGTGCAGGCCCCCCGGGTAGTTGGCGCCGAGAGCGTGCGCCGCCCGGTTCTCCGAGGACATGAGCGCGAGGTGCATGAGGTCGCCGCGGGTGAGGACGGTGCCCACCGAGAGGCGCGAGAAATTCGGCTTGGGCAGGTTGAGCTCGGCTTCGGTGATCTCGAGCGGCTCGTCCATGGGCTGCTTGGCATCGAGCACCACCAGGGCGGTCATCAGCTTGGTGATCGAGGCGATGGGCGCCGCCACGTCCGAATTGCGCGAGTACAGGACGGAGGAATCTCGCTGGTCGAGGATGAGGACGGAACTGGACTTGAGCTTGGGTATCAGCGGCGCCTTGGCGGCGGCAGTGGCGGCCAGCGCAGTCAACAGCATGCCGGCCAGCGCTGCTCGTGCAGGCTGCCCTCGGTGGATGAATGCCATTACGTTCCCAATGGGTTTTTACTTCAAGTTGTGGAGATAAACATATGTTAATCACGCCCCGGCGTGATGGAGGCCTAACTTTGCCACCATTCTTTGCAAAGTCCAAACGGTTTCGCGTCGAGAACCCGCAATGTGCGCCGCGCCAGAGCCGGTCGGCCGGGGCAGCTGCGCCCCCGCTCAGCCGCCGACCTCGGCACCGGGCGCGCGCCGCAGCTCTTTGTCGCGGTACATCTTGTGATCGGCGGCGCTCATCAGGTCGCGCAAGTCGCGCCCGTCCTGCGGGTAGCTCACGGCGCCGATGCTGACGGTGCAGCGGATCATGCGTGAGCGCAGGTCGAGGGTGGTCTTGTAGACGTTGTGACGCACGCGCTTCACGACGGATTCGGCGATCTCCGGCGATGCGCCCGGCAGCAGCACCGCAAACTCATCGCCGCCGAAGCGGGCGGCGGTGTCGGTGCCGCGGATGCTCCGCTGCAGGCACTGCGCGACCAGCGTGATGGCGCTGTTGCCCGCCTCGTGTCCGAACGAGTCGTTGATGTCCTTGAGCTTGTCGATGTCGATCAACAGCAGGGCGTAGATCCCGCGGCCTCCCTCGCAATTGGCGTGCTCGCGCTGCCACACCTCGTTGAACATGCGCTGGTTGTAAAGGCCGGTGAGCGAGTCGGTCTGCGCCAGATTCTCGATCCGCTCACGCGCTTCGGTGATGTCCGCGGAAAGCGTGGTGGTGAGGTAGGCGACCAGCAAGACCGGCGCGAGCTGGCCCACGGCCAGGCTCGCGTAGAAGAGCGAGACGACGTCCAGACCCGGCGTGGCCGACGCCAGCCACAGGTGGCACACGGCGATCGCGCCCACCTGCAGCAGCGTCACCAGGCGCCCGAGGGTGAGCGCGCTCAAGATGATGGGCAACAGATAGAGGTTGAACAGCGGGCTCGAGCCCTTGCCGGTGAACCACAGGACCGCCGTGATGAACACGACCATCGACCAGGATTCGATCAGCAAGCGGGTTCGCGTTCGACCGGGGAAGAAGCGGCGCGCGCGAAAAGCGAAGATCGCGGCGGCGAAGGCGCCCAGCGACACCCCCGCCGGCCAGGGGTGGGCGGCGAGAGTCCCGGACCACAGCAGCACGAGCGCCGCCAGCACCAGACACAGGACCTCGATGGATCGGGTGCTGCGCAAGCGGGCTCCCTAGGACCTGGCCGCCGCGGATAGCGCGCCCCGGCCGTTCACGGTCGGCACCTTGAGCTCCTGGATGGCGCGCTTCACTTCGGGATCGCGTTGCTCGAGCGGTGCATCCGCCGGCAGTCCCTGCGCGGGCGTCTTGGTATCGCGCTCGAATTCGATGTCGGGCGCGATGCCGCGGTGATTGATGGATACGCCGGAGGGAGTGTAGTAAAGAGAGGTGGTGAGCTTGATGGCCCGATCATCGCCGAGCGGCATCACCGTCTGGACCGAGCCCTTGCCGAACGTGGTGCGGCCCATGAGCGTCGCGCGGTGATGATCCTTGAGGGCGCCCGCGACGATCTCCGCGGCCGACGCCGAGCCGCCGTTCACGAGAACGACGATGGGCGCGCCGTTCATCTCGTCGCCCGGCGTCGCACTCATCTCGAACTTCGATTCGGCGGTGCGGCCCTTGGCGCTCACGATGACACCCGAATCGAGGAAGGCGTCCGCCACCGCGACCGCGGCCTCGAGAACCCCGCCCGGATTGTTGCGCAGGTCGAGCACCAGTCCCTTGAGGGGCGCGCCGTTCTTCTTGCGCAACGCCGCGAGCGCGCCCGTGAGCTCCTCCCCGGTCGTCTCGCTGAACTGGGAGATGCGCACGTACCCGAATCCCGGCTCGGGCAGCTCCGAGCTGACGCTGTGCAGCTGCACGCGCTCGCGCTTGAGGGTGAATTGCAGCGGCTCCGTGCTGCCCTCGCGCAGGATCCCGATCTTGACCGCGGTGCCTTCCTTGCCGCGCATGCGTCCGATGGTATCGGCGAGCGTCGTCGTGTTCACGGGCACGTTGTCGATGGATGCGATCACGTCGCCGGGGCGGATGCCGGCCTCGGCGGCGGGCGAGCCGTCCAGAGGAGCCACCACGACCACCTGGCCGTCCTCCATCGAGATCTCGATGCCGACGCCGGAATATTCTCCGGAGCTCGAGATCTTGATGTCATCGTATTCGTCGCCGTCGAGATAGGCCGAGTAAGGGTCGAGCGAGGCGACCATGCCGCGGATCGCGGCCTGCAGCAGCCGATGATCATCCACCGGATCGACGTAGTCCCGCTCGACCCGCTGCAACACCTCGGCGAACAACCGCGCATCCTGCCAGGGCACATCCTGGCCCAGAGCCGGCGGCTTGTCCGCCAGGACGCCGCGGCTGAGGGAGAGCGACACACCGATCGCGACGCCGGCCGCCAAGAGCGCGAAACTGGGTATTTTCCTGCTCATCGGGCCAGAAGCATACGTGCGGGCGCGGCTCACCGCCAGTTGCGCCGCCTCACTGCGCGCCGCGCAGCCAGAGCTTGGGGTCGACGGGCTTGCGCCCCTCCCGGATCTCGAAATAAAGCTGCGGAGGCGCAGCGCCCGAGTCGCTCACGGCGGCGATGACGTCGCCCGGCGCGACCCAGTCGCCGACCGACTTGTACAGGACCTCGGCGCGGCCATAGAGGGTCATGAAGTTGCCGCTGTGGGCGATGATCAGCAGCATTCCCATCCCCTGCAGCCAGTCGGCATACACCACCCGGCCGAAGTAGGGTGCGCGCACCTTGGCGCCGCGGGCCGTCTGGATCAGCACCCCGTTCAGCCGCACTGCGGTGGGAGCGCCGTTGGTGCGCGTCTCCTGATACCGTACGGTCATCTTGCCCTGCACCGGCCAGGGGAGCTTGCCGCGCAGCTGCCCGAAGCTCTGCTGGGTATCGACGGGAAAGTCCTTGAGCACGCGCTCGAGGTCGGCGAGCAAGGATTCCACGGCCTGTTCTTGTTGCTGCAGGCGCGCGAGCCGCTGGTTGCCGCTCTGCACCTCATGGCCGAGCGCCGCGATCGCGAGGGCGCGCTCCTGCCTGGCGTGCGTCAGGTCCGCCACCTCGCGGGCCGCCTCCTCCTCGAGGGCCTCGAGCTTCGCCGTGGTCTGCTCGATGTCCGACACCAGCTCGGCGAGGCGCGACTCGTGCGCCGCAATCTCCTCGATCCGCGCCGCGCGCGAGCGTGCAAAATATCCGTAATACGCGAGCATGCGTCCCGCCTCGGCGGGATTGGTCTGGCTCAACAGCAGACGCATCTCGTCGGCGCGGCCGATCATGTATTGAGCACGCACCTGCGCCGCCAGCGCCGCGCGCTGCGACTCGAGCGCGGCTCGGGTACGGCTCTCCTCCGCGCGCAGGTCGGTGCGGCGCCGCTGCGCCGCGAGCTGCGCCGCGTTCAGCGCCTCGAGCCGGCGGCGCTTCGAGGTGATGGCGAGATCCGCCTCGCGCAGCCTCGCATTCAATGCATCGCGCTGCTTGAGCTGCTCGCCCAGCCGGGCGGTGAGCCCGGCGATCGCCTTGCGCACGGCGGCGAGCTTGGCCTTCGCTTGCGCGGCGTCGCCCGCGTCCGCGGAAGCGCGCGGCGCGGACTGCTCCGCGGCGGACTTGCCGCTCGGCGCGGATTCGCCGCTCGGCGCGGATTTGCCGGACGCCGCCGCGCAGGCGCACAGCGCCAGTGCGGCCAGTAATCGCCGATGTTTGATTTCGGACCCCCGAGTCGCTCGTCCTTGGGCCAAGCATACAAGCCTTGTGCCCGCTGCTATACTTGCCCGCCCCAAAAAACCGATTTGCCGGCATGCAGCGACTGTTGGAATACATCGTCCATCACCCCTATCTCGCGGGCGCCGCGCTGATTGCGGCCATCGCGGTGCTGGTGGTGGAGCTGAAGGAACGGGTATCCGGCTTTGCCGCTCTCTCCTCGATGCAGGCCGTGCGCCTGATGAATCAGGGCGCGCTGGTGCTCGACCTGCGCTCGAAGGAATCGTTCGACGCGGGACACATCGGGGATGCGCGCAACATCCCGTCGACGGAGCTCGCGTCTCGCAGCGACACGCTGAAGAAATGGCGCGATCGGCCGGTGATCACCTACTGCGACAGCGGGGTGAGCGGCGCGGGTGCGGCGCGCACCCTGATCAAGCTGGGCTTCACCAAGGTATTCAATCTGGAAGGCGGCCTGAATGCCTGGGTCAAGGACAACCTGCCGCTCACCAGGAGCTCGGGCGCCAAATCGGGTTCCAAGTGAGCCAGCCCGAGATCGTCATGTACGTCTCGGGCTGGTGTCCGTACTGCCAGCGGGCACGCGGCTTGCTGGCGAAGAAAGGGCTCGTGTTCAGCGAGATCAACGTCGATGACGACGCGAAGTTTCGCGAGGAGATGATGGCACGCAGCGGCCGGCGCACCGTCCCGCAGATCTTCATCGGCGGCAGGCACGTGGGCGGCTGCGATGATCTCTTCACGCTCGACGGCAGCGGCGAGCTCGACCACTTGACCCAGGGGGATTGATGAACGAGGTGAGAACAGAGCCGAGCGGCACCGACGTCGGCGGCGTGCAGGTGACGCTGCAGACCGTCTACTTGAAGGACAGCTCGTACGAGTCGCCGAACGGCCCGCGGCTGCCGAACAATCAGGCGTGGGAGCCCAAGTTCCAGCTCAACATGAACACCAGCGCCGAGGAGATCGGGCCCGACGTGCGCGAAGTGCAGCTCACCGTCACGCTCGAGGCGAAGCAGGGCGAGGCGACGATGTACCTGGTGGAGGTGAAGCAGGCCGGGGTGTTCTCGATCAGCGGCGCCTCGACGGACGACCTCAAGCGACTGATCGGCAGCTTCTGCCCGAGCGTTCTGTTTCCGTACGCGCGCGAGGTCGTATCCGACCTCATCGTGAAGGGCGGCTTCCCCAACTTCCTGCTGCCTCTGGTCAACTTCGACGCGCTGTTCGCGCAGGCCTCGGAGTCGCCGCAGCCCGGGATGGTCAACTAGCGGGAGC
>Ga0335072_10014504_pt1 | contig 11194 bp, 11 predicted proteins | sample Lox_Sample_21_FD_206725 | JGI IMG/M metagenome (GOLD analysis project Ga0335072, IMG submission 206725) | Soil microbial communities from Loxahatchee National Wildlife Refuge, Florida, United States - Lox_Sample_2.1 | ecosystem: Environmental > Terrestrial > Soil > Wetlands | place: USA... | reverse complement strand
GCTGGATAAAGAACATACACGAATTCATAAAAGAGGGGCAGAAGGACGTAGGCAGGGTCATCGCCATAGACAAGGAGAAAAGGGCGGTAGACGTCTCGCTCAAGAAAGTGACGACAAAGGAGAAGAACGACAAGATCAGCGAGTACAACCTGGAAAAACGGTACGAGAAGCTTTTCAGCCAGGCGCTCTCCACCGCAAAACTAGAAGCCAAGAAGGACGCCATAATCAGCGAGATAGCGCAGAAGGCGGCCACATACACCGAGATCATCCAGGCATTCGTCGATAAAAAGGACGTCCACGACATGATAAAGAACAAGGCCCTTGAGGACGCGCTGGCTGAAATAGTCTCAAAAAACATCAAGCCCAAGCGTTACGAGGTCTCATACGTGCTCGAGCTGAGGGCGACAGACCCGAAGGCCGGAGTCTCTGAAATAAAGCAGACACTGAAGGAAATAGAGGCGAAGGGGGTCGGGGTTCTGTACATCGGTGCGCCCAGATACCGGCTGACATCAGAGGACAGCGACTACCCGAAGGCAGAGGGAAGGATCAAAGAGGCGCAGAAGATCATCGAGAAGCAGAAGCACCTGGCGCACACCATGAAGAGCGAGAAGCTGGTAAAATGAACAAGACCACCATATATTTCAAGAAGCAATTGAAGATGAGGGAACCGGTCATGATAGTCGGCCTCCCCGGCATAGGCAACGTAGGCAGCCTTGTGGGTGAGCATATCAAGACCGAGATGGCAGCCGAAAAGTTCGCCTCATTGTACTCCCCATATTTCCCGCACCAGGTGATAATGGAGAAGAAGGGGGGGCTCAGGATGGTAAGCAACAGGTTCTACCACTTCAAAAACAAGAAAGGGAGGAGCATAATAGTGCTCGTGGGCGACGTACAGGCGGGCTCCCCGCGCGGGCAGTATGACGTAAACGAAAAAATAGTCGAGTTCTTCAAGTCGCTCGGCGGCAAGACAGTCTACACGATAGGGGGCTACAGCATGAGCGGGCAGTACGTCCAGAAGCCCAGGGTCTTCGGCGTCGCGACCAGCGAGAAGCTGAAAACAGAGCTCTCAAAGAACGGCGTGATATTCGGGCAGGTTGCGGGGACGATCTGGGGGTCCGCAGGGCTCATCCCGGCCATGTCCAGGAGGCACAAGCTCGACGGAGCCTGCATAATGGGCGAGACCGGCATGCTCGAAATAGACGCCAACGCGGCAAAGGCCGTATTGGAGGTGCTCAAGAAGGTCATAAACATAGAGATCAAACTGGACAACATAGAGAAGATCCAGAAGGAGACGGAGAAAATACTGAAGGACATAGAGAACGTCTCGAAGGGCCTCCAGGAAGGCACAGCCCAGGGCCCGCACAACGAAAACTTCACCTACATAAGATAGGGAATCACAAAAACAAGAACAAAAGAAGCACCACCGCGGCGCCTACGGCCGCGCAGACGAAGTTTGAGGTATATTTGTTCCCAATCCCCTTATTCTCAAAGTAGCCAAGGAGACTGTCGGCAAGGTTGCCTGCAACACCAGAGACGACTATAAAGAGCGCGCTGGCCAGCACGAGGCCCGGGTACTGCAGGATTCCCAGACTAACCCCCTCATAAAAAGCCAGCACGGCGCCTATGACCAGAGCCCCCAGAGCGCCGGCAAGCAGGCCGAGTACCGACACCCCGCCAGACACCCCCGGCCGCGTCTCCTTCAAGGTGGCGAGCATTACCACTTTATGATCAAGGACCCCGATCTCGCTGGAAAACTTGTCGGCAGTTATGGCCGCGAGGCTGCCGGCATACATGAACTCGATCACCACCGCAAGAAACGGGAAGCCCAGCGGGCCGTTGATGAAAAGCGCGAAAGCCAGCAGCAGGGGCACAAGACCATTGGCCAGCACGTTCCTCCAGCCCCTCTGCCTCTCATAATTCCTCATCCTCCGCTTCACGTTCTTCTTGAACCCTGTTGCAATTGCCGAAGCCACCAGGAAAACAAGGAGGCCCCCCAGCAGGAAAAGCCCCTCTTGCCAGTTCCAGGAAAACTGCCCCCCGGGAGTCCATACCAGCGAGCCAAACACAAGGACCAGCGCTCCGAGTACAACTGCAGCCGCGACGCCGACGACATCCAAGGTCAGAAAAGTCCTCAAAAAACCACCACAAACTGTCTTTAAATAGCCACCTAAATGCCCCGAAAGCTTTATAAAGATGACCAGCCTAATACAACTACGGATTCTACATAGGAAGGGTATAACTGGTCGCCTTGCCAGCGCGCATCTGTGCGCTGGCCTCTTCCTGTATTTTTCATAAAAGCACTATTCACTTGTAGCTTATTTAAGCTTTCGCACCCATAAGATAGTACTACTCGTGATCCTATGCCAAAAGACAAGGGCGTAAAGGAAATAGAAGACCTGCCAGGCATAGGTCCGACCATAGCCGAGAAGCTCAGGGCCGCGGGCTACGACACCCTTGACAAAATAGGTGTAGCAGCACCACACGAGCTTTCAGAGCTGGTGGGTATGAGCGTCGAGTCGGCGAAGAAGGCCGTCGACGCCGCAAAGCAGGCAACAACCCTCGAATTCAGCACAGGCTCGGACATCTACGACCAAAGGAAGGCGATAGGAAGGATAAGCACAAACGCCAAGGAGCTGGATGAGCTCCTGGGGGGAGGGATAGAGGCCAAGGCAATAACAGAAGCCTACGGCAAGTTCGCTTCAGGAAAGACGCAGCTGGGCTTCCAGCTTGCGGTCAACGCGCAGCTGCCCATTGAAAAGGGAGGGCTAGGAGGAAGCGTGCTTTTCATAGACACTGAAGGAACATTCAGGCCTGAACGCATAGAATCGATAGCCAAGGCGGCGGGGATAGACCCGAAGGAGGCGCTGGGGAACATATTCGTGGTAAGGGCAACCTCCACGGAACAGCAGATACTCTCACTAGACAAGGCCGACAAGCTGATCAAGGAGCACAACATCAAGCTCATAATAGTGGACTCGCTCATGTCTCTCTTCAGGTCCGAGTATCCTGGAAGGGGAGCCTTGGGCGAGAGGCAGCAGAAACTGAACGGCCACATACACAAGCTCCAGCAGCTTGCCGACACCTACAGCCTGGCAGTCTACATAACAAACCAGGTGATGGACAACCCCGGAATACTCTTCGGCGACCCGACAACGCCGGTTGGGGGCAACATAGTCGCGCATGCGGCAACAACAAGGCTCTACCTCAGGAAGAGCAAGGAGGACAAGAGGATAATAAGGCTGGTAGACTCTCCAAACATGCCCGAAGGCGAGGCCGTGATGAAGATCACGACCAATGGCATAAGGGAATGAGTCAGCCTTAAATACCTAAACGGAAGGAAATAAGTCATGGGATCCGTAAAACTCCACGGTGCCGACGCATTCAAGACCACCACAGAGGAAAGGAAGGCAAAAACGACACTGGCTAGATACGTTGGGAAGGCTTCAGACCTGATCAAAAACTACAAATTCGTAACATCAAATCTCACTACAAGGCAGAAGGCCAGGACGCCAATAAAAATCGCCAAGGCAACAACCACAGTTCTAAAAGTGACTGAATACTACGCAAAAATAACTGGCGTGGGCACACCAGCCCCGAAAATAAACCTGATAGAAAGCAATAAGTACTGCGGCTTCTTTCAATACAACAAACCCATGGAGATCACCCTAAACTCAAAAATAGGCCTGACTCCAGGAACAATAGCGCACGAAATGGTACACAAGGACAGGCACGAGACTGTGGACAGGCAACAGTTCAGTACCCCACAAGGAACAGCGACAATCAGAACCCACCTGCAGGGCCATTACAAAACAACAGACATAATAACAACAAACGAAGCCTGCGCAACTTTTGGGGACGCAGCCTTCGTAACGAAGGACATCGGGAACAAAGAAGAAAGAAAGAAGAAGATTATAGAGACGTTGAGGAACATCTATTCCCACGAAACAAGCGCCGTAAAAGCCGCCCTCCTGATAGTAGATATGTTTGAGAAGCAGCAGAAGACAGGAAAACAGCAGCAGGGGCTGCACCCGCTCATGAGCAACATAAAAGAGGCGCTCTGCGACGCAAACACAGCCATTCCAAAAGGACAACCAGGCGACGCCATAAAGCCCTCCTCAGAACACATAATAGGGGCAGGTCTGGCTCTAATCCTATTCACGGCAAACAACTACGACGCCGAAAAAACGCTAAAAGAGGCGCTGACCCAGGATCTTTCCAGGATACAATGGCACGCGGGCACCGCGATAGGCGACTCACTTGATGGTGGGAACTGGCTGAGAAAGGAACTGAAAGAACAGGGCGAATAAAAAAGGTAAAATTATGTTGTATTTGATAGGATTGGGCCTCAGCCAGAAGGACATCTCACTAAAGGGGCTACAAGCCCTAAAGACCGCAGACAAAATATACATAGAACGCTATACCTTGCCTATCAGCCAGGAATACGTTTCCTTCCTCGAGAGCGAAACCCAAAAGAAGATAGTAGAACTGAAGCGACGCGACCTCGAGGACCAGAGGAAAGCCACCATCGCAGACGCAGCAAACTCCACCGTGGCAATCCTTGTTCCCGGGGACCCGCTCGTCGCTACTACGCACCACATAATCCTGGAGGCGGCAAGGGAACTGGGCATAGAAATGGCCACATACCACGCGCCGTCGATATTCTCAGTTGCAATAGGCGAAAGCGGCCTGGACATATACAAATTCGGCCCCACCACGACAATCCCCTTCTGGAGCGCGAAATACAAGCCCACCTCCTTCATCGACGTCATAAAGAGGAACCTTGAAAACAACCAGCACACGCTTGTTCTTCTGGACGTAGACCCCGTAGAAGGGAAGACCATGTCCTCCGGCGACGCCATAGCGCTCCTCGAAAAGGCAGACGAGAGAAAGGGGAAGGGAACAATCACGGACAAGAGGAAGATCCTCATAATATGCGAGGCCGGAACCGCGGAGCAGGAGATCCTCTACACCAACATGGCAGACACAAAGATAGAGAAGGCCCAGAGAAGGCTTGAAGGAAAAAGGACCTGCCTGATAATCCCAGCTGAACTCAGCTTCGCAGAAGAGGAACTTGTCTCAGCCTTCAAGATTTAGACAGGTTCCAGTGCCTCATCGTGTAAAAGAGCGCCACCGAGCCGAAACCCTGCACGAACCAGACGCTCACTATCCTGAAGAATATGGTTATTGTTGCGGCTATCCCGAAAGTGATGCCAAGTTCCGGGAAGAAGAATGTCAGGTACCCAACAAGAACCGCGTCTGTGATGCCAAGGGTTGCCGGCGCGCCGGTGACAATGCCAAACAGCAGCGAAGAAGAATAAATGAACATGACAAGCGGCATCTGCGCCAGCCCTATGTGTATGCCAAACGCAAGTATTACAAAATACAGGGCGACAGCGTTCAGGACCACGGATGGGAGGGTGTATGCTATCGAGACAATGTATTCCCTCTTGCCCAGCTTGTTCTTCTCCTTGAAGTACAGGTCGCCAACCTCCCAGAAGCTCCTTAGGCTCCTGAAGCGCGAGAGCCTCCTCTTTATGAACTCGAAGGGCCTCCTGAAATACAGGAAGACGAAGGGAAGGAGCAGGAGCAGGGTTATGAATATGGATATGAGCACGTATTTCTGGACGAAGAAGGCCGAGACTATGGCGAGGATGCCAAAGCCAAGGAAGTCGGTGAATATGTCCGCCACGACCGCAGGGAAGGTGGTCGCGAACCTTGATCCTGTAAGCCTGTTGATAGTATAGGAGACAATGCCCCTCCCCCAGCGCCCCGGCGTTATGTCCATGGAGTACATGGAGAGGTATATCATGAGGTTGTCGAGCCTCTTTATCCTCACGCCAAGCGCCCTGATGTACATCTCCCACTTCGGGAACCTCAGCATGTACCCGGCAAAGAGCACGCCGAATGCCGCGCCGTAATAATACAGGTTCACCGAATAAACGAGCCTGAGGAACTGCGCGGTCCCCTCGTTGAGTATTGCGAGGGCCGCAATTATCACGAAGACGGCAAGGCTTATCCCCATTACAAGGGCCACTATCCTCCTGGCCCGCTTCATCCTCCTGACGTAATCCACGTCCTTCCTGATCTCGAGCCTGCTCTCCCTAAGCTCGCCGTCCATCCTCTTCTTACTGCTTGCCACGGAATCGCTAATAGGTAAAAACATCAACGAATATAAATACAAAACAACAGAAAGGAAATGAAAGACAAGATCCAATGCTAGAAATCAGGTACGTCTCCAAGGGAAGGATAGTCGCAGAGGACCAGTCCAGCAGGGACATAATGCAGAAGGGATTCATAGGGGAAGCGGTAAAAACCGGCAAGCCAGGCCTCGGCCTCTCCATCTACGAGGCGCTCTACCTCATGGATGTCAGGAACGCGGCCTGCGCCTCAAAAAACGGGAAGATGACCTACAACCAGCTCGCCTCAAAGCACTGGAAGGCAAAGAAGTTCATGGCCAAGTACTTCACCTACAAGGACTGGCGCGACCGCGGCCTTATAATAAAGGAGCCCGCGTCCAGGCACAAGGAGCCAAACAAGACGCCGATAAAAGGCTACCCATCATCGTCGCTCCAGCTCCCCAGGTACGAGCTCCACGGCGTCTTCTTCCAGACCGACCTGACGACGGTGATAGACAGCGCCGAGGAGGCCAAGCGCCTCTACGAGGCCTTCTGGTTCGGCCAGTACGGGTCGTACAAGGCCGCGGACAGGGGGAAGCTGAACAAGCTGGACATCTACGAAACCCTCTTCCTGATGGAAAGAGGCATCCTTGCCGTAGAAAACACTGGCAAGAAGGAGTTGGTGCGGCAGGCGGCATCGAGGAGAAGGGAATTCATGCTCCTCTACGAAGTCTACAAGGACTGGCGCGACCGCGGCTATGTCATCAAGACAGGATTCAAGTTCGGGACACACTTCAGGGTGTATTTTCCCGGTGCAAAGCCGGTAAAGCAGGACGAAAAGACCTGGGTCCACTCAAAGCACGTAATCCACGTCTTCCCAAGGGAGTCGCGTCTGCTAACCTCCGAATGGGCAAGGGCCATCCGCGTGGCGCACTCAGTCAGGAAGACTTTCATACTCGCGGTTCCTGGCAAGAAGGAGGCCAAGAAGGTCGAGATAGACTTCATACTCTACCACCGGAAGGGCGGCGACGCCGAGAATCCGGAAAGCAGCGCACCGAAATACGCAATGCTCTCCCTGGGGGAGGAGGAGTACCTGGGTGGCGCCGAACTCGCAGGGGCCATAAGGGAGGCCAAGAACAGGAAGCTGGAGCTGGTAATAGCCATAGCGGACAGGGAGACGGCCGTCACGTACTACAAAGTTAGGCAGATAACCCTTCCAGGCAGCGTCTCGGAGTACTATGAAATAGACTGGATGCAGCCCTGACAGGGCAAAAGCGCCAAGCCGTGGCGACCGCTACCCAAAACCCGCCGCAGGGCAGAAGCGTCAGTCCAGAATCAATGCCTGCTCCCTTTCAGCGACAACATCGCTGCCGGCCACAGTAGATTCCGGGCATGGTATGTGCTCGCTCCAGCTCCTCGAGTCCCTGAATTCCGACTTGCAGTAAGCACACCTGATGCGCCTACTACGTCTACCCCCTGATGGCACTCACTCCCCACACTATATTAGCACGCCCAAATTTATAAACGCTGCGACACGTTTCGCAAAACTGCCACTAATACGAGGGAATGGGCAAGGTTTAAAATACCCGCATATGCATATATAATCGGCGAACGGTGTAAAAATGAAGATATCCGAAATATACAGAATGGACGTCTACAGCGACTCAGGACAGTACCTCGGCGACGTGCAGGATGTGGTAATAGACTTGGAAAAGGGGGAGATAAGCAGGCTGCTGATGACCCCATGGAAGAGCGTGAAGGGCGACGCGGGAGGACTCCTCAAGAGAAAGAGCATACTCTACAAGAGTGTGAAGAACGTCGGCGACGTGGTCCTTGTATCAACGCCCTCCGGGCTAAAAGAGGAGAGCGCGACAAAGGAAGAGATAAACGACCTCTCAAGATAGCCGAGCAGTAAGGGAGAGTCACCCCGGGCGCAGTTAGCTTTATATTCGTTTAACACACAGACCATACAGTGGTTTCTGTGGAGGACGTATACTTTAAGGAAAACCTTACCGACAAGGAAAGGGAAATAATAAAACCATACTTCTCCAGCGTAGAGAAGAACGTCTTCGTCCTGACAAACCTCCCGGAAGTGATAAAGGGCACCCTGTTCTCCAGGTACAGCAGGTCCGACAAGGGCGCGAGGCGCCTCCTGCTTGACGAGTTCATACCAAACAAGGACGTGGCGGAAGCCATGGGCGCGGGGGCCGCATCAAACCATGCAAACTCTGCCCTCGCGATAAACCGCGCAGAGGACTTCTACCAGAGGATCCTGGTGGGGTACGGCGACGACTCTGTCGCGGAGCTCGCCGGAGTCCACGTGGCGTGCGAGAACATCTCGAGCCTTGCAGGCGACATGCTTACCGACTCGAGGCTGGGGATATCGCCTCTCGAGAAATCGGCAAGGTACATACTTTTCGACAAGATGGTCGATGGCAGGTATCTCTGGTACCGCGACCCGAAAATAATGAATTCAAAGCACGCAAAGGTCTACGAGGAAACGATGGACCTCGTCTTCTCGTCCTACGCGAAATGGCTGCCTGTGGTGATGGCCTATGTCAGGAAGGTCTCGCCGAAGGATCCCACGGCCACGGACAGGGCCTACGAGAGCGCGACAAGGGCCAAGGCCTGCGACATACTGAAGAACCTGCTTCCTGCAGGAAGGCTGACCAACGTCGGCCTATACGGGAACGGAAGGGCGTTCGAATACCTTCTGACTAAACTCTACTCCAGCAGCCTCGAGGAGGCCAGGCAGCTTGCAAAGGACATCCACGAGGAGATGGCAAAGGTGATACCCTCATTTGTGAAGAGGGCGCAGCCCTCCGAATACCTCATAGGCGTAAGGGAAGGAATGCAGCCGTATTCCAAGAAATTCGGCAAGATGGGCAGCCCGGAGGGGCCCTACCTCAAGCTAGTTGACTTTGACACGGACGGCGAGGCAAAGGTGCTCGCAGCAATGATCTACCCTTACTCTAACATGCAGCTAGGTGAGCTCGTCTCGCTTGTGAAGAAGATGACTGCCGAAGAGAAGAAGAAGCTGGTGGCCGACTACCTCTCAAAGAGGAGGAACAGGAGGGACAAGCCGGGCAGGGCCCTTGAAAACCTATACTACACGTTCGAGCTCTGCGCGAACTACGGGATGTTCAGGGACCTGCACAGGCACAGGGTACTCAGCCAGGAGAAGCAGCCGCTTTCCACGTCGCACGGGTTCGACACCCCGTGGGAGCTCGCCGAGGCCGGCATAGAAAAGGAATACAACGAGGTCATGATGAAGGCAGCAGAGGCGTTCGAACAAATCTCCAAGGACTTCCCATCCGAAGCGCAATACATAGTCCCGCGCGGCTTCAGGATGAGGTGGTACATGAAGCTCAACCTCAGGGAGGTGCACCACCTTACGGAACTCAGGTCATCCAAGCAGGGCCATCCCGACTACCGGAAGATGGCGCAGAACATGAGGAACCTGGTCGCGGAGAAGCACCCAACGCTCGTCGCGTACATGCAGGTGGACATGAACGAATACGCCCTGCCCAGGATAGAAAGCGAGAAGAGGATAGACAGGAAGCTAGCGGAGCTCGACAAGAAAGCGGAAGCAAAATAGCGATAGCATGATCATCTCAACGCTGAAGGTACTGGAGCTCAACAAGAAGTACAACCTCATAGAGAACCTCGATGAGAGGGAGCAGGAGAACCCCGAGGGAGTCGGGATAGACATAAGGGTGGGCAAGATCTACAGGCTCATAGGCGAAGGGTTCCTCGGAATCACCGACAGGAAGAGCGCGGACACCGAGAAGATAGCCGACATAGACAAGGGCGACAAGGAGGTGACCATCAAGCCCGGAGACTATCTCCTCACCAAGACAATTGAAAAATTCAACGTCCCCGGGGAAAAGATAGAGACGGAGGAGGGGGCGAAGCCCATGTTCATCTCCCTTCATGTTTACCCGAGGAGCACCCTTCAACGGTGCGGGATCTACCTCATGGCCACGAAGACCGACCCAGGCTATGTCGGCGAGCTGACGTTCGCTTTGGCCAACCTAAGCGACAAGCCCTTCAGGATCGAGCTCGGCGCAAGGTTTGCAAACATAGTCTTCATGCAGGTAACCGGAGATATCCATCGCGCCTACGAGGGCCAGTGGAAGGGCGGGCGGGTCTCATCAGGCGGAGTCGAGAAGCAGGCGTAGCGGTCACTTCTTCCAATGCAGGACCGCTATCCCGGCGCTCTCAAACAAGTCAAGCGATCCGGGGACCTCCTTGCGGTACTCCTCAACATACACCACCCTCTTTATCCCGGCCGCGAGGATCACCTTGGCGCAGGTGTAGCAGGGCTGGACCGTGCAGAACATCGTGCCACCGTCAGTTGAAATCCCATACTTTGAAGCCACCGCAACAGCATTCTGCTCCGCGTGTATTGTCCTTACGCATTTTTTCTCGCTGTCGAGCAGGCATCCGACACCCTCGTCTATGCAATGCGGCATTCCGGGAGGCGCGCCCACGTAGCCGCTGCTTATGATCCTCCCCCCCTTTGTTATGACCGCGCCAACCTGCCTCTTCGGGCAGGAGCTGCGCTTAGCCATTATCTTAGTTATCTCGACAGCGACCTCATCCATGGTCGGCCTGTTGTCAGCCATCACATCAACTTATTTACCTCCAGAAATACCTTCTCATGCACCGCTGCCGCGCCCCCTGTCCCGTCAATCCTCACCCAGGTCCCGCAGCCGAAGCGCTCCGCGTACAGTTTATTGTATACGCCCCTAACCTTATTAAGATAGGCCGCTGAGGACTCATGCCTGTCCAATACTCCATGCCTTTGCCTGTTCTTCCTCAATGTTGATACCCTCACCGGGATATCAAGGTAGATGACTATGTCAGGAGGGGGCATTCCAAAAAGCAGCACAATCTTCTTTGCGCTGTCATAAGGGAAGCCGCCTGCGCTCTGGTAGGCCACGACAGAATCAAGGTACCTGTCCATTATCAGGACCTCCCCTTTCTCAAGGCCCCTCTCTATCCGTCTTCTGTCCTTTTGCTTGTCCAGCATGTGCAACAGCAGGAACTCATCAACTCCCATCTCGATCTTCCTG
>Ga0335072_10014503_pt1 | contig 11194 bp, 4 predicted proteins | sample Lox_Sample_21_FD_206725 | JGI IMG/M metagenome (GOLD analysis project Ga0335072, IMG submission 206725) | Soil microbial communities from Loxahatchee National Wildlife Refuge, Florida, United States - Lox_Sample_2.1 | ecosystem: Environmental > Terrestrial > Soil > Wetlands | place: USA: Florida... | reverse complement strand
GATGCGGCCACGTTCGATTCCAACGGAAACATCTGCAGTGTGAACTCGGTTCCCGCGTGTCCAGGCGGTCCGAGTCCGGGCCTGGTCGCCGAAAGCCAGTTCGGCGGGTATCAGTTCTACCTGAATGGAATTGGCGTTGGTGGACTGAACGGAGTCCCGAAGGGTTTGGTGAACGGCGGTTGGAACAGCTGGGGCCCTCGTCTCGGCTTTGCCTATGACCTTACCGGTCAGGGTAAGACCGTCATTCGCGGCGGCTACGGATTGATGTACGAGCGCATTCAGGGCAACGATATGTACAACGGCGCCGTGAACCCGCCTGGAGATCCGAGCCCAACCCTCAACGGGGTTTCTCTGGACAATCCCGGACTGAAGCTCAAGAGCGGCAATGTGATCAGTGCTGCTCAATTGCCAGTTCTGCCTTTGGGCGTGACTGGCATCGCGACCAACTACCCGCCGCCGAGGAGTTCACAATTCAGCGGTGGCGTTCAGCAAGCAATTGGACCAAACGCCGTACTCTCGGTGGCGTACGTCGGGAGCCGAGGACGGCATGAGAACTTTTATCAGGCTGTCAACCTGCCGCCTGAGTCCGCACTGCCATCCGAGGTCAGCAAGCCATGGATCCCCCAGACGGGTGGCCTGAACTTCGAGAACCTTACTTATCCGGGTATCGGTAACATGAGGCTCGCCTTTGACGGAGGCAATGCTGCCTACAACTCGTTACAGATATCTCTGAACGGAACCATCCACCATGATCTTCACCTGCAGACTGCATTCACGGCTGCCAGAGCGAAAGATTCGACTACGGCGACCGGCAGCGGTGGCGATCTGAACAACGCGACCAATCCGTATGTAGGCTATAGCTACGACTACGGACCGTCCATTTTCAACCGCAACAACGTGTTCTTCGTGAACTTCATTTACGATCTGCCGTTTTTGCGGAACAGCGCCAGTCATCTGGTCAGAAGCACTGTGGCCGGATGGGAGGTGGCCGGCATTATCACCGCTGAATCCGGTGCCCCTGTCAACCTCGGGGTGAGTGGTGGCATCAACAACCCATCGAGCATTATCGGTAATTCGGGGTTGCGTCCGGACGTGACCGGGGCAATTAGTTATCCGAAGACAACTGCCCAGTGGTTCACGGGGAACTTCGGCTATACGAACGTCACTGAAAGCGATGGCAATAAATACTCCTTCGCGACGCAGTGCCAAACGGGTCCGGATTGCTACGGCAATCTGCCATTTGACGCCATTACGGGCCCTGGACGCCAGAACTGGGATTTGTCGCTGCAGAAGGACTTCGCATTCACCGAAAGAGCGAAGTTGCAGTTCAGGGCGGACGCATTCAACGCGTTCAACCATCCGCAGTTTGAAGGCAACGCAAACCTCGGTGGATTAGGCAACAACTTCAATTCTGGCAACTTTGGGCAGGTCACATCGGCTTACGATCCGCGCGAGTTGCAGTTGTCTCTGAAGTTCATCTTCTAACGGCTGTAAGCGAAAACCGATTTCCCCGCTCGCATCGAATCTGGTGCGGGCGGGGAATTTCTTCCCGACTTTCTTAGACCTCTTCTGTCTTGTGACCCTCAGTTGCGAAATAATTAGCGAATGGCAACTCGCCGGGTTACCAGCATGAAGACATCACAAATCATTCTTGCGGGGGCGTTGTTGTGTGCATTCGCACTATCTCTGCGAGCGCAGACTCCGGATGACGCAATTCGTTTTGAACAGGAAGGAAAACTCGCCGAAGCGGCCCAGGCCTGGCGGGCGGTAACGGCCCGGGATCCCAGCGATGCCGCGGCTTTCGCGGCTTTGGGAAGTGTGCTTTCGAAAGAGCGGAAGTATTCGGACGCGGCGGCGGCTTACAGAAGGGCGCTCGCGCTCAATCCCAAGCTGCCCGGCATCGAATTGAACCTTGGATTGGCAGAATTCAAGCAGGGACATTTCACGGCAGCGACGGCGGCGCTGCGGTCGGCATTGGCGGAGGATCCGGGAAGTTCGCAGGCGCGCATCCTGTTAGGGATGAGCTACTACGGGGCGAGAAAATTCTATCTCGCAGTCGAATATCTCGAACCGGAGGCGAAGGCGAGTCCGGACAATGCCGAGCTTCACGAGTTGCTGGCGCAGAGTTGTCTGTGGGCGAAGAAGTATGCCTGCGCGCAAGAAGAGTTTCAGCGGATTCTGGAGCAGAATCCGGATTCGGCCCAGGCCCACATTTTGACCGGAGAAGCGCTCGACGGTCTAGGCCGGACCGAGGAGGCGATCTCAGAATTCGAGGCCGCTGCGAAGATCGCTCCGCAAGAACCGAATCTGCGTTTCGGACTCGGGTATCTGTACTGGAAAAAGGAGCGGTACGACCGCGCAAAGCAGGAATTTCAAACCGAATTGTCGATCGATCCAAATAATGCGCAGGCGCTGGCTTATCTCGGCGACATCGCATGGAAGAACGACGACGCGGATACCGCGCTGTCTTTCCTGAATCAGGCCAGAAAGGTGAACAGTGGCCTGCGTATTGTGCAGCTTGATCTGGGCGAAATCTATCTGCGGCAGAAGAATTATCCGCAGGCGAAAGTTGCACTGAAACAGGCGGTGCAGATCGATCCCTCCCGGCCGGATGCGCACTATCAGTTGAGCCGGCTGTATCAAAGCCTGGGCCAGAAAGCCGAGGCCGAGAAAGAACTTCAGAAAGTGCAGGAGCTACACAAAAAGGCGGAAGAAAATCTGGTGGGCAAGATGGCAAAATCCCCGCCGGCGTTGGATTCGCCGCAGCAATGATTTTCAATTCAATCTAATGAACCCACCCTCTTTCGCAACGAGCGCGAAAGAAGGGTGGGGCAACCGATCATGAAGAGGCGCTATGGCATCGAGAAATGGAAGTTACCAACCGAAGCCGGAAGATAAATTCTCGTTCGGATTGTGGACCCTCGGAAATCGCGGGCGCGACCCATTTGGCGATTTCGTGCGTCCAACCATTCCACCCAACGATATTGTTGCGATTCTAGGAGAAGTGGGTGCGTGGGGCGTGAACCTGCACGACAACGACCTGGTTCCGATCGATGCAACTGCGGCCGAGCGCGACCGCATTGTGCGCGAATTCAAACGCGCCTGCAAAGATCATGGTGTGGTTGTGCCTATGGCGACGGTTTCGCTCTTCTTTCATCCGGTGTTTCGCGATGGAGCCTTTACGGCAAACGATCCCGAAGTCCGTGCTTATGCTTTACAGAAAACCATGCGGGCGATGGACTTGGGCGCAGAACTCGGAGCGACGATTTTCGTGTTGTGGGGCGGACGCGAAGGCGTGGAAACCGATGCCTGCCGCCGTGCCGATGATGCGGTAAAGCGCCTGCGCGAAGCCGTCAATTATCTCTGCGAATATAGCATTGCTTCGGGATACGGCTACAAATTCGCGCTCGAAGCCAAGCCCAACGAGCCGCGCGCCGACATCTATATGGCGACGACCGGCCACTATCTTGGGTTTATTCCAACGCTGGACCACCCGGAAATGGTCGGAGTCAATCCCGAAGTCGCGCATGAAACGATGGCCGGGCTTAACTTCATGCACGGAGTCGCGCAGGCTTGGGAGGCAGGAAAGCTCTTTCACATCGATCTCAACGATCAAATGCCCGGGCGCTACGATCAGGATCTGCGTTTTGGATCGGCGAATCCGAAATCGGCATTCTGGCTGGTCAAATTCCTCGAAGATGTCGAATATGACGGCCCACGCCATTTCGACGCTCACGCGTACCGCACCGAAGATTGCGCCGGAGTGAAAGACTTCGCCCGCGGATGCATGCGGACTTATCTGATTCTGAAGGAAAAAGCCGCGCAGTGGAATGCAGACCGCGAGATTCAGTCGATCCTGAAGGAACTTTCGCGCGGCAATGGAAGTCCCGCGGTCGGCAAATATTCCAAGAAGGGATCGGCTACGCTTTTAGCGCACACATTCGACAAAGATAGAATCTTAGAAAAGCGCCTGCCGTACGAGCTGCTTGATCAATTGACGATCGATATCCTGCTGGGCGCGCGATAGGCGGTTTTCTCAGGGGCGCATTCGTCCGCGGAATGCCCGCGTTCATCTACGGTTCGCAAATCCTGCCCGCCTCCGTCTGCGCGCGCTCTTGACTCCCTTCCGCGTCATATCATTCGACTCTACGTTAACGCTCGTAAGAAATAAGCAGCCCACCGGGGCAGTACAGCATCCTACTCATTTTTGCAGACAGCGTGCAAACGTAATGTTTTGTATGTGTTAGACTGCCGACCGGTAAAAAAATCAATGGATCCGCAAGCTTCTGCCAACCCAATACGTCCCGATCATCAGTTGCCGGAACCAGATCAACCGCCCACGCAGAAAAGAAAATACTGGATATGGGCGATAGTGGCCGTCGTCGTGGGCCTGTTCGCCTACTGGATGTTCGCCGGCCATCAGGGCCAGAACGCCCAGCCTGCGGGCACGGTGCGCCGCGCTTTCACGGGCCCGGTGACGGTCACGACGGCGACTGCACAGAAAGGGGACATCGGCGTCTATCTGAACGCCATCGGAACCGTTACCGCGGTTTATACGGTTTCCGTCACCGCGCAGGTCACGGGCGTGATCACTCGCGTGTATTACAAACAAGGGCAATCCGTTCGCATCGGGGATCCGCTGATCGAGATTGATCCCCGGCCGTATGAAGCGCTGGTTACCGAGGCGGAAGGCGTGCTGGAGCACGATCAGAACCTGCTCGCGCAAGCGCAGATGGACCTCGCTCGGTACAAAGACGCATGGGCGCGCAACGCCATTCCGCGGCAGACGTACGAAGATCAGGAAAAGATCGTCAAGCAGGATGAGGGGACAGTAAAAAATGACCAGGGCACTCTGCGCTACAACCAGGTGCAACTCGCATATTGTCACATCACTTCGCCCATCAACGGAAAAGTAGGCCTGCGCTTGGTCGATCCCGGCAATCTGGTCACCGCCAATGCAACCACAAGTCTGGTGGTGATCACCGAGACTCAGCCGATTACGGTGGTGGCCACGATTTCAGAAGATGATCTCTCGGAGGTCATGTCGCGGCCGCACCACGGTGTGGGCCTTTCTCTGGAAGCCTGGGACCGCACCAGCGAACACAAAATCGCCACAGGCCGAGTCACTACCTACGACAATCAGATCGATACCACCACCGGTACGCTCAAGGTTCGCGCCACCTACAGCAACAAGAATGGCGAACTTTATCCCAACGAGTTCGTGAATACGCGTTTGCTGGTAAAGACGCTGGACGACCAGATTTTGCTGCCCAGTTCCGCGATCCAGCACAACGGAACTGAAGCCTTCGTGTACGTGATTCAGGACTCGAAAGCTGTCATGCGGGACGTCAAGGTCGGCGTTTCCAATGAAGGCACGACGGCGGTCGAGGGAGTGAATGCGGGCGAAGTGGTGGCCGACAGCAGTTTCGAAAAGCTGCAGAACGGTTCTCAGGTCGTGATTTCAAACATGGCTTTGCCGAATTCATCGAGTCAGGAGACTGCGCCGTGAACCCGTCGCGTCCGTTCATTCTGCGGCCGGTCGCTACGATTCTTCTGATGACGGCGATTCTGCTCGTCGGAATCGTGGCCTTCACCCAGTTGCCGATTTCTGCACTGCCGGAGGTCGAGTACCCCACTATCCAAGTGCTGACGTTCTATCCCGGAGCCAGCCCAGACGTGGTAGCAACCACAATCACCGCGCCTCTGGAGCGGCAGTTTGGCGAGATGCAAGGCCTGAGCCAGATGACCTCGACCAGCGCGGGGACGGTCTCGGTCATCGTGCTGCAATTCAATCTCTCGTTGAACATCGACGTCGGCGAAGAGGAAGTGCAAGCCGCCATCAATGCCGCGCAGAGCTATCTCCCCTCGAATCTTCCTACTCCTCCGGTTTACAACAAGATCAATCCGGCAGATCTGCCGATTCTGACCCTCGGCATCACCTCCCATACGATGCCGCTGTCGCAGGTTGAAGATCTGGTCGACACGCGACTGGCCCCCAAGATCTCGCAACTGAACGGCGTTGGCCTCGTCAGCATCAGCGGTGGACAGAAACCGGCAGTGCGGATTCAGGTGAATCCCACCAAGTTGTCTTCTTACGGTGTGAACCTTGAGGATGTTCGCACCGCGCTGGCGCAGACGAGCGTGAACGCCGCGAAAGGGAACTTCGACGGCGCACGTCAGGATTATCAGATCGACGCCAACGATCAGATCACACAAGCCGAAGGGTACCAGGATGTGGTTGTGGCTTACCGCAACGGCGCTCCGATTTTTCTGCGAGATGTCGCGGATGTGGTCAACGGCGTAGAAAACTCCCAACTCGCCGCCTGGATGAACACAAATCCGGCCGTGATCCTGAACATTCAGCGGCAGCCCGGCGCCAATACGATCGCCGTGGTCAAGAGCATCAAGACGATTCTGCCGCAGCTCGAAACCGGTCTGCCGGCGTCCATCAAGATCAGGGAACTCACCGATCTCACCACCAGCATCAAGGCGTCGGTCAGCGATGTCGAATTCGAACTGATGCTGACCATCGGCTTGGTGGTCATGGTGATTTTTCTTTTTCTACGCAGCCTGCGCGCCACCGCCATCCCCAGCGTCGCGGTTCCGCTTTCGCTGATCGGGACCTTCGCGGCCATGTACGCGCTCGGCTACAGCCTCGACAATCTCTCGCTGATGGCACTGACCATCTCCACCGGGTTTGTGGTCGACGACGCCATCGTGATGATCGAGAACATCGCGCGTTATCTGGAAGCGGGCGACTCGCCGATGGAAGCGGCGCTGAAGGGTGCGGGGCAAATCGGATTCACAATTCTCTCCCTGACCGTTTCCTTGATTGCGGTGCTGATTCCGCTGCTTTTCATGAGCGGCGTCATTGGGCGCCTGTTCCGGGAATTCGCGGTGACGTTGGCGGTGACGATCATATTCTCGGCGGTGGTTTCTCTCACCCTGACTCCGATGATGTGCTCGCGGATTTTGCGCCACAATCCGGAATCGCAGCAGAGCCGATTGTTTCAATGGTCGGAGCGCGCCTTCGACCGCATGATCGAATTCTACGGACGCACGCTGCGCGTGGTTCTCCGTCATGAGACGGCCACCCTGCTGGTTGCGGTCGGAACGCTGGTGCTGACCGTATTCCTTTACATAATTATCCCCAAAGGCTTTTTCCCCGTGCAGGACACGGGGGTGATTCTGGGAATCTCACAGGCTCCGCCGTCGGTTTCTTTCAATGCGATGGCGAAAGAACAGCAGGAACTGGCTGCTGTCATCCTGCAAGACCCTGCGGTGGGCAGTCTTTCGTCTTTCATCGGTCCTGACGGAATCAATACCACCCTGAACAGCGGCCGCATACAGATCAATTTGAAACCGGTTGAACAACGGCCGAACGCATCGGACGTGATTCGCCGTTTGCAGCAAAAACTCGCGCCCATACAGGGCATTCACCTTTACATGCAGCCCGTGCAGGATATTACCGTGGACGACCGGGTCACTCGAACCCTGTATCAGTACACGCTCGAAGACCCCAATCAGGACGAACTCAATACCTGGACCGAGAAATTTGTCTCCCAATTAAACAAGCTGCATAGCCTCGAAGATGTCGCGACAGACGAGCAGAATGGCGGCCGAGCCGTCGCTGTGACGATCGATCGAGTGACCGCGTCGCGACTGGGTATCGCCCCGGCCACCATCGACAACACGCTCTACGATGCGTATGGCCAGCGGCAGATCAATACGCTTTACACGCAGCTCAATCAATACCACGTCATTCTGGAAACAGGACCGCAATGGCAAATGGACCCGCGCAAACTGAGCGACTTGTATATCCAGTCGAATACCAGCGCAACCGGCGCCTCCGCGTTTAGTTCGTTCTCGGCTTCGGGGTCGTCAGCCGCGGGCTCCAACGCGTTGACCTCGTCGGTTTTGTACACGCCCTCGTCGATTGTTCTCCAGCCCAGTGGGACCGTACTGGCTCCGACTGTCAGCTCAGCCGCTTCCTCACTCAACGCAGGCACCTTCGCCGGCCTCACCCCAAATACGGTCCTCTCCGCGACCGGCGCCAATGCGGTTCCTCTTTCCACTTTTTCGCATGCTTCGGAGATCGCCGAGGCGTTATCGATCAATCATCAGGGACAGTTTCCCTCGGTCACCGTGTCTTTTAATCTCGCGCCCAATGCGGCCCTGGGCACGGCCATCGACGAGATTAATCAGGTTGCAAAAAAAATTGAATTTCCCGCCAGCCTGCAGGCCGATTTTCAAGGGACAGCTGCCGCGTTCAAGACCTCCCTCTCCAGCGAACCGCTTCTGATTTTGGCCGCGCTGGTCACGGTCTACATCGTGCTCGGTGTTTTGTATGAGAGCTTCATTCATCCGGTCACCATCCTTTCCACGCTGCCTTCCGCCGGCGTGGGAGCGCTATTGGCATTAATGCTCTTTCATCAGGAACTCGATGTGGTCGCGATCATCGGCATCATCCTGCTTATCGGCATCGTGAAGAAGAACGGCATCATGATTGTCGACTTCGCGCTCGAAGCCGAGCGCGAGCACGGAAGGAATTCCACCGAAGCGATCTATGAAGCCAGCCTGTTGCGCTTCCGGCCGATCATGATGACGACGATGACGGCGTTGCTGGCAGGAATCCCGCTCGCGCTCGGCCGGGGATATGGTTCGGAGTTGCGCCGTCCCCTGGGCATCTCGATGATCGGCGGCCTGCTCGTCAGCCAGGTTCTCACGCTCTACACCACGCCGATCATTTATGTCTTTTTCGATCGACTGGCACAGCGCATCAGCGGACAGCGACCTGGCTTGCGGCCAGGCACCCAGGACCCCGGCACTCATCCGGAGAATGCATGAACATTTCCGAGCCATTCATCCGGCGTCCGGTCGCGACCACACTGTTGACCATGGCGGTCGCGATCGCGGGAGCGGTTGGTTACACAGAATTGCCCGTTGCTCCGTTGCCGCAGGTCGATTTTCCGACGGTCTCTGTATCCGCGAGTCTGCCGGGAGCCAGCGCCGAGATCATGGCCTCATCGGTGGCGACGCCGCTGGAGCGCCAACTCGGCCATATCGCCGGCATCACCGAAATGACTTCGTCGAGTGCGCTGGGCAGCACCTCGGTCACGCTGCAATTCGATCTGTCACGCAACATCGATGGCGCCGCGCGCGATGTGCAAGCTGCGATTAATGCCGCCCGTACCTATCTACCGGCAAATCTTCCTGGCAATCCGACTTATAGAAAAGTCAATCCCGCCGACTCGCCGATTATGGTGGTCAGTCTGACCTCGAAAAAATATGACATCCCCAAGCTTTACGACGAAGCTTCCACCGTGATCGAGCAGAAGCTCTCGCAGATTGAAGGAGTGGGGCAGGTCTTTGTGGGCGGCGGATCGCTGCCTTCGATTCGAGTCGAAGTCGATCCAGTAAAATTGCAAAGCCGCGGCCTGACGATGGCCAATGTGCAATCGGTCCTGAGCCTGCAGAATGCGGACCTGCCGCGCGGACGCTTCGCCAATCATTCAGTCACGGCCGACATCATCACCAACGATCAGATTACCGAGGCCGAGCAATACAAGCCGCTCGTGATCGGCTACAGCAACGGCACTGCAGTTCACTTGTCGGATGTTGCCGACGTCATCGATTCCACACAGAACATTCGCACCGCCGGCTATTTCAACGGAATTCCTTCGGTCACCATCATTATCTATCGCCAGCCGGGGGCCAACATCATCGCCACGGTCGATCGCATTCGCGCCCAGATGCCATTTCTTGAGGCAATCCTGCCCAAGGGGATCACGACCAGCATCGTCCTCGACCGGACCACGACCATCCGCGCTTCGGTCGACGATGTGGAACGCACGCTCGGCGTCGCCGTGCTTCTCGTCGTGCTGGTGGTTTTTGTCTTTTTGCGCAATGCGCGCGCCACCATCATCCCCAGTGTTGCCGTGCCGGTGTCGCTTATTGGCACGTTTGCGGTGATGTATCTGGTCGGATTCAGCCTCGACAATTTGTCGCTCATGGCGCTGACCATTTCCACCGGTTTCGTCATCGACGACGCCATCGTGGTGATGGAGAACATTTCGCGCTTCCTCGAGCAGGGCATGGCGCCGATGGAAGCTGCGCTCAAGGGCGCGCGCGAAATCGGATTCACCGTACTTTCCATCAGCATCTCGCTGGTTGCGGTGTTCATTCCGATCCTGCTGATGGCAGGGATCGTCGGCCGGCTGTTTCGCGAATTCGCGATCACACTGGCGACCACGATTCTGATTTCGATGGTCATCTCCCTGACCACCACTCCCACGATGTGCGCGCATTTTATGAAGCGGGAAGAACCGCACAACCACGGCCGTTTATACCGCTGGAGCGAAAAGTTCTTCGACGGCATGCTGGGGATTTACCGCGGCTCGTTGAAATGGGTGCTGGACAATCCCGCGCTCACGATTCTGATTCTGGTGCTGACCATCGCGCTCAATTTCTACTTGATGGTCCGCATCCCGAAAGGATTTTTTCCAACCGAGGACACGGGCGTGCTCGTCGGAGGCGTGCAAGGCCCGCAGGATGCGTCGTTTCCTTTCATGAATTTCTCGATCCTGCAATTGGTGAAGGTCATCAAGGCCGATCCGGCCGTTCAAAACGTGAATGCCTACACCGGCGGCAATGGTGCGAGCAATGGAGGGTTCATTTTCGTCGCCCTGAAGCCGCTGGACGTGCGTAAGATCAGCGCCATGGCCGTGATCAACCGCCTGCGCCCCAAACTCAATCGCCTGCCGGTGGCTTCGGCGTTCCTGCAGCCGGTGCAGGATCTTCGTATCGGCGGGCGACTGAGCAACGCCCTGTATCAGTACACCATTCAGTCCGACAACATTGCCGATCTGGCCCACTGGGGACCCATACTGTACGCCAACATGAAGAAGCTTCCCGGCCTGCAGGACGTGAACAGCGATCAGCAGAATGGCGGGCTGCAGGAATTCCTGACGTACAACCGGACTCGAGCCGCCCGCTTAGGCCAGACGGCCCAGAGTCTGGATTCCGCACTCTATTCGGCTTTCGGACAGGCGGAAGTTTCCGTCATTTATATGCCCATGAACCAGTACTACGTCGTGCTCGAAGTCGCGCCGCAATTCTGGCAATCGCCGCAAGATTTGAACTATCTCTACACCAAGAGCAACACCCTGATAAACAATGCGACTGCCATGACGCC
>Ga0335072_10014502_pt1 | contig 11194 bp, 9 predicted proteins | sample Lox_Sample_21_FD_206725 | JGI IMG/M metagenome (GOLD analysis project Ga0335072, IMG submission 206725) | Soil microbial communities from Loxahatchee National Wildlife Refuge, Florida, United States - Lox_Sample_2.1 | ecosystem: Environmental > Terrestrial > Soil > Wetlands | place: USA: Florida... | reverse complement strand
TCTGTATCGACATTTCATTGCACCCAATTTGGATCCACCTGTTGTCGATACTCATGGAAGTACGAAAGATCTCGACGCACTTACGAGACTTGCCAGATCTGCGCAACGATACTTTCCAGCTTCTGAAGTTCCTGCGATTCTAGAAAAAGTCTTGCCAGAAGTATCCACCTCTTATCTCCATGACTAATTGTAGTTTGACGCATATTTTGTCACAGGAGCATTCAACGCAATTGGTCTTATCGCCTTACTTCTTCCTCTAAAATTCTCCACGGAAGAAAATCCTCCCTCTGAAGCTATTCTTCAAAACTATTTCCCTCTGCTCTTCTCCTTATGGGCTCAAATCTCTAATTCCACACACTGGAGTTTTCTCTACATAGATTTATTCGGTCGCATCGCAAGTTGTCACATTTCCGCACCGAACGTAAAGTTCGGTCCATACGGCGTCTTCACGCGCGACCAAATGTCAGTCATCTTCACAAACTTGTTCCGTATCTTCGGCGTCCCCATCGGTCCAATCGGTGCATCATCATATTCCCGCGATGTCTCTACTCCAGAGAATTGCACGATCGTTCGCTATAGAGGCCCACGCTCAGGCGACGAATTTTCTGTTGCTGCAGCGAAATTAATTATATATTCGCTTACTGAGGAAGTAATGCATGATGAACAAGGAAGTGGTGAGATGACCAGTGTTTGGGCTATGGTTGAGAGTCTCCTACAAGGTGTGGAAAGTGCGTTCCATCCCTCCAATTCAGGCGCTTGGACACATAAGTTGGCGTCTTTTGTCTACCGATTGGCCGAGAAGTTTGCGAATCGGTGGACTGAGGAACAGAGAGGAAAAAGACCTGATATTCCTGAAGAGAGAAGATTGACTCCTGCTATTAAACGACGATTTGTCTTGAGTCTCAGAAAAGTTGTGTTTATGTGTATTTATGATAAAAATGCTCAGATCAGCAGTATGTTTCCTGTTCATGGTTCAAACTAATGGAAGATATCAGTCGGAATACATTGGCACTTTTGGCTCATTTGGAACCGGATCTTATTATTCCGGGAGCCCTAAAACGATTTTATCCTTCCATGCAAGGTCTTTTGGAAGCCCATCGCACAACAGCATCGTTAAATTGTCTCAGTCTGCTTATGCGCAGTATTGCTAGGCATAAAGTCTATCGCAGCCACGTCATGAGTCTTCTTGGCCTTGCACTCCCCGGAATCGACTCCAACGATCTCAGTAAAACACAGCTTACCTTGACATTCATTACAACCACATGTATGCTCGTACCTCTCCATAATCTCTCCGACGAAGGCGATGAAGGCAACCTGGCTCGAAACTGGCTCACCTCACAAATGGAAATCCTCGAATCCATGCCAGGCAATGATTTCCCAGAAGATCTTCTCGAAGCCGATGATGCCGAATTAGACGCCATCGCCCGTTCGTCAACTGGAACACTCGCAGAATGGGTCATTTCTTTCTTCGACCAAATTTTCGTCTTTCTAGGTAACATGCCGGAACACAAACACAGTAAAACTACAGAAGAGGCCATGGTTCCCATTATCGCTCTTACCGTGTCAACTGTCCTTCAATCCCTAGAACCCAAATTGTTTACTCTCGCACTCAATAAAATGCAACGATTTGTCTCTGAAAACATGTATTTCCATGCATCTGAAGCAGCAGCCAACATCGTCCGTGCATTTGTGGAAATTCGACCTGAGGAATCACTCGCCGCATTTTTCGATCCTATCGTCGCAAATATTAGGACGGAGATATTTGAGAATGGGGCTGGTATCTCAGGACGTATCACGACGACTGAAGTGGTTCCTGGCGATCGTGCGTTGTTATGGAATTGGCGTCTTTTTTCGGCTTTGATGGGACCTCGAACCGGAAGGGCTTTGTTACCGTATTTGAGTCGTCCGGATTCACCTGCCATACAAGTATTCGAGTGGAGTGTGACCATTTGCAGAGGAACAATCTATCATTATGTGGGGAAACCCTTGATTAACGCCCTTTCGAGCTTAACAAATATTTATACTGTTCCCGGACCCCTGGTCAAGAAAGAGAGTAGTCTCACCTCCTTGGAGATGGTTAATTTTTAGAAGCGGATCTGAGCGATTGGGCTCCAACAATTGATCCGGAGACTTTGCAAGTGAATTGGCATGTTCCATCTGATGAAGAAACGCACGTCGCAATACGACTGTACTTCTCGGCAACAGAGTGGCAAAAAGCACGTATCGCGAACCTCTTGATTAACGACAACTCCTCAGTTCAAGTGTCAGATGATCTACGACAATCGCTCAAATATATTGTGTCGGCTTTGTTGGGAGCAATACCTCTATATGCTCGTTGTCCACTGCCCGAAGAATGGGTTGTGTCCTCTGGCGATATTCCTCCTGCATCGCCTGCACTACAATCGCCTGAAGCAACTATTGAATCTGTGACAGAGGAGGACTATGGCACGGACGAGGATTCTCCTGATGTCGAAGATGATGCCGCAGAAGATGATGATGATGATTATGATGACGAAGCAACAACCGGCCGAAATCATAAATATCCTGATGGATTAGGCGAACGACCATTGAAACCTGAACAAACGAACTTACTCATAAGATCGTATTTATCCATTGGCAGTGGACTCCTCGCAGTCGCCAACCACTTATGGGCAAAACGTCACGACAATGTTCAACTTTTCATGGAATTGAGTAACGCAATATTTGGCTACCTGTATCCAAGAGGGCTTGCGGACCTAAACGATGTTCGTATGGAACTCACGAATTCCGCATGGTACACTCTTCGACGATCAGCTTTTGTTATCAAAATTCTGCCAAAAGGAAGTTATCCAACTCCGTTATTAGTTCAAAAAATGGAGATGTTGCATCGTGCTCGTGTCCTTCATAACCAAAAGGCTAAAGGTAAACGAACATGGTGGCAAGATCGACTCATCTCACAACTTGTCCTTATTTCTATCAGCCCATACGTCGATGCCAGACGAGCCGGTCAGGGTAGTCTGTATGCCACTGTTCGCAGATTTAAAAATTGGGCGCCTCTTGTTCTTCCTCCTCTCTTGGACGCATTGAAGTCATCGGATATTGATCAAGTCAAAGGTGCTCAACATACACTTCGTCTCAGTACAGCGATAGAGCATACATTAATCAGGAACTGGGATTACACCGACAAATACATACTGGCGATTATTGAAGCATGGCAAAGATTTGACAAAATATCGGTCCAAAACAGCTGCTCAAGTGCTCTTTCTTCGTTGAATAAGTACAAGAGACATACGCAGTGGCTTGACCAGGTGGATGAATCCATTTATGAGCCTATTCGACCTGAAATTGAGATTGACGAAAACCTCGTTATGCGTATTAAAACTCGGCGACAAGCAAAAAAGGAACTGGAAGCTTCCAAAATTAAAATTTTGGTATGCTCCTATTTTCAATATAACTAAACTTGTAGATGGATGCTATGTTGAAACTTGCAAAAGAGTCGAGTTGGCGACTTGCTCATTCTGTAATCAACTTCATGTGTCTCGTATTACTCGATAAATCACAGCTGGTTCCTATCGAACTCTTTAAAGTACTCATGGAGAAAATGAACGATGATCACCCGCAATTGAGAAGCACTGCTCAAGCAAGATTTGCCACCGTATGGATCCTTTGTCTATCTTCTGACCGACTATAGTATCTCCGATACTTTTCGAATCTGGGTCTTGCGAGATCTCATGAAGAGCTTATGTCGGATGAGCCACATTTCCCGAATGAAGTTGTCGTACGTCCTTTCGAACACGAAAACTTTACTCAAAAATATATCGAAGCATCCAATTCTCCACCTACTAAAGAGTACGTTCTCTCTTTGATAAACTGCTGATCTCAGTTCTGTCTTCCATGATTTTATCAAAACTGGGATGTTTGTCTGGCCAGAAGAGTTCTTTGGATACAAGATTCCTGAAAAACCTTTGAATCTCTATTTCAAAACGGAAGTCCTAGAACAAGCGAAAACCCTCGCTCCCATGTTCAATCGGGAATGGGTCCATAAACAACTCGGATATCTAGGAGATGAAACAACCCATCGCTCCACTTCTTCTATTCGCACTCCCGATGCTCATGGTTGGGGATTACTCTTTAGAACATTCTATGGTCTCGAAGGTGCAATTACGGAAGATGAAATTCGAGAAGAGATTGTGGAACTTTTGGGTGCTGGAGAGACCAAGTATCGTCATCAAGCTACCTATGAGGTGCTGTTTGGATTGGTCATGAGCTTGAAATTTGCACCTGACGATCATGTTCAGAGAACATGGCAATGGCTTCTTCCTTTCTTGTTGAATATTTATGAGACTATGTTGAATCCGGATAATGTGGCGTATTGGAGGTCATTCCTCTCAACTACCATGGTACTTCTCAGTTGAAGAGTGGAACTAATTCTAGGGTTTGAGAGATCCGAGACAAATATGGCCGTTGGCACAAAAACTTTTGGAGTTCAGATTGGATAGTTCGTCTCATGAGTTCTTCCAAGAGAGTTCACGAGCACATATGCTGCGGACGGTAGTTCAGCAATACGGTTGGCGGTATTCTAGGGCAAATGACACATTCCGCGATTACATGGAGTTCATCATCCATCCTTATCAAGGTACTCACCTGCGCTTCTTGATCTAATGTGCTAGACGTTCGTAGAGAGGTTTCAGTCATTCTTAGTACGGTAACAGCGCTAAATCGAAATACCTCCTTCAATTCGGTGAAAGATGTCCTTCGCGCAAGCATGGAAGCTCCGTCGACAGGATTTTTAGGATGGGTTGCAGATGACGGATTTGAAGAGAACATGAAACACATGACAAGCGAATTGGAAGAATGGCGAAAACAACGACTACCGGCTAAAGAATCTCCAGAAACTTCCAAGTATATCGCTGGAGCGGGGACAATTCTCGGTTGGTGGCAAAGCATTACGGCAGGAAGTGCCTGCATGCTCATTTTGCCGTTCATTCCTAAATACATCCTTCCTCAAACGCTTCACGTGATGATGGATGTCAAGGAGGACGTGGAACTCATGTCCTCGGCTACAGTCATGTTGAAGTATCTTTCGAATGCCCCCTATTCGGCGGATCTGGTTCCTGGGATGGTGGATGCAATTGGATCATTCGCCGCTCCTTCGAACCCGTGGCATCATCGACTTCGAATCATGGTTGTCATTCAAGTATTCTATTATCGTCAGCTATTTGTTTTGTCCAAGCACGATCGCAAACGATTATTCGATGCAGTAATTCAATTGTTGAATGATGCACAGCTAGAAGTCAGAGAAGCTGCTTCATCGACCTTATCTGGAATGGTTCAATGCTCCAAATTCGACGAGAAGAATATTGTATTACCATTATTAGAAAGATTCAAAAGAGGAGTCATTGAGAATCCTATGCCGAAGAGACGGCCGCGTGGAGCATTATCTGCAAGTGGGATTTCGACACCTCAAGCAATGGGAATCAACCCTAGTCCTCCGCGATCTGGGGCCACCACTCCAGATATCGATCTCTTGCGATTGAATCAGGATACGCAAACATTAATTCGAAGACATGCTGCTGTTTTGGGATTGTCCTCTATTATCACTGCGTTCCCGTATGAGATGCCGGAATGGATGCCGTCGACATTGGCGTTCCTCGCAAATCGGGCTAGTGGAGATCGAGGTATGATTGGTATGAGTGTGAAGAAGACGTTGGGAGATTTCAAGAAGACACATCAAGATACGTGGTCTATGGACCAGAAATTGTTTAATGAAGATGAATTGGAGGCTTTGGAAGGGGTGTTCTCTTCGAATTATTTTGCGTAGTCGTCGGTTCTTTTTTTATTCAGCATTGTGTGCAATTATGGCGTTATGGGATTGAATAGGTGTATTGCTAGAGATGTTTGCGATTGACGCGTTCAAAAAGATTCTCTGCTTTAATAATACAATGAATGTTTGTTATTGATTCAAAGAAATGACAATGCTCAAGAAGACCGATCTTGGATGTTGCTAGATGTCAGACTTTGCGTGAGATGGTGGAGCCGATGATCTGCAGCGAATTGGAAGCCGTCTCGAAATTTCGATCGAGGCGTTCCACGAGTCAGTCATCACCAGTCCGTTGATGCAAGGCAACGTCTCAAACCATCCTCACATCTCATAGCATCCCCTGTCTCTGGACAATACAACTCATCAAGACGTCGATGGCATCGTTTACAGGCTCAGTAAAGATAATAGGAACCATTTCTCTAGGCATACTAACCGTACTCCTCCATCTTATCATGTCGCTGACCTTTTCCTATCAGGGTGCCCTAGCAACCACTTCCTTCATCACCGTCCCAGCTGTGGTGACGATTGCATCAAATGGAAATGCAAATCAATCTCTTTCCCTTGTCCGCAGACGAGTCAACATGATGACCGCCATCTGTGGAACAATCTCAATCTCCTCCCTCTCACTAGCCTTCCTTTTCGGGAAAAAGCACCTTTACCTCGTCTACGCAACCATCGGTTCGGCAATGCTCCTCCGACATCAACGTGAAGCACTCCTCCAATTAGGCCTATTGATCAAACAACAATACTACATCGGTCGAGAATTCATATCGGAATACGGTGCTCGCAAATCAAATAAACGAGAGAAAAGACCGTTCAGAGCGCCTGTTGAACCAAGACTTTCTCCCTCGGAACCTTTGTTACCGCCTCAGGAAGTGGAGGGGGCTTTGGAGCAGTTGGGAGCGAGTAGTTTGGCTAATTGTCTTGTGTCGGGAGTGGCTTTTGGGATTGCAACGATTGGAGTTTTTGGTGATGTGGATAGCGTTTCGAGGATCTATTATTAGTTCCTCGTCTTGGCTTTCTAGTAAATCCCTCCACTCAAACTGACTAGCTTATGTATGGGTATGATAAGGATAGTCTAGGCCTAATATTATCTTCGGGTCCAGGATTCTTGAACGCTTTCTGCTCTTGAAGTGAAGTGCTGAAGGGATGCTTCGTTTTTGGTAGGACAAGTACGTAATCTCTATTGCCGGTTCTCTTCGCCGAGTCGGGGTCGGTTCCAGTGCGTCCGATAAAGCCTATTTCAGTAAATGCGGAGGTACCGCGATTTCCCCGCGGAGCTTCTCTCAACTAATGTCCCCTCTTCCAAGTCCATCTTCTTCCTCAGCCTACGTTGAAGTCTCCATACTTCCAGCTGGAAGACTCGGTATCCCAGATTACATTTTTCATGAGGGTGGAAGTAAAGAAATCATCGATTGTCCCGTTTGGGCATTCTATATCTACCATCCTGGTCTTGGCAAGAAAGCCTGGTTTGATCTCGGGATTAATCATGTTTGTTCCCGTCCCATTGCAAAAGAGTATCAACTGAAATTGGGTTGTAGGACTTGAGTATTTATCCACCTAAGGTGCAAGACTTGTTTAAAATGTTTGAACCGTTTCCGCCTAAGGAGAGTCTTGCATCTCGAATCCGGTCGAAGAAGGGAGTTTCATCGGACCAGATTAATCAAGTCATTTTCAGGTATCCACTTTCTGTATACAATCGCTTAACGGAAGTCACGTTCACTGGGATCATTGTGCTATATTCTCCAAAGATTTCCCCAATGCAACTGCGGTATTTGGACCGGGTTCTATCGATGGATCGGGGCCAGGGTATCCAACAATTGAAGATACCACTTACTTCTCTGAGCTCCTCGACCGAAATCATCCCTTCAGCAAGAACGTTTCAGAACTCCCGGCAGCAAGTGACCCAGGTTGGAAACCGTTTGGACCATTTGAACGGGCTTGGGATTTATGGGGAGATGGAAGTTTTTGGTTGCTTGATACTCCTGGACATGTTGATGGGAATATAGCTGGAGCAGCGCGTTTGAAGAATGGAGAATGGATTGTAATGGGGGGAGATTGTGCTCATACTACGTACAACCCCCGTGTATTTACATATTGCTTTGTGTTTGGGTCAGAGGTTAATGGATAGGAAGGTATTGAGTGGTCATCCGTTTGGAACTTGGAAGGATAGGGAGGGGAAGGAGTTATGTATGCATGCCGATAAGGAGGCGGCGAAAGATACGATTAAGAGAATGAGAGAGCTTTCGGAGATGGAGGGAGTTCATCTTGCGCTTGCTCATGTTCCCTTGGAGGAGCGGAATGATCCGTTTCTCAAATCTTTGCTGTTGGAGTAACTGACTAATTTGAAGACTATAGTTCCTTGCTCTGAAAACGTTTGTATAATTTATTGCTTGCAACAACAGAACGTCGAGAGATAAAGCTGTAATTGAGTTATCTAAATCTGACGTCCTAGATGTTAAGACCGCGATCTGGGCTTGAATCTTTCGATAGGCGTGTATCGACAAATAAGCTTCGCCATCTTTTGTCATTCCATCCCGAGGAACTGCGGAACAGAGCGATAGAACTTTCCTCAAGCGGTTTCCAACATATTATTCCTTTGGACGTACCATTCGATCATCGTCTTTACGTCAGTGTTACCTAGCCACACCTGGCTACGTCAGAGCATCCAATCATTCCAAGAAAGATCGTCATCAGCCACAGCTGCCTCCTCCACAAATGCTCAAGGCGCAACTGGTCATCAGAGGCCGCATTGCGCAAGTTTAGCAGGAAACGGGCGTAAAAGAACTCTGGCGGTATGCGCGAATGACGTAGTAAACCTAAAAAGGTCATGTGAAAGAACCCCGCTCGAGTCTATATAAGAACCTCGCTCTCAACGTCAATTTCATCTCATTCTACCAAATCCACTCGATCTACTCAAACCAAAGTCAAAAACAAATACATTGCTCTTAAAACATGTCTGATACTGGAAGAAAAGACGTTTCCGATCAATTGAAGGAGAAGGTGACTCCTCAAGATCAAAAGGTATGTGAATCTCATCTCAAGTGGGAATTTGCTGACATTTCTCTAGTCATACACTCAACAAGCCTCCGAGGCTATCTCTGGCGCCTACGATCGTGTTGCCGCTGCCGTTGTCCCCAACGACCAAAAGTCTACTACTCAACAAGCTTCGGATAAGATTCGTGGTGGTTCTGATGATGCTTCTGCTCAAGGCAAGGGTCTCTATGAACAAGCCAAGGACGGAGTTAATAGTCTCTTGGGCGGAGATTCTTCCAACACGGGACGATCAAATGTCTAAATATTGAGATTGAAAGTTGAAAGGAGACTTGGAGATGATATTTAGTTTTGTAGACACAAAATAAAATGAAAGTACAAATCCACATGCTCAGTTTCCGAATTTATGAGTTTGAGTCTCAGCCTATCTACCAATATAATGTCGCATGTCCCTCATTCGTGAGAGTCATTAGTATTTTAGTCGCCGATAATTCCACACATTCCAACGTGGGAAGGAGATCAAAGTATCTTGCAAGTTTTTGAATCCCCGCATCCAATACCTCGTTCTTTCGCAAGACAAAAACACCCGAGTATTTTGACTCAACGTAACCGACACCGACAACATTGAGCTGTTCAGTCAAAGGTAACTCGACGGAAACCTCAGCTTTGCCAATGAAATATTTGGATTTCACGGTTGCCGTGGGAATTCGCACGCGCGACCTCTCGGCAGGGATTTCGAATAAGATGTGACGAAGATTCGAGAGAAACGGGGAGCATCTTGAAATGACATCGGTGACAATGCCGGTATGGAGCTCAATGGCCATTCGATGATCGTTTAGGAGATATACCCCAGCGCCTTCACTGCTTTTCTCGTCGAACGTCACACTGAGACGAAGGTGGGTGGGCTTGTACTCTGGGAAAATAATGGAGTGGATGACACCAGAGAGTTTCCTGACTTGCAGAGCTCGTGATGCGGACATCCGATCCTTTCCAAAGTCCACCGAAAGACGGGCGGTAGGTCCCTTAATTCTCCCTTCGGGGTTATTGAAAAAGCACTCTGACGCAGCGAGTCGATGAACGAGATGGGTAGAGTCCAAATGCATTTGCCTTGCATATTTGCGTAGATTTTTGTAGAATAAGTTGAAGGCGTCGCTCGAAGACATGAAACATCCACATTCGCAGATAGGGACTGAAAGATGAAAATATATCGATTGCCTCATCATGTCGGAAAACGTGTCCCACATGTATTCCGTCGGACGGAAAATGTCGCGAGAAGCACCATGACGACGTCCTACTTGAAGTGATACTTCGAAGGAAATGAGGTTGGGCAACTTGTGTCGTAGTTGTGAGCGAGGGTTCGGGGCTCCGAATATAGCAAGGTGTTTGAGTTGTGGACAATTGATCAAATCGACAATTGCTTGCGTTGTAACATGAGAAATCTCTCCCCGTAACTTCGTAGGAATCTCCAATGCGAGTTTCGTGAGACCACCGATGGTATTCAATCTCTGTAGCAAATAGTTCTCGTGCTTGCCATTGCATTTTAAAACGAGTTCTCGACACCACAGATTAGGATGTTTACTGGCTAAACAGACGTAGTAGGGATTGCGAAGTACTTGCGGAACACGGAACTGAACTTGTAATCGGTGCAGGGACAATGGATTTGACCAGATTCGTCTCAATCGACCGGGTTCAGAGCAAACGTAGGAGCGAATATGGAGCGCATTTGAGGGATTGATTCGGAGGCCGGAAACGAGTTTGTGATCCGACCACTCTGAGAGGTTAAGGGTCCTGAACAGATAACGATTTGCGGCTTGGTTGAGGCTTCTGGAGGTGTACGAGAGGGCAAGCAAATCGTCTAGGCTGTCACTCAAATGGGAGCAACACTCATTCAGAATATCAAGCGGCAGAGTTGCGAGATTCATCATTGAACGATGCGATTCGCAACCAGCGATGGCAGAGCTGTGCGATGTTTGATAACTTGATGCCGTACCTGACTGGACGTAAATATTTAAGTAGACCCTAACCCAGGTTCAGGGATTTGGTGATCGCCAAAGGTGTCCTCAAACCTAAAAGCCACAAAAAAAGCCCCAAAACCCCAAAATTACATTCCTCAGCGCCAACGAATTATAAACACTGCATTACTCATCTTCTTACTCAGCTTCACTGCCATTAGTCATCTTGATACCTAATCTAGTCATTCGGAAAGAGTGCATCCTATCTCACTATGAATCTCACGCAAGAACCGACATAAGCTAGTAGAACGGTGAAGGTAATTCATTCAATTCATTCAATACCATGCGCTGCGGCTTGGTGATACCCTGGGTACTCGTTGTACCTCCGGCATTAGAGTGACCAACGACGTGGGACGCCCAACGACTTGGGATGCCCAACGACTTGGGA
>Ga0335072_10014501_pt1 | contig 11195 bp, 7 predicted proteins | sample Lox_Sample_21_FD_206725 | JGI IMG/M metagenome (GOLD analysis project Ga0335072, IMG submission 206725) | Soil microbial communities from Loxahatchee National Wildlife Refuge, Florida, United States - Lox_Sample_2.1 | ecosystem: Environmental > Terrestrial > Soil > Wetlands | place: USA: Florida... | reverse complement strand
CTTTTGCGTCATGGTGACGAGCGACGGGCGCCCGTCCCGAAACGTCAATTCGACGGGCAGAATTCCCGCTCCGGTCTGCTGCAGCACGTGCACGCTTCCCTCAGAGCATGCCGGCACTACGCCCAGCGAGGCGAGCAAAAACCACGTGCCGATCACGGGATGGCCGGCCAGCGGCAGTTCGCTCGTCGTTGTAAAAATCCGCAAACGCGCGAGCGCCCGATCGCTCGTCGGCTTCTGCACGAACACCGTCTCCGACAAATTCATCTCGCGTGCGATCGCCTGCATGCGCGCCGGCGAAAGGCCGTCGCCATCGGTAACCACCGCGAGCGGATTGCCCGCGTATGGTTTGGTGGTGAAAACATCGAGTGTGTAGAGCCGCCGCCTCATAGTCTTCCCTGCTTTCGGATGTTCCGTCGATTTTCGATCGTCCGATCGAGTGGTCGCCTGACAACAGGTATATCAGAGTGCGCGAACGATGTTGACCACTTCCTCCAGCACGCGCCGCGTCGTTTCAGGCCGAATTGTCTCCGAATAAACGCGCAGCATGCGTTCCGTGCCCGATGCGCGCACCATTACCCAGCCGATGTCGCCGAGATATGCCTTGATGCCGTCCAGATTTTCGCGACGCACGACGGGCCAGTCGAGCACGCGGGCCAGCTCGCCGTTCGAAAAATATTCGATCGCTTTTTCCTTCTGCCCCGGCTTGAGCGCCAGATCCACGCGTCCGTAATGATGCTCGCCGAATTCGCGATGCAGCATGGCCACCAGCTCGTTCAACGTTTTCCCGTGCCAGGCCATCACTTCGGCGAGCAAGAGCGCGTTCACGGTCGCATCGCGCTCCGGAAGATAGAGTTTCGTCCCGATTCCGCCGCTCTCTTCGCCGCCCAGCAGCACATCAGTCTCCAGCATCCGGTCGCAAATATACTTGAACCCGATGGGCGTTTCGAACACGTCGCGTCCGAATTTCACGGCGATCTTATCGATCATCTTTGTGGTCGAAAATGTTTTCGCCACGTTTCCGGAGAGCTTCCGCGTTCCCGCCAGATGCCAGAACAAAATCGAGAAAATCTGGTGTGGCGTGATGAACGTGCCGTCGGGATCCATCGCGCCGATGCGGTCGCCGTCGCCGTCGAATGCGAATCCGGCGTCGAACTTTCCGCCGCGGAGAGCGTGGCGCAGCGCTTCGACGTGCGGCTCGATTGGCTCCGGATTCACGCCGCCGAAAAGCGGGTCGCGCGTTCCTCGAATCTCGTCGCACTCGATGCCGTTGCGCCGAAAGAGATCGCGCAGTAGCCCGCGTGCCGCGCCGTGCATCGGATCGAGCAGAAAACGCAGTTTCGCTGCACGCAGGCGATCCCAATCGACCAGTTCGCTGAGTTTTTCCAGGTAAGGTGTGCGCGCGTCAACCGACTGCAACAAATCCTTGCGCGGCGGCAGCAGGGGAACGCCTTCGCGCACCACCTTCGCGATTTCGGCCTCCACTTGCTCGACGATCGCGAGCGAGGCGGAACTGCCATAACTCGCCTTCAGCTTCACTCCATTCCATTGATACGGATTGTGGCTCGCGCTGATCTGGATTCCCGCGGCCGCGCCGCGCAAGCGCACCAGCAGCGAAACGGTCGGCGTGGGACAGGCATCCGCGGCGAGCGAAACGGGAATTCCAGTGGCAGTAATGGCGTCCGCAGCAACGCGCGCGAAGCGCTCCGATCCAAACCGCGTATCGTAACCAACGACAACGCCGCGTTCCGGCCGCTCCGCACGAATCACGTATCGCGCGATTGCGTGCGCCACCTTGCGCACGTTCTCATACGTGAAATCCTCGGCGATGATCCCGCGCCAGCCGTCCGTCCCGAATTTGATCTGAGTCATGACGGCAGTATAAGCGATACGATTTCAGCGGAGAAGCGTTCACGCCGGCATCAGGTCCGACGCGTGCACGCACCCGAGCGTCTCAGCGGCGGCATGCGCACGCGATAGCCCTGCTATTCCGGCAGCACCGGTAGCACAACGGTGTTCACCGTTGAAGGATCGTCGCGCAATTTGATGTAGAGCAACGTCCCGTTCGGACGCGGCACCGTAAGCGTGGCGTCCGCGAAGCCAATCGGAACAGGCATGTTGTGCGTGAATTGCGCATCGGACGCGACAGAGTCGATCAGGAACAAATTCGTTCCGCTGAGCGTGCACGGCTTGTCGGGCGAATCCGGGCAGCGCACTTCCTTCAGCGTGGGGATGCGCACGAGACGCGCCAGCGGCTGCCAATCGCCTTTCGATCCGTCCTCGCTCACCGGACGGAATCGAAGAGCGCCGAACGCCGACGGTCCGAAGCTCTTGGCCGGATCGAGCATGGCCAGCACCGTCTGCGAATCCTGCAAGACGAGGTTGCCGTCGGCTATGCTCAGCGAAACGTCGAACGACTCATCTTCCGTGGCCACCTCGATTTTTTCGCTTCGAGGAAATGTCTTCGGCGTCACTGTTTTCAGAAAAAACGACAGTGTGCTGTTTTGCGGCAACTGGTCCTGGCTGGCAAACCGGATCGGCGACGGCGTGGGCCCGGATTGCACGCTCTTGCCGATCAGCGTCACCTCCGGACGCGGCGGCTCCACCGCCGAGGCCAAATCCAGAGTACGGCCGTCCTTGAGCGCCACATGCGCGACCACCGATTGATCGGGCTTCAACGCACCCGTGGGAATCGTGGTGGAGGCGAGCAAGGGCAATTGATCCTTCTGCCCGTCGCGGCTCAGCGTGCCCGGAAGAAAATCCACCCCGGCAACTCTGAGTTCCTTCACCTCGTCGAGCCGGGTCCCCACGAGCAGGGCCTGTTTGTCGCCCGCATTGAAGCTGAAATGATCGAGGTGCGCCGCTTCCGAGTAAGCAACCAGGGGAAGTTCGTCGGGCTGCTTTAGTCCGAACTGCTTCACGCCAAACGTCAACAGGCCCGTTGCTTCGGCTTTCAGTGGAACGTGAACTTCAATTTCGTTCGGCTTGAGAAGCTTCCACGTCGTCGCCAGGTCGTGCCCTTGCGCGTCGTGAACCGTTACTCCGTCGACGCAAACCGCGCAGTCCGACTCCAGGTGCAACGTGTCTTCGCGGCCCACGATGAGCGCGCTCTGGTCCGCGGCAGGAACAGCCCACTTCACGGAGCGTGCGTCGCGCAGATTGAAACTCGGCCCCTCGAATGTTCCGAATCCCCAATAGCCGTACAGCGTGCCTTTCACCTGCGAAACGACAGCGTCGGCAGGCAGCGAGCGCGTATCGATCACGAACCCGCCTCGCGCCGGATCGGCCGTAGCGGGCAGATCGATCGTCTTGCCCGATTTTTCCGGCACGCGAAGCACGAAGTCGTGCGCGATGTTCGTCGAGAACACCAGCGGCGCGCCGCCCACGGGCAGAACGAGCGGCGACTTGTGCAGGCAGAAAACCTGGTTGGGATCCACGGCCTGAAGCGGAGGAAGTTGCGCCGCTTCGACCGCCGGCAGGCCCACCACCAGCACCGACTTCGGATTTCGAAACGACGGCGGGCTGTTGAGCCGCAGGTTCAGTTCGTCTTTCGCCGGCAGAGCCAGCGCTGGAATATACTGATACTCGGCCGTGTGCAAATTGCTCATGAGACGCGCCACGTCCAGCACCGTTCCCACGTACGGGCTGAACGTTCCCGCTCCCGCAAGCGGGGTCGCGCTGACCGCTCCGATCAAGTCCGCGGATGGCCCGGACGTTAGCGCCGCAACCATCGATTGCGTGTGGGCGTCGCCCAGCACGAGTTGGTCGCTCCCTTGCATCAGGCAGGGCGCCTGTTGTTCCAACGGCTTGTCGAAACATTGCTCGTTCACTTTGATATGCAGCGTGCGCGCCAGTTCTTCCGAGCGTTCCTTCAGTTCTTTGGGATTCGAATCGGAGGTGTGCCTTACTTCCTCCAGATATTTGTCCAGACGCGAACGGTCCAGGCTTGCCTGCTCCAGATCCTGCGACGCTCGCACGAACGTTCCTGGCCTGCCTTGCACCGCAGAGCGCAGCGTGCTGAAGCCTCCGCCCGTTTCCGGGGCGAAAAAGAGCAGCGCCTGCTGCGCGCCTTGCGGCACGGTCACCACAATTCCTTCCTCGCGCATTTTCCTGGTCCACGTTTCCGCGCGTATAAACCAGTCTTCCGGAGGCGGATTCGTGGTACCGCGCAGGAAGGCCACCACCAGAAGGTAATGCACGGATTGGCTCTCCGGAAATTCAGGGTGGATCCAGAGCCGGTCGCCGGCCTGCAAATTCGCCACTTGCGACGCGGACATGGTCTTTCCGGAGCGCGTCACCGTCATTTCCACGCGCGGCCCGATCAGGTCAAACGTAGCATTGTCCGCGCGTACGGCGACGCTCGCCGTCGCCAGCAAGATCGACAGAAGTGATATGCGGAGGGAAACGTCGAAGGGTTTCCAGTAGCTCGTCTTATGCCACGACATTAAGATTTCGCTCCTTGATGGATAAATCGGTCGCGCGATGATCAGAATTTGAATCGCAAATTGAGATAGACACGCCCGATCGTCAAAGGCCAGGGAGCACAACGATTCTAGACACAAACTGGCCCCTCGGACGCCAAATTTTTGGATGCGTTGTCCTTCTGATTCGCTGCTGGGGATTCCGGAAAATGTTGCGTAAGAATTGCTTCGGTTCTTCGGGTGGTTGGCCTTCGCAACTAGCCGATTCGGCCTTCTGCTCGGGCGATTGCGGACCTAGAGAAGTCTCCGCAACTTGCGCTCCTCGAGCCACTTCACGATTTTGCCCACGTCTTGCGACCGTTCGCGCGAACAAATCAGCAGCGCGTCGTCCGTCTCCACCACCACGAGATCGCGCACGCCAACGGCGCCCACAAATTTCTTCGGCGACCACAAATAATTGCCGCTCGCATCCAGCGTGAACGACGCCCCGGCGGACACGTTTGCGACCGGTTTCGCCGCCAGCAGTTCGTAGACGGCCGCCCACGAGCCAATATCGCTCCAGCCAACGTTGGCCGGAATCACGAAGACCTGCGGCCCGGCCGCCTCACCTTTCGCCGCCGTGCCGCGCGTCGCGCCCCGGCGCGTCACTGGTTCCATCACCGCGTAGTCCACGGAAATATTTTCGAGCTTCGGATAAATTTGACGCAGAGCGGAAGCATACTTCCGCGTTCCAATCGTCTGTTCGAGTTCACTCAGCGCTGCGTGCGTAGCGGGAAGAAAACGCCGCAGATTTTCCAGAAATGTCGACACGCGCCAGAAAAACATCCCCGCGTTCCAAAAATAATTCCCGGAACCGGCGTAGCGGCGCGCCGTCGCGAGATCGGGTTTCTCCGTAAACCGCTTCACTTGAAACGCCCTCGCCCCGCTCAGGCGAAGCGACGCAGGTCCCTTCTCGATATAGCCGTATCCCGTTTCCGGCCGCGTCGGCGGAATCCCCAGCACCACGAGGCGCCCCGGCGTTCGTGCCGCTTCGAGCGCCGCGCGAATCGTCTTGCGATAGTGCCGCGCGTCCGCCACGTAGCTGTCCGACGGCACAACGCCCATCAGCGCGTCGCCATGCTCGTGAGCGAGGTGAATCGCGGCGAGTCCGATGGCCGCGGCGGTATTGCGCCCGACGGGCTCAGCCAGAATGTGAGACGCCGAAACGCCACCCAGCTCGCGCCGCACGCCCGCCGCTTGCTCCTCGTTCGTGACCGCCCAGAAATTCCGCGCCTCGCAAACTCCAAGCAGCCGTCCCATCGTCATCCGCAGCATCGTTTCGCTGCCGACGATGTTCAGCAGTTGTTTCGGCGTCCGAATCCGGCTGCGCGGCCAGAATCGTGTTCCGCGTCCGCCCGCCAGCAGCACCGCACACGAGACGAGTTTTTCGCGTTTTGCGCTCACGCCCGAATCACCAGAGGGCCCCCCATTACATGTTGTGGATCAGTTTGGACCAGCGGCTCCGCTCCACCCCGCGCTCTTCCAGGATGCGGGCGAGTTCGTTCATATCCGCAGGCACGTAAGTTCGCAGCAGCGAAGTGCGCGTTTGTGGCGCGATCTCATACTTCCCGAGAGCCGCGGGAATCATCCACACTTGCGCCGGCGCGTATTCTGCGGCACCGTCCGGCCACGCCATCTTTCCGCTGCCGTCCAGAAAAATCATCAGGTCGAAATGTTCGCGCGAACTTCCCGCCGCCACCGGCTTTTGAAACTCCCACTTCTCCGTCGCGAAATAGGGACAAGCTGCGAGATACGTTTCCGTCACGCTGCCGCGTTCCACTCGCACCGGCTCCGCCTTTCCGCCGCTTTGCTCGCCGAAGCGCAGCACTTCAAGCGCTTTCTCGACGTGCAGCTCGCGCGTTTTTCCGCTGGCGTCGCGGCGATTGTAGTCGTAGACGCGGTACGTCAAATCCGAATATTCCTGGATCTCGCAGAGCACCAACCCGGCACCAATGGTGTGTGCCGTCCGCGCTGGAACGAAGATTGTTTCTCCCTCGCGCACCGGGACGCGTTCGAGGCATTCCTCCGCCGTGCCGTCCAGGATGGCCTTTTGAAATGTCTCGCGCGTCACGTCCGGCTTCAGGCCCAGCAGCACTTCCGCGCCCGGCTCGGCCCGCAACGCGTACCACATTTCCGTCTTTCCGCGCCCGCCCGCCCGAGCTTCATTCCGCGCCGCATAATCGTCGTCCGGATGAACCTGCACGGAAAGCTTTTCGCGCGTGAAGAGGAACTTCACCAGCAGGGGAAAATTCTCGCCGCGATCGATCGCCGTTCCCTTCCATGCGGCGTCCATCTCGCGCCACGCCTCGCCCAGTTTCTTGCCCGCGAAGGGACCGCTCGCGAACCGGCAATCGACTCCGGTCATCCACGCTTCGCCGATCGGCTGCACCAGGTTGGATTTTTCGGGGAAGAGCGGCGCCAGCGAACGCGCGCCCCAGGGCCGCAAACTGAAAATTGGATCGAGCCGCGCTGGAGAGAGATTCACGGTTCTCGCGTCAGCTCCCACTGGTTCGTTCGCCGCGCGTTGCGAAGTTGAACTCGATCATTGGCTCAGGAAGCGGCCGAGGCGCCGCAGCCCTTCCTCGATTCGTTCCACCGAAGTCGCGTAAGAAATTCGAACGTGCCCCGGCGCACCGAAGGCCGCGCCTGGCACCACCGCGACATGCTCTCGTTCGAGCAGTTGCTTCGCGAGCGTCGTATCGTCCGGCATATCTTTCCCGAGGTGGGCCGACACATTCGGGAACACGTAGAACGCTCCCTGCGGCGCGGTGCACGTTACTCCCGGAATCGCGCGCAAGCCCGCCAGGATAAGCTCGCGACGCCGCGCATACTCCGCGAGCATCACTCCCACGGAATCCATCGGCCCCAGCATCGCCTCCAGCGCGGCGTACTGCGCGATCGACGTTGCATTCGACGTCGCCTGGCTCTGCACCTTGTTGATCGCTCCGATCAACGGTGCCGGTCCCAGCGTGTATCCCATGCGCCAACCGGTCATCGCAAACGTCTTCGAAAACGACCCCGCGATGATCACGCGCTCCTTCGCTCCCGCCGCGCTCGCGATCGAATAGGGTGTCGCGTTTCCGTAAACAAAATGCGAATAGCACTCATCGGAAAGCAACCACACGCGCCGCGTCTTGCAGACTTCCAGGATCGCCTCGAAATCGTCCTTCGGGATCACCGCGCCTGTCGGATTATTCGGCGAATTGATGATCACGATCCGAGTCTGCGGCCCGATCGCCTCCTCAATCTGCCGCGCGCTCGCGCGGAAATCGTCTTCCGCCTCCGTCTCGACGAACACCGGCGTGCCGCCCGCGTATTTCACGATGTCCGGATAGCTCACCCAGTAGGGGGAGGGAATGATCACTTCGTCGCCTGAATCGATCAGCGAACAAATCGTGTTGAACACGGAATTTTTTCCGCCTACGTTCACGATGCATTCCGCCGGCTCGTACGACGAGCCCAGTTGTGCCGCGTGCCAATCGCAGATTGCCCGCCGCAGCGGCGCGATTCCCGCCGTCGCGGTGTATTTCGTGCGATTCTCGTCCAGCGCCTTCACCGCCGCCCGCTTGATGTGCTCCGGCGTCGGAAAATCCGGCTCGCCAGGACCGAAGTCCACCACGTCCGCCCCGCGCGCCTTGAACCGCTCGGCTTCCTGCATCACGGCCATCGTCGGCGAGACGGCGATACGGTTCACGCGCTCCGCAAAGTGGATCTGTTCTTCACGCTTCATTCCGGTTGCCGGTTCCATTCTCTTCCCTTTCCTTGGCTGACGAATTTAGTTGCGAACGCTCGCGCGGTTCCCGCCCGAGACAAACTCTCAGCTGAATTTGCCCAGCAGCCGCTCCTCCACCAACTTCGGCACGAGTCCCTTCACCGAACCGCCCAGCTTCGCCAATTCCTTCACCAGCCGCGAACTGACGTAGCTATAAGCCTCGCCGGGCATCATGAACACCGTTTCGATTTCCGGCTCGATCTTGCGATTCATCATGGCCATCTGCAGTTCGTACTCGTAATCCGAAACCGCTCGAATCCCGCGAAGAACCACGCGTGCGCCCTTTGCCCTCGAGTACTCCATCAGCAAACCGCTGAAGACGTCCACTTCCACGTTGCGAAATTCGAACGTCACCGCCTCCAGCATCTCGACCCGCTCCTTCACCCCAAATAACGGCTCTTTGTCGAGATTTTGCGCGACGGCAACGATGAGGCGCCCGAAAATCTTGGCGCCGCGTGCGATCAAATCCAGATGCCCGTTCGTCACCGGGTCGAACGAACCCGGGTAGACGGCCGTGACGGCGTTTGCTGCCTGTGGTTCCATTCGGCGTTCGATTCTAACCCAGAACTTCAAGCCGGCCCCGTGAAAAACGCCCGAAAGCGCCGAGTTCGCAGGACAATTTGGCGCCGCTGCCGCGCGACGAGCCGCGCGACCGCAATCGATCGCCTGAAATTTTTATTCTTCCATGAAACCGTGCGACGGGGCCAGCCGTCCGAGTGTTTTCCGAACGCACGCGCAGAGCCGTTGAAGTCCGATCATCACCATTTCCAGAAGGGAGAGATATGAATTTCAATCGCATCGCCCTCACTGCAGTCGCAGGATTGCTAGTCGCCGGAACGGCGGTAGCCCAGGGTCCGGAGCGTTCGCGCCGCGCCGCTATGGAAGCAGGACAGCGCGCCGAGGCGCCGCCCCCACAGGCGCCGGAAGAAAAGAAATCGCCGGAGGAGCGCCATCTGCTTCCGCCGGTCGAGAAGTCTTCGATTACTCACCACAGCGCGCGCATTGGCGGCCAGATGATCAACTACACGGCCACAGCCGCCACCTATGTGATCAAAGACGACGAGGGCAATCCCAAAGCCACCTTCTTCTTCGTCGCCTACACGAAAGACGGCCTGCCCGACGTTGCGAAGCGCCCCATTTCGTTCGTCTACAATGGCGGCCCCGGCTCCGCTTCCCTCTTCACGCACATGGGCATGGGACCGGAGCGCGTCGTGCTCACCGAAGACGGCCACGGCATGCCCGCGCCCTACACGATCACCGACAACGAAGACTCGTTCCTCGACGCGACGGACCTAGTCTTCATCGACGCGGTTTCCACCGGCTACAGCCGCCCCGCGCCGGGTCAGGATCCGCGCCAGTTTTACGGTGTGGAAGAAGACGCGAACTGGTTTGCCGATTTCATCTACCAGTACGTCACCCGCAACGAGCGCTGGGACTCGCCGAAATTCCTGATCGGCGAAAGCTACGGCACCACTCGTTCCGCTGAGCTCTCCGGTGTTCTCGAGCATCGCCACGAAATGTATCTCAACGGCATCGTGCTGCTTTCCACCGTCGCGTTTGCGAACTGGGGCGCTGACGACCGCTACGAATTCGACGTTCCCACATACGCGACCTCCGCCTGGTACCATCACCTGCTCTCGCCCGACCTCGAATCAAAGAGCGTCGACGAAATCGCCCGGGAAGCCCGCGAATTCACGAATGGCGAATATGCGCAGGCCCTTCAAAAGGGCGACGAGCTGTCGCCTGCCGAAACCCAGAAGGTCGTCCAGGATTACGCGCGCTTGACCGCCCTTTCGCCCACCTTCATCGAGGAGTGCAATCTCCGCGTCAGTCCCTTCCGCTGGTTCAAGGAACTCGAGCGCAACAAGCGCCGCACCATGGGCCGTCTCGACTCCCGTTTCGAAGGCATCGACGCCGACGCCGCCGGCGAGCGCCCCGAGTACGATCCCAGCGAAGCCTCTTACCTTGGCGCCTTCACCGCTACGTTTCAGGACTACGTTCGCCGCGATTTGAAGTGGGACAGCGACGCCTACTACACCGTCACCGCCAACGTTCGTCCCTGGGACCGCACCGGTGGCACGGAGGTCGCCGAAGTCCTGCGCTCCGCCATGACCGAAGAGACTCACCTCAAGGTTCTCGTTCTTTGCGGCTACTACGATCTCGCCACGCCCTTCGACGGCATCGAGCATACCGTCAGCCACATGGGCCTCGACCCGACCATCCGCCCGCATATCAGCTTCGACTACTACCAGTCGGGCCACATGGTCTACATCGACACGAAGGCTCGCGACAAGCTGCACAAAGACGTCGACAACTTCATCGACTCCAACTACACGCACTAAGCTTTCTCCGGCCGCCCACGGCGAACGCGCTTTTCTATGTTCGTCGTGGGCTTCTCATCGCGCTAACCCCGTTCTGTCTTCGTTCTCGGCCGCCTTTTTGGGCGCTCGCACCGCGCTGTGCAAGGGTCTTGCACGTTCCCGCTTACCCTGTATAATCCGGCGCACTCATGTCCTTCGCCGCGGAAGTGCAACTCGGCCCTTACAAGATCGTTTCTCTCATTGGCGCAGGCGGAATGGGTGAGGTATACCGCGCGCGCGACACTCGCCTGCTCCGCGATGTCGCCCTGAAGATCCTTCCAGCCTCCTTCACCACCGATCCCGATCGTCTGCGCCGTTTCGAGCAGGAGGCTCGCGCCGTCGCCGCGCTGAATCATCCCAACATCGTTTCCGTCTACGACGTCGGCACTTCCGATGGCGTTCACTACATCGTCTCGGAGCTCCTTGAGGGAGAAACTCTGCGCCAGCGCATCGGTCCCTCGGGCATGCCCTCGCGCAAAGCCATCGACCTCGCCGTCCAGCTGGCCAACGGCCTCGCGGCCGCGCACGAACAGGGCATCGTTCATCGCGACCTGAAGCCAGAGAATATTTTCATCACGCACAACGGCAAAGTGAAGATTCTGGACT
>Ga0335072_10014500_pt1 | contig 11195 bp, 7 predicted proteins | sample Lox_Sample_21_FD_206725 | JGI IMG/M metagenome (GOLD analysis project Ga0335072, IMG submission 206725) | Soil microbial communities from Loxahatchee National Wildlife Refuge, Florida, United States - Lox_Sample_2.1 | ecosystem: Environmental > Terrestrial > Soil > Wetlands | place: USA: Florida... | reverse complement strand
TCGTTCGGCTGTATCACGAATATAGCCTCTTCGCTGACGCGCTGCGAAAGGGGCAAACTTGACATTCGCAGTTAGCTGTAAGTTGGGTGAGAATGAAGTTGTTCGTGCCACCGGTTTCGGCCCATGAACTGAGCATGTGAGCTTGAGAGAGGAAGTTGAGGGAATGAATGTTCGTTCAGCCGCGGTTGTTGGAGCTTCTAGCTCGAGGTACGCAGAGCCTGAGGCGGTAGTTACGAGTCCAGTCTTGAGAACTGAGAAGGAAGAGTCAGCATAAAGTAGCTTGATCCGGCAACAGTCGACATACAGATTTTGCGCAATTCATTTGGCTTTCTAGTCCGCCCTGGCCGTCTCGCAGTTTGCCCTTCATTGACTTGAGTGAATGTAGGGGCGGCAGTGCCGCCGGGCGGACCATTGACACGTCTTCTGTCACTCATGATACATGTTAAACGAATGCTGGGCAAGGTCGACCATAACAGGAATATAGAGCATAGATCTTCGAATTGTTTGGGAAAAGTCCCCGTAGGTGCGGCAAGCTAGCAAATTGATGCCGTGATTCTAACTTTTCTGCATCGAGCTCACCACAACCACCATATTAGCCGCGCCCCATGATAGAATCCTAAGCTAACATAACTTGGAGGACCAACTACATCTTTGTTAGAGCCTCAATCCATAAACTTGTACTAGTTAAGTCATTCTCCGATCTAAGATGGCAGTCAAAGGACCCTATCTGGCCAATGATGACTATGATAACTCTGTCGCTTGCTCCACCTGTACATCTTCAAGCTGTACCATGAGATCATGAGCTGCTGCTGCACCCTTCGGGCTTTTTTGGTGTGCCCAGAACGTAACCGTCGACCCCTTTTTCGTGAAGACGGTGACTGAGACTGCAAGATGCTGTGTAGTAGCAGTAGCGGCATCGTAAAGCTTGCGCACGAGCTTGGCTCTGCGAGTCTCCGCCGATTTCCCTGTCACCTGTGACCTACTTTTGTGTTCCCGTTGATATTTAGCGCTGTCGTGAATCTCTGCGATATTGATTTGCGGGTAATCGGTGTTGTCAAATGAGATTTCCGTCACGCTCGCTAGCCCATCGTTCGATGCGTCGGGATCGTCCTCCTGCTCGTCACCACTGCCGTTCTGCCCTCCCTTACTGTCAGTGGGCTGACCGAGTGTGTGAGAGTTTGCTTTCTTTTACAGCGTTGTTGAAGATCGGCGCATAGTCTGCAAGAGGCACGTACGGAACAATGGCTGTTCTTCGCCCCTGCGCTGCGAGTTACTTGTTCCTTACGGCTGGCCATTGGCATACTTCGGGATCAGCAGAATCGAGGAGAAGATTGCGATCCTCCTGGTCCCTCTTTGAATATTGGATATGAAATATGCGTAAGAAATTCGCTTCGCGGTAGGTGCCGCCTATCGACTTCACATAATAGTGTAACGTTGAGATATTACCACTGGCTATCTGGATCACATGTGTCAAGCCCAAGAGGCCGGCGAATTCGTACCAAAATGCACCTTGTAGTAGACAATTCTCTGACATCAGAAGTGTTTCGGCAATAAAAGTTCTCTAGCATCAGAATGGTTGGCTGTTCTTTCTCTGAAGGAGCTCCGCGAGGTAGTTCATGCTCGTCAGCGTGTCCGAGTGTTCGGGGCCCAACACCTTCTCCTTCAGCTCCAGCGCCCGCTGGTGCATCTCCTCGGCCGCCTGGTATTTACCCTGATCCCCAAGCACCAGCGCGAGGTTGTTCATACTCGCCAGCGTGTCCGGGTGCTCGGGGCCCAACACCTTCTCAAACAGCTCCAGGGCCCGCCGATGCATCTCCTCGGCCGCCTGGTATTTACCCTGATCCCCAAATACCAGCGCGAGGTTGTCCATGCTTATTAGCGTGTCCGGGTGTTCGGCGCCCAGTATCTTCTCCTCCAGCTCCAGCGCCCGCCGGTACATCTCCTCGGCCGCCTGGTATTTACCCTGATCCCCAAGCGCCAGCGCGAGGTTGTTCATGCGCGTCAGCGTGGATGGGTGCTCGGGGCCCAACACCTTCCCCTCCAGCTCTAGCGCCCGCTGGTGCATCTCCTCGGCCACCTGGTATTTACCCTGATCCCTAAACACCAATGCGAGGTTGTCCATGCTCGTCAGCGTCTCCGGGTGCTCGGGGCCCAACACCTTCCCCTTCAGCTCCAGCGCCCGCCGGTACATCTCCTCGGCCGCCTGGTATTTACCCTGACCTCTAAGCGCCAGCGCGAGGTTGTTCATGCTTATCAGCGTGGATGGGTGCTCGGGGCCCAACACCTTCCCCTTCAGCTCTAGCGCCCGCTGGTGCATCTCCTCGGCCGCCTGGTATTTACCCTGATCGCTAAACACCGTCGCGAGGTTGTCCATGCTCGTCAGCGTGTCCGGGTGCTCGATGCCCAGTATATTTTCTCTTATAGAAAGAGCATCCAACCCCCTTTCATAAGCAAGATTATACCGTCCCTGTGTCTCATTGTAGTAAGACATATTGTGAAGGAGCTTCGCACGCTGCAGCAAATTTAAGTCGGATATGAAGGTATATCGAGTCACAGCTTGTGCATGTGGAGATAATACTTCGCATGTCACCCAAGTTCCGTAATCACCGGATGGAAATGCCGCTGTTAATACTTTCAGAGCTTCTTCTCGCCACTTAGCCGTTTCACCCTGAAGTTCAAGCCATTTTTGAGTCGAGACCTGCACAAGTCGATGAATCTCAAAGCTTGCCCCTCCCTTCTCAGCAGTAATCAAAGAGAAGGCTTGTAACGTTCCAAGGGCAGTTGTGAACTCGGTTCCTCGCTCGCCATCTCTACGTAGAAGAGTCTTTGGAATCCCTTGTCGATCTAAAACAGCCATGAGAGACAATATCTCAGCTGCACGCGGCTTTTGTTTTCTGATCTGGTCGAAGGACACTTTCCAGGTTCGAGTGACCGAATTTTGACTCTCAAAGTCTCTCCTAAGATCCGGCAAGTCCTCATTCAAGAGATCCTGTATCTCAGAGTCTTCTGCGTAGAAAGCTTCAAGGTATTCTTCAATCGTCAAGCTGTTTTCGCTGATATAGGCGGCCGCTTGGGTAATTGCGAGGGGTAGATATCCCAGAACCTCGAGAAGTTCGCTAGATTTTGTCTTGTCCAAACTGCCTTCCTGCGCCACCTTCGACCATAACAGTCTTTCTGCTTCTACCTCAGCCATTTGCAAAACCATGATTACTTTCTCTCTATTTGTCAGTCTTTCTCCGAGCCGTTTATCCCTTGTTGTGATTAATGTTGAGCCATTTGAGCTACGAGGAAGGTACTTGACTAGTGGTGCTGTCTGTTCGCTACCCACCGATGACGGGTTTGACTTGGCGCTGAAGAAGGTTTCCATATCATCGGCATTGTCCAATACCAACAACCAGAGGCCATGCGCATCATTGCTGAGCCACTCTGAGACTAGTCGGAATGTGTCAACGTTTGGATCGTTCCACCCAGGCAGGCAGAGCTTCCTTGCAATGTCCTTGTACGCTAGATCCATCCTAGAGACAGTGCTGGCATGTATCCAGAAAACATGGCTCTCAGGATGCTGATCTCGGAATCTATAGCAGTATTCAATGGCAACCTGGGATTTCCTGTTGGACATGTCAGCGAGATGTCAAACCTTGTTACCAAGCAAACCCACCCCACTCCACCCATGCCGGCCAGTGCAACGCGCCTTTGGACTTCGAATTGTCTGCCTATCTCTGTGATAACATCTTCTCGGCCAATGAACTTTGGGTCCCTTTCGAATGGCACTGCGAAACATGCTCTCTGCAAGGGAGATACTTGATTGGACAAATTTGCGGATACTAAGTCGAGTCAAAGCATGAGTGCATGGGAATGGCGCTGCATTACGGGGTTCACATACAGGTAGCTGAATCAACAAGTGCTGAATCCACCAGATTCTTGATGGCCCTCCATACCGGTAAATACTTTTGACTGTCGGCACGGCTGAACCTGCAAATAGATCTATGGTTTGCGCCCGCGACACCAACCGCAATCTCGTTCGGAAGATTCAGACGCGCGGAATCTCTATCCACAATCTGCAAGCCGTTAGCGACAATGCAACACTGTGCCACATTCAATCTCTACACACCAGTTGATTCCAAAGCCTTTCGGTTTCGTAAAATGTCCTGATTGGTAGATTGGCACCACACTCGCTGAACTTCTGTGAGATATCGGCAAAGGTTGCGGAGTTCCTCTTGAGGGCTTCCACAAAGCTAGTATTGGTGCCGAATCCTAGCTGTGTGATCTTGAGAAGACTTGCGGCAAAGTTACCCCAATATGCAATGTCGGAGCCACGGTGAGGCACTCCAAAGAATACCAACCCTCGTACACTGTCCAGCAAATCCGAGTAATATCTTAATCGCTCATGAGCGAGGATCAGGGCCTTTAATGTGTCAGTACTGTATCGCCATGATTGACAGAACCCTCACCTTCTTCACGACAATGCCTCCAAGGCTGTGCGAAACAAAGATGATAGGCCTGGCCTTTTGATCATTGCTTTGGCGTTCTCCGTCGATCCTATCAAGAAGCATCGCCGCCTCATCGTCTATGTCCGTGACGGCTTTGCTGAAAGCGGTCCTGGAATTGTAGCCATATGACATGATCCTCGCTGGAGGTAGCTGTGACGGGAGGAAATCTCTGAGCCATAGGGCTCCGTTATCATCGGTCCATGTCTTTTCCCAGTCTCCACCAAGCCCATGAACAGCGATGATACTAAAGCTGTTAGCGCTTTGTCGAGGGTGGTATTTTGGGCAGCACTTAACTCGACAACGTGATCATTCTCCTGGCAGGTATCGCCAAATCTAAATAGGCCAAGATCATCTCTATTGGGCTGAGGAAATCGCTGTGAGTAATCATCCAAGTAGTCAAAGATACGATATAAAACAGCACACCTTTGTACCCGTCTTTGCGCTCGTCCCTTCGTTTAGCACCGTTTCGACTACCCCACTCTGCGACCTGGCTGGATCTTTACCATTCTTCTTCAACCTCAATCTCGACAAGAGCGACATTTCCAAGAGGATTTAGTGGTAGAGCCGTGCACAGCGATACACGCTACGATCATAAGACATCAGGAAATGGCGGGGAGGCTGCGAAAAGGCGAAAACATGATCACGCTCGTGGCTTTGCCTTCTTCTCGGTGGTCTGCATGTTCTGCACACCAGAACGATGCAGTAACATCAGAAAACAGAAACTGATACTCCAAAAATGGAGCTGAAAACCAAAATGGAAGCTTCAATATCCGAATGTTGTAGTCAAAAATTCCGTAGAGTCTTGCGGCGCGCCGCACAATTCCGAATTATCGTCGCGTGCAAAGGGTCCGTCGGAAACCACGTGATGGGACCCTTGGTCCCTCACAGCTTCGTAGCTATAGCACGTCCGCAAAGTCTATGTTGTTGGCCCGGTTTTACACCAAAGCCAGTACTTTTCAAGATACGATAAGTAATAGAACCTGCACTCAGGCTGTTTTACAAGCATAACTGTGCGTCAGGAGTAGGGCTGCGAAAAGGGTCGGGAAAAGGTGGGCTTTGAGGTCGAGTTGCTCCGACCCTTTTAGGGAAAGGGTTCCATTAGGGCTAAAGGTCTCAGCAACCACTTATGTGTAATCGTAGGCTGCGCGTCTTCTTTCTACCGAAAAAGGCCTTTTTAAAGACGACCTCCAGATACTCCTCTGGCAGCTACAGAGTCCCAATTGGGCCACAATCACGTTATCCACGATGCTTTCCGCCCTCACCGAGTACTGCAGCCGACGCTCTTTATGCTCTTTAGGAATGGCACGCCCTGAGGCAGCCCCGGAGCTACCACCGTTACCAGCACCACCGCGCCAGGGACGGCTGGAAGAATAGGCGGAAGGCCCGGCCAAAAGACACAAGGTTACGAAAAGGCCGTTCGGATACTCAACACCACGCTAAACTGGTGACAGCGAGGTAGGGTCCTGTCAGAGAGGATAAGACGCTTGGCGCTATAGAACCTCGGTCATACCACCGAAGATGGTCCTGTCAGCGTCGACAGGAGCCTAATAGTCTCCGCTGGGGCCTAGGTATACCAGGCGCCTAGAGGCGATGACTCAGAGATACACAGGTTTGTAGAACACTAAAGGAATCATCAGCTACCTAGATAGAATAGACAGACAAGCCCATCCATCTAAAAGATTTGGCCAGATTCTAATCGCAAGCCCGACTTGCGATTATCTAAACACCCGAACGTCTGACAGTCGCATTCTAGGTTCGGTCATCGTCACCGACCGATCTCGGCGGCTTTCTGACGCGGCGGAAAGTATCAGGGACGCAACTTTGGGACGCAATTTCGGCCCGGAGCAACTTCGGACTCGGGTTTTCGCTGACACATAGTAGCTAAGGCCAGCGAGCCTCATCGTTGAAAATCCGCTTCTAGCCTCACCGTCGCCGATTTGGATGCACGTCTGTGAGATGCGCGCTTATGAGATTGCTGCCTGTGAGATGCACGTCTGCGAGATGCAGGCCTATGGAGATGCATGCCCTCGATAAATCTACCACTGTTTTGGGCTAGAGAGCTACTAAAGCAAGGGTGGGCGGATGTCTCATGGGCGTGTACCTCATGGGCGTGCATCTCATGGGTGTGTACGGACGTGTTCCCCATGGGCGTACCTCACAGGCGTGCATCTCATGGGCGTGTACCTCATAGATGTTGCGAACAGGCCGCGCCTCGGTGGCTATTCGCAGGCTCGTACGCTCGTACATTCGTATGCCAGATGGGAGGGAACCAGCTGGAAAGGTACGGCTGGACAGGGACCAGCTATTCGCAAGAGACAGGTTCTCGACCCACAGGATTTTCCTATGTGTATATGTATTTGCCCATCTCCAGGTAGAATAGGTAGCAATAAGCAGTGCTTCCACAACCAGTATATGCATACCTGTCTGCTGCGCGCAAAAATAGACGTGTACCTCACGGGCGTGCACTTCATGAACATGTACTTCACGGGCGTGCATCTCATGGGCGTGTACCCCATGGTAGTGCACCTCATGGGCGTGTACCTTATAGGTGTGTACCTCATAGGCGTGCATCTCATGGCGTGCATCTCATACATCTCTTACAGGCATGCATCTCTCACAGGCGCGTATCTCACAGGCGTGCATCTTAGAGGCCGCCCGTACCTAAGCTGCCAGGCTCGAATTGCGTCCCCGGCCAATAAGCCGTCTAATTGTGTCTCTCGGTGCATCCCGAAATAGCACTGAAAGTGGTTATACATAAATTGGCGACAGCGAGGTCAGATGGATTATCAACGTTGAGGACCGCCGGTCTTAGCTACTCCGTGTGTTGGGAAAAACCCGAGTCCGAAGTTGCGTCCCTGACACTTCCCGCTGACGCGGGGCCAAAACCTGGAGCAGTCATACTTCAGAGTCCCGGATAGAGGCAACTAGGAAAGAGCATGACGGAAGCTGCCTGGGATTCTGGATCCAAGCAGATAGGCCCAAGGAATATAGGTCCGATACTAGAAGAGGACAGGCGAAACGATTCATCCAATGTTAATGACATGAATTCATCATCATTTTTCGTCATCCTTAGTTTCATCGGCTAGATCGGGCTCCATTCTGAAGATGGACCCCATACAGGATCCCAAACTGGCTACTCTCATTATGCAGTAGTCCAGCGCATACTTACTGGCTTGGTCTTCACACACTCAAGTGTCACCACGCGTTTAGGGCGTGGCCGTGGCCAGTACTAACTTTACGGTGCCCGTACCTTTACCCGACATAAGAGACAATTGAGTATCTCGCGATGGTATCGCAGTAGACTGGCCGGGTAGAATCTGCGCATACACGTCTTACAGGGGGGAGACTGGTGCACGTAGATTTTCAAATTGGCCTACCGATAGGCCTCGCTCGCCAGGGTCTCGCGCCTCGGTTTGACGGTTTATTTTCCTTCCAGGAGGACTTGCAAGGTGCTAAGTCGTCGCATTGATGCTTGGCGCCGTGAGCGAGACTCGCCGACTTGATGGCCATCTGCATGATTGTCTGACGTCATATCTAAACGGGTACTCTCACAACAAAACTCTCCTTCGGCAGCCTCGAAGAACCATGACCCAAACAAATTAAAACAGGGACTAAAGAAACAAAGACGATGTCACCCCAAATGCTTTGACATGAACGACCAGCTACGACGTGACATAATAGCGTGACTAATGGCGTGACTATGAATGTCGTGAACCATGGGTGGCGTGACCTTGAATGGCCTAACCTGCAATCCCGTATGAATCGCATTGTCAGCCCTTATAAATCCTCAATTGATGCATGACCTTGAGAGGCCACTGCGCATCGTCCAGAAAGTATCTGTCACGCAGCTGCCAACAACGCAACACCCCCAAAAGGTCACAGATCAGAAACCAAAGGAAAGTAGGGGCAACCGACACAATGGTTTCTGAGGATATCATAGACGAGAGGATCTTGAAGGTATTCTTCTTCATCATCCGATTCATTCAACTCTTCTCCTCCGTCTTCGTCCTCAGTGTCGGAGGCCAGTTCCTCAACGACATCAGTAACGCCGACCTCGATATTCCGGGCGACTATGTCGCTATCGAAACTATTTCGGGTGTCAGCGCGACATGGACCCTTTGTACCCTCGTAATCGCCTTGTGGGGCGGCATGAAGTTCTTCGCTTTCACCTCGCACGTTGATTTTTTGGTTGGACTGGCGTGGATTGCGGTCGTTATCCTCTTCCATGGCGACGGCACGACAAAGTGCAGCTCTTTCGGAAATAAATACTTCTGGGACCAGGCCACATCAAGCTACAGCGGGATCAATTACGTGCATGATTGTCATATGATCAGAGCGGCATTTGCGTTGGCTATAGTTAACCTGTGAGTGTGACAGGCATTTTTCTTGGTTGAATATGTAGAGAATTCGCTGACGTTGTGTCTTGAAAGGATCCTCTTTATCGCCAGTCGCATACTTTCGATGGCGTACCTCGTGATTGAGAGACGTCGGCAGCACGAAGATGGCAGTTTCTGCTTCTGGAGGCATGGAATCTTGGGTGCGGTAATCTTGGGAAATCACCATCATAGGGATGAGCATGAGCGGTGCCACGACGAGTGGGCAGATGAGCGCAAATCGCAACCCCACAACGGCGAATAAAAGAAGTTGCCTGCTTCTCAGACTTTAGAAGCGGCTTCGAGATTTTGTATAATACTGGAGCGCACACCCTTTCGACGACTCTACATGGGCGATGCTTCTACCGTTAACGTAGTCTCTGCACATAGCGCAGACGTCAGGAGGCTATTGGAAATCCAATCTTTGTTGCTGCTTGGTTTCATTTGATTTGATGTGAAATTCATACACCGTGACTTTAAATCTAGTCAACTAATGAAACCAAGAAATCAAGGTTCAAGAACCGATGTTTTGGCGGCCCTGTCCCTATCGGCTTCGGTACTTTTGTCATCTCTCAGGTTCTGGAGAGCGAGTTTCTCACTTTGACAATGGTCGCCAAGGAGCGCCTTTCGGCGAAAGCAAGTTGGCGTACTTTTGGGTGTGGTGCCGAGAACTACCGGAAAAGAGATAAAGCACTCGAACTTGCATCTCCCGATGCCAAATGAAATAACGTACTACCAATAACGGACGAATCCAGTGCGTCCTCGCCTCAGCAGACCACCCCATACCAGAAGAATGAAAGGCCGATGAGTGGAGCCGAGAAAATTAGAGGCGGCAGGCAATGTTCCGGTTTTGACTCGCCATTTGTTCTTGGCCGCAAGCCTTCGGTGGATTGGATCCACCGTCTTGCCCGTGATCAACAAACTATTGAAAGTGCCGACTCCCAAGTCCAAGGTAAGTGAGAACGGTGAGGCCACTCCTAAAGCCGTATTGGTGCTGGTAAGCTGTTGGAAAAGTAGTGACGAAGAGGTAAAGGTAAGCCGGACACCACTGCTGTGTAGAGCGACAGCAAGAGAACAATAGGCGAGACGATCAAGATCTCAGCTGCTCCCTAGCGTACGTCTTCCTGGAGCCAGAGGATTCCTAGCACCACGCCAAGACCACCAACGATAGCTTGGAGCCGAAATCCCCATCTCCACCCTTCCGACTGACTCAAGAAGCCCCCGATGATTGGTCCTAGTATGACGGTATGCTAGCTCCCTGCGGAGACATAGGCAGATATGGCGGTCGTGTTCTGGCTTTGGCAGGCTGTTATTTGTGAGTTCACCTCATTTGCTTCTGGTGCGTTCAAAACCTACCTTGTTAGGTTACGTTTACACTGCTCCACAGGACAGGCGCCTTGGACGGGTTCGCGGCCTGGGAGATAAAGGGCCGTAGGCTTCTGAATCATTAAAGGGTGTAAATCTCGAATTGCCTGCCGCATCTCGGTCGGCGATAAGGGAGCGTCGGAAGCTAGCTACGTGGTAAGACGCCTACGTTCTGGTATGAGTAGGTTAAGATTAGGGTCCTCCACGTGCTTTTGTGAATCCGGTCCTGTACAGCAGCTTCGTCGGGGGCGGGCAACCCTTTCTGGAGGGCATCCTCTTTCATCTCTTTATGGTGCCAGCTGAAATGCCACGTCAGTATTAATCGCCGTAAAGGGGCAAAGACGAAAGCTCTCTCACAGGACATAACGATCCAACGCTGCATCTTGATCCTTCTTAACCTTGTCCACATGCTTGTCGCGGTCTCAAAGGCCGTCTTTGTCTCGATATGCACTCCTCTGGTAGCCATTTGCTCTGGCACGAGAGCTTAAGCTCGTCAACAGCTATCTTCTCTCGGACCATGGCAGTGGAAGTGCGGAGGAAGTAGCGGAGGTAGAAGAGGATGCTCGAGGAGACAGAAGACGACAAACACAACAAGTGCAACCGGCAGATCGAAGTATGAGAGCCATCTCGCAGGCAGCGGTAGGAACAGTAGGATCTAAGTAGAAAACTGGTGGCTCCACCATGGCGACGCACCAGGAGTCTGTAGAAGGCCACCAAAGGTAGAGGAGGCTAGTTTGGGTTTCGAACGAGGAGCGTGTGAACTCCGAGGTAGCTTCACTCGTCCACCCACCCCACACTCACCCTCGCTCAGGGTGAGTGAAAACCGAGGTGGTTGCACCTTTCTGTTCTTTTACGTGCCAAGATTTCCAGCGCTAGCATGAAAATGTCGCTCTTGAATCTCAACCTCTTTTCGTCTCTGCAAGTGTCGAATCCCCGGGTACAACACGACAGGTTTCATGTCCTAAGG
>Ga0335072_10014499_pt1 | contig 11195 bp, 9 predicted proteins | sample Lox_Sample_21_FD_206725 | JGI IMG/M metagenome (GOLD analysis project Ga0335072, IMG submission 206725) | Soil microbial communities from Loxahatchee National Wildlife Refuge, Florida, United States - Lox_Sample_2.1 | ecosystem: Environmental > Terrestrial > Soil > Wetlands | place: USA: Florida... | reverse complement strand
GCTTTGCGAACGACATACGGGCCCTCCGGAATCAGGTCGGAAGTCCAGAGGATACGCACGTCGCCGGGTTGTATCTTGTGTATCTGAATCAGACGGGGCAAGATGGAGAGCATGAATCCGGCGGCACCTACTTTGCCCATCTTCAGCGACATGACCGAGGCCAGGTGATTGCCCGAGAAGACTACTTTCTTGAAGTCGGTGTCGGGATCGATGCCGGCATTCTGCAGACCGACGCGAGGATATAAATAACCAGAGGTGGAAGCCGGCTCGGCAAATGCGAAGACCAGATCCCTGGCGTGCGCCTTCAGATCCTGCATCGAGTGAATCGGACTGTCTTTAGGCACGGCGATGACCGAGCGGTATCCGCCGATCGTGCCATCCTTAAATCCGCGCACGGCGATGGCTTCCGCACCGGCCGTCTGCGAAGCGAGAAGATATGTGAGCGAGCTGCCGGTAAACAAATCTACTTTTTCCGCGCGCATCGCTTCGATCGTCGGCCCGTATCCATCGACAAGAACCATCTCCACCGGCATATGAAGCTGTTCAGAGAGGTATTTAACTATCAACTGTCTTCGGACTGCTCCACCCTGCAACAGATCAGCCTGGGGAGAGAATGCAAAGCGCAGCACCTTCGGCCAATTGTCGTTCGCGCCGCCGGACCTGCAACCGCTCAGCGAAAAACAGAGGAAGACGAGAATGAGAACGATTAAACAAGGTTGCAGGCGCTTCATAATTCCTCGCTATGCATGGTCATGCTTACTTCTCCAGAAAGTTGAATTGCTTGACCTGCAGAGCATAATGGCGAAGGCCATCATACGTGGCGTCTGTGACAGGAATGTACGTGGAGCCGGGATAGGTTGCGTAGGCGGACTGGTTCAGCTCATTCCAAAGCTCGGGATCCCTCTTTCGCATGTCGAGGTAGGCTTGCTGAATCTCTTTCTTGAGCTGCTCTGGCAGGCTTCCGCGGACGGCGATAGGCTCGGCCGGAATCAGATCGGAGGTCCAGAGCACGCGGACTTCATCGGGTTTCATGCGGCCCTTCGCGATCAGGCGCGTCATGTACAACTCGTCGAACGCGCCCGCGTCTACTTTGCCTGACCGGATTGCCATCAGATCGGCCAAGTGGCCGTTGGCGTAGAGCACCTGCTTGAAGTCCCTCTCGGGGTCGATCCCCAGGCTGAGCAGCCCTACTCGGGGGTAAAGATTGCCGGACGTGGATGCAGGATCGGCAAATGCAAATACCAGGCTTTTCGCATGCGCTTTAAGGTCCTGGATCGAATGGATGGAGCTGTTTTTGGGAACTGCGATAAGCGATCGGTAACCTGCGAGGCGACCACCGGCGTATCCGCGCGAGACGATCGCTTGCGCAGCGGCCTTCTGCGCGGCAATGAGATATGACAAGCCGCCGAAATGCGCGATATCCACTTTATCGGCGCGCATGGCCTCGATGGTGGCGGCGTATTGACTCACCTGCACCAGGTCTACAGGAATATGGAGCTGGCTCTCAAGATATCGACGCATCTGTTCGGTATGCGTCGTAGCGCCCTGCAATGTCTCGGCCGACGGCGAGTAGGCGTAATGGATTTCCTTCGGCCAGCCCGTGCTCGCATTGCCTTTTTCACACCCGCTCGCGACGAGCGTGATCGTCAGGGCAAACAGCGAAACAAAGCAAGACAGCAGGCGCTTCATCGTTCCTCACTATGCACAGATGATTTCCTTGAGGCGTCCATGCTCAAGGTGCAGTGTCCGGTTAGCCATCCGCTCGAGCGTGTGGGCATCATGGGTGATCAGAATGATCGATGTCCCGCCTTTCTTGAGCCCCAGCAATAGATCGATGACGGCGTCCTTGGTCTTCAGGTCGAGAGAGGCGGTGGGCTCGTCGACCAGCAGAAGACGCGGGCGCGCGATGATGGCGCGGGCAATGTTGACGCGCTGCTGCTCGCCGCCGCTGAAGGTGGCGGGATAGGCATCCCAGAGCTCGGCGGGCAACGTAAGAGTCTCGAAGATACCTCTGGCGAGCTCACGGCCCTGATCGATCGAGCTGTCGCGCGAACTCACGGTCGAGGCCACTACATCGATGGCGGGGACGCGTGGAATGACCTGCAAGAATTGCGAGCAGTAGGTCATCTCGGTCTTACGGATGCGCAGGACATCATGCTCCGATGCGGTGGCAAAGTCGATTCTTTCGCCCTGCGCGGTCGTAAAAAATATGCTTCCTCCGCTCGCCAGATAAGTGCGATAGATGCACTTCATCAGGGTCGACTTGCCCGATCCCGTCTTGCCCGTCAGGCCGATGATCTCGCCTTCTTCCATCTGGAGCGAAACCTGGTCGAGCGCTTCGATTGCCTTCTCGTTCAGAATGTGCAGTTCGAACCGCTTGTGCAGATCGACGATCTCGAGTAGTTTTCCCATTGGCTTTCCTTCTCTGCTCCATCGAGAGCGCTTTGGCGACAACCATGCTTAAAGCAGCGAACTGACCAGCAACTGCGTGTACCCGTTCTGTGGATCCTGCAGGATTTGATCCGTCAGTCCCTGTTCCACGATGCGCCCGTGCTTCATCACCAGCGTGCGGTCGGTGAGCATGCGGATGACGCCGAGATCGTGCGAAACAACGATCATCGAGATTCCCAGGTCCTGCTGAAGGCCGCGAATAAGATCGAGCACCTTGGCCTGCACCGAAACATCGAGGCCGCTGGTGATCTCGTCGAGCAGCAGCAGCGGTGGATTATTGGCAATTGCCTTGGCAATCTGCACTCGCTGCTGCATGCCGCCGGAGAAGCGCGCCGGCGACTCGTCCATGCGCTTGACGGGCACCTCGGTTTTGCCCAGTAGATCCTGCCCGCGCACGCGGATATTGCCCACGTGAAAGACGCCGGCCATCAGCAATTTTTCAGCAATATTGCCGCCGGCAGAGAAACGGAAGTTCAGCCCGTCGCGCGGATTCTGGTAGACCATGCCCATCAGGTGATTGCGGGTGTAGCGCTTCCGCTGATTGGAGAGCTCCAGGATGTTCGCGTTGCCGTCTTCCACGGGACGGAAATTGACCTCGCCCCATGAAGCTTCCTGATCGAAGTAGAGCATCTGCACCAGAGTGCTCTTTCCGGAGCCGCTTTCTCCCACGATGCCCAACACCTCGCCGGGGAACAGATCGAAGCTGATGCCGCCGCAGGCCACCACGGCCCCTGTCTTGGGACAGATATTGGAATTGAATCTCGGCCCGGTACGCTCCAGCACGTCCGGCGTCGATTCGCCGTAGATCCTGGTCAGGTTTCGAACTCGCAGCAGCCAGTTGCTTTCCATCGCAGTCTTCATTCCTATTCGGGATTGGTAAAAAGTTTCTGGGCAGGACGCGGTCCGCTCCGCAGCTTGTCCAGGAAGTTGCTGTCGTTAATGACCCATGTGCGCGAAAAGTCATCCTTGTAGAGCTGATCCATGAAGGCCTTTGCCTCTCCCGTGACCGAGCACTTGACGCCCAGGAATTCCTCCACTTTGAAACGGATGTCTTCGAACTCCAGCGGCTTGACCGGCGTGAAAGGTGGAATGGCGTGAATGCGCTTTTCGCGACCGGCTCCGAACAAGTAAATGCAGCGAGCCATGCTGAGATTGGGCACATCCCAGCTGGGAATCGGAGAGGGTGTTGCGACGTATCGGCCGTTGACGAGGATTGGATGACCGGCGCCGGTGCGGAGCGTTCCACTGCGCACGTAGGCCTCGTACAGCGTGACCCAGATCTTGGCATAGTCCGCTTCGGCGTGCATGGCACGGGTTTTGGCTTCGTGCCTCTCAACACCCCGGAGCACTTCAGGCTGCGGCACCTGCAGCACGAGAATCTGCTTTTCGGTGAGAATCTCCTCGGGCACGCGATGGCGGCTCTGGATGAGTGTCGCCTGTGCGGTGTCAAACGTGACCGCGCAATTGGCCATAGCACGGATAAAGGCGCGAAGGTTGCAGGCGTTCACGCTGGCATCGCTGCCCTGATCGATGACCTTGACCACATCGTCAGGGCCGACAAGGGAGAGGGTGAGGTGCAATCCGCCCGTACCCCAGCCGCGCGAGATGGGCATCTCCGGCGACGAATAAGGCACCTGATAGCCAGGAATGCAGATGGCCTTGAGAGTTTTGCGCCGGATTTCTTTCTTCGTGAACTCGTCAATATAGGCGTAGTTCACGCTCTTCTGATATTTCTTGTTCTCAATCATTGCCGGCTCCCTGCGCACCCGCGCCCACCGCTTCCCGTTTCGCCTGTTCCTCTTTCACCCGCACTTCGCGGCGGCCGTTTTCCAAACCGGCCTGGAAGGTGACGTAATGCGGCAGCTTGAGGTGATTGGTGAATCCATAGCTCTCGATCACCTCGGTGTGGTAGAGCACGAACTCCTGGTTGTTAGCTGGATTGTCTGGGTTGGGACTGCGCAGCGCGCTTTCCACCATGCCCATGCAGATGGCCTTGGTTTCGTTGTGCCCGAAGCACAATCCGTATCCAATCGAATAGCGAGGCTGCGCGGCTTGCTTGCCATTGCGGTTTGCGTCGGCACCGGCCCTGCGGCCTCTGCCGCTGCCGCCCACCATCTCGGCCTCGGATACTCTGATACGGCCGATGCAGCGGATGCGCCCACGCTTGTCTTTCACCCGTACGGGCACTTCTCCCACGCGCAGTTCGCCGACCGTGCCGTGCGACTCGCCGAAGCCCCGCATGGTGCTGTAGGCCATGCACATCAGCGCGCCGGTCTCAGAGCGCGCCAGCATCTGCAATACAGCCGAGCGCGGCACGGGAAATTTAATGGCTTCGCGGGTCACGTCGAAGACGCGCCGGTCTTCTCCGGGGCGAGCGCCGGTGGCCATCAATCCTTCTTTGAGGAAGATATCGACGACTTTCTTGTAGGTCCGGACCTCGTGGAGTTTGGCGGGATCGATTTCATTGCGAATCTCGTCGAGAAACTTTTCGATAGAGCCGAGGGTTTGGCTCACAAGAGCCGGGTTCAATAGCCGGAAGGAATAGTCGCGCGTAGGGCCGAGAATCTGCCCGCCGGGAATGTCGCGGAATGTGGAAGAGATGCGGCGGTAGACGAACATCTCGCGCGTATCGATCAGCTCGGCTTCGTAACGCCGCTCGAGAGTGGCTCGATAGGCGCGCAGGTGAAACGCGGCTTCGAAGGAATCGCCTTCGACCTGCAGCAGCGCCAGCGCCGCCAGCTCGGGCGCGTAGAGCGCGCCTTCACCCATGGCGCGGTCCACCGCCAGGCGCATCTGCGTGCGCGCCTGCTCTAACTCGATCGGACGCGTGCGTCCTTTCCAGCGAAAATAGTCAACCAGCTTATTGGCGAATTCAATCGCGTCCTGCCCGCCTTTGACCGCTACATAACCCATATGCTCACCCTCTTCGGATCCAATGGTGGTACAACCTTCAGATTTGCTCGCACGCAACGCACGTAGTGCGGGGCAGAGCCAGAACACAGGGGCCCGCCGAAAGGCTGTTGCAGGTGAAGTACACATCGATGCCCATGGGAAACTCCGCATTTTTCTCGCGGAGCGTCAAGAAGAACTCCCGGGAAACACCCAGCACGAATACCTCGGCCTGATTTTCTATTCCCGGCCCTGTCATGATTAGGCGCAGCGCGTTCTCCAGCGGTGCGGGAGATATGGCGTCCACCTGCGCGATGACGGTCGCGGCCTGCTCGGGAAAATGTAGATGGCCGGTTCTTGCACGGCTGAGCGCTTCGGTGCGGCGCGGGTCGGCGAGAATCAGGAAGTCGGCTCGATCGGCCTCAGTTGGAACAGCGAGAGTCTCGTGTTCAATAAAGGCGCTGGCTGCCGCATCCGCGCGATCGAGAAAATATGTGACATCGGCGCTGAGCAGCGTCAGCACAATGAGAGCCGTGGACCGATTCAACTGCGAAGGAACCTCGATTGCGGCGTCATCGAACTGGCCGATGGAACCCGGCCGCGCAGTCGACTGCAAAAGTACGCGATAGTGCTTCTGCGCATCCAGAACCTGATCGTAGGGCTTTACCGCATGCAGCGTGCTCATTCCTGCTCCATTAACTTGAAGTCCACTTGGGTTTGAAGGATGAGATTGAGCTCATCCTGATCGCGGCGCGCAACGATCTCTCTTTGCTCGGCGAGGAAGACTTCAAGGCGAGGCGAGCCGGGGTTAGCCGCATGGAGTAGCGCATCGACCACCGCCATGCAATAAGCCCGTGTCGGCTCATCGCCCAGACACAGCCCATAGCCCGGAAGATTGTCCACCGTCACTTCGCACTCCGTGACCAGGGCCTCACCAAGGAAAAACTTCTGGCCTTCCAATGAATCCTGGGCCGGGATCATGGTCAGACAGACGGAGGGCCGCTTCCGCACTACGATCGAATGCAATTTTTCGAGCGCCGCGACCTGCTCCCGGAGAGGATCCAGCTCGCATTCGCAGAGCGTGTAATCCGTGCCTAGATCGGGAAGTCCGCCCGCGACCGCGGTGCCGCTGTAATCGCTTGTCTCCATCAATTTGCCGTCCATCCTGTAGTGTCGGGGTGTGCAGAGGCGCGCCCAACTGCTGCGGCCGGCCTCGCCCGCAGCAGCGCGCTAACTACTGCGTATACGAACGAAGTCATCATTGCACAGAATTTCCGCCGCGGTGTTTAACGCCGGATGAAAAACGCGAGAAACGAGCGGCTATCCAGGCAGGGCCCGGAATTCTTGCACCATTCGCGCGGCACTTTACGAATATTCACATTTATTTACTTCGTATACGCATTATTATGACTGTGTGCCACAGTCCTCGCCCAGCAGTTTCCCCTACAGCGAATCGGCTGTATCGTTACGGCAGCGCACCTTTTTTCTTTGGGGATACCTGAAGCGCTATCCGGTCCAACTGGTTTTGGGCGTCGCCAGCTTGATCGGGCGCAATGGCGTTTCTTTCGCTATTCCGTTACTTATCCGCTCGGCAATCAATACTCTGACCGTCGCGCACGGGGACCACTTGATTGCCATCGAGGGCATCGCGCTTGCCATTACGGGAGTGGCTGCGCTGAGCTCGGCATTTCAAACTGCCGGTCGTCTGAACGTCATTGGGATTTCTCGCCACGTTGAGTATGAGATGCGCAAGGATTTCCTTACGCATCTCTTTCGCCTGGACGCCTCATTTTGGGGCCGCACTCGAACAGGCGACGTCATGGCCTTGGCAACCAATGATCTGAACGCCGTGCGCATGATGCTTGGCCCGGGCATGATCTCCTTTTTTGAGGCCATGATACAGCTGCCGGTTGCGGTTGTTGTTCTCGCTTCGTTCAATTGGCGGTTAACATTGGCCGCTCTTCTGCCTGCTCCTTTCGCCGTTCTGGTCATGGTGGTGTTCGGCAGAATCATCCGCCGCCGCTTTGAGCAGATTCAGGCTATGTTTTCCACGATGAGCGCCGCCGTGCAGCAGACCATCGCCGGCGCGCGGGTGGTGCGCTCGTTCGTGCGCGAATCGGCGGAACAGAAGCGCTTCGAAGGCATGAACCGGGCTTACCTGCGCTCGAACTGCATCCTGGGAGTCTACGCCAGCACCTTCGATCCGCTGCTTACCTTCATCACCGGCACTTCGGTTCTCATTGTTCTCTGGTATGGCGGATCGCTGGCAGCAGCTCACCAGTTGCGGGTGGCCGATTTCGTGATGTTTACCACGTATATGGCGATGCTTGCTCAGCCGATTGCATCGCTGGGCAGAACCGTGAACATGATGCAGCGCGGCCTGGCCTCTACTGCGCGGCTGCAGCTACTGTTCCGCGAATCGCCGGAGATCGACCCCGGACTCTGGCTGCATCCATCTGAAGTTTCTGCCGCGCAGCAACAGGATGGCGGGATCGGAATCGCTTTACGCCAGGTCAGCGTGCATTTTGGGCCCCATGCCGCCCTGGACGGCGTCGACCTGGAGATACCTGCCGGCTCGACGCTCGCCATTCTGGGTGAGACAGGGTCGGGAAAGAGCACGCTGGTCAAGCTCATCACGCGAACGCTCGACCCGAGCCGGGGACAAGTAGCGATCGACCGTGTCGACTGCCGTGAAATGCCCCTGAGCTTGCTGCGTTCGCTGATTGCGGTTGTACCGCAGGAGACATTCCTGTTCAGCCTCACGCTGGCGGAAAACATTGCTCTCGGTTCAGAAGGCGCCAGCGAGGACGCCATTCGCCACGCGGCTCATGTGGCCGGACTCGCACCGGACATCGAGGCTCTGCCCGCCGGGTTTGACACCATTGTCGGCGAGCGTGGCATCATGCTTTCCGGCGGGCAAAAGCAACGCGTCGCAATCGCCCGTGCCGTGCTCATGAATCCCCGAATCCTCGTTCTCGACGATGCCCTGTCGAGTGTGGACGCGGTGACCGAACGGCGCATCCTCGAGCATCTGAGAAACATTATGGCGTCGCGCACCACCGTTCTCATTACGCATCGTGTGGCGACTGCCATGCAAGCCGATCAGATCGTACTGCTCAGAAACGGCCGCATCGTGGAGCAAGGAACTCACGCCACTCTACTGGAGCGTAGAGGGCAATACGCGCGCCTGGCGCGGCTGCAGGAGCTGGAAGAAGAACTGGAGGTCATGTGAGCGCGGGCGGATTTGGAATGCACGGCGGCGGGGGGGGCGGCCGCGAGGCAGCGGGCATTGCCGGCACGGAGGAGACATCTGCCGAGATCCGCGACTGGTATCTGCTGTCGCGGCTGCTGCAGCTGCTGGCGCCGCACTGGGCGTGTCTGCTGGCCTCACTTATTTGCTCGCTCACCTCGACGTTGCTGCAAGTCCTGAATCCGCTGATCGTGTCGGTGGCCATCGACGTTTATTTCCTGCGCCGCTCGCCCAAGCTGGCGATGCTTGCCGGGCGCCTGCCGCACGATGCCAGCCGCGGCATTCTGCTGCTCTCAGAGCTTTATCTCGCCGGCATTTTGTTGAACTTACTGATCGACAGCAGTCAGAACTACCTGGCCCAATGGACCGGCCAAATGGCCATGTGTGAGCTTCGCCGCCGGCTTATGCGCCATCTCCACCGGCTGCCCGTGTCCTACTTCGACGTTACGCCCGTTGGACGGCTAGTGACACGCCTGACCACCGATGTGGAGGCGCTGAACGATCTGTTCGCCAACGGCGTGGTCGCATTGCTGGCTAACCTGGCGACCACCGTGTTTTTCCTCGCTTTGTTGTTCTGGATCAGCTGGCGCATGACGCTGGTACTGGCCGCGGTGATTCCGATTTTCCTGGTGCTGACTGCATATTTCCGGCGCATCATTACTCGCAGCCAGCAAAAGATACGGGTGCTGCTGGCGCGCATCAACGCGTTCATCGCCGAACATTCTAATGGAATCCATGTTGTGCACCTGTTCAACCGGCAGCTGCCGTGCCTCGAAACCTTCGACACCATCAATTACGACTACATGGTGGCTGGAAAAGAGTGGGTGACGGCGAATTCATGGTTCATGCCGTCCATTGGACTGCTGGGCACGGTTTCTCAGGCGGGCCTGCTGGTCACCAGCGCATATCTACTGCGCGGCGGTTCGTTGACGATAGGAACGGCCGTGGCGTTTCTCATGTGGGGACCACGCTATCTTCGACCGATTCTGGATATCAGCGAACGCTACGGAGTATTGCAGACCAGCATCGTCTCCGCGGAGAAGGTCTTCGCGGTGCTCGATACCGACGCGCCCGAAGAAGTTACTTCCAACGAGCAACCTGAACCGGCGAGCACGGAAATCGAATTCGAGCGGGTGTGGTTCGCCTATAAGCCGAATCGCTGGGTTCTGAATGACGTGAGCTTCAGCGTGCGCGAAGGCGAAATGCTGGCCGTGGTTGGGCATACTGGCGCGGGCAAAACCACGTTGAGCAACTTGCTGCTGCGCTTCTACAAACCGCAGCGCGGTGTCATCCGCGTCGGCGGAGTGGATATCCAGCAGATGCACTCCTCTGAACTGCGTCGCCGCTTTGGCGTGGTGTTGCAAGATACTTATGTTCGCGAAGGAACAATCCTGGACAACATTCTTTTCGATTCGGAGCAGTTGATCGAGGAGGATGGCCGGCGCGCGGCCAAAACCATCGGGCTGGACCGGATGCTGGCGGGTCTCCCGGAGGGGCTTGAAACCTGGGTGCAGGAGCGTGGTGACAATCTCTCCTCCGGCCAAAAGCAGATGATTGCGTTTGCGCGAGCGCTAGCCCACGATCCGGAGATTCTAGTGCTCGACGAAGCGACCTCGAATATCGATGTGGAGACCGAGCAGCGTATCCGGGCGGCGTTGAATCGGCTGCTTGAGAACCGCACGACGGTGGTCATCGCCCACCGTCTGTCAACGGTTTTGGCGGCCGACCGCATCCTGGTGATGCATAAGGGCAGAGTGGCAGAGACCGGCACGCACGACGAGTTGATGGCGCGCCGGGGCTTGTATTGGCGGCTGTTTCAGATCCAGTTTGGCCAGCAGGAGCAGCCGCCCCAAGAGACGGCGGATGCGCTGTCGGCGATTGCACAAGAACGGACAGCGTGAGAATCGCAATGCCGGAATGCTGCGGAAGTACATCACGGTTCGCAATCTATTTCTGCCCGAGCCAGGATAGCGTGCTCTTTCAGTTAGGCTCTCAGTGGCTGGGCCGAGATGCGGTCAGCGGCAAGGTGCTGGATCCCGGCCTGCCGCGGGGTTTGGCGCATCCTGACTGGCTGCGCGCCACACAAAGCCCGCGCCGCTATGGCTTTCATGCCACCCTCAAGCCGCCATTTCGGTTGGTCGAGGGGGCAAACAGCGAAGACCTGCGCAGCGCGGTTCGCGCTTTTGCCGCGGCGCACGATGCGTTCGAAGCGCCTTCGCTTCATGTAGGAACGCTAGGAAGCTTCTTGGCTCTTGTGCTCACTGACGCGTGCCAGGCTTTCGTGGAGTTTGCCGGAGCGTGCGTGCGCCAATTTGATTCGTTCCGAGCTCCGGCTACGGAGGATGAAATCGCGAACCGGCTGCACGATAAGATGCCGGAGCGCGAACGAGAGCACGTCCGTCGCTGGGGTTATCCGTATGTCTTCGACACGTGGAAGTTTCATATGTCGCTGACGGGCTCGCTGCCAAAAGAGTCGCTCCCCCCGCTTGAAAAAATTCTGACGCAGCGGTTTTCTTCGGCGTGCGGCCAGCCGGTGCTTGTGAACTCCATTTGCATCTTTCATGAGCCCGCTCTGGGAAGTCAGCTGCACCTTTTCGAGCGAGCC
>Ga0335072_10014498_pt1 | contig 11195 bp, 6 predicted proteins | sample Lox_Sample_21_FD_206725 | JGI IMG/M metagenome (GOLD analysis project Ga0335072, IMG submission 206725) | Soil microbial communities from Loxahatchee National Wildlife Refuge, Florida, United States - Lox_Sample_2.1 | ecosystem: Environmental > Terrestrial > Soil > Wetlands | place: USA: Florida... | reverse complement strand
GGCCTCGTGATCGGGTCAGCCCGATACATGTCGCCGGAACAGGCGCGCGGGCAGAGCGTCGACCCTCGAAGCGATACCTTCAGCCTTGGTGTTGTGCTTTACGAAATGGCTGGCGGAACGGCGCCATTCGATGGCGAGACAGTAAGCGACGTTATCGCCGAAATCCTGAAAGTAACGCCACCGTCTCTCGACGAGATTTTGCCGAATGCGCCGGCCGGATTGCAGCGAATCGTAAGCAAGGCCATGTGCAAGGATCGCGCCGGGCGCTACCAAAGTGCGAAAGAGATGCTCGACGATCTTGAGGAATTCGCCAGGCGGCGGCTGATTCAGGTTCAAAGCGATGGCGCATCATCGCATCAAGGAAAAACTCGAGTTATTTCGGGCAACAAATCCCAATCCGCGGCGGGTACTGCTTCTCACCCAGCCGAACGGCGTTTACGCCGCCTACCGGCATCGCTACTGCTGTCTCTCGCTTTGGTCGTTGTCATCGCGCTCGCCGCGCTCTATCTCTTGAAGCCACTTCGAAATCACGGCGTAGAAGCGCCGCAGGCCGGGTCACGTACTCTGGCGATTCTCCCGTTTCAGAATCTAAGGCAGGATCCTTCACTCAATTACCTTGGATTTTCGCTGGCGGATGCGGTGATTACGAAGCTGAGTTCAATCAATTCACTTACCATCCGGCCGTCTACGTCCATTGAGAAATACCGTAATCAAAGCGTCGATCCGAGAACCGCGGGCGCTGACTTGAATGTCAATACACTCCTTACCGGCGGCTTCATTAAGGATGGGGACGATCTTCGCATTACTGCGCAACTGGTGGATTTGAAGCTGAACAAGATTCTCTGGCACGACTCTTTCGATGTGAAGTTCGACAAGCTTCTGACTGTCCAAGATCACGTCGCGCAGCAGATCGCAAAAGGGTTGGAACTGGACCTTTCACCCAGCGAAGCGCAGAATCTCAACTCCTCAAAGCCAGTCGATCCCAAAGCCTATGAGTATTATCTTCGCGGCATTGACCTCGACTCGATCAACGATTTCCCCGGCGCAGTCGCCATGCTTGAGAAATCCGTATCTCTCGATCCGAACTTCGCTCTGAGTTGGGCGCATCTCGGCAAGGCTTACTCCTCCAGTGCAACCCTTCAGTTCGGTGGGCGCGAAGTATATGACAAGGCACAAGCCGCATACGAAAAAGCAATCGCACTGGACCCCAATCTCGTTGAACCGCGCATCTACATGGCAAATATGCTCACAGATACTGGCAGGGTCGAGCAGGCCGTGCCCATTCTGCGCGCAGCGCTCAAGTCAAACCCGCAAAACGCTGAACTGCATTGGGAACTAGGCTATGCCTATCGCTTCGCGGGAATGCTCCCGCAGTCGGCCTCGGAGTGCGAACATGCGCGCCAGATCGACCCGCAAGTCAAGCTGAACAGCTCAGCTTTCAACGCCTATCTCTACCTGGGCGAATATGCCAGGTTTCTTGAGAGTCTTCCATCAACCGATTCGGCCTATATTCTCTTCTATCGCGGTTTTGCAGAGTTTTACCTGGGTCATCCGGATGAAGCCGCCAAGCTCTTCGATCGCGCCTATATGCTCGATCCCGAATTGCTGCAACCCCGGATTGGCAAGGCTCTGAGCGATAAGATTGCCGGCCGGCCAGCCGCTGGTCTCGCGCTCCTGCACGACACGCAGGATAAGATGGAGGATCGCGGAGTGGGCGACGCAGAGAGCATGTATAAAATCGCTCAGGCTTACGCCGTACTCGGAGACAAGCCTGACGCTCTGCACGCATTGAGCCACACTGTTGAAGGGGGATTCTTCTGCTCCTACTGCTTCAGCACCGATCCGCTCCTGGCCGGCATCCGGAGCGAGCATGAATTCCAACGTCTGAGCAATGATGCTCGCCAACGTCACGATGAGTTTGAGTCTCAGTTTTTCGGCGCTGCTTCGCTCCATTAACCATGAACCGGGTAGACAGCCAAAGAGTTTCTTCGACTTCAACGATGCTATACCCCGCAGAAGTCTCTCACCTTCTCCTGCATATGATTGACGCGGTGTCGGCCTATGGTCTGGCGCGACCGGAAATTGTGTGACGAGCATCATGAATCCTCGCGATCCTCACTGGTTGATGCCGCACTACCCGTTTGCAGTCTCCTGAAAACCGCTCAAATGTAACTTTGGGCGGCCGCCGCGCTGGTTGGCGCCTGCGGTCCGCCCAATGCATTTACACGCCGAACGCCTACCTGCTCAATTCGGTATAGATCGTCACGGTCACGGTGTTGTCGTCAACAGCGGCAAGCCGGGTCGCCCCGCCCACCGGCTGCGTCGCAATACCAAACGCTCCGCCGTTGTTGGGATCCACGGGAAACTGCGCCACGAACGTGCCGTCCGCCGTGTACTCCACAATCTCACTGGGCTGATTCGGATCCACATTGCTGCCGTCGCTGTTGGCTACAAGGAGATGGCCATCCGGCGCTAGAGCCATGTCAATCGGCCCGTGCAGATGCGCGTCATCCTGGAAAAGCAGCGTCGGCACAGCCTCGCTCGCGCCCACCGTCGATGCATGCTCAATTTTGTAGATCGCGTTGTCGGTCGACGATGCGAAATAGAGCGTGTCGTTCCAAGCCGAATAAAGCAATCCGGAGGGACCAAGCTCCAGCGCCGCGGGATCACCCCGGTGATTCAATCCCGTCGCAATCGCTGTCGACTTCTCCAGCGACAACACTCCCCGTTCATGCCTGAAAGTCAGCCGCGCAATCGTTCCATTCAATACGTTCGAAACGAAGACGTCCACCGAACGGTCCCTCTCGTTGACCGCCATGCCCCACGGCCCGTCAATGGCCGGGTTCGCGATCACGTTCAGCAGCATTCCTGAAGGGCTGATGATCTGAATCGCGCCGGCTGAAGCAGTTCCGGATGTGCCGTCCAGCGTCTTCAGATTGCCCACCAGCACGGTTCCATCGCTCAGGATTCCCAGCGCGGCCGAAAGCCCCGCATACTGCGTCGAGCCCTGGAAGAACAGGGTTTGCTGGCCGTGTGCGTCAACCCGGACAATGGTGGTTCCGGTACCCTGCAGGTTCTGGTTGTTATTGAAGTTCGATATCAGCAGATCGCCAGGCTGTAGCACCGAATTCTCGATCGAATGCGAACGATCATCGGTGAACAGCGGCGCGAAGGCCGTGCCATAGGGGTTGACGTCCCCGTTCTGCGGTATCGTTGACACCGTAGCTGCGGGAGGCGGCAGAAAAGTCTTGCTGCCATTCTGAGCGCCGAGCGGTGCCGCGAGGGCAATAAGCGCCGCACCGAGGGCTATGAGGTGCACGGTCCGCGCGGAAGCGCATGAAGCCGCATGAGAGGTTGCGATATGCATGAGGGTGCTCCTTTGAGGTTGAGGAATTTCGGCTTTTCAAAAGGCCGCCATCTCTCCAAGCGACAAAAGCGCGGGAGTTCCCTCATGCATTTGCGAAATTTTGTAGATAGTTTTCGCCGATTTCTCAGACCATGCCGCGGCAGAGACCGGAAACCCATCGGTGATCGAGAGGTGCCGGATGCCATGATGCCTGCTTGGGGGTATACGGCTGAGTTCAGCGGTTTTTCGGTTGCTCGGCAAGCTGCATTCGACAGCATCGGCTCGCCTTACACCGACTCTGGTTTTGGTCCGGCGGGCCTTGGAGCACCAGTTTACCCATTTCGAATTCCGCGATAGTACCCTCCTGGTTTCAGTTCCTGCGCGATGTCAGCCGTAACACTTTCGTCGCAGACTGAAACCAAGCAGCTCCTGCAAACGTCAAACTGCTATTCCCACCCCGGCTAGGCCGGGTTTTCCCTTTGGTAACCAAACCGGAGCATTCCCAAGCGAGAAGGGCGCCGCACATTAAGAGCGCCGAAGACATGCGGCCGGGTTCTAGGGTCCAATATTAACTTTTCCCCAGGCAGCGCATAGCCCCTTCGCGTCAAAGTCACGCGCGGGGGACCCCTTGCGACCCCGGATTTGCGCCGCAAACCGTAGAGATGGAGCCAGTTTTTCCGATTTTGTTGTCGCTCGTCGCTGGCAGACACCCGGTATCCACTCCACAAACGTTGTTTGTTGGGACCCGGTCCATGCGTCGCTCCTCGCTTCTGGAACCCGGGAAAACCAGTTCCTGGCGCTGCCTTTCAAAAAGCTAATAACGGATTCTAAGGTTTTTCCAAGAATCGCCGATACACGCCTTAGATCGGGACCCAGTACGGGAGCCAATGGTTCTGGCCAAAGAAGCGTCCTAGGGAGGTTTCGAGCAGCAAAGGCTTTGCATTACCTGGCCAGCGAGGCGGTATATCAGCTTCGGTTTGAGGCCCGGCACCGGAGGAAAAACGATGAATTCCAGGTCTGTTGTTTCCATCGTCGGAATTGTCGCGCTGCAAGGGGGACTCGTGTGCGGTACGGGATTTGCGGCCACGCGCACCGCTTCGTTTTCTGTAAGCGTAACCGTCGAAGCGGGGTGCCAGATTTCTCCGGCCGGTTCTGCCACCGAAGGCGCTGCATCAGGGTCCAAGTGGGGGAACTCGCCCGTTTCTGTAAACTGCTCTCTGCCGGTGCCCTACCAGGTTACTGTCGACAGCATTCCTCAGGCTACTCTTGCCAGGCCCGGCGCAACCATTCCCGGTCTCGCTGGCCTTCCCCGGTACGCGCACGCCGACGATCGCGATCTTCTCCCGCCGCATGACCCGTCTATCACACCGCTCGAGCACTCCGATTACGATCAGGTTCGACCCGCCTCTTTTGGCTTGACGGCAGCCCTTCCCGAAGCTGCGCTCTGTTCCGCCGATGACGCCGCTCCTGGGACCATCACTGTGACGATCGTCTATTGACCCGGAAGTAGAATTGTGAACTGAATCACAACGTCGATAGATTACTTGTTGAGTGAATTGCAAGATGGTGTGATGTATGTCACCGACAACTAAGATCAGAATAACTTACAGCCTGCGAATAGTTGATCTGAGTTAACTGCTTTGTGACTTAGCTCACATGTAGCGTCCTCAACGAAGGGTAACATGCGACTTAATTGTGACTCACTATCTGCGATTCGATCGATACAAATCGAGTAGTCTGCACAATTGTTTGCGGCGACCAACTGCGGTGAACCAGAAGTAATTTGATAGCCCACGAAAGTAACCGGTTCAACAAAACCGACTGGGAATGCTCTGTATATCATCAGTCAACGTCCGCTAACGCCAACTGGGTATCGCGCCAAATCAACTCCCCGGTATCATTGATCCAAGTCTTACAAAAAATCTTTTCTTGGAGAGTTATTCCGTGAAATACACACATGTGAAGTCCGCAACGGTTGCCGCAGCAGTTTTGGGGTTTGCCCTGGCTTTCGCGCCAGCCTCAGCATCTGCGTCCACGACAACGGCGACCTTTGCCGTTTCAACAACCGTGACAAATTCTTGCACGATCAGCGCCGCCGCTCTAGCGTTTTCTGCCTATACGGGCGTGGTGGACCAGGCGCAAACCACACTTACCGTCAAATGCACCAACAACGGCGACTACACCGTGGCCCTGAATGGGGGCGCAACCACTGGTGGAACCGTTACCACCCGGTTAATGGCGAATGGCACCTACACTCTGGGGTATTCGCTCTTTACCTCTAACACCTACGGAACGGTCTGGGGTGACGGTACCGGCAGTACTGTTACGCAATCGGGCGTCGGCACTGGAGCCAATCAGACGCTGACGGTTTATGGCCAGATCCCGGCTAACGAGACCGCCATCTCGGGTACCTACACCGATACGATCACTGCCACCATCACCTACTAACCTTACAGCCATTTGCAACCTTGCATAGGACGCCATGACCGTACGGAATTGGGAGTCGTTCTGGTTTACGGCGGCGGCAAGAATCGCCGCTGCCGTAGCCCTTTTTCTAGCCAGCTACGGCGCCGCTGCGCAAAGCTTGTCGGTTTTGCCGGTCAACGTCTTTCTGTCTCCGGGCCAGACTGCTACATCGTTGTCGGTCACGAACTCCGGGGATAAACCGACCTCGATCCAGGTGCGTGCTTACAACTGGAGCCAGAAGGACAATGAAGACCAACTCACTCCTTCGAATGTTATAGTCGTAAGCCCGCCTCTGGTTACCATCCCGCCGGGAAGCACTCAGGTAGTACGACTGATTCTGCGCCAGATCCCGGCAGGCAGCGAAGCTACATATCGCATCATTCTCGATCAGATACCGGGACCTGGTGAGCCGGGCGTGGTGCAAATGGTGTTGCGCCTCTCGATCCCGGTGTTTGCGGCGCCCGCTACGAAAGCGGTTCCGAAGGATCAGTTTCATCTGGAACGCGATGGGGAGAAGTTATTTCTGGTGGGAGTTAACACCGGCCAAAGCCATGAAACCCTTCACGACATTCTTGTAACAGCGAGTGACGGCCATAAACTCGGCCTGAAGACAAAGGTGTCACCCTATCTGCTTGTCGGCGCCACGAGGCGCTGGGAGCTCGACACGCAAGGGTACGCACCGCAACCGGGAGAATCCCTGAAGTTAACCGCCCATGGAATCGTTGGTGCCATCGAAGTGCAGGTTGGCGTTGCTACCGCGCCATGACCAGGAACTGTACCTGGCGCCGTGGTTACGCCTAGCTGCAATATTGATCCTGGCGTTCCCAGTGGCCCAGACTTCACTGGCGGATTCCGCAGGGACAACGGACAACACCCCCGTCGTTGATCCGCTCAAGTCTTCCGCTGTTGATCCGGCGACGATGGACCCTCCAACTCCTAACGAGACCTTGCTGCTTGATGTCGTAGTGAATGGTCATTCCATCGGCAAGATCGGCGAGTTCGTTCTGCGCCACGGAACCTTGTATGCGCGTCCGCAGGAATTGCGGGACCTGGGTTTCCGCGTCCCCAATACCCGCGCCTCGCGGAGCGGCCTCATGGCGTTGAACGACCTGCCTGGATTTACCTGGAGAATGGACACCGCAAATCAGCAGTTGCTCGTCACTGCCATTGACGCGGCTCTGGTGCCCAATGTCTTGCAGATTTCACAGGGTGAAGGACCGGAAAGCCGGCGGCCGATTGAAAGCGGGACAGGGCTGACACTGAACTATGACACCGTCGGCACATTTGCCAGCGGTCAGTATGGAGGAAGCGGGTCCTTCGACCTGCGCAACTTCAGCCCCTGGGGCATTACGAGCTCCGACTGGATGACGTATGCCGGCTCGGCTCTCAGTGCTTCAGGAACCAAGCCGATGGTTCGGCTCGATTCCGCGTACACCTACGCGGATGTAAAATCGCTTCGCCGCTATAGTGTGGGCGACTATATCGACAGTGCCCTGAGCTGGTCCCGCCCGGTTCACATGGAAGGAGTTCAGATTCGTTCCGACTTCACCATGCGTCCCGATCTGATCACCTTTCCACTTCCAACCCTCAGCGGCTCGGCGTCGGTGCCATCGACCGTAGATGTCCTCGTGAACGGAAACCTGGCGACCTCCAACACAGTAACCCCCGGCCCCTTCGAAGTTCCGCAGTTGCCTGTCATCTCCGGGGAAGGCACAATCACCATGACGCTGACCAATGCCCAGGGCGGACAGGTGACCGTGTCCCAGCCCTTCTACGGGGCCGCTACCCTCCTGGCCAAGGGCCTGCAGACCTTTGCAGGGCAGGCGGGATTGGTGAGGCGAGACTGGGGCCTCTTGAGCAACGACTATGGAAAGCTGGCGGGGGCGGCCTACTACCGCCGGGGTCTTTCGCAGACTTTCACCGTGGAGGCTACTACGGAAACCACGGCCGGCGCTTTTATGGGCGGCGGCGGAGGAGCCGCTACTCTGTGTCATCGCGCCCTCGTCAACTTCGACATGGCGGCCAGCGGCGGCTCGGCCGGTACAGGCGAACTGATCTCGGCTGGACTTCAGCACCAGGGCACGGTCTTCGGCCTGGGCGGTTCGGCAAGCGTGGCCAGCCGCAACTACCACGACATTGCAGCCATGAACGGTTCGCCAATTCCGCGCCAGCAGATCAGCCTTTTTACCGGGCTCACGCTGAAGCACTCGGGCTCGTTGGGCCTGGCTTACGCCGGGGTCAGCCAGAGCCCATCTCCGGTGGTGGTGCAAAACGCGTTGATTGGCCCGATGCAATCCCACATCATTACTGCCAATTACTCGCAGCAATTCCATCGTGCTTCGTTTTTTGCCACCGAGTTCCGGGATCTCGACGCATCCGGCTCCAGCGGCCTGCAGCTGAGCCTCACCATTCCGTTGGGCAGGCAAAGCTCCATATCCGTCGGGGGATCATCCGAAGGCACAGTGCAGTTCCAGGCTCAGAAGAGTGCGGTTGTCATCGGCGACTGGGGCTACCAGGCCTTCGACTCGTCAGGAGACGGCACGCATGAGTTTGGAGTAGTGCAATACAAATCGCCGGTGGGGCTTTTATCGGCTGGCGTCGACAACACCTCAGGACTGACTACTGTGCGTCTGGAATCGCAGGGCGCGCTTTCGCTGGTCGATCGAGGCCTGTTTCCATCGAATACAATCTACGACAGCTTTGCTATTGTCGACACGGCTCCGGTTGAACACGTCCACGTTTACCAGGAGAACCGCGACGTGGGTACGACGGACAGGTCCGGACGACTGCTGGTGCCGGATATGCGTTCCTTTGAGGTGAATCATATCGGCATCGAACCCAAGGACGTCCCCGCCGATGCCGATCTGGGCCTCGACAAGCGCATCGTTCGTCCTCAGGACCGTTCCGGAGTCGTGATTCGTTTTCCGATTCAATACAGTCGTGGCGCTCTTCTGAAACTGGTCGACAATTCGGGACTCCCGATTCCGCTCGGCAGCAGGGCTGCGCTGCTCGGCTCAGGCGCCGTTGCACCCGTAGGTTATGACGGTGAAGCGTACATTGAAGGCTTGGGCCCCCACAACAGGCTCACCGTCGAGTTCGAGAGCGGAAAGCGCTGCGCGGTTGCCTTCGACTACAAACCGGTTCCCGGCGACATTCCGACCATCGGTCCGCTTCGCTGTCAGGAGGTCAAACCCTAATGCGAAGGCTGGCATTGGCCGTTTTGATCTTTGCCGCGCTCTTCACGTTCAGAGCGGAGGCACAGACCTGCACACTCGCGATTACCAGCCCTCTGAATTTTGGAACCTACACAGGCGCACAGATACGCAGCACAACCCCCTATCAAGTGACCTGCGCAGCGGGTCAGACGTGGGACATCCCATTCAATGCCGGAACAGGAGTGGGAGCAACGGAGAATCTACGGTATTTGACCGGTCCCAACGGGGCAGAGCTTGGGTACGAGATCTACCGGGACAGCGCTTATTCTGCGATTTGGGGCAACACGTATCCAACAAATACTGAAGATGGCACGGGCAACTATAACGGAACGATCTACGCGCAGCTGAATGCGAATCAGGTAGCCGCACCCGGCACGTATACCGATACGGTTTCGTCCGACACCACGCATTTCACTCTCACCGTAGTTATTCAGGCAACGTGCACGATTTTAGCGAATCCGTTGAGCTTCGGTAATTACTCCGGGGCCGTGCTGGACGCCACGACTACTCTCTCGGTTACGTGTACCGACCTCACCCCATACGATGTTGGACTCAGTGCTGGCACAGCCACCGGAGCAACAGTAACGAACCGCATGATGACCGGACCGAATGGAGCGCTGTTGAACTACTCCTTGTACAGCAACGCTGCTTATTCGACCAATTGGGGGAATTCGAGCGGAAGCTGGGTTGGCGGCACAGGGACCGGCAATGCGCAAACGCTCACGGTCTATGGGCAGATTCCGGCGAACCAGAAAACGTCGTCCGGCACTTACACCGATACCATCACCGCGACTGTGAACTACTGACGAAGATTTTCCAAACCCTCCTCTAAGCCCTTGAAACTGTCAATGTACCGCCAACGTTTTCCAGCGTTCGAGCTTTTCGTGGAAGCGATGATCGCTGGGTTTTCTTATCGCGAGCGCTACATGAACCGCAGGTCTTACGAGTCCCGAGCAGCGGCGCCCCGCAGGGCGGGGAGCCGCATCTACTGACCGAGGGTCCACGGGCCGGGCAGCCCTGCGCAGAGATGACGATAAGGCGTCAGGGCAGATTCAGTGCGGAACGTCAACCCTCTCTTTTCCACTCGCATTCCGTGACAGAACCTGATGACGGAAACGCATGGTTCACCAGTAATAGGTTGCAACAACCTGCGGTGGACCTGGTATGGAGTCAGTCATCGTGGTTTTGACGATGATCTCCAAGTTCTTGTTTTGCCATTCATTGGGAGCGCTGCGAAGCACGGTAGTAAGAAAATCCTGGTTTGAGGCGAGTTCGCCGGCAGCCTCGGTGCCGCTGTCGCGAAGGCCCGCCGCGACCACGGTAAACTGGCCGGTCTTCGAATCAAGCAGCCGTGCGACAATGCCGTAATCGTCTTCGAGCTTACGAGCCTTGTTGTAAACGGACACCCAGGTGCGGCCTCCAGGTATCTGTTCGCGGATCTCATATTCGCCATTGTCGATCACAAAGGCGAAACGCAGGTTCGACAACATATCGATCGTCCACCGATTGTTGAACGCGCCAATAACGATCGCCGGAGAGTTGCGGAGATCCTCGAATGAGTAGTTGGGGCCGATTCTTACCTGGTTCGTTTTGCCAAGGCGGCCCAGGAGAGTTGAGAACTTGACGGCGGCGGAGACATCGCCCAGTGCTACTCCATACCCTTCCTCGAGCTCCATATCTCCCCATGCGATTTTCTCCTTGGGATCCAACTGGAGAGGTATGGAGAAGCGTTCGACTTCAGTCCGGTAGGCGCCTGGGTGGGTCTTAGCATACTTGTCGTACAAGGCTCCGCTGGGGCGATACGTGACTCCTTTTGCGAGGCAGATGAAGGCTGGCTGCTGAGTTGAGAAGATTGGGTCCCAGAACTGCTGAAAGAGTGACTTCTGGTGGGAGTGCCGCTGAACCGCGATATCTGCAATGGTCGCGACCACGGCTACAACGACGCAGAGGCTTACAATGAGCCGCCACGAGCGTTTGATGCGGTTAGATTCGACCCTCCCGCCATCATCGCCCGCAACCGGGACAGGTTGCGGCTCAACAGCCTGCGAAGCCCAATGGAAAACCGGCGAGTAGGAGCCGAGCGGCAGTTCGATGCGCACCGGAATATCGCTCGGTGCGGACTGGTAATACTGGTCCAGCCGCCGGCGCACCTCACCGGCCTGTACCCT
>Ga0335072_10014497_pt1 | contig 11196 bp, 15 predicted proteins | sample Lox_Sample_21_FD_206725 | JGI IMG/M metagenome (GOLD analysis project Ga0335072, IMG submission 206725) | Soil microbial communities from Loxahatchee National Wildlife Refuge, Florida, United States - Lox_Sample_2.1 | ecosystem: Environmental > Terrestrial > Soil > Wetlands | place: USA... | reverse complement strand
GAAAGAGGGGGGTACATTAGGTATTATAAAACTTCAGGGGGTAGTTCAGGTATTTCAAAAATATATGGGGGGTATTCTAGGTATTTCAATCTAGTAGGGGGTAGTAGAGTCATTTGCCGTAATAATAATAATAACACCTTCTCTTAGCAGTTTGTACTTATTTTACTATATATCTCTTAGAGAAGCAGGAGGCTCTCTTTGCTCTTCTAAAAGTTGCAGGCTATAGCGGAGAGGACTAATTTACAGCTCTACTTTTAGTCCTTAAGGATTACAGCATTATATGAAAGCTTAAAGCTGTTGTTGCTAATAATGCTAGCCCAAACAATATACTTTGTTTAGCAATAAAAGACTATATGCTTAATAAGTAAGACTTAAAGTAGGAGGCTAAGTATTAGCAGATTCGTTAGAGTAGTTATATTATTAACCTTACTGTATAAGCTTTCTTGTTTGTAAACGTTATAGAAATAGAAAAGCTTAAGTTGTACAACGCACAAGATCGAGATGGGGAAATAGGAGACGAAGAAGCAAGGAAGCTTAAATTCCAGCTTATAGGACCACTTGGCTAAGCATACAATATTATAGTTTATATTTGTAACTCTAACACTTAGCACGCTAATCCGCTTGACCATCAACCTCATGCGCTGGATCATAATCCAGGGAATCAACTGCTTTTTAGAGCCGGAGGGCTTGCTCGTTGAATACATTGTAGAGGTACACGGGGCGCTCGAATCCGAGTGCGATAGAGTAGCGCAGCGATGGGTTTAGGCCGAGTGGTGCTGGTTCAAATTCCCTATTCTTATCGGTGAGAATACCGCTCCCTTCATGAGCCCATATATCCCAACGTATTGCGTGGACTAGTTTTAACATGTTCACTGACGTGGTCCTGATGTTTATAGCTTCATCGCGAGCCATAATCATCTCAAGCATTAAATCCGGCAACTCGACGTCAAAATCGACTAGTCCTCTCGATGTGTGACAATTGTCCATGGTTTTTAGTTTGAAGACAGGGAGCAGATCTCGCGCTGTCATAACCATCTTCACGGGAGATCTTTTCATCCGGTTGAGATTGTCCTGGATGAATACAAATGGGGTGGTGATGGACTCCCTGTTCCCAACACGGCGTTCGGCCTTCTCCCTCGCCATTCTCTTCCAACGGGCGTCCTCTCCCTTTGGGCAATCCTCCCTAAGGGTACCAACAAGCACATGGCTTGAAGACTTAAGAGATTTACCGACGTAAGGTTTGCTTGGAAACGTATTTCGCCATCCTCCCTTACGCAATTCACTAACAAGTCCTATGATAACCTGCTCGTCGAGAACTATGTAATCTCCTATCCCATCTATCTGCGAAACTTCCACCATGCATCTAGCGTTCCTTGTTAGCTGCTCCCGCGTGAGCTCTAATAGTGGAAATGACTTAGTCGATGCCGGGGAGTTTGCTGTTGCTGGAACAGTAGTTAAGTGGTAGATCGGGTTTTTCGTTAGCCGTACAGCCTTAGTGCGAGTTGGTACCTTCTTTCCTTCTACTAGGCCTCTAATATGGTCCTGCTCCTCCTAATTCTCTGTTGTGACTATATGCAATCGCTCTTCCATATACATTTTAACTTTAGCGTCTCACGCGGGCACTCTTTAATCAGCTGGTAGGTTCTCTATTTCACGCCAGGCTGCTTGGCGGTGCTGTCTATCAAGTGCCGCATAACGGTTCTCTCGGATCTGTTTGTAGCCATCTAGAGGAGCTAACATGTTAAGACTAAGCTGGTCCGATCTGAGAATATCAAGGGTGTTAACGGAGATAAGTCCTGCTTAGTGAGAGTTGAGTGAGAGTTGAGTGAGAGTTGGAGAATAAGAATGTAGTTGGGTGAAGGTAAGGATGACAGTAAATGAAGGTGAGAGGAATATATTAGTAGTGTTGTTTAGTCGTAGTCGAAGATCTCTAAATGCGGTGAGCAGTAGATCTTCATAGGCCAAGTGGCCACGGATTCAGAATTCTCCTCCCTCCTAAATGTCAGACAAACTGGCTAGGAGACTTCACTCGTCTCTGTGTTAGGAACGTCGACGAGTCTAGGCGCGTGTCCGTAGAAGCAAGAGTATATGGGTAGTGTTCTATTTCTTCTTATGTGTAGATCGATTTGAGCGTGTAGGTAGCTCTTATATCATAATCATGTAGTGCATTTCCAAGCTTGGGGCACACGTCATGCATATAGTAGAGTGTTTTAAACACAGAAAGGCTTATGTTCACATCTTATTTAATCTAAAACAGCTATGGCAAATAGAATCCTCCTGCGGGTTGCTGTGAAGCAAGTCATCCACCTTTAGGATATTCATTGCCCTTGGTATCATCATCTTCTCTCGCAGATTCCCCTTCCAGACCACCATCTGTGACTTCATAGCTGCGAGTGTTGCCGTCGTCGGTAGAGGGAAGGGCGAAATTTTGTTTGAAAGTCAACAGCTTGTGCTCAATAGAGGACCCGCAAGATGTAATACCACCGAATGCTTGTTTAGCATAAGCGGCATGAGAAAAGCTCCCCATGACGAACTCAAGTTCGTAGCTACTGAGAATGTGACTTTGTGTAATTGCCTGCCGTGGTGCCAATCCACGACCCTCCGAGGACCATGGATCGCATTGTGCTCTATAATATACATAAAAGAGTACTGCTACAGTTTAAAGAACCTTAGTCCTTCGCGCTATGTCTTTGCTATCTACCTTCCAGAGTTCTGGATGCTGCTCACAGTTTTGCTGTATTGGAGTTGAATGCAAATGATGGTGATCGGAAATTGAAGCCTTACGAGCAAGCCTGGCGTTTTCGCGCTACTGTAAGCTCGTTATCGCCCACCGTAACTCGCTTAAAAATCCGTGGTATCGAAGAGTTCTAACCTTTCAAAATCCCACCCTCAAAATCTCAGCAACCCGCACAGCATATACCTTTCTGCATCACTACCATCCTTTTTTGACACTTTCCTGTGTCTCTCCCCTTGCTCCCTGTCAATCTACTCAACCTCCTTTCGCCATGGAAGGTGGCGAGCACAGAGATACAATGGCCAAGCTACTTAGTAGCTTCCGCTCTGGAAGAAATCGCCGTCGGGAAGATCGCTCCTCGTCCTCATCGGAGGGAATGCCTATCATAACTCGTGTCACCACTATGAGTGACAGCGGCCCATCCCAAGAAGAAGTAAGCCAGTACTTCTCTGGACTAGCCGGCAGACCCAAGCTTGTTGCCAGAAGCATCGAGGAGCCTTTCATCCCAAAGTACAATGGTTCTTTTCCTGCCAAGAAGATGATATTCAACCTCGGCCAGCATCCTATTGTTCGAGCTTACGAGCAGGGACCTCGTATGGAGATCCGGGACGCACTTCGGGGCTTGCCATGGTTCAAGATCGATATCATCCGCATCGGCTATTCTAGCACCGCTCAAGAGAATCCTATCGTGGTTCTCATCACGGTCGAGCCTGGAAGCGTGTCATACTTGAAAGGTCAAGACACTGTGCAGATATGCCGTGGAATTCTTCTGAGGTATGTATTCTAATGCGTGATTTATTTTCAAACAAGAACCATGCTGACTCTTCAAAGCCACAACCTTAACGTCCACGTGGAGATGATGGAGGGTGAGAAGCCTGCTAGTTTTGCTGGCGCAGGCACTGAGCCGCTCCCAATCGTCCCGTACGAGAGAATTCCTCGCATTGGGCAAAGCATCGGCCCTCATCTTGACGGCGAGAATCAGGCCAGTGGAACCCTTGGCCTTTACTTGACCATTAAGGGCAATGACTCTTCTCTGACACAATGTGCTCTTACCTGCCATCATGTTGCATTCCCTGCTGGGGTTAGAGCTGCACCAGGTTGGTATTCAAGCTGCTGTTCCCTGTTTCCATCAGTAAGCTTACTTGCTTCTAAGGTGGACCTAACGAGCCCTTCAACCATTCCGCCACTCCAGTGATCTTTGACATGGATCAGCCGTCCACTCAGGACCATAATGCGCTTCAGAAAGATCTAAACGCGAGAAGAGAAGCCTACACTCACCAGCTGACGGATCTCATTGAGAAGCGGGTTCAGGCCGAGCAGGGCATACAAAAGCCCCTGACGCAGAAGCAGCTAGACAACCTCAATATCTACCAGGGCCTTATTCAAGAGATTGACAAAATCCTCCAAGGCACAAACCAGTTCTCGCGTGCATTTGGCAAAGTTATCTCATCCTCTGGTATCGCCACTGACCCCAAGCACGGCAACACAGCTGACTGGGCATTGGTTGGCCTAAATATGAACCGCTTCAACCAGAGGCCCAAGAACATTGTAGGTTCCATTCCTGCTCAACTTCTCTACGCAAGCAATCTAATTCTTTCCTGTTTTACAGGTCCCAGACTTTGAGTTCACCAGCAACCAGTTGACGGCGCTGAACAGCAAGCTATGCCCACTAGACATCTTCACCCCTCGGACCGCTGACACGCATCTCACAACGCATGTCAAGCTTCAAGAGGCGCTGAACCACACCACCATGGACACAGATGGCTTCCCGACCTTCCGCGTTATGAAGTACGGCCGCACTACACACTGGACTGCGGGCGTCTCCAACGAGCTGTGGTCTGACTGCCAGCGCGAGCCCGGTCGCATCACCACAGAGTGGTGCATCCTTGATCTGCCGAGCTATGGCCGCTTCAGCGAGGGCGGCGATTCGGGATCTATTGTCTTCGACTACAAGGGTCGCATTGTTGGCGTTCTACATGGCGGTGGTGCTCCCAAGTTCGTGGGCATGGACATGACCTATATTACGCCCATCGAGTGGCTTTTTGAGAACATCGAGAAGACTCTAGGTGCCACTATTGATCTGGATTAGTCGATGGATCGCAGAGATTGCAATATGGCAGAGAACATTGTGCATAGAGCTTGAGCGTATTAGAGCATTGGCAACACTGGGACCTTAAAATTAGGGTAGAGGGCAGAGCATGGTAGGCTAGACATAGAAAATGGCGAAGCAGGGAGTTTTGTGTAACATGATTTTAAGATTCGAAATTCTCTCCTCTTGCACGAAGTTTACTTTTGAAGTTATAATTGAAAGGAAGTGACATTTCTTGAGGCAGGGTGGGTACTATTCAATTACTTCAACATATTGTGTACAAATTTCTAAACATAATGTATTCCTTCTTGCACATGGAAAAGCTGATAAAATCCGACATTACGACCCACCCACGTAAACTCGATTACATAATATGAAAATAAAGAGGCTTCATCGCCGGGGTCCGTGTGTACGTAAACTGCGAATTTGCAGCAACCATTTTGAAATCTCTAACCGTCATTTGTGGAACTGTGCTGCCTACCGTGTGCTATTCTAACACGCCTGTGACCTTCGCTTGACCCCTTTGCACCACAAAACGGACACGGCTCGTCTCAGATGTCGCAATAGGCCTTTTATAAGATCACGACAAGATCAGACTTACGTGGAGTGTGCGACGACTTTCTGATTGTGAGAGATCAAGCTGTGGGCGTCACTGGAGCGTCTTCTAGGGTGAGCGCTGAGCTTCATGTAAACACCAGCCTCGTGTCTATCTTAAATCCGCGGATAGATCTTATTACTATAACGGCATAACGCCATAGTGCGATCGTTAGAAATGATTGGAACAAGCAAGAGGCAGGGCCGTTTCCAGCCCGTCGCTATGCAACATATTCCTCCTTCCTTCGTAGACACTTCCCATATTTCCTAATCCCTTATCAGCGGGCTTTGACGTGCTGCTCCTTGCGGCTCGGGGGTTTGATCTACGTTGAGGGCCGCTCGGACGTCAAAAGTCTCTCAAACCAGCACCTCTCGAAGCTCATTGCTTGCAGAAACAAGCCACTTAAAAAAAGGCTCTGCTAAGTCGTCGGACCAGAGACTGCTTCATATACTGCTTTCCTCACACCTGTTTCGTAGATAAGTAAAAGGTAAAACTGAACGGCTATATAAAATCCCTAACTGGCTCTCCCTATATCCAGCCTAAAGCAGCGATATAAAAGGGACATCAATAAAGTTCACTGGTCGCCGTTTCACAGTAAAGTTCTACCTCCACGCTTTTCACATGGTTTTCCCACGCTATAGGAGACGCCTTGGCGAAAACTTGTAACACATCACCTGGACCTAGGAGACTCATCCATTCTCTCATTTCTGGTTGTGGGTTTCTATAGTCCCATACATTGGTGTGAAGCCGATACTCACCCCAAGCCCGGGCATTTCTCTGTATAATTGGGCGATTAAGACAGATGTTGTGATCTTTTTGATCCGACATCTTTGGATCGGAGTCTTGCTGGAACCGGATACCTGCTTCAAACCAGGTCAAGGAGTGTTGTTTATTATAACTTCCAGTCAATTCTGGGGAAAAGGAATGCCAGCCTAACATAAGATTCTGTCAGCATTCTCCTTTAGCCTTCTGAGAACCTATGAGAGAAATAGATACCTTGATCATGGGATACTGTGCGAAATACTATCCTGCGCACAGGTGACGGCAGATTGCTCTGAACTGTAACCTCAAGATACGGTATGTCAAGGGAATATTCGTTTATCTCTAACGTATCGTCTCGACAGCTAGTAGTTCGAGTCCAGGAAGCCTCAACGAGACGTTCGGGCGAAGAGACTAGGTTTGTGTCCATTAAAACTTTCTCCAGGGCCAGAAACCATTCTTGTTTCGCCCATTGTTGAATAATTTCAGAGGTCAAGTCCCATGATGGGCCAGTTCGCGCATTGCGGGACACAAGCAATCCAATGACGGGTCCTGACTGCACCTCAAGCGCGTAGTCAAGAGCAGTCTTTCCTGAATATGACGAAATGTTCGGGTCGATTCCGGCATCGAGAAGAGCTTCGACAGAGCTAACTTTGCATCGTTGCGCAGCAATGTGGAGAGCTGTGAGGCCGTCCGAAGTTTGGTTGTGGATTATGATGTTTTTCCATGCTAGCACGTTACGAAGAGTGGTTTCAGGACCGCTAGCAGCGTGGTGGATCAAGCTACTTCCCTCGTTGTCTTTGATGTTCGGGTCGGCACCATTCTCTAGCAGTAGCATCACTACCTCCTCATATCCGCGTTGCGCTGCCCATGCCAGTGGTGTTATGCCATCGTTACTCGGGGCATTTATGTCGACACCATCTATCGCTAGCAGCTGCTTTACCACTGCGTCGTACCCGCGGCAAGCTGCCCAACAGAGCGGCGTGGAGCCATCGTTACTCGGGGCATTTGGATCGACACCATCTAGCCCTAGAAGTTGCTCTACCACTGCATCTTTCCCACGGCAAGCTGCCCACAAGAGCGGCGTGGAGTCCTCGTCATCCTTGAGACTCGGGTCGGCACCTTTATCCAGCAGCAGCCTTACTATCTCCTCATACCCCTGTTGGGCTGCCCATGCCAACGGTGTCATACCATCGTTACTCGGGGCATTTGGGTCGGCACCATTCTCCAGCAGTAGCCTCACTACCTCCTCATACCCGCGTTGCGCTGCCCATGCCACCGGCGTTATGCCATCGTTACTCGGGGCATTTAGGTCGATACCATCTACCGCTAGGAGTACCTTTACCACTGCATCGTACCCGCGGCAAGCTGCCCAACAGAGCGGCGTGGAGCCATCGTTACTCGGGGCATTTGGATCGACACCATCTAGCCCTAGAAGTTGCTCTACCACTGCATCTTTCCCACGGCAAGCTGCCCACAAGAGCGGCGTGGAGTCCTCGTCATCCTTGAGACTCGGGTCGGCCCCTTCCTCCAGCAGCAGCCTTACTATCTCCTCATGCCCCTGTTGCGCAGCCCATGCCAGCGGCGTCATGCCATTGTCAGCCTTCGTATCAATGTCCGCCTTGCGGTCGAGCAGCAGCTTGACGATGGCCTTATGTCCTCCCTCGGCCGCCCGGTAGAGCCAGGTATCGCGCAATGTCGGCATCTTACCCAAATTATCACTGTCCCACACATCATCGTTGAACAAGGCCGGACCAGCTGCTAATGCATGCTCATGCCATTCCTGGACCGCATACCGTAGGAAGCAGTGATCGTCCAAAAATTCTTCGGAAATATACTTTGGGCTTAATTGGTTGTCCGAACTGCGCCCGATGATCACGGTGCCATGTTCAAATTCTTCCATGCTGAAGTATTTCCAGCAAATCTCGAATATAAGAAGGTTTGCCTTGTCCGGGACAACATGATACTGTGATGGGCAGCGATTTGCTTCGAGATATTTATGAAGGAGATAGTCTTTCGCGGACTGGTGAAGGAGATGGATGGTATCGTTGTCCGGATCGAGGTACAGAAGGGGCTCGCAACATTTGAAGCTATCATTGTATATAGCTAAGGTATCTGCCGGTGGGATGGTGTTCCATTCTTCTCAACGTAGAGCGCATGCCGTTGCGAGTTCGTGGACGGTTAAAGGTCGTCGTGCCTCAACCACCAATTGAAGAATGAATCTTGCCTCATCGACGTCTTCGATCTTGCTTAAAATCCTGTAATACACTTCACCTAGACTCGAAGGTAAGTTGTTAAGCTTTTTTGTAACCTTGGCGGCTATCTTAGTCTTGGAAATGTCGACGAGGACAAGCGAAGCCCATAAGAAGGTGCCGCCGGCTCCCATCGTCAAAGCGGCTTTTATGTCTTTTGCCAATGTGGTTGGATAGCCGTTGTCTTTGGAGAGCCTGTCAACCTTGACGTCGATGAACTTGGATAAATCGGTATTGATCTTGGCCGAGTCTATACGCAGAGATCGATCACGATCAATGGCTCGTACCTCTGGCCTGCATGTTATGAGAAACTTGACGTTCAGGTTTCCCTCCGGTTGCTGTAGAGAAAATAGTGGGTCAAGAAGAGTGAGAAAGTCCTGCCATGATGATATCTCGCACTCGTCTAGAGCATCCACAAGAATGTAAATCTCGCCCGCGTCTGGGTCTTTCAGCATATCGAGGAGAATCTTCCATAGTGCAGCGAGATTGTCGAAGAGTGACTTTTTCTTTAGTTTGTACTGAGGCAGAATATGTTTGAAGAGGATGGATCATTGCCTTAGTAGCTGCAGGAGGAGCCCTCGGAGAATTGCAGTAGCAGTATTTCGGACCTGGTTTTCGCAGAAATAATATGCTAGCGTCGCGGCGGAAGTCTGCTGCACCTTTTGCTCTAGTTCACGGACTAGGAAGCTGGATATCATTGTCTTCCCGATGCCCGGGTCGCCAATGAGCTGAAGCAGCTGGGGATTGTCTCCAACCAGCCAAGCAGTATATTCTTCCCGCACAAGAAGCCATTTGCATGTGCCTTCGACTGGCTTTCCCTTTGCCCTTTGAATAACCGCCAGGTCATCCAAAGGATCTGTCAAGAACAGTGATTCCATGCATTTTTCCTGATCTGCGATCCGAGCTGCGGTTTGATCTGCGATCGCCTTCGCCTCCAATACTGATATCTCGGGTTAGCTTAAATTCACATGCCATCTCTAGATAGAAGATCGCGAAATTGTTTTACCTAAACGAATCTCATCTTGCCCTGAAAGAATCTGGTCTGCCTTCTCCTTAATCTGGTCTTGCTTCTCCTGGACGTCTGCTAATTGCATTGTCATCACCTCCATAGGCGCCGCAAAACCTTCTAACAGCTGCTTCAACTTTCTATGTCTTTCGTGTTCATCTGTAGCGTCACTGGTTAGATACGCCTAACCTTTACGCCACCTTAGAGTAATTATCGCTAACCTTTACTCAACTCCTCTAATCTCTTGTCCATTTCCTCGGTTACTACAAGAACGCATTAGGCCAATATGTCTTTGCCAATTTAAGTTCCTAGTATCACCTACTCTGTCCATCAATTGTTGCTCTTAAGTGTGCAATTTCACCCCGCCCGAGACTAATAGCAGAAATAATCGTACCAAGCTCGCTGTTGGATGAGAATGCCGTTGACATGAACCGTACTTCACACCCAATTATTATTACCAAATTCGCTAACTTACAAGCTGAGATTTACTGACCCAGAGTGTTTTGCTCGTAGTACTCTCTAGCTTTAGACAGATATTTCAAGATATTTGAATAAACCTTCACAAGGGCATCGGATAGTTGCTTGGTCGCATGGAAGCTTCGACGTAGGTAGATGACTTCGAAAATGCCGTAGTAGCTGATTTCGCGTGTAACAAACTCCATACCATCGAGTACTGCAGCGAATTCCTTACTGTCTTTCACAGCAATCTACGCCGCTATTAGTCGAAATTTATTGATACACTAGAATAGATCACTCAAACCGATAAGAAAAATTTGACACCGGCCCATGGAAGTGCCGCATGCCCACTAGCGTCAAGAGATACAAGAAAATCTGCTGCATTTTGAAATTTGGTAACGGAGTCGACGATTTTATTGAAGACATCTCGTAGAAGGACAACTGTTCCATCCTTTCGTGTATACTTCCAAGAGCTGTTTAAATTGGCCTTCATCTTCGTTTCAGCCGATTCCAAGATTTCTTTCACGATAGACTGGTGTCCCTTTTGGGCGAGATCTACTCCTGGACCATCTATACCACTCAGAGTTTGGGATGCACGTAACCAGAGTTGTGAGCTGTGATAGATAATAGAATGCCGTTAGAGTCTGTGAACTATTACATTTGGACGCACTGACCTCCGCTCTGATGCAGTCAACTTGTCGTCAACAGTCCCAGCCATGATGATTTAAGTTCCACTGAGGTAGCGTGAAAATAAGACAACCTTTACGGGGGCTGTTCGGACTATGCGTACTAAGTACTTTTCGCAAGGTTGCGGGTTCATTTAGCTGAAAACTGGGCTGGCTGAAAGTTGGTTGTGTGCATGATTTGGGTGTGTTTTTGAGATGCGCTTAGTGGATGGAATCAAAAGAGAGAGCATTTGTGGACCCCTAAAAACCCACTTGGGCGCCCCAGGTATAAGGTGTTATGGTTTGCTGGAGAGGTCGGTGGCTGCAAAATCTATCAGCTCTGATGTCGCCGGAGATCGAGAAATCCAGTGGAGATCTGCTTTTGGCGCTGAATTGTGTGGGTTTGTGATGATCCGGCTCGATGCATATTTACAACTACTCGAACGGAAAGGCAGGGGCCATGTCGACTACGAATAGTTATCCCAATTAGAGATACGCCAACACTTGCAATCGATACTTCAGCAGCCAACATGCGTTGCAGCAATTCTCCACCTCACATTTTTGAGTGTGATGTGTGCATTAGCGGCCACGGAAGGGCTCGGCTAACCGAGGTCCCTGGTCAATGCACGCCCCTATACGA
>Ga0335072_10014495_pt1 | contig 11197 bp, 6 predicted proteins | sample Lox_Sample_21_FD_206725 | JGI IMG/M metagenome (GOLD analysis project Ga0335072, IMG submission 206725) | Soil microbial communities from Loxahatchee National Wildlife Refuge, Florida, United States - Lox_Sample_2.1 | ecosystem: Environmental > Terrestrial > Soil > Wetlands | place: USA: Florida... | reverse complement strand
CCAGGGTGGTCCAGGCGCCGTTCGGATCGCAGCCGTTGTACTCTCCGCCCATGATGATGACGTTGCCGCTGGGCAATACCGCCGATGCGAAGTATGTCGGGTCGTAGCCCGCGGGCAGAGTGCCGGCGTTCACCCAGGTTCCCTTCACGTAGCTCCCGGTGCTGTCAGGAATCAGCCGAAACCAGTTTCCGGTGGTGCTGCAGTTTGCGTTGAATGCAAGAACGGAGCCGTCGGTGAGCAAAAGTGTGTGACCAATGGGAGCAGGCGGAGCCGCCACCTTTCCCCATTTACCGGGGACAAACGCCGGAGTCGACGCATCCTGCGTGAAAGCAAGACAGGACCATATCAGCAATGGGAACAGAATGATTCCAAGAATTCGGCACACCTTCATAGATTTTGACCTCACGTCTTTCTTGATTGTTCGAACTTGATTGCTCCAAAACTTGATTGTTGGAAGCGGCGTTCGATTGATTTACGACCAGAGGAGGGAGGAGGTCCCCAGGCAGCCCCACTCGAAGCCCCACGGAATCGCCGGATTATACCGCGAACAGCCGTGGTTCAAAACAGATGTTCTGTGGAACGCACAACATTATTTTGTTGGGTTGGGGAATCCGGCAAGAACGTGCAGGCACGGAGCGCACGGTTGCAAGAAGTTGCAACTCCGCACTCGTGGCAAGAGTCCCCGAGCAGTGGATGACTCTGCGCCTGCTTCCTATTCTTCGTCCGCCTGCGGTTCTTCGCTTTGAAGGTTCGACTCCAGTTGGATCTCCGGAGCATTGGCTTCGCGCAGTTGGCGGTTGAGCGCGGGCAGGTCCGAAGTCTTGAATTCGTTCCAGCGTTTCATGACGTCGGCGTCGTCGCGGTCCGTCGTCGCCATCGCCTCCATCTGCGACGCTGTCGGCTCGGCATCGGCCTGCCACACTTGCCCATACAAAGTGCTGGCTTGTCCATTGACGCGGCTGAGCGTGACTTCTGGCGACGGCGGGGCGAAGAAGCCACCGCTCGCGCCTAAGATCGCGTCCATTTTTTTCTGAATCGACTCCAGAGCATTTTTCGTTGAGTCGTTCGCCTGGGCATTCAGTTTTTCAATCTGCTGGCGAATCGATCCGCCTTGGATCAGCGCCTGCGAGGTCTCGTTCAAAATCGAAGCCAACGTCGTCTCGGCCTTGAATTTTTTCTGCAATCCGAGCGCTGAGGTTTTGACGCGGGGGTCCATCTTCACAGTCAGAGAGGCAGTCTGCGGCTTCCCGTCGACCGTCAGGCGTACTGTGTATTTCCCCGGGAGCACCGTGGGACCCAGCGGATAACGCGGCGTGTCGTGAGGGATTGCGGCAATGGGGTAGTCGTGGCGTGTCGAAGTTGGTGGCGCATAATGCAGATCCCAGACCCAGCGATGCATACCGGCCTCGGTTGAGAGTTGCCGCGGGGAGCGCAGCCAGTACAGGGGAATCAGCTGCTTCTGCAATTCCTCCTCGGTCGCTTCGGGCTTGTCAGTGTTGGAGAAGCGGCGCACGAGATGGCCGGCTGTGTCGAGAATTTCGAGGGTCACCGCACTCGATGATGCGGGCAGGAAGTAGTCGACGATGGCGCCATCGGGAGGATTGACCCCAGCCGGTTCGTCGGGGGGAAGCGGAGTGTCGGTGTTGGTATCGCGTTGCACACGGTAGGCGGGCGCTGGCGCAAAGAGGTGTGCTGCATTCGACAACCTGGCCGAGACTTCGCGCAACGGAGCAATATCGTCGAGGATCCAGAAGGCGCGGCCATGGGTCGCCACGATCAGATCGTCTTCGTGAATCCAGAGATCGCGCATGGACGTGTGCGGCAGGTTCAGTTGCAGCGACTGCCAGTGGTCACCGTCGTCGAAGGAAACCCAGACCGCATTCTCGGTCCCGGCGAAGAGCAAGCCCTTCCGCACCGGATCTTCACGCACGGTGTCGACCGGCCCGAACTCAGGCAGGCCGGTAATGATCAGCTTCCACGTCTTTCCGCCGTCGTGCGTGCGATAGATATAAGGATGCGTGTCGTTGATGCGGAAGCGGCTCACCGAAGCGTAGGCCGTTTCTTCGTCGAAATGCGAGGCCGAAATTTGCGTGACCTTGCTCCAGGCGGTGAGTTCTTTCGGAGTAATGTCAGACCAAGTCTTGCCCGCGTCGCGTGTGATCCAGATGAGGCCGTCGTCGGTACCCGCCCACAGCGTCGCGACATTTTTGAATGACGGCGCGAGGGCGTAAATCACGCCGCGTTGCTTCTCGGCACCTTTTGGAATCAGGCTTCCTACGCTGGCCGGTACGCCCGGATTTTCGCGCGTCAAGTCTTTGCTGATCGTCTCCCATGAATTTCCGCCGTCGGTCGTTTTGAAGAGGACGTTGCTCGCGAAATAAAGGATGTGAGGATCCACTGGAGAAAACATCAGCGGCTCGGTGCGATCGGTGCGGTACTTAGGATTGCGCAGCGGAATCGGCGTAATGTTCTGCACCTGCCCGGTTGACCAGTGGAACTTGGAAACTTCGGTACGGCCGCCGCCGTAAACAAGGTCGGGATCAAGAGGATCGGGCGCAACATAGCCGTATTCGATGACTCCGACTGGATGCCAGTCGCGGAAGGTGATGGCGCCGTCGTTGCCGCGACTCGCGATGCAGACGGAACCGCTTTCCTGCTGTCCGCCGCAGACTTTATAAGGAAACGTATTCGTCGTGATCGCGTGGTAGAGCTGGGCCGTGGGCTGGTTGTACCACGAACTCCAACTCGCCCCGCGATTCACGGTAACGATGGCGCCTTGATCGCTGACGATCAGAATAATGTTGCCGTTGTTGGGATTGATCCAGATGTTCTGGTAGTCGTCGCCGCCGGGCGCGCCGCGGAAGCCGGACCACGTCTTGCCGCCGTCGGTCGAGCGCATCGTGACCGTGCTGACCACGTAGACGAGATCGGGATTCGTGGGATCCACCTTGGGAATGGAGAGGTCGCCCCCGCCGATGCGGCCCGCCGGGCGCGGATCGTTCGTGATCTGCGCCCAACTCGCGCCCGCGTCGTCCGACCGATAGACGCTTAACTTGCCCGAGGCTTCCGCAAGAGTTGCGTAGAGGCGCTGCGAATTGCTCGGAGCGATGGCTACGTAGATCTGCGAAAGGTCCTTCGGCAAGCCGTTGGTCAGGGGTTGCCAAGTGCTGCCTCCATCGGTCGATTTGAACAACCCACCGTTCGTCCCGTTGAATTCGTTGCCATCCTCCCACGGCCCTTCGCGAACTTCCCACATTGAGGCATAAACGACATCGGGATTGGAGGGATCGATCTCGACGTCGGAGCCGCCCGTGTTGTCATCCTTCGAAATAACCTTCTGCCAGATCTGGCCGCCATCGGTCGAGCGATAAATGCCGCGCTCGTCGCTCGGTCCATAGGGATGACCAAGCACCGCAGCGAAAACTTTGTTCGGGTCGCGCGGATCGACGGCGAGCGCGGGAATCTGCTGGCCATCGACGAGGCCGAGGTGACTCCAGGTCTTGCCGGCGTCGGTGGATTTGTAGATGCCGTTGCCTACAGAAAGATCGGGGCGATGCAGGCCCTCGCCGCTGCCGACATAAATAATGTTCGGATCGGACGGCGCGACCGCAATGGCGCCGATGGATTGCGTCGGCTCTTTATCGAAAATGGGATTCCAGGTGCGGCCGTAATCGTCAGACTTCCAGACCCCGCCATTCACCTGAGCCACATAGAAAACATGGCTGGGCACACCGCAGAGGGCGCGCGTGCGGCCTCCGCGGAAGGGACCGATCATCCGCCAGTGCAGTTCCTGGTAGGTGTTCTCGGGCACCTGCGTCCAACCCGCGGTTGCGGACAGGAAAACGAAAACTGACAGGGACAAACGGAGAAATGCCTGGGATCGGTTCACTTGCGCCCCCTCGAGCAGTCAACGGGAAACTACATAGAATAAACCAAAAGCGCAGTGATCGCGTCGAGGATGGCCGGAGCGCGGTGGAACTGATATGGTTGCCAAATCGTTTTGCGCTTTATCGCGGGGCGATTATGATGTCGGAGCTTTCCCGGCTATGAGCATTCAGCGTTTGAAGTCGCCTCGCAGTTTTCTTCCGGCCACTTGTCGTCGTTCTCTCGCCATCGTCGTTCTCTGTCTTTCCGCGACCGGTCACGCGTTTGCGGCTCCTGCGAACGCTCCCGAGTCGAAAGGGCTCAAGCCGATTCTTACCTACATTTCTACGGCGTGGGATACGTTGACTCGCTCCATGACCGACTGCGCGAGCGTGGTTGATCCGAAGATCAAAGCGGCTCCTGTGCTCTATTTGCCGAAAGACTTTCCCGAGCCGGCGGCGGTACAGAAGCTGGCAACGGACTGTAACGTTCACGTCGAGCATTTGCCGGTGGAGATTCACCGGCTGGGAGAGATCGACACCAGCAAGATTCAGCCGCACGGGCTGCTTTATCTCGAGAACAAATACGTTGTGCCGGGTGGACGCTTCAACGAGATGTACGGATGGGACAGCTACTTCATTATTCGCGGACTCCTGCAGGCAGGGCGCGTCGAGCTCGCGCGGGGCATGGTCGACAACTTCTTCTTCGAGATCGAGCACTACGGCGCGATGCTGAATGCAAATCGCACGTACTATCTAACGCGATCGCAGCCGCCGTTCCTGAGTTCCATGTTCGTCGATGTTTACCGCGCAACACCCAGAGACAAGCCGGATACGGCCTGGCTGGAGCGCGCCTACGCCGATCTTAATAAGGACTACGAGATGTGGACTCGCGCACCGCATCTGGCAGGCGAGACGGGACTGTCGCGCTACTACGATTTTGGCGAAGGCCCGCCTGCCGAGGCCGTGCAGGATGAGAGCGGTTTCTACCGCAAGGTGGCGCTGTACTTCTTTCTGCATCCGGCAGAGGCCGATGAGTATGTGGTGGAGACGAAACCGGATCAGAGTGCCTCGTCTCCGGCCGTGGCGGGCTTGCCGTACTCGTTGCAGGTGTGCGATGTCTCGCTGACCATGGCACAGGCGGGCTGCGAGAAGGCGCGCCAGTTCAAACTCAGCGCGGACTACTACAAAGGGGACCGGTCGATGCGCGAGTCCGGCTTCGACGTGAGTTTCCGCTTCGGTCCGTTTGGCGCGGCCACGCATCACTATGCGCCCGTATGCCTGAACAGCCTTCTTTACAAAACAGAAAAAGACATGGAGCAGATCAGCCTCTGGCTCGGGCACGCCGACGAGGCGAAAAAATGGAACGTCCGTGCCGAAGCGCGAAAGCAGCTGATCACTCGTTATCTCTGGAACGAGAAGCAGGGATTGTTCTTCGATTTCAACTTTGTCACAAACCGCATGTCGACGTACAAGTACGCCTCGACGTTCTATCCGCTGTGGGCGGGGCTGGCAACGCTCGAGCAGGCGAAGGCCGTGGCTGACAACCTGAAAGTCTTCGAAGAGCCGGGCGGAATTCCCATGAGCACCGACGATACCGGCGCGCAGTGGGATCTGCCGTATGGCTGGGGAAACATCGAGATGCTGGCCATCGACGGACTGCGGCGCTACGGCTACAACGCAGACGCAGATCGCATCTCTTACGAATTTCTGTCGACGGTCGCCGAGAACTTCCGGCGCGACGGCACGATCAAAGAAAAGTACAACGTGGTGACGCGGTCGTCCGAGGCCCACGTGGAACTCGGCTACGAAATGAACGTGGTCGGTTTCGGTTGGACCAACGCCGCGTTCCTCGAACTGCTGCACGGCTTGCCGAAAGAAATGGTGGAGCGTCTCGAAAAGGAACAGAGTCAACCGCTGCCGGGAGCGAAATGAACTTCGGCCGTCGATTCTCGAAATCGCGGCTCGGCGCCATTGCCGCTGCAACCCTCTTGATGCACCCCAGCGTGGCGTCGGTAGGCGAAAGCGTCCGTTACAATCCTGTTTCGCGGCAGGTCGTCGAACAACGACTCGGGCAGTACGGTGGCGACAATCAAGAACGGGAAGTCACGCTCAAGAAGCTGTTCGCCGAAGCCGGTTGCGACAGCCAGCATCTTTTCGAACAACCGGTGAAGGGATCAAAGCTTCCCAATGTCATCTGCTCACTCGCTGGGAGTTCTGACAAAGTCATTGTCGTCGGAGCGCATTTCGACAAAGCGCCCGAGGGGGATGGAATAGTGGACAACTGGAGCGGCGCATCGCTGCTCCCTTCTTTGTATCAAGCCATAAAAGCCGAGCCGCGCAAGCACACCTACATCTTCATCGGATTCACTGATGAGGAATTGGGAGAAATCGGGTCACATTTCTACGTCCATCAGATGACCAAGGCCCAAGTGGCTGCTACCGATGCTATGGTCAACATGGATACACTTGGCCTGGCACCAACCGAGGTTTGGACGAGCCATTCCGACGAGCGCTTGACGGCAGCCCTCGCTTATATCGCGAGTCGACTGAAAATACAGGTCAGCGGCATGAACGTGGAAGAAGTCGGCAGCACCGATTCCGAGCAGTTCTCTGAGCGACATATAGCCCGCATTACCATCCACTCCCTGACTCAGGAAACATGGAATGCGCACATCCTGCATTCCCCGAAAGATAAGATTTCCGCCATCAAACTCGACGACTACTACGAAACATACCGCTTGTTGGGGGCATACCTCAGCTACCTGGATCAAATTTCTTTCATTCCTACCGCCGCTACTGCCCGTTTGTGGCGACACGAATAGGTCCGCGCAAGCGGTGCGTTTGACGGCTACTTTCATCCCACCTAAGATGAAACTCTCTCAATCGTGATCGACCAGACCATTTCGCACTATCGCATCACCGGCAAGCTGGGCAGCGGCGGGATGGGCGTGGTGTATGAAGCCGAGGACCTCACGCTCGGGCGCAAAGTTGCGCTGAAATTCCTGCCGCCGCAACTGGCGGGCGATCAGAATGCGCTCGATCGATTTCTGCTGGAAGCGCGTGCAGCGTCGGCCTTGAACCATCCCAACATTTGTACGATCTACGCGGTTGAGAAAGCAGGCGAGGGCGCGGACGGACAATCTTTCATTGCCATGGAATTGCTCGAGGGACAGAACCTCGATCAGAAGCTTCTTTCCGGCCCCATGGCCACCGGTGTATTGCTCGACATTGCGATTCAGCTTGCCGACGCCCTCGACGCCGCACACGCCAAGGGGATCATTCACCGCGACATCAAGCCTGCAAATATTTTCCTCACGCCGCGCGGCCAGGTGAAGGTACTGGATTTCGGTCTGGCCAAATTGTCCCGCCCGGAAATGCAGATGTCGACCATCGGCGCCACGCAGGACGCGCCCACAGCGAACCTGACGAGCCCGGGCGCGACAGTGGGAACGATCGCGTATATGTCGCCGGAGCAGGCGCGCGGTGAAGAACTCGACACGCGCTCTGATTTATTTTCTTTGGGCGCCGTGATCTACCAGATGGCCGTGGGAAAGCTGCCCTTCGCAGGCGCCACGTCAGCGGTGGTGTTTCACGCGATTCTGGAACTCGATCCGATTCCCGTGTTGCAGTTGAACGGAACCTTACCGCCGAAGCTGCAGGAAATTATTGAGAAGGCGCTGGAGAAAGACCGCGACCTGCGCTATCAGTCCGCCGCCGACCTGCGCGGCGACTTGAAGCGGCTGAAGCGCGATGTGGAATCGGGCAAAAAGAGCGCGGCGTCTTCGGCCTCGGGCTCGGTTGCGGCGAGTCCGGCGGCGTCACTCTCCGGCTCTGCGTCAGTGGTTCGGCCTTCTTCCTCCGCGGTGGTCGCAGCGGCGTCGCGTCACAAGGTCGGAACCAGCTTCTCGGTTGTACTCGGTATCGTCGTGCTTCTGGCCGCGGGGTATGGCGTCTATGCCCTGCTGACGCGGCACCCCATGCGCCCCTTCCGCAATTTCACCGTCACCAAGCTGACCGAAGAAGGCAACGCCGCGCTGGTAGCGATCTCTCCCGATGGGAAATACATTCTCAGCTTGATGAGAGACAACAGCGGTCTGGCCAGTTTGTGGCTCCGCAACGTCCCCACCAATAGCAACACCCAGGTTCAGCCACCCGCCGACGTCTACTACAACGGCCTGCACTTCTCGCCAGACGGAAATTATCTTTACTTCGTTCGCAGCGATCCGGGCAATGCCGAGTTGAAGTATCTGTACCGCGCCCCGCTTCTTGGCGGCACGCCCGAGAAACTGGCATCGGACGTGGATTCGAATATCACTTTCTCACCCGACGGCCTCAAGATCGCGTTCATGCGCTACGACAATCCAGATCCGGGGAAATACCGGCTGATTGTGCGCTCGCTCGAGAGCGGTGAAGAGACCGCACTGGCGAGCGGATTGAACAGCCAAGCTTTCTACAATCCAGCCTGGTCGCCCGATGGCAAGACAATTCTGTGCGTCGTGAACCAACCGGGCAATGCGCTCTCTGGCCTGATGGCTATCGATGTTCGCAACGGCCAGCAGCACATGGTTCTCACTTCCGACTCCGGATTCGTTTCGACCGCTTGGATGCCAGAAGGAAATGGCTTGCTGGCATTGGAGAAAACCCGGGCATCGAACTTCGCTCAGGAGCAGATTGAATACGTCGTCTATCCCGTCGGAAAGTTGGATCCAGTCACGCGCGATACCAACAGCTATTCCGATTTGAGCGTGGCCGCGAACGGGCAGGTGCTGGCAACGGTGCTCAGCCAAGGACGCTGGAATCTGGAAGTAATGTCGGCTACGTCGTCGGGCGCCGACGCGCGGCAAGTCGGGACCGCGGCTGCGTTTACAAACCTGACTTGGACTCACGATGGCCGGCTCGTCTACGACAAAGACAACACGCTGTATTGGCTCAACCCGGATTCCGGAGCTAAGGGCGCGTTCGCGACCGAGCAGGACACCGCGGATGGAGATCCCTGGGAATGTCCGGATGGCCACTACGTTGTATTTCTTCTCGGACTGCGCGGCGGCGGGAGCAGCGAGAACGTCTGGCGAGCGGATGCTTCCGGCGGAAATTTGAAGCAACTGACGCAGGGCAAGCAGGATAACTTTCCGGTGTGCGCACCCGATTCGCGATCGGTTTATTACCTCGACGGCGGAACCGGGCAGGTGATGCAAGTGCCCATCGACGGAGGCCCATCGCGAAGAGTGTCGGACCTTTCAACGTCGGGTTTCTTCGGCGTTTCTCCGGATGGTCACACTGTCGCATTTGCCACGGTTGACCACGCCGCCGGGCACTTGGAGAAGATCGCCCTCGTCCCGACCGATCAGGCCGCTTCACCCAGGCTGGTTGAGTTTCAGCGGCCGCGAGCGTCGACACTGATCCAATTCTCACGCGACGGCAAGGCTCTGATCTACACAACGCGCGAGAAGGGCGTCGACAATCTCTGGCAGCAGCCGCTCGATGGTTCGCCCGGTACAGCGCTGACTTCCTTCAAGTCGGAACACATCTGGGACTTTCACTGGTCCCCCGATGGGAGCAAGTTGGCCATGGTGCGGGGCCATACCGACTCCGACGTAGTCCTGATGCGCGATATGCAGCAGTAGGATGAGGCGGCGGGCGGATCCCCGGACTCCACACCTCAGACCTAAGGCCGCAGACCTCAGACTCGCGCTCCGACCACCTCAGCCGGCATGTCTTAACAATCCTTGCGAGTCAGGGGCTGCCGACATCGCTCCTTGTTTAGGCCGCAGTAGCAACCCGGCAGTAATGCCAAGCGACGCGTTCTGCGTCAGGATCTCGAAGATGTGGATGATCCGCTGCGTCGTTCCCATGAAAGCGTTCGGCACCAACAGCGGCGCCAGGCCGCCCGCGACCCAAATAAGAGCGCCCACTGCAATCGCGGTCTGCCAACGGGTCATACGCAGGGTGTAGATCACTGGCAGAACGGCGATGGTCATCACCGCGCCGCGCGTGAACTGGATCACCCAAAACCACACGCCCAGGTTCTGCGCGATCTTCGCAGCCTCGGGGTAGTAGCCCTTCGTAAAAAACTGATATGTAATCGCACCGAAGATGAGGTAGTAGACCGCGTACGCCATTCCACAGACCGCGATCAGTGCGATCATGCTGGCTACCGGGCGGTGTTCCACAATACCGCCGGATGCCTTGTTCAGTTTCAACGCCGGAGCCAGCGCCGCGAGCACAATTGCCACGATGAAGTACATCACCAGCGCTCCGATCAAATTTTGCGTTGCATGCTCGCGGAAACCTGCCGCAAAGATCAGCGCCTCGGACCAGGTACAGAGCACGGTAATAATCGCCAGCAACGGCGCGATCACCGCAAACTGACCTAGAAAGCTCCGCGGACCAAACAATGCGACGGGCACGAAGGCCGCGGCCAGAACGACGCCCGAGATCCACCACCATGCGAAATGCCCGGCGCCCATAGCTGCGATGACCATCGGCAAGCCGCCCAGCGCACAATAAAGAGCAATGCGTAATTTCATGATGCGCCTCCTTTTCTCTTTCCTTCCTTTTCGTAAGTCGCAAGGGCGTGGCGCGTCCAATCGAGCAGACATTCGGTTCCGCGGATGCCGTACTCGAAGGCCAGCCTTCCCGAGATCGGCACCACGCCTTTGATGCCTTCGAATTCCGCGTACAGCGCTTCGATATAGGACTTGAGCGCCGCCGCCAGCGATTGAAGCATCTGGATCGAGGCCTCCGACCCAAGGACGGTCTCGCTGAAGGCGAAGCGCAACATAATTTCCTGCGCGCCCCGGACAAGGTCTTCGCGAGTAATGGACCGCGTGATCCACTTCTTCAGCTCGGCGAGACCTTTCGGAGTCAGGCGAAAAACCTGCCGGCGGCGCAGGCCCGAACCCTCTTCGATGGAGCCGCGGATCAGCCCTGCTTTTTCCAATCGCGCCAACGCTGGATAGATCGCTCCCGGGCTGTCGCTGTAGGTCTTCATCGAGGTCGACGAGAAGACCTTGCGCAGGTCGTATCCCGATGATGGCTTCTGCAGCAGTCCCAACAGGGCATAACCAAGAGACGGGATTTTCGGTGAATTCATCTAGGGCGCCATTTCAGGGAACAAGTTGCACCTCGATCTGCCGCCGAATCTGGTGATCGACAGGTTGGCCGCAATCGAGTAAAGCGGCGTCGGAGCATTCGCGGTGGCGCGTTTGAACCAGGTTGTCCATGGTGGCCGACAGGATTCTCCCGTCTTTCAAACTCAGCTTGAGTTCAACGTCGAAGGTTTCCTTGCCCACCCCGGCCTCGTACTTGCCGGCTTGATTTTTGCTGACTTG
>Ga0335072_10014494_pt1 | contig 11197 bp, 7 predicted proteins | sample Lox_Sample_21_FD_206725 | JGI IMG/M metagenome (GOLD analysis project Ga0335072, IMG submission 206725) | Soil microbial communities from Loxahatchee National Wildlife Refuge, Florida, United States - Lox_Sample_2.1 | ecosystem: Environmental > Terrestrial > Soil > Wetlands | place: USA: Florida... | reverse complement strand
GGATTTGCCACGGCCCAGCCGCGCCGCCGCAGCGATGTCAGGTCGGGATGGAGGAACAGGCGCTTTGATCGAACCAAGGAACAACCGAAAGCCAGTGCTATGGTCTTGCGACCGTGATCATCCATTGCTTACAGTCTTGCACCCGATCGTGGGTGAGACCCAACCACGCCTCGCACACAGAAATTCGGATAGTCCCCCGGCGACCTCTGCGACGTTGATCGGAAAAATTCCTCGACCGACCTGGTATTAAACCGGCACAATCAATTTGAGGCCAATGCGATCCCGGACTCTTTCAGGGATGGTGTCCCAGGCCCGTTGGCAGGTTTCGGCAGGAAAGCGGGCGACCCACTCCTGCCCAACACCGCGGCGGAAGTTGGTCGATCTCGCGGAACCACTATACCGCTGTGCACGTTCATCGACCTGAGATGTGTAATGGCCATCCAACATGCGTCTCAGGGTGGACATGAAGCGGTGGGTGACCTCTTCGAACGTAACCACACGGACGTCAAGCTCACCATTTTGCTCTGTTACGAACCATCCATCGAGCCATTGGGCATAACGTGCGACAAGACGCAGGAACCTGTCCGGGTCCAATTTGCCGGGATTACCCTCGCCGACCGGGCGATTCATCAGCAGCGTCGAAAAGGCGGCATCGCGTGGATCTCGAACCTGAAGCCATAGGCGTTTCAAGCCGGCGTCCCGTAATGCCGCCAAATTCTCGGGCGATGCGGCAATATGTTCATGCGTGGTTGCACCGCCGCGGCAAACTTGGCGCGCCCAACGAGGTACGACAACGCTGCGCAGCCCTTCGCCAAGGCTGAGCCGCAATATTGGCACGCCCAGCGCATGTGACAGGGCGCCCGTCAGCAGCGCGCTTGCCGATCGAGGCAGGCTAACAACGATCAGGCCGGCGCTATTGTTAGCAAGACTCTGTTGGTAAAACTGAAGCCTGCCCGCCTGTCGCAAGTCATACGGCAAAAAGTCGGCACCATCCGGAGGGGCGTCGAACTCTACGGACTCGGCGTAACGTTGTGCCGTCTCATGATCTCCGAGTGCAGCATACAGACTCGCAATGTAGTAGCTCGCAAACGGACGAAAGTAATCAGGTTCAACGACCTGCGCGATCCTGACGGGAATCTCGCGGATTACCGTCCAAACGAGATCACTGTAGGCGCCCTCATCGAACATTTTGGTACATCTTCGCGCCAGCTCGCGTCCCTTTTCGGATCCGCCACATCGAAATTGCGGAAAATCCAGGCGGAAGAAACCTGCATCCAAGGGATCGGCAATTTGGTCCACCATCTTCCGCAAGGACATGCAGTCTTCCGATAGCACGTGGTAGTCACGATCGCGGCGCTCCGCATCCACCCGTGCCGCCTCGATCTTTTCTGCGAGCTCTGTATGCTGGAGCTTGAGTTGCGCATGTTGACGCGTCAAAGCGGCGTAGTCGGCCGTCAACGCCTTCGCGTCAGCGTCAAGGGTGTGCAGGTCGTGTTGCAGGCGATCCCGGTCCAGTGCGGTTGTTTCAAACGCATGCCTGTACCGAGCAACATCCGAGTGGGCTGCATCCAGCAAACTCCGCGTCGCTACGAGGTCTCGATAAATCGGCAGCCTTTGCCGCCACAGAGAGAACAACTTGCTTCCGAACGTCACCCGTTGTACCCCTCATCCGCCACGGCTGGCGTCGCCAGCCGAAACAGTGGTTCCACCAAAAGGGATTCCACCCGCTTCGGCGGACAATATTGCGGGGTGTTGCGCTAAACAAGGTCCACATGACAGGATCGAAGCTCGCCGATAAAGCGAGGCAGAGAGCCGCCATACTACTTATAGCCGCATCTGAAGCCGCGAATGGTGCAAGACCCTGGCGGGACACCCTGGGATGGACAAGGCTGAGGTATCGCGCCACAGCAACAGCAATGAAGGCAGGGGGTGGAATGCGGGACGGTCGTAGTTTTGCCACTGATTCCGAGATTCGGTCTGCTGCTGGTTATCGTGATTTGTCGACGGTCACGCCGTGCCTCGGGTCGACGTCTTGCTGCCGCGGGGTGTGATGGAATCCGATGGGGTCGATGTTGTAACGGGCGGCGCAGGGTTCATCGGCAGTCACCTGGTCGATCGGCTTCTGGCGATGCCCGGGCGAAAAGTTCGCGTCATCGACAATTTTTCCAATGGGTCGGAGCGCAATCTTGCCCAGCACGCGGGCAACCAGCGGCTCGAAGTCATTGGGCTGGACATAGCCGACGCAGCGGCGATGCGCGGGATCTTCGAAGGCGCGCGGCGTGTGTTCCACCTGGCGGCTCTGGCGGATATTGTACCGTCCATCACCATGCCGGAACAGTACTTTCGTGCCAACGTCGATGGCACGTTCAACGTGGTGCAGGAAGCTGTGCGCGCCGGGATCAAACGTCTGGTGTACGCCGCCTCGTCCAGTTGCTACGGCATCCCGGACAAATTCCCAACCGATGAGAACGCGCCGGTTCGACCTCAATACCCGTACGCACTCACCAAATTTCTTGGCGAGGAACTGGTGCGCCATTGGGCGCTGACGTATCGTCTGCCCGCCTTGTCACTGCGACTTTTCAATGTCTATGGGCCGCGGAGCCGCACGTCGGGTACCTATGGCGCGGTGTTTGGCGTATTCCTTGCCCAGATCCGGGCCGGCAAGCCCGTCACTATCGTCGGCGACGGCAATCAGACGCGCGACTTTACCTACGTATCCGACGTCGTCTCGGCCTTCATGGCCGCGGCCGCATCGACCCGTACGGGCGAGATTTACAACGTCGGCAGCGGTGGCACCTACAGCATCAATCAATTGGTGAATCTGCTGGGCGCGACCGCGGCGGTACACATTCCGAAACGGCCCGGCGAGCCGGATTGCACCTTCGCCGACGTCGCGCGCATCAGGCGTGATCTGGGATGGAAGGCCGCGGTGCCGCTGGAGGACGGGGTCAACGCGATGCTGCACGACATCGACCAATGGGAGAGTGCTCCGGTTTGGACTCCGGAAGGCATCGCCGAGGCGACTAAGGACTGGTTCAGGTACCTGGGCCGTTAGTGACCCCACGCTCGCGGTGTACCGCCCGGAAACTGTAGTACGAAAGTAACCGCGAGGTTAACGATCCACACACCCCTCAGCCATTGCAGCATTGTCAAATCAACCGCACTACAGCACACTGCCAAGAGAAGGGGTGCGCTTGGTTCCGGATTCGTCGAGTCGTGAGCGCATTACGACGTCCGGAAACATAGCACGCGGCGGACGACGGGGGAGTCGGCGATGCATGAGGCGATGCAGCCTGGAACTATGGGCGCCGAAGCAGGCGACACGGTGACGGTGCAGGATTCCGCCCCCGCGATGTCCATCACAAATGGCAAATTCCTTACCCTCGAAACGCTGGCCGAGGTATGCGCGACCCGGCGCAGGAACGGTGAGCGTATTGTGCTGTGCCACGGCGTCTTCGATCTGGTGCATGTCGGTCATGTACGGCACCTGACGTCAGCCAAGCGCTTCGGCGATGTGCTGGTGGTAACCATCACCGCTGATCGGTATGTCAATAAGGGACCGGACCGTCCGGCATTCCCGGCGGAATTGCGGGCCGAATTCCTGGCAAGCCTGGAGTTCGTTGACTATGTGGGTGTGGTCGACGAGCCAAGCGCGGCGGCTGCGATCCGCGCGGCAAGGCCGAACTATTATGCCAAAGGTGCCGAATACTCCGACATGGCCGGCGACATTACCGGCAAGATTCAGTACGAACGCGAGCTGGTCGAAAATGAGGGCGGGGAGCTGGTATTCACCGACGGGATTGTATTTTCGTCCTCGAATCTGCTGAATCGCCATTTCGGCAACCAGGAAAACGCCAGCAGGACGTATCTCGAGCAGCAGCGCAGCGCAGGCCTGGATCGCCGAATCAACGTACTATTCGGGCAGATCGCCAACAAGCGCATTCTGATTGTCGGCGAGACGATTATCGATCGCTACACCTATGTCTCCCCCATGGGGAAGGCCGCCAAGGAAAACATCATTGCCACTCTGTACCGCAGCGAGGAGGTATTTGCCGGCGGCGCCATTGCCGCGGCCAACCACGCCGCGGCAATCTGTCCCAACGTCGAATTGCTAACGGTGCTGGGTGACCCGGAGCAGGGCGAGAACTACGAGTCGCTGGTGCGGGATCATCTTGATCCATCGGTCAAGATGTCTGTTTTGTACCGACCGGATGGGCCTACCGTACAGAAAACCCGGTTCGTCGAACCGACCTACATGCGGAAGTTATTCGAAGTCTATCATATGGACGATCGTCCTCTGCCCAAGGCCGTCCAGGACGATTTCCACCAGCGATTGCGTGCCAGACTGGGTCGTCATGATGCGGTGATAGTTGCCGATTTCGGTCATGGCCTGATCACATCCGACACCGTGCTGATTCTGCAACAGGAAGCGCCGTTCCTCGCTGTCAACGTGCAGTCGAACGCCGGTAATATCGGTTACAATCTGGTCAGCAAGTATTCGGCAGCCGATTTCGTCTGCGTCGATGCCATGGAGGCGTGGCTGGCCGTGCGCGACAAGCATGCGAGACTCGACGACGTCGTCGCCCGCCTGTTGCCCCGGCTGGTTACGTCCCAGCATATCATCGTCACGCACGGCAAAGCCGGCTGCTACGCAAGCAACGGTACCAATGAGCCGGTGCACATTCCGGCCTTCGGCAATTCCGCAGTGGACACGGTCGGCGCGGGCGACGCCTTCTTCGCCATCGCGGCAGCAATGCTTGCGGCCGGCGCCGATTGTCCCACTGCGGGTTTCATGGGAAACGTCGCCGGCGCAATCTCGATCGGCATCGTCGGCCATCGACGCTATCTGAGCAAGCTTGAGCTTCAGCGTTATGCGGCGACGCTACTGAGGTAGGCTAACAAAGAATGCGGTGACCGAGGCAGCATGTCAGTCAACCTGTCTGAAGATGTATACACGTGCTATGTGGCCAGATTCGCTGAGATACTGCGCACGGCAGTGGCAAGCGACGCGTCTGGCAAGGCGATCGGCATAGACGTTGCCCTCCGTCGTATCGGAGATGAAATGCGTGCCTGCCATCACCGAGGTGGGCGCGTGTTGCTGGTCGGCAATGGCGGCAGCGCCGGAATTTGCAGTCATATGGCCATCGACATCAGCAAGAGCGGCGGCATTCGCGCATCGGCGCTTAACGATGCAAGTGCCTTGACCTGCATCGGCAACGACTTTGGATACGAGCAGGTTTTTGCCAAGCAGGTGGAATGGCATGCCAGCGAACGCGACGTACTCGTCGCCGTCTCGAGTTCCGGTCAATCTGCCAACATCCTCAATGCCGTTGGCGCGGGACGCGAACGGTGCTGCCGTATCGTCACGCTCAGCGGCTTTCTTCCAGACAATCCGCTGCGTCGGCTCGGTGACATCAATATCTATCTCGCAAGTGCGCAATACGGCTTCATCGAGATCGGGCACCTTGCCTTTCTCCATGCTGTCCTTGACATTTTGATGGGCTGGAACACAAACCAAACACAGGAATAACGCCATGCATGCGCCAAGGGGATCAAGGTGACGGTCACGCCGCGCAAAGTACTTGTCACGGGCGGTGCAGGTTACGTCGGCAGCTCTTTGGTACCACGCCTGTTGGACCAGGGCCATAGCGTGACGGTGCTGGACCTTTACCTCTACGGGCACGACGTATTCGACGCCGTGCGTGGACATCCCCGGCTGATCCAGATCATCGGCGATCTTCGGCATCCGGACGTGATTGAGAAGGCGGTGCGTGGTTGCGACTCCATCATTCACCTGGCATGTATTTCGAACGACCCGTCATATGAACTGGACCCGGAGCTGGGAAAGTCGATCAATTTCGACGCGTTCCGGCCTTTGGTGAAGCTGGCCAAGCAGGCCGGCGTGGAGCGGTTCATCTATGCCTCCTCCTCAAGCGTATATGGCGTCAAGTCCGAGCCGGAGGTCAGCGAGGATTTGTTACCCGAACCGTTGACCGACTATTCCAAATACAAGGCTTTGTGCGAGCAAATCCTGGCCGAGGAACGGGAACCGGGCTTTGCCACGTTGACCATCCGGCCGGCCACGGTGTGCGGGTGGTCGCCGCGCCAGCGGCTCGATGTGATCGTCAACATCCTTACCAACCACGCCGTCACCAATCGCCGCATCAAGGTGCTTGGAGGAGCACAGTTGCGGCCAAACATCCATATCGATGATATGTGCCGGTTATATTCAATGACGCTGACACTGCCGACCGAAGCGATCGACGGGAAAGTCTACAACGCCGGCTATGGCAACGCCTCGGTCATGGATATTGCCGAGACTGTGCGGCGCGTCGTCGAGGCCGATAATATGTTCGGCGGAAAGATTGACCTGGTCGTCGAGCCGACCGAAGACAGCCGGTCCTATCGCGTATCCTCGCAGAAGATCAAATTGGAACTAGGTTTTACGGCGGACAAGTCGATCGAGGATGGAGTGCGCGACCTGCTCGCGGCGTTCAAGGATGGAAGGCTCAAGGATACGATGTCCGACCGCCGTTACTATAATATCAGGACCATGCAGGCGGCCGGACTTCGCTAAGTTGGTCCGCGTCGACGACAGGTTGCCCAGGCAGCAGGGAGATTGCACGATCTTGGTGCAGCGGAAACCAATTAGATTAGGCTTCCTCGGCGGCGGTATGATGGCTCAGGTGGGCCATCTGCCATTCTACCTTGACGACAAACGGGTCGAAGTTGTCGCCGTCGCCGAGGAACGGCCCAGCCTACAGCGGGCGCTTGCCGACAGGCTGGGGCAGAAACGGGTTGTTGCCTCTCACAACGCGCTATTGGCCCGTTCCGATATCGATGCGGTTGTCATTTGCGCGCCGCGGCCGGCGACCGGGCCTTTGACTTTGCAGGCGTTGCAAAGCGGCAAGCATGTCCTGGCGGAAAAGCCGATGGCCCATACCGTCGAGCAAGCCAGGAAGCTGGTGGAAACAGCGCGCACGAATAAACTGCTGTATGAAATTGGCTTTATGAAGTTGTTCGATCCTGGCGTGCAGGTGGCGAAACGTCAACTTCTTCAGCTGCGCAACGACGGCACGCTGGGCCGGTTGCTGTCCGCGCGCTTTTTCGATTTTTCCGCATCCTACGCCGTCGCGCCACCCGCTCATGTGCGGCCGCAGGAAAGCCGGGAAATCCGCTATCCGACCTGGCCCACCCACCCGGCGTGGTTGGCGGAACAGTACCGCGGTACCTACGAGTGGTTCCTGAATGCGGCGAGCCATGACGTCAGCCTGTTGCGCTGCTTCTTCCCGGGCACGGTGACGGTGATAGGAGCCGACAGCCCGAACGATGGGGCGATCTCGGCGGTGCTGCGCTGCGACCGCGTCGCTCTGACCTTGGAAATTGCAAAAACGAGTGCCGGGCACTGGATCGAAGGGGCCGAATTCCTGTTCGAGCGCGGACGGCTTGCATTAACAATTCCGTCGCCAATGGCGTCTGATAGTGTCGGGTCAGTGACGCTTGACGATCCCGCGCGCGGCCTCGCCGGCCATTTGCTGGCAACCGAAAATGGCTGGTGTTTTGCACGCCAGGCGGCTGCGTTTATTGATACCCTGCTCGGGTGCGGCAACACCGATGCGGCCGGAGAGCAAGGGCTCGCGGATCTGATGCTGATCGAGAACATCTGGCGGCGGATTCAGGAATGAACATGTCCGACCTTGTGCAGGTACGCAGCACCTGCCGCCTGTGCAATTCGCCGAAGCTGGTGCGATGCGTACCACTTGCCGACATCCCGGTGGTGTCACCGAACGTTGGAATGCAACATGACGCAACGGGCAAACCACTCACGCAAATTATTGCGCCGCTCGACAATTACCTATGCCAGAGCTGCGGCCTGATCCAACTGGTGCATATTGTCGATGCACCGTTGATCTACCGCGACTACCTTTATCGCACCACCATATCGCAAGGCCTGCCCGAACATTTCCGTGGCCTGGCGGAAACCGTGCTCAACAGAATGGGCGCGGCCGGGGCCGGCCTGGTCTGCGAGTTTGGCAGCAACGACGGCACATTGCTGCGCTTTTTTAAGGACCACGGGCTGCCGGTCCAGGGTGTCGATCCGGCCCGCAACATTGCCGCCGAGGCGACGGCCAAGGGTGTGCCGACGCTCGCGGAATTCTTCACCGTTCGTGTGGCGGATCGTATTCGCGGCGAACGCGGGCCGGCACGCATCATTCTGGCGAACAACGCCATGGCGAATATCGACAGTCTCACCGAAGTCTTTGATGCGGTAAAAGCTCTGCTTTCGCCTGATGGCATGTTCGTGTTCGAAACCCAATATGCATTGGACGTTTTTGAGAAGACGCTGCTGGACGTTATGTATCACGAGCATGTCTCGACATTCTCGGTGAGGCCAGTCGATCTGGCGGCAGTACGGCATGGCCTATGTGTATTCGACGTCGAACGCATTCCAACCAAGGGCGGATCCATACGTTTCTGGCTGCAGCATGCGGGTGGTGCTCGACCGATCAACAAGCAGGTGCAAGAACTGATCACGTTGGAGACGAGGACTGGACTGTACGACCTGGCCTATTACACCCGGTTCAGCAGCAGAGTTGCACAACTGGCGGAGCAATTGCACGTCAGGATTGACGCCATGCGCCGGGTTGGCGGTGTGGTCGGAGCGTATGGCGCGTCGGTCGGCTGTGTGGCTCTGATCCATCAATTACAACTGCAGAACCGGATCGATGTTCTGTTTGATGATTCACCGTTTAAACCAAGGCTGGATGGACCCGGCTATAACCTGCCGGTGATGCGGGCCGAGGGCGTCTACCAGGCGAAACCTTCGGTTATTATCATTCTGGCTTGGCGCTATGCCGAAACGATCATGCGCAATCATGAGAAGTTTCTGGCCGAGGGCGGTACGTTCATCGTGCCGTTGCCGGAGTTGAGTCAGCGGCGTTACCGTGCCTGGACCATACCGCAAAGGCGGCGGCCGCTATCGATTCGGCACGACCGGTTTGGCTTGATCCGCACCGTGCGGCGGGTGATTGGCACACCGCTGGGGCACCGCATTGCGGCGCGCATGCTGGACACTATGCCGGGCCGTCATTTAGCGTTGTCGCTGGCCGGACTTTTGCCTGCAAGCAACGATCGGCGGATCGCGATCGAGAAACTGCAGCGGCTGAATGGTAATGCACACGCGCAGGCGCGACTGGCTACCACTGCGCGCAAGCGTCATGAAGCGCGCCCGAACGACCCTGTGCGGTTCGATATGCTTGCCATTGCGTTGGTCAATTCTGGCAATCAGCGAGAGGCACAAAGGCTGCTGCATTCCCCCAGTGCCGCCGAAGTCCTGGCTACCGATATCACGGAAACCAGCATTCTTGGTGCGCGCGTGTCGCTTGGTCATGAAATCGAAGATTATCCAGCGGTGCTTGCGGATGCCCGGCGTGGTGTCAACCTGGCACCCGAGCTGCTGCGTGACCGCGCCGATTACCTGAAATGCGCCTACGCCGCAGGCAAAATGTTGCAACAGCGCGAGGCGTTGGAGCTATTTGGCCGACATTACCAGATCGTGCCGGACCATCCTGGAGCTGCGACAGATCGTGAGATCGAGAAAGTTGTCGAGGCCATTGCCAACTCTGCGATCGCAACAATGCAGGCAATGCTCGAGCTCGACAAGCAGAAGGGCGATGCAACCTCTCAGATCGGCGTATTCTTTTTGAATTCGGTCCAGGCTCTGGGGCACGCGGTACTTGATCCGTACCATTTTATCGCGCTCAATCGTGACCGTTTCGATCGCCTGGTTTTTATCGGCCCGCCGCGCGCCGCCTATCGTCCCGCATCGCGCGCCTGCCTGCAGATCATAGAGCAATATGGCGATTACCTGGAGACCAGCTCAGATTTGCTGGGTAACCTCGCCTGGATGAGCCTGGGCCATCATTCGATCGGGCGCGTAACCCTGTTGGTCGATCATTATTGGAGCCTGCTGCGTGCCGCGGTTTATCGCACGCGAAACGCCGCCGACCCGTTCCGCCACAATGGATGGCATTTGCGGCTGCCGGACTACTTTGCTGTCGTCGGCGAGGCGTTCTGTCGGCAACATGGCATCGACCTCACGCGCCCGCTTGTGGTGCTGCATGTCAGGGATAGTGGCTATCACGGCATCGAGCGGCAATCCTTCCGTGATGCCTCGGTGGAGGACTATCGCGATGCCATCGGCTACCTGCTGGATCGCGGCTATGTCGTCGTGCGCCTCGGCGACCGCTCCATGCCTCGGCTGGAGATGGGTCGTGCTCGATATTTCGAGTTGCCGTTCCTCGCCGGCTACAGGCACGAATTTGATTCATTCATGATTTCACGATCCCGGTTCATGATCGGATGCCAATCCGGACCATGCGCCTTCGCACGCGCCTTGGGTGTACCTTTGCTCACGGTCAATGCGGTGCTGCACTATACGCTGCTACCTGCGTTTCGGGAGATGGTGTGCTTCAAGCGCTATTTTCGCGTAAGGAATGGCGAACGCATAGCGCTGTCACTTGCGGATGCACTGGATGCGCGTGCTTATCAGCTCGATAACGCCTATCAGGTTGAGGCGGCGCAGTTGGTAGTGCAGACTGCCTCGATCGAGGAAATCACCGCCGCGACTCGCGACATGGACGTTTGGATGGACGATCCGGACCTGCCCGAAACGGCAGAGCAATCAGCATTTCGCCAGCAGGTCGCGACACATGCCGATGCGCTGGCGCAGGGCCGCTATCCGGGAACATTGGCGATCGCAGATTATATCGGTATCTGCCTCGACGGCTACCGCCTGTCGCCCACTGTCGCCCGCATGAGGGAAGAATATTTGCTCGCCGAGCCTGGCGAGGCGACAGAACATGCCGCGACGCGGGTCGTGGCTTCGGCGGCGTAGTTGATTGCCGACTCTGACCGTGCCCGGCCAATCCGACGATCCTGAGGCCATGGCGCGATGCGTGGCCGCCCTTGTGGGCGAGGTAGTGGCGGATATCCGGCCTGCCGGCTCCGGTGCCAACAGCCATGCATTTCGGGTGACGACACCGAGTCGAACGATCGCCGTCAAACACTATTTGCAGCGCGCCCATGATTCGCGCGATAGGCTTGGAGTCGAATGGCGCGCTTTGACGTTTCTGCGCTCTGCCGGCTTTACCAATGTTCCCTTGCCTATTGCACGCGACGACAGCGCGCGCTTGCT
>Ga0335072_10014492_pt1 | contig 11198 bp, 12 predicted proteins | sample Lox_Sample_21_FD_206725 | JGI IMG/M metagenome (GOLD analysis project Ga0335072, IMG submission 206725) | Soil microbial communities from Loxahatchee National Wildlife Refuge, Florida, United States - Lox_Sample_2.1 | ecosystem: Environmental > Terrestrial > Soil > Wetlands | place: USA... | reverse complement strand
AAAGTGCCTGCGACGGTCGCGGCCATCTCTAACGCCGTTCGATGGGCTGATGAGATTATGAGGGAGATTGACGCACGTCATCCGCCTTCCAAGTAGAATCGTCAAATGAACGCAGACGAGAAGGCAATTGCGCTCGGGAACCTTTACGACCATGTCCAACGAGTAGCCGTCAGAATGAACGGACGGGCTTCGCGTGACGTTGAGCATCTCGCTTTGCCAGCGGCGATGAGAGCCGAACCCCGTGGTGAGAACGTTGGCACTGTTTGCGTTGCGATGCCGAACGGCGTTGAAGTCGAATTCTGTCCGACGGTGCCACTCAGTTCCGGAAATGCACTGTCCGTTCGAGCAAAGCGAATTTACCGGGGTCAACCCAAGAGCGATTACACATTCGTGTTTGGCCCGAGCGGTTGGACGCGGGGAGCAGACCCCGTCTCGGACGATGACATCCGTTCATGCCTCACTCCTGACGGCCCGATTCCCGCTTAGAGTCCTCGCCAGCGATAGAATCCAATCATGCCACACGTCAGAGTGCTGCCTGTCGGGAAGACGCGCATCGAGCTAGGCGAGGAAGACCCGTTCGTTTCCCTCGAAGAGACGCCAGTCGTGCTGGCGGATGTTCGCACAGCACTTCCACAACTTCGGAAGACGCTGATGACTCGCTGGCCCTTGGTTAACGCCGTTGAAATTGAAAATCGGCGCATAACCCGTAGACACAATCCCCACGACCCGACGCAGGTATACAGGGATGCTGTGTTCGGGATTGCGATTTACATCTCGTCACGTCCAGTACGGATTTTTCTGGAGGAAGTTGCACGCGGAGCAGGCAAGAAAATTGGCCCGGAGGTTGGGCGACAGGCCGTAGCAGCGATGAGATATGTGCAGCGTTGGGTGAAGCGAATGGGGGGAAGGGTGTCCAGTCGGAATCGTGAATCTACGCAGAAGGCACTGCCAACACGGAAGATAAAGAAACCGAGGCGCAACAGTCGTTAGTGATTACGAAATTCCTGCCTAGAATGCACTTCGTTAGTTATTGACAAACCGGGTCACATGCCGAAGGCTGAAGCGTGGCAGAATCGAAGCGGCTCTGGGCTGGGGTCGAAAGCTCACAATTTGAGCAAGCTGACATCCTATCTTCCTCATGTCACGTCGAAAAACGTTACCGTTTGGCCCAGCAGGGCATTCGTGAAACGGCTTCCGAGACATCGACTAATCGTGCTTGGGACGGGTCTTTCGCTGTCATGTCGGTGATGCCTATCAATTTCCAACCATAAGGCGGCGGGTCTCCGATGGAACCTCCTGCGGGGATAAACATGAAGCGAAGTTTCTGGGGCTTGTATTCGATGATACGGCTCGGAATGATAGGACGCGGTATGTCAAACTCAGTCGAATCGTCCTTTGTGGGCTGGCCACATATACTTATTAAACGTTCCGCATCATTTGACATCCGGGGCTTTTCTGTTTGCTCGACGACAGCCCCAATTATAAGTAGGACCACAAGCACGCCTACGAAGATACCCACAACCCACATCAAGAACTTGAGCAAGCCGCCCTTAAACCTGTGGCCACACTTTGGGCACGTTCTCGCATTGTCGGCTACCAAAATTGCCGCATTCACACTGTTTCATGACGCACCGATGGTGCTCCTTGAACCAGCTAACATTCAGTGATTGAACGCGCAGTTTCTTGTCACCTCCGTGCCATTTCCCAATGATGGCTTAACCCATAAAATTGAAGCAGCATCACGAGCGGCCAGCACACGCTGCTGGTCCACCAGATGAGGGGTGCGAAAGCATCTCCACATTGGTCACGGCCTCCGAGCCGGATGCGGCGGTCGACCCGCAAAAGGAATTCACTTGACCTCACAGCAAAGGAGCTCTGAGCCGGACGTTCTGGTTCACAACGAAGACACCATCTTCCTCTTCGACCAGTTCACATCACGAGCGAAAGAATGGATTGAAGACAACGTCCAACCTGACGCACAGTGGTTCGGAACGACGCTAGTTGTCGAACATCGTTATGCGTCGGGTCTCGCGCAAGGAATGAAGGACGACGGGCTGGTGCTCCAATGAGACACCTGACTGCGAAATCTCGCATGGCCCTTGTCCGAACATACGCAACAACACTGGCGCGAACGAGTCGTCAGAACCCGATAGCCCCGTCGCGGCTCACTTTGACACTAGTCGAGGCTGAATACGAACACGTCCGCGAAGAAGTGCTCATCAGTGAAGCCCGAACAGTTCTGCGTGCCGCGAGGCTGACCGCTTTCGTAGTGACGACGAAAGCCGACGCAGTCGCGGTCCTCCGTGGAGTGACTTCATCGAAAACGGGAGGGAGGCGATGAGACGACGGCGGGTGATGATGGCTGAGGAATTGGACGGGCAGGACTCGCCCGTCCTAGCAGCGATGGACTATTACGACGCGGAGATGACGCGGGAGGAGTACATTGCAACCAACTACGTCGGCGAAGGGCCGGGCGCGATTCCGGGGGATGTTGAAGCGACTTTCCCGGCACAGTTTCGGCGGGCGACGTTGTTGCAGACGCCACCTGCGTCGGAAGAGATTCAGTGATGTAACCGTTGCACCGAGTGAGGAGGACAATGAAGATTCAAACGCTGGAGAGACGAATCCAAACAGCAGCGCGGGACTTACAACTCGAAATCGCAATGATGGAACACGACGGCCCGGACCCGACACGGTGAGAGCAGGGACGCACTCGTCTCTGAACTCAGTTTGCTGACGAGATTATTGAAAACGATTGACGACTGGTCGCTGGAGCAGTCACGACTCACCATCAAACGGATGGAACGTTACACTGCGGCCAAGGCGAGGTCGCCGAAGTAGGTACAATCGTCCGATGATTCGATGCCCGATATGTGGAACGTCTGACTTTCCTCAGGGCCAGACAGAATGCGTCCATCGTCATCATCGCGAAGGGGTGGACCGCGAAGTGGAGTGCGAGGTTGACGCGGTCGCACTCGCCATTGTTCTGCGGCTCAGTCATCGCCTCAAAGACTACGATGTCAGCGTCAAGCAACAAGACGGGAGATTGATTCTCGACTTCGACGACCTCGACGACGCATCCCTGCGAGAAATTGTCTTACTTCTCTGGGACAACGAGGTGCCACGGGAGCAGATTCACCGCCTTCGTCTGGATGAACCAGAAGAGGTTTCCGCCATTGTCAGCGACGGAATTCGTTTACTGCGGACTGGTAGGGGAACCCTGACGCAAGAGTTCCGGTCGCATGTCACGCACTTGTTTGAGACGGAAGAGGGGGACCACGCTCAACGTGCCAGCGCTGATGCTGCGCTACATGCTGAGTTTGACGTACTCATCGCTGCGATAGCCACCGAAGACGAGAATTGGGACGAGACAGACCGCCGAGTTTTCGAGTTTATGAGGCGATTCCCAGAACCACAAAGATTGCCACTCTGGGCGCTGATTCCCCGAGCCATTGGGGGGCTAGAAAACTGACACACTGGTGTTGAAAGAATCTCGCGGCACTCGGTTCACTATCGAGCCTAGGTATCGGTCGACAGAAGGGCATGTCAAACTCAGGCGTCATCGGAGGCTCTTTACCTCCCGCTTCTATCCATTTGACGAGTTTATCGGCTTCGACGGACGCAATCATGTCGAACGACAACGGCTTTGTAGAGTTCCTTTATATCTGGCGGGAATTTGATGCCCGAGCGTGTCCCGGCTCCGCGGTGGGGAGTCAGCGCATATTCGAAGGTTCGGGAAGACGAAACCGTGGAAAGAAATAACCCACTGCTAAAATCGTCCGATGCGATGGATTCGGGCTTTCAGTCAAAGACACGCTCCGGCACCCGAAAGGAATGTAGAAGGGGCTCCGCATCAACTCCGCAGCGAGTTGGTTGACTTCTTCTTCCATCTCGCGAACGAGAGTGACGGGCGACTCCAACCACGCACAGAAAGTGCCCGGCTCAGAGGATGTCTGACCTGTCAAAACTCGGGGTCGGACACTTTCTTAACTTCTGGTCTTGCCTCCCGCGACCTCTAACGACCTCTGTTGACCACGATTTTCATATCAATTGATATCACGTAGGGACGGCCCGAGAACACTGGTATCACGGGGACCGTCGTCTATATCGTAGACTCGCTTCAGTAGCGCAGACCTACCGGGAGCAGCGACCCTCGTTGTGTTCTGTCCTGCGAAATTGCGTTCGAACTCTTGTTGCACGAAAAGGGTCGTCCGGCTTTTCTCCAAATTCGGCTTTCAGTTAATTGCCCTATGAAGGTGGAACTGGTACTCGCTTATAGCTGGTCTGCACAAACTCCTGACCTTCCCATCGGTAGGTGACAACGTCCAGATTCTTCGGACAACATTCTGCTTCGTCTTCCTCATGTCGGCTTCGACCGACGAGAGTTAATGTCAGCGACTCAGCGTCGAAGATGACACCTGTTCCTTGCGCTTTAGAGTCGAACTCGATTTGTTGGGCTATAGTTGGATGGCCGTCTCGAAGCTCGAACACTTGCACAACTCCCGTCATCTGGCAATCAGCCCCACATCCTCGCCATTCTGTCGTAACCAGAACGTACTGGTCACCGCCAGCACCACCATTAAAGCAAAACACCTTACCCAGATTCACGTACTCACTTTGGAGGTCAGCGTGCTTCTCGTAACTTCCGTTCGTTAATAGTGCATTCCAATCGTTGCTGAGGAACATGCGGCTGTTCCGAAAATCAATTTGACAGACGGACTTTATGGTTTGTTCGAGTACACGATTGGGCTTGGAGACGGTGACGGCGGGAACGGTCGGTTGGACATTCGCGGCTTCGCTAGGTTGCGGGGAAGTCTTTTCCGAATCTAAGAGTTTCACGTATGCTTGCGCGAGTTCAGGTATCTCTTCAATGCGCCAATCACGCGAGTTAGGAATCCGTGCCATCCTCAGATGAACCTCCGTGATTTGGGCTGGGTTGGGCTGGGGTATTCCACTAATAACGACCTCTGCTGTCTTGCCCGACACGACGCACTCCTCGATTCTCAAATGGGAAAAGCGATTGGAATCGAATCGCAGCGCACCTGACCTGTTTGTCAGTGAGTCGTCTCCGCTGAGAGCTTGCTTGATTGACTCTTTGATGTTGTCCTTGGCTGTGTCCTTTATACGCGGAGCCATCATCTGAAACGCAGCGACTCCGAGTCCTGAGAATGGGTTGTCGTCTTCTTTCATTTTGCTTGTGAATTGAGTCATGGCCGCATCGAGAACTGATTTGCTGGCCGTCTCTGCTATGCGTTCGTCGTCTACAAAATAACGCGCTGTCTCGTAATCCCTCACCCTCACAGCCTCAGCCATCAGAGCTAACGAGTGTTGCGGAGTCCCGCCGTAGTACCACCAAACAGCGACTCCGAGACCAGCGACAATGACAGCAAGCAGCAGAGCTTTACCCGCGTTCATAATCGCACTCCAATCGCGACCCCGATATTAAGCGTCAGATTCTAGATTAGGCGGTGATTCTTGTCACGCAATTCGCAGAGTTGGGCCGACTGTTTGCGGCTCACTTGGTCAAGGATACGGTAGAACAAAGCCTTCCTAGCAATGCGAAGCGATACCGACAATCACCGCAACAACGAGAATCAGAATTCCTATGAGAGCACCGATTCCGCTGCCGACATCGTTCGCATCAGGGTTGTGGATGCCTGAGTATTCGCTCGTTATCCTCAGAAACTTGTCGTTAGCATCAAACAATAAGGCAATGTGATAGCCCGTAGCCTGCCATTGGTAGAGAACCTGATTGTGTGCCATGAACGAACGGGCACTGGGAGGGCCAACCACACTCGCAATCTGGTCGAATGTCTTTCCGGTCATGTCTCCCAATGACCGGAACTTCAACGCCAATCGTCTCCCCGGCAACGTGGTAGTGTACATCGTCATGTCGTGCGCTCCTTGGGGAAGGAGCAAAGGCTAACACAAATCCGTCCGCTCGGCGTTTGGCTTGGGCTGTACCGGATTATGTCGGCGACGACCCGGCGGACTCCCCGACCCAGCCGCTTGTCAGAAATATGGGACCCGTGAATCCCCTATCCTGAGCGTCGGGAATCTCCGCATGTACCCCTAATCGTTCTCCCGTGTTCGAGCGGCTGTGAGCGCCGTAGAGCGGCGCGACCAGTCCCACTAGGCGGCCACTTCAGACAATAGCGACGATGAAAATGACGAATCACTTTCTGATTGACCGGAACGACTTGGACAGGTTCATTGACGCTCGGCTCCGTGAACGGGAGTAGTGGGTTACCATCCTTGACGTTGTGATAGGAGAACCATGAAGCCAACGACCGGAATCACGTTGCCTGCATCATTCGTTGTCACCGTCTCACTCGCAGGAGCGGAGATTGCGCCTACAGGACCTGCCAGACCACGACATCTTGACTGTCGCTGAAGTCGCAGAGCTGCTCAAGTGCAAGCCGTCATCGATTTACAACATGACGAGAAATCGCGGTCAACGGTATGACCATTCCATCCCTGTTCTGCGATTACCTTGTGGCCTCCGATTCAGGAAGTCCTCTCTTCTCCGGTGGCTCAAATCGCAAGAGACGAAGGGCGCAGCGTAGTTTTGGGAGATGTAGATTGACCTCAACAGGACAAAGTCCACCTACAAAATCTTGTTTGTTTTGTGAATCGCCGTTGCACGGTGTTCGCACGCGTGAACACATTTTCCCGAAATGGCTGCTGACGTTCATGTGGATTGCGAAGCTGCCTGTCACGTCGTCACGCGTCGTCCGTGCAGGAGAGAAATTTGAACCACAGGATGTCCGAGATGCTCCGCCAATAGCACGAACCGAGGGTCGAGTGTGCGAGAGATGCAACAACGGCTGGATGAGTGCCCTAGAGTCATCCGCAATGTCAATTTTGAAGCCTTTTATCGGAAAGAGTTTATCGGAAGTAGATGACACGGCAAATCTATACGAGTGTCGTGGTGCGGAAGCACTAATTATCGGCAGATGGGCAGCAAAGACTGCGTACATGGTCAACTCTGCATCGAGTTACCCACTGAAAGTCCCGCAGGAGCATCGCACTTCAATCCTCAATGGTGTTGTTCCGCCAGATGTGTTCGTGTTCGGTTTCCCATTCTCGGCTGAGGAGATTCAATGGTCGCAGAACACGCAGTGGGAGTTCCTCAACGCTAGCGAAGAAGAGCTGCCTTCCGAGGCGACTCTGGAGGAGCGAACGTACAAGATTGGAATTAGGCTCCGGCATCTGTCCCTGATTGTAGTGTGGAATGGCCTGCCTGAGTGGACTCTGGCTGTACCGCGAAGTTGGCCAGTCTTCGTAGAATCGAACTCGTTTGAACGATTTGACGACGAATGGCCGCCCGGAGCTTTCATGGCTCCTATGATTGGCCTCTCACACGCCATGACGCAGATTAAGCTGAAGCGAATCATCCAGAAGTGAAACGACACAGCTACGTTTCCTGTCGGGTCAAATGTTCGCCTCAAACCCCAAACAATTTCGCAGCAGGACGTAGGGCTTCCAGATGTTCTAAGCGGCTTGGTTGCAGGGTTTCGAACGCCTTCTGTTGAACCTTGAGATACGTCCACTTCGTTCCAGTCAGCCTGGTCGCGTTCTCGCACCACTGCTCGGCGGCTGCATCCTTGTGCGGGACTTCTCCAGTCTCAGCACCCTTCGATTCGAGGAGCCAGTGTGTTCCCTTGGCATCGACAGCTACGAAGTCCGGGTAGTACGACCGGAGATTCATTGAGCCGTCGGTGTAATCAATCGAGAATCCGAAGGGTTGCGGGAGCTTCGCGAAACGGGGAACGTCCTCTGCGTTGTTCAGGAACTTCGCGAAGTCTCGCTCGAAGTGGTTGTCGCACGGGACGAGATTGAAGACCGTCTTCGCGTCCTCCAACACAGGTCGCGACCACGGGAACGGTTGACAAGCTGACAGGAGTCGCTGGGGTTCAACGAGAACGGGTTCCTGTTCTGAGATTGTCAGCTTCTTCAGCGCCTTCGAGAACACATCGACGCAGACATAGTGAGCGACTGGTGTGCCCATCGCTCTGACGACGACCATATCCGCTAAATCAACAGTCTGGCCGAACGCCTTCTGCTCGAAGAACTCTCTGACCTTCGGGGCGAGCGCCGCGAATTGCGCCGGGAGCTTGACTGCGTCCGCGATTCGGCGGCAGTAATAACCGATGACCTCCTGTGCCGTCTGCGGCTCCGCGATAGCATATTCCCGCTCGATTTCCTTCTGGAGACTGATGATGTCGTACCCTTCGTACCGGAACGTCTTGTTGCGTGCGTCATCAGCGGTCATAGGCAGAAGGATGGTCTGAAACGCCATCACATCGAGACCGGCAATTTCGTCAGCCAATGTCTTCTTGCGTACCAGAGTAGGAGACAAAACTGGGAGACCGATGTCGTATTCCTTTCGGGTGTCGAGCGGCAGGATAGTAACGATGCCGACTTTGTCTTTGCCGACCTCGAATGTATCGAGCTTCAGGTCTTCCAGCTTCTCCAAGTCATCTACGAAATCGAGGAATCTCTGGTTCCCGATGATGTCTACCCGTTCGGTGAAGTCGGAGGGGATGTCGCGGAACATGAGCCTCAGACCGCGCCCGATGGCCTGCTCTGGGAGGATGTTCGTTTTAGCAGTGAAGGGCCGAAGTCCAACGACGACAGTGACATTCCTTACGTCCCACCCTTCGCGAAGCATCAGGACGCTAACAATTGCATTAATTGGGCTGTCCAATTCATCCACGTCATGCACAGCCTTCCGTGCCTCATCTAATTGTTTCTTGCTCACATCCCCCGTCTTGTCTGTGTGAATGACCTGCGTCTTCTTCCCGCCAAATTCCTTCGGATACGTCTCTCGCAACCACGATGTGACATCGTCGGCTTCACTCGTTTCGTTCATCATCACGAATAGGACAGGCTTGCGTTTCAAAAGTGCCAATTGCTCGCGGTATTCCCTCCATCGTTCCACAGCAGCGGTTAAATATCCGCGATAGCGCACGCTGGCAGAGTTTGACTTCGCCTCTACTATCCGTGCGACGCCCTTCATAGGGCGCTTCACAATGTTGTCCAGAATCGCCTGCTTGAGCGGATAGTCAGAAATCGTCCACGGAAAAATTGCGCCCTTGCTGAATCGGGGCGTAGCAGAAAAGTCCAGTTGTGCGGTCAATGGAGTCTGGGCGTTAAGTGTTCGAATGGTGTTGTTCCACTCGCTATTCTCGTCATGCGTGTGATGCGCCTCATCATTCAAGACGACTAGCTGTCCGGTCCGTTTCGCAATACGGTCACCGAAATCAGTAATTTCTGATTTGTCAGTTGTCGGCGGTTTTGGCCCCATCACCGCAGTCATCTCTTCAGGTTCATCATTGGCGCTACGGTCTCCGCGTTCGTAGAATTGTTGGATGTTCGTCAGGAACAACATCCCCTCAGCCGGAGACCTCTCACTATCGCCCCGCATAACACAATCGAGTTCCCAAAAGATTCTCAGTTCACCGGGGATTAGGGGGTCGTTCTGAAAGATGCGACCACCGACGAAATCGGTTTTCAATCGCTCCAGCACAATGACGTTCGGCGCAAGAATGAGGAAGGTCTTGGCGTAATCCTTTGCTAAGTCGTCAGATTCCCGCATGGCGTTGAGGAATTGCCATACGACCGCGAGGGACATCACCTTTGTTTTGCCGGAGCCTGTTGCCATCTTGACGCAGTACCGGGCGAAGTCATCGAGAGGCGGTAGCTGCACATCACGTAAGTTTTGTGCGTAGCGTTCGAGCAGCGCCTTGCGGCTTCTTACTTTCTCGCACTCCCAAACGAAGATGAGGGTCTCAATCGCCTCTTGTTGGGAGCGGTGATATCTAAAAGGAGCACCTGTCGGGAGCTTGTGGTCCGAGGAGAACCAATAGTTGAGGAGGATGCGGGTCGTGTCTGTAATTCCCTTGTACCCGTCAGCAGCCCACGCTTTGACAGCTTCTCGTAGCGCAGGAACGCAGGGAGCCGTCCGAAGACGGGAGGCAACATCCAGCAAGTCAGGTTGTGATGCATCAGCGACTGCCCGCTTCTTCCGAGCCATCTACTTCACCTTCACGTCGAGAGTCTTAGTCGTGTCGTTCCCGAGGATGTCAATCACCTTGACGACAACTTTGTATGTTCCGGGGTTGGCGTACTCGTACGCGACCGAAAGTTCGATGTCTGGGTTTTGACGGGTGCGGTAGGACTGCCACTGGTTATGGAAGGTATCGTCCTTGAAGTCCCAGTCTACCGCCCAGTAATCAATCATCTGGCTCCAGTGTTTCACAAATTTCCGCGATTCCGCAGGAACATCGTCAATTGGAATAACGAAGTCGGTCAGCTTCACCGTTAGCTCTCGACCTTTCTGCTTGGGTTCGACCGACAATGCACCTAATTCAAAGAATCTGATGTCACCCTGTTCGACCGCCTTTGGTTCCAGCACTTCACGCGGGATTTTCCTAAATAAAACATCGACCCGAGACTCAGCAGCTATCTGTCGTGCCGTCTCGTTCAATTCAAAGGCAAACTCCCATCCGAGGATGTCAACCGAAGCTTTCTTTGCTCCGCCACTCGTGGCTGCCTTCCACGTCTCACGTGCGATGGCCTTCACATCCGTGAGAGTGACCGGAGCGTCTATCGCACCGACATGGACCATCCTCCCTGATTTCAGGCCGTGCAGCCATTGATAGCCGTTGACGGAACTCCCGTGGTAGAGGTCAAGTATGAATCTTCGATAGGCCGCTTCACGTTGACGTTGCTGTTCTAAGGCGCTAGCTGCATCACTTTGCTGGAACTCAGCGACCTGCCATGCCTGACGCTCGTACTTGCCGAGGTTCTGCACAGCAAACGGACGAACGCCGGCAATCTCAAGCAACCGTTTCCTCGTAGTGTGGACTGCGAAGCGCCCGAGGTCTGCAACTATCCACCGACGTTTTAGCGATTCGGCCGCAACTGCTGTCGAACCCGAGCCGACGAAGCAGTCTAATACGAGGTCGTCTTCGTTCGATGCCATCTCAAGAATTCTTTGCAGAAAATCGACAGGCTTCTGCGTATCGAAATCAACCCACTCCGCCTTATTCGCGGGTTGAAGACATCGTATTCGCCAGACGTTGTCAAGTTGTCTCTCGGTGCTCTCATAAGTGATGGCCTTGCCGCTCTCATCTTTAAGATTTTCGATTTTGCCCTTGATGAATCTGTACTTCAGCTTTTTGACAGGCTTT
>Ga0335072_10014491_pt1 | contig 11198 bp, 12 predicted proteins | sample Lox_Sample_21_FD_206725 | JGI IMG/M metagenome (GOLD analysis project Ga0335072, IMG submission 206725) | Soil microbial communities from Loxahatchee National Wildlife Refuge, Florida, United States - Lox_Sample_2.1 | ecosystem: Environmental > Terrestrial > Soil > Wetlands | place: USA... | reverse complement strand
CTTCAGCCCACGAGACACATTCAAGTGGTTGTGGTCCAAAATTGAACAAATCACCGAGACAAACGATTTCATCCCTGTCCAGTTCCGCATCCAACACGGCGCGAAGCGCAACCCAATTAGCGTGAATGTCGGAGACAATGAGAACTTTCATAATGCTTAAATTGTTGAAGTTCGCTCCGCGCTTGATAATTGCTGCCAGAGGTGGGCACTCATGAGTATGCCTTTGGCGAACACTTCAAGGTTGAATTTTTCATTTGGTGAATGGGCGTTATCGTCCGGGAGCGCCAGGCCCAGCAAAAGAGAGTCCGCGTTGAGAATACGTTTGAAGTCGTTGACAACGGGAATTGATCCGCCTTCACGAACAAGCAGTGGTTCATGTCCAAATACCGTTCGCAGGACTTCTAGCGCAGTTCGAATCTTTGCGCTTTCCGGGGAGAGCAAATAGGGCTCGCCGCCGCCATGTTCTTCGACGATTTCCATTCGCACAGTAGATGGGCAAATTTTCTTCAAGTGTGCAATGGTCAGGGCCAGCATTTTTCTAGGCGTCTGATGGGGCACAAGCCGCATGGTAATCTTGGCCCGCGCCCACGATGGAATGATGGTTTTGCCACCATCGCCCTGGTAGCCACTGGTTAGGCCATTGACTTCTAGTGTCGGTCGAGCGTTGGTTTGCTCAATCGGAGTAAAACCGGCTTCCCCAAATAGGTCGGGCACTCCTAAAGAGGCTTTATACTCATTCGCGTTGAACGGTCGGCATTCAAATGCGGCCCGCTCGAAAGGTGACAATTCGAGCACATCGTTGTAGAAACCGGGGATAGTGATTCGCCCGTTTTCGTCCCTGAGCCTGGACAAAAGGCGGCATAACGCCATCGCGGGATTCTCTATCGCACCGCCAAACATTCCTGAATGCACATCCCTGGACGGCCCGTGCAAAACGATTTCCAAACCACAGACTCCCCGCAATCCATAGGAAAGCGTTGGGTGTTCAAGTCCATAAAGGGCAGTGTCTGAGATCACAACGCTCTCACAGCGGAGTTTAGTTCGGTTTTTCCTCAAGAATGCCGCCATACTCGGACTTCCGATTTCCTCTTCCCCTTCAATCAGAAAAGTTACGTTGCAGGGCAATTCCGTGCCGGTCTTCAAATACGCCTCAATGGCTTTAAGATGTGCGAAATGTTGTCCTTTATTGTCTGAAGCGCCCCTCGCGAAGAGCGAATGACCCACGAGCCGCGGATGGAAAGGCGATGTCTTCCAAAGGTTTAGCGGATCGGGAGGCTGGACGTCATAATGGCCATAGACCAAATAGTGAGGTTTCCCATTGGAACGGTGTCCGGGCGTTCGGGCTATCACAATGGGATTGCCCTTGGTTTTGCAGAGTTCTGCTTGAAGACCAATTCGACGGCAGTGTTCCACGAGCCATCGGGCACAATGGTTCAGACCATCCTTATTCCCATCCGCCGAAACACTGGGGAAACGAAGATATTCGCACAAATCCAGGACGAAGTGCCTCTGGTTTTTGGTAAGATATTTTTTAACTTGGTTCATACCCAATCTCCACCTCTTCGTTTTTGCCCTCCCGTTGTTTCAGAACTTTTTCCATGAACGATGTGACTTCGCTCTTTTGTTCGCGCGGAAATTCAATTTTAAGCTTCTCTCCGCCTTTAGCTGTTTGAACCATAACGTCAATTGTATCCAATGTGTCATGGTCATTGAGTTGGAAAGAAGCCACCCGCGAGAGCGGGCAGTGAGTGGCGATGCACCCGTATTTTTCTGCTCGTTCGGTGTGGACCCACGACCAGGTTTTTTCATCGGAAACCAGCAGCAATTCACGGTCGGTAAGCACCAATACCGCTTCAGGCGTCAGTTCATGGCGAAACATTTTCAGCTTATGACCAAAAACCGCCGGCCAATGGACAAAACCAAGCGCCCGCTGGCCCATGGGAATGAATTCAACAATCGCGTTATAGAATTTCATGGGAAGCGGCTCCAAAACAGAATCAAAGTCCTTGCTGGTTTGCGGAGTGATTTCTGTGACGTGATCCATGCCGTCCAACAGCATTTGGGCGGCTTCCTGATACAATCCTTCCATGACGGTATTGAAAGGTAATGCGACTCTTTGTGCCCGGCCTTCTGCAACGAAATCAATTTTTAACATTCCGTGCAGCAAGATGTGCGTCACCTCGACCAGCAAGGTATCCGAGAAGTGACAACGATAAACATCCACTGGATGTTCTTCCGACCCAGTCACAAGAATCCATTCGTGTGCTAAAATCGCCAGCAAGGTGGAGGGCATCGCTTTTTTTACAGCTTTGTAGGCTGGTCCAAAGATGAGTAATCGTATCTCGTCATCAGGCTTCATCGCGGCCTGCAATGCTGCCGCTAAAGGTTCAGGCGCTTCTTCCACAGTTTCCAATTTGCTGGAAAATCTGTCCCACACGTCACGTTTCATATTTCTGCCTCCTTGCTCATCGGTGTGCAATTTCCCCTTGTGCCAACCAAATGAATGATGGTTCGTAAATAAGCTTCCTCTTCATCGCTATTGTTTAGCCCACGGCGCAGTGCTTCCGTTTTTAAACTGAAACTTTGCATGTCCTCCGCCATTTCTTCGAAGCAAACCGAAGCGTGCCTCAAAACAAATTGGGCAGATTCGTTGCTTAAATAGGGCAACCAGACGTCCAGATGACGAAGGCAAAGACCTTGGGACCCCACGTATGCAGTGCGGCCATTTTGCTGTTCAACGAATTCAGCCAGTTTTTGCAGATAGGTTTGTTCGGCCTCCAGCAACAATCGGCACACGCGACAAGAATTACGCTTAAAAGACAAATCTCCATTCCGGTCTCCATGAGCCAAGGCGTCCCGCTTTTCGGCAAGCACTTTTGAAATGTGTTCGGCCAAATTCACCAACCCAATCGAAGCCCCCAATGGAGAGGACACCGCTTCCAACTGCCATGTATGCAGTGGACAAAAACCCAGCTCCATAGCGAATTTTGATTGAGTTTCCCGATTTCGAATCAAGTCCCACTGGAAATTGGCCAGGAAATGAAAAGCAACATGACTTAAGTAATTACACGTCGGACAGTTTCGGGTTTTCAAATCGGCCGCGAAATTAATTCTCACGGCCTCCAAGCCATTTGAAGGTAGCGAAGTCGAGGCACGTGGAGGCTGCCCCGTGGCCGAATTCCGATTATCACCATCGTCTAAGCAACTGTGGTGGTCTGGCGCAATTTCTTGTCTTAGGGTCAGCAATTGGCTGCGAATCATGTCAAGTGCCTGGAGATTTGATGCGTCCTCGGGGCTGAAAGAGTTGTTTCGAAGTGCCGCTGTCACTCGCAAACCCGCTTCACCAGCCTGCCGTTCAACGTCCTTTGCCAACTCATCTATTGTTTTAAGGACACTTTCGGCTGCGTATCCAATCACCGCATCTTGCCACTTGGCTTCCATTTCTTTGTGTTGGGCCTGCAAATGTTTTTTCAGCCATTTGCGCGTGAGAAAATTGGGAAGGACGCTTGGCCAGGTGGGGATAGACGCAAGACGGCGTAGATTTAAAGCAAACGGCAATTCGAATTTCGTCTGTAAACGCCATGGTGGAAGCATTTCAGTGGAATTGTCGGCACGACTGTTTAAACCCATCGTCTTGCCAACCTCAGCGGGTATATTGGCGAGATTGGATTGAATCTTCTTCCATTCGTTGCAGGCGATCTCGTCTGAATTAAAACTAAATTTATCCGTTTGTTCCGAAAGCCACTGGCGGATGTTTTTGCAAGCGCGTTCTGAAGCCGATTCCGCCGCCCTATCCCAGGCGTTTCGCAATGGACACCACGTCAAACCGCCAAGAACTTCTTCCACGTTGCTGACAAAATTATCTATTTCCGAGCGAACCACTGTGAGCAATTCCGGCATGAGGATGACTTCAACCTGCGAAAGAATGCGCTGCCGCAGACGGTCGAAAATCTGTCGTCGCGCAACCTGGTGACTTTCCAATTGGGCGGCTACTGCTCCCAATTGCTCAACCAAAGCGTTTTCGGGAAGTTTGTTCGCCTGGGCAATCAGACCTTCCTCAAATTTTTCCTGCTCCAATAACCACAGAGAACGCCGAATAATCGCACTTAAAAATAACGATGTCTTCTCGCTGGACAAAAACCGGACCAGTTCATTTTCTAATTCGCGCAGCCCGCTCTCCAGACCATCTATCCAATTACCATCCACCTTTGATTCCAGACCCAAGTGCGCGGAAACAGGAAAAATCTTAATGGCGTCCGTACCCATTTGTTTGCAGATTAGCCCACGAACGAAATCTAAAACCTCCTGGCGTTCCGCCGCGGCAAGCAAATCAATCTTGTTGATGACAAAGAAGATTTTGTGGACGTGATGACGAATTTTTTCCAATAAATCCAATTCCGCCTGACTGAATGGCGAATCAACGCTGGTGACAAAAAGCACTGCGTCACATTCCGGAAGAAATTTCAAAGTCGTTTTGGTGTTGGCCTCAATCGCCGAGCCAATGCCGGGCGTATCCACGAATTCCAGTCCCCGCCGCAAAAACGGAATGGGCGTTTCAATCGTGGCGGTTTTGATGTGTCTGCAATTCCCCGGATTCCCTTCCTCGGTTACAAATTCGGCCAACTTCTTGACCGGAAATTCTTCCTGGAATGGCAGGCTGTCGTTTTCCCGCCGAATTAGAAGCCGCTCCTTCGGTCCAAATCGCAAAACGGTAATGGCAGATGTCAGCGGGAGAACTCCGACCGGCAACAATTCGTGTCCCACGACGGCATTCATCAGGGAGCTTTTACCGCGCTTGAACTGTCCCAGGACCGCGAGAGTGAAACGGTCTTCGGCAAGCTTGGTCATCAATTCTTCACACTGTTCGGCTCTGCTTTCATTGCCGCGATGATTAAATATCTCACTCAAGGCTCGCAATTGCGCCGCCAGTTTAAATTTATTCTTGGCATACTGACGCAGCGTTTCAGAGTCAGCATCATGATGTCCGTTGTTTGCGAGCGGATCGGGCATTAAGTGCTCGGGGATTTCATTCATGGTCTTCTCTCGCTGTTTCATGGACGTCCAGTGGCGAATACAGAAAGCAGCCGCAAAATGGGCAGGTAAAAACATTCTCCTGCTCACTTTCCATCGTGCGGCGGAAGCGAAGCGCATCGTTCGGCGTCAACTTGAGATGACAATTCCCACATGCACCCGACTCGGATACCTGGACTACGGGAAATCTGCGACGTTCGGCCAGGTGATCGAATCGTCGCAATACATTTGCCGGGACTTTGGCGCGAAGTTGTGCGATTTGTTCAGCATCGCTTGGGACATGCCCATTTTCTTCGTAATGGTGCGTGGCCTCTTGCAATCCAATCAGGGTTTTCAGTGTGGTGTTCATAATGATTCAATTTTCCCTTTCAACGGCAGGCAAGTCACAGGCGCAGCGAATACCTGTAAAATCCAAATTTGTGAAGGCGGGGGTGCTGGCCTGACGCATGGCGCAACGAAATTTTAACTTGTGCCATTGCATGCAGGTTCCGCCACGCAACACCCGTTCATCACCAGTGGGCGGCGGGCGCCGGTTACCCAGCGCATGTTCGGTGTAGGCTTGAGGCTGGAACCAATCCTCACACCACTGGCCCACATTTCCCATCATCTGATAAATGCCGTAAGGCGAGCGTCCTTCCGAATGAGCATCCACTGGAACAGTTGGCTCATTGTCAGGGTGATTAATTCGATTCCAGCGCAAAAAATCGCTTTCCCATTGGTTGCCCCAGGGAAACAATCTGCCATCCGTCCCGCGTGCCGCTTTTTCCCATTCAATTTCGGTGGGCAGTCGGAGTCCGGCCCAACGACAATATGCCTGTGCGCCGAACCAGGTAATATGAACCGCAGGATGCCGTTCAAAACCTTGGTCAATTTGAAAGGTTCGGTTTTGACAATCGGCCTTGATATGTGCCGCTGAATAAACCCAAAGGTCGAACATTGCCGGGCTGGGTTCCAGTTCAGCAAGAAAGCGGACAAATTGTTCGTTGGTTACAGCGAAAACGCTCATGTAAAAAGACGGCACAAACAATTGAAACTGTGGGGATTCGTGCAATTGAAAACTGTGACCGTCCTTATCCATGTTTCGTGCGCTTTCGATGTCCTCTGGGGTTGAGCCCATGACGAAAACACCGGCAGAAATAAGCTGCATCATCGAGCCGTCCTTGGGATTGATGAATTGGACTGGCCAGGACTCTCTTTGCAGATTTGTCGCCGCTGTATCAAAGTGATTTGAATGCATCCTCATATTCGTCCAACACTCCTCTCTGAAGCGAATTTGAGCGCGCAACTTTCGAAAATAGCAGAATGGGGGCGGGCTTCGTCCTGATATGATGCTCCGCGACTTTTCGATGTTATGAACACTTTCATAATTCGCTACACGACAACCAATGTCTTTTCGTAGGAATTATTAGCCGCGAGGCATTTCCCTTCGGAGGCTCCGAAGGAGGCAAATTCCATTGCCATTTTGAACTTACATTCACTTTTATCGCAAATCAAGTTGAGGTGGGTGCGATTTTTGATTTTCATGAATGGTGTCTTTGATTAAGGCCATTAAATCGACATAGGAATCCACGGCCCTGAATTGTTGAAATTGCTTTCTTAAACTTTCGGGAGCTTGAAAGAAAATACCTGTATTGGCGGCAAGCAGCATATCGATGTCATTGTATGAGTCTCCAACAGCCACGACGGAATAGTTCATTTTCCAGAAGGCCATGACGGCCTCCTTTTTGTGCTCAGGAATTCTCAGCCGATAATCCACAATCTGGCCATCCTCGATATTCAAGCGATGACAGAGCAACGTGGGCCAACCGAGTTGACGCAATAACGGAGCGGCAAACTCTTCAAAGGTGCCTGACAGAATAACCACGGGTGCCAGCGAACGAAGCTCGTCCAGGAACCGCCTTGCCCCATCGAGGGGACGCAGGGAGGAAACGACATGGTGAATATCGGAAATTTTTATACCGTTTCGTTTTAGAATTGCCAACCGCTTGCGCATTAGTTTGTCGTAATCCGGTTCATCACGCGTTGTTTGTCGCAACTCTTCAATCCCGGTCTTTTTGGCGACGGCGATCCAGATTTCAGGTGTTAATACTCCTTCCAAATCCAACGTCACGATTGATTGTTTCATAAGAAGCCTGGGTTGTTCGGCCATTAAGGGGTGCGTCACTGGCGCAGCGAATTCCGGCGTAATGAATATTCACCATTGCCGCATCATTCCCCCGGCGGTGGGCGCACCGAAACCGAATCTTTTGCCAGCCGACACAGGTGCCGCCGCGAATTACACGGGTCATGCCCGTGGGGGGTGTAAGCAAATCGCCGGTCGCATAACGCTGGTAAATATCCCATTGGAAGGGCTCCGCACACCATTCATCCACATTACCGGCCATTTGCAGAATCCCATAAGGTGAACAGCCTTCAGGATAGGCGTCCACCGGGGCAGTAGTCGCCCCATCTCCAGCAGTGCCATGCCATCTCAGAAAATTCTCGTGCCACTCATTGCCCCAGGGATACATCCGTCCATCTTCACCGCGAGCCGCCTTCTCCCATTCCAATTCGGTAGGAAGTCGCAATCCTGCCCAGCGGCAATAGGCATCTGCACCAAACCAGGAGACGTGAATTACCGGACGATTCGCAAACCCGCCTATCGCGCGGTAAAAATCATTTCTGTTCGCCGCAATGCGGATTTGTTCGAGTGATGGTGCCCAAAGTTTAAGTTGTTCGATGGGCGGCCTTTCGGCATTAAGAAATTTAGCGAACTGTTCGTTGGTCACGGCGCATTCGCTCACGTAGTAGTTCGGTAATGAGGGATGGATCTGCGGGAGTTCATCCAGCAAGGAAAACTCCTCACCGCCAATATCCAAATGGCGAGCCTCCTCAACTTGCTCCGGCGTAGAACCCATAATGAATTGGCCGGCGGGAATTAATCGCATGACTGATTGGTCAATGGGGTTTCTCCAGACCAACGGGAGATTTTGATCGTCGCCGTTGTTACGGCGATGGCCTTGCGCCGAAGAATCGTCAGTCTGTGTCATTGGTTGACTTTCAGATATGTTTGTTGTCGCTTTCATCTTTAACCGTGTAACCGGATTCCTGCCGTTGGAGATTGACCTGATGCTTTTTGGTGTAAGCTTCAAAAACGTCCTCGGCGCTCATTTGCAAAACTTGAGCCGCCGAGATTACGAAGTGAAAGAGGTCGATGACTTCGACGCGGGCGTTTTGACGGTCGAATTTTTGATATTTTGCCCACCACTTCCAAGGAACGCAATCAGTCAACTCGCTGACTTCCTGATGCATGGCTCGGCAATAGTTTAGTATCCACAAGGGACGTTCTTCCTCTGTCATTTTATCCACGTCAACGCCGATTCGTTTGTTCAATTCCTTTTGCAGGCGAAATAACTCAATGAGTTTGTCCATGTTATCCATTGGTCGTATGGGTTGAAGGTTGGTGATAATGTTCCGCAGGCAAATTCCCCCCGGTCTGCAAGACGACGGACAAGCTGTGTTGGAGATGCGATTCCAAACCGAGCCCGTCATACGCGCGAATCGTTTCTTCAATATCGTAGTCCGTGCGTCGCAAATTGATCTCGTTGTTTTCCCAAATCGCGTAAGCGGCACGTGGATCACCGTCTTTGGGCTGGCCAACACTTCCGGGATTGATAATAAGGGTGCGCCGGAAACGGTTTTTCAGGGGCAAATGGGTGTGGCCGAAAAACAGATAATCAGGATGTTGCGCGACAATCACTTCGGATTCCCAGAGAGTGACGGCGGCGTTAGGCGGCATGTAATGATACAAAGGGTCTTTGGGTGTCGCATGACACGCAAAGCAGGATGCTCCTCCGATATGGAAAGGTGCGCTGGGTTTCAGACCGGCGAGGAATTGTTTTAGTTCGGGTGTCAATAATCGCTCGGAAATTCGCTGGGTCGCCGCCGCCAGCGCAACGTATGAAGTTGAGCAGTGCGGGTCGCTATCCGTACCGACAGCGCGGTCGTGATTGCCTTGCAGAAAAATTCCTTTGGCAGAAGCCGCTTTGGCCCAGGAAACACATTCGACTGGTTGCGGACCGTAGTTGACAAGATCGCCAAGGCAGATGACCTGGCTGGCATCAGATTCAACCTCTAAAACCGCCCGGAGAGCCGGCCAATTACCGTGGATGTCGGATACAATGAGGATTTTCATAACTCACTACCTTTCCCATGAAATTGGTTGGGTAGGAGTTATTAGCCATCAGGCGGTTTGCTGCGGTGCAGCGGGCAAACTCCATTGCCTTTGTTGGTTGAATGCGGACTTCTTCAAAATGAATAGCGACATTGAACTCATCTGCCACAAAAACACGTGGCACGAGTCGAAGCGGGTTGAAACTTTCTGAATGATTGCGCGTCCCGGCAGCGACTGTGGTGATAGAGGTTTTGCTTTGGGGGAGGCCAGTATCATTGGAACCCAAACCAAACCTGTAGCAAGTAGGTATCACTTTCATAATCCACCACCGAGACAAAATTATTTTTGTTCAGTAGGAATTATTAGCCAGAGGCGGTTTCCCTTCGCGGGGGGGCAAATTCCATTGCCTAATAAACTGTAGCATTTCTGATGTTCTTTGCAATCCCAAAAACAAAAAAAGGTTGACTTATGAGGGCAATTTATGTAAAAGATTTGCAATATGCGTTTAGCCCGAGTCGACATTTGAATCGGGTTTTTGCTCCTTGTTTTGAAGCAGATACTTCCCCAGCCAGTCAATGGGTTCGCGCAGTTGGGCAGAAACGTCATCGAAAAACTTTTGGTCATCATTCGAAAGTTCCCCGTAGCCTTTCATGTATCTGGCTTGAATTTCCACCAGCGCCAGGCTTGCGAACGCCAAATGGTTATGCGCCGCCCATACCGCCCCAATTTTGGACTGGGCATGCGCGATTTTGAGTCCGTCAACAGTCCGCCGCATCATCTCGCGCAAGGCCATAATTTTTTTGTGCGTGACTTGGCGCTGGACTGAGGTGGAATCTTGCGAGTATTCCGGAAAAGGTGATTCAGAGGTTTCCGAATTCATGATCCGTTCGGCCTCGGACAGTAGCCGGTCAACATGTTGAAACGTTATCAATAGTCTGCGTTGATGGTTTTCATTCATTTTTTGCCAAAAGCCAAAAAGACGGAACCGCACACGAGGCTAAGTCCAATCATCACTGATTGAGTGGAGCTCTTTTGCCACAAAAGCAAAAGAGCCATAAGAACGGCAAAACCGACATTGGCTCGATCCATCGTCGCCGATCTTGAGACGGTCGGCTTGCGGGCCGTCTGGAGAAGCAGCAACCACGAAAAAATTACGGCAAGCCCTGAAATTACCAACATGAGTCGCAGTGGCCATAGCATTTTTGACCAAGGGATGAATCCAAAGCGATGACACGCAAAGCTCCAGCCCAGAATGACCACAATTGTCGTTCGAACGGCTGCCAATAAGTCTGCCGTTGTATTTTGTGCATTAAGACTTGCCATGAAGAGGGCAACGCCGGTTGCCCAAAGAATGATCATCTTTTCGCTCATTTAAATTTGAGTACGGTTGTCGGAGGATGCTGGAAACAATTCATGAATACGCCTATCCAAGTCGAGCAACTGCAAGCTGTGAGGATTATTGAAGTCATAGCGCCCATGGGCGATTTCACTCAGCAATTCGCACAAGATTTTTGGATTGCCCTGAGCGTGCCTGTGAAGCCAGTCAATAATCCCCAAAGTTTTCTCTGGAACGATTCCACCGCGGATGCTGGCTGCGACCAGACTCTGCGTTTCTTTGGGATGGAATGGTTTGAGTTCAATGTGCTCGAATTTCACGAGCAGCGGCCAAATTCGCCCGATATCCCACGGGTGTTCGCTACGCGCGCAGAGCCAGACCGGCACGCGCGAGCAAAGGTTTTCAATAAAGGAACCCAACTTTGGCGTCGTCCAGGTTGCGCCATCAAAGACGACCGTTACATCTTTTCGTTCTCCTACGAGCTTCAAAATCCTGTTCTTGCGTTTGACGATTGACAGGCCATCCGCTGCTAAACCAAGCTCGCGTTCGAGGGACTCACATATTTCGCTAAGATGTTCAGAATGCGGGCAAACCCAAAGGCCAAATGGAAATCGGACTTGCTCGACCAAAGCGGATTTCCCTATTCCCTCGGGTCCAAGAATTAGCACTCGGCTGTGT
>Ga0335072_10014490_pt1 | contig 11198 bp, 10 predicted proteins | sample Lox_Sample_21_FD_206725 | JGI IMG/M metagenome (GOLD analysis project Ga0335072, IMG submission 206725) | Soil microbial communities from Loxahatchee National Wildlife Refuge, Florida, United States - Lox_Sample_2.1 | ecosystem: Environmental > Terrestrial > Soil > Wetlands | place: USA... | reverse complement strand
AGCCGCCTTCGCAGCGAACCGGAACCTGCTGATCGTCGCACCAAACCGTGTAGAGACCATCGGGAAGGTCGCGCGGCGCATCAAGAACACTCCAGCGTGAGTAGGTGGGCTGGCGGGTGTCGGGATCGGTATCTTTGAAGACGATCATCTCGCAATGGGCTTCGCGGCCCATGCCACGCAGAACACCGTCCATCAGAACGATCGAACGCATCTTGCCTGAGCAGACACTGCGCGAGGGTGGAAGCCTCGGCGATGGTGGCGTGGATGCGATGGTTGTGCGATCGGTTGTGCCCTGGTTCCCAAAGTGACTACCGTTCGACGATGGTTACAGAGGTAATTGGGAGCGGGCCCGGAAATGCAACCGCTACCATAGTCGTGATGAGCCCATTTCAAGAAAGCCTGTTCCGCGTGGAGGAGCAAATCGCGGCGGCGTGCCGGCGGGCGTCGCGTCCGCGCGAGGCAGTAAGGCTGATGGCCGTTTCCAAAGTGCATCCGGCCGAGGCGATCGCGGAGGCCTGCGCGGCGGGCGTAACCCTGTTCGGCGAGAACCGCGTGCAGGAGTTTGAAGCGAAGCGGGCGCGGTTGCGAGAGCTGGGCGTGACGAACGCGCAGGTTCATCTCATCGGGCATCTGCAGTCGAATAAATCGGCAAAGGCGGCGGAGATTTTTGACGGCATCGACAGCGTGGATTCGGTGCGGCTGGCGGAGCGGCTGAACGAGGCGTCGGGACGGCTGGGAAAGCGGCTGCCGATTTTGCTGGAGCTGAAGCTGAGCGACGAGGCGACGAAAGCGGGACTGTTGCCGGATGGGGATGAGCTGCGGACACTGCTGGAGCGACTGCCGGATCTGGCGCATCTGGACGTGCGCGGCCTGATGACGATTGCGCCGTTCGACGACAATCCCGAGACGGCGCGGGCGTGTTTCCGGCGGCTGAGGGCGCTGCGGGACGAGCTGGGGCGGACGCAACCGAAGCTCGATTTGCGGGAGCTGTCGATGGGGATGTCGGGGGATTTCGAGATTGCCATCGAAGAAGGATCGACGCTGGTGCGCATTGGGACGGCGCTGTTTGGGGCGCGGCCGCGGCCGGTGTGACGATGCGCTTTCCGGTGAGCGAAGGGAAAGACGGAGCGCGGTTTGCGGTGCGCGTCGTGCCGCGCGCGAGCCGGACGGCGATGGTGGGCGTGATTGGCGAGGGCGCGGAAGCGGCGGTGAAGATCGCGGTCCAGGCGCCTCCCGTGGAGGGGCGCGCAAACGAAGCGCTGGTGGAATTTCTGGCAGAGTTGTTGGGCGTGCGGCGGGTGGATGTTGCGATTGCTGCGGGCGAGCATGGGCGGAACAAGGTGGTGGTGGTGCGGGGGAAGAGGGCGAGCGAGGTGGCGGCGACGGTGGAAACACGATTGCGGAAGCTGTGATTTGCGGGGCGGTTCTTGTGCTCAGAGCTGGGATTATTTCGCTCTCGGGTGGGTGCGGTCGTAGACCTCCGCGACCTGGCCGACGGTGAGCTGCGTGTAGCGCTGGGTGGTGGAGAGGCGCTCGTGGCCGAGGAGCTCCTGGATGGCGCGCAGGTCGGCGCCTTCCTCGAGCATGTGCGTGCCGAAGGCGTGGCGCAGCGTGTGCGGATGGACGTCGGCGGGCAGGCCGTGGGCGAGGGCGATCTTCTTCACGATGCGGCCGACACTGCGGGTGGTGAGGCGTCCGTCGCCGCGCAGGCGCGCGTTAACGAGCAGCGCGGTCGACTGCTTCCCTGCCCCGTTGTTGGCCTGGGCGAGCTTCGCTTCGCGCAGGGGCAGATAGGCGCGCAGGGCCTGCGCGGCGGCGTCGCCGAGCGGGACGTAGCGCTGCTTGCGCCCTTTGCCGCGAACGAGGATGGCCTCGTTGGCCCAGTGAATGTCGGCGAGATCGATGCCGACCAGCTCGGCGTTGCGGATGCCGCAGCCGTAGAGCAGCTCGAAAATCACGCGGTCGCGCTCGGGCCACGAAGCGGATTCGTCATCGGCGCTTTCGACCACGCGGTTCATTTCCTCGATCGTGGGCACGCGCGGCAGATGCTTCGGCAGTTTCGGCGTGGCGACGAGCGCGGCGGGGCTCTGCTCGACCACGCCGTGGCGCGCGAGCCACTTGAACCACGAGCGAATGGCGGCGAGAGCGCGCGCGACGGAGGCCTTGGAGAGCCCGTTGCCGTACAGCTCACCGAGATAGGCGCGGATGTGCAGGTGCTCGATTTTCTTCAGGGCGAGCTTGGCGCCGTGCTGCTGGTTGAGGTAATCGGCGAAGTTGTGCAGCTCGCGCTGGTAGGCGCGCGCGGTATGCGGACTGGCGTTGCGCTCGTGCGCGAGCATGGCGAGGAAGTCGTCGACGCGGCGCGACGCTTCCGATTTCGGCTCTGCCTTGGTCATGAGAGCACTCGCTTCGCGCGCGGGTGATGCTGGCGGTGGACGGCCTTGAGACGCCCGAGTGCCAGGTGGGTATAGACCTGCGTGGTGGCGATGTCGGCGTGGCCGAGCAGGGTTTGCACGGTGCGCAGGTCGGCGCCGCGCTCCACCATGTGGGTGGCGCAGCTGTGCCGCAGCATGTGCGGGCTGGCGTGCTGGTCGCTCCGCTTCACGAGCTGCCAGACCCATCCGCGGCTGAGCGGCCGGCCGCGCGAGGAGAGAAACAGGCGCGGCGAGGGCTTTTTGGCGAGCGCGGGGCGACCATTTTTCAGATAGGTTTCGAGGGCGTCGATGGATGCGCGGCCCAGGGGGACGATGCGCTCCTTGTCGCCCTTGCCGCGCACCAGGGCGCGTCCCGCATCGAGCGAGAGGTCGGCAACGTTCAGCCCGGTTAGCTCGGAGACGCGCAGGCCGGCTGCGTAGAGGAGTTCGAGAATGGCGCGGTCGCGCAGGGCGATGGCATCGGCGCTTTGATTCTCGGCCGCCATGGTCGCCCGCTCGAGCATGTCGTCGACTTCGGAGACCGCCAGCGATTTTGGCAGCACTTTCCAGGTGGCGGGCGATTCCATATTCAGCGTGGGATCGCGGTGGATGCGCTTGTCGAGCAGCATCCAGCGATAGAAGCCGCGGAGACAGGAGAGCTTGCGCGCCGCCGATCGCGACTCGACGCCGTGCTTTGCCAGATGCTCGAGAAATCCGGCGACCTGGGCCTGGGTTGCGGCGCAGAGGGTTGCTTTGTGATTTTCGAGAAACTCGCAGAACTGGAGCAGATCGCGCTCGTAGGCTTCGCACGAGAGCGGTCTGAGGCCCTTCTCCACGCGCAGGTAAGCGAGGTACTCCGCGAGCAGCGCGGAATTGCCGGTTTGTGAGGTGCGCGGAGCGGCCACGCTTCGATTATCGAAGAGCGAAGGCGCGAAAGACAGTATCCAGGAGGGTTCGTTCAGGACGCAGGAGTGGTGGATTCCCACGTCTGCGAACATCGCGCAGACGTGGGGCACCCGGGAGACATGGGCGGATTGGTGGTATCCCACATCTGCGAAAGACGCGCAGATGTGGGGCACCCGAGGTTGTGTAACGGTGTCGCTATTGGCCGCCGACCCACTGCTGGAGCTTCGGACCCTGGTCGGTGCGGAGCTGGATGCAGTCGTCGATCTGATCTTTGGCGCGCTGCAGCATCTGGCCCGAGGCCGGAACCGGATGCGCGCTGAAAAAGTCCACGGCTTCCTGCTTCTTCTGCTCGCTGCAAAAGGCGCCGGCGCCGCTGACGAGGTAGCCGCCCATCGAGGTGGTGATCTGCGCCTGCACCTTGTCCCAGTTGTTGCGCATGAAGTCCCACGCGACTTCGCGCGTATCCGCATCGCGCATGGGCAGGAGGAGCTGGAAGATCGCGTCCTGGTTGCGTACCTTTCCGGAGACCGCGTACTCGAGCGAGCGCTTTTCGAGGTCGGGATCGCGGAAGAGCGCGAGCAGGCGCAGTGCATATTCCTTCACCTGGGGATTGTTTGCGGTTTCGTAGACGTGCTGGAGCTGATCGAAGAAGGCGGCGTCGCCATTTTCCGCGGCGATGGCGGCCGCGGTCTGCGCGACGTTGGGATCGACTGAGGCGGGATTGGAGAGATACTCCTCGGAAAGCTTGCGCGACTCGGCAATCACGTCAGGATCTTTGCCGATGACGCCGAGCACGCCGAAGAGCGCGGAGCGAAGCTCTTTTTTGTCGGGCGAATCGTCGGCCGACGGCGCGCCGAGGCGCGTGTAGGCAGGCTTGAAGTTGCGGACGACCCAGGCGGCGAGGGCCTGATGCTCCTGCGGTGTGGTGGCAATGCGACCGTCGATGGTCTGGATGGGCCCGATGGCGGTGTCGATGACCGCGGCGCTGGTGTCGTCTTTCACCGCGGCGACGAGGTTGAGGTAATCGCCCACGGCATCGTGATTGGAGCGCACGCCGGCCCACTCGTCGCCGAGCATGGCGATGCGCTCTTCGGGCGTGAGGCTGGTTTCGACGCCGGCCAGCACTTTGGCATAGACGTCGTCAGGGAGCGCGAAGCGGTAATAGCCGCGCCCGCCGGCATCGGGAAAGAAGACGGAACCCGCCGGAGCTTTGAGCGACTGCTGCGCAGAATCGAGCACATCGCAATGGCTTTTCTCGCCGACGGCGCCGAAGCAAACGGGGATGGTCCAGGTCTGCTGGGCATCGGGCTTGATCTGCGGATTGAGATAGAAGCGCGACTGGCTCACCTGCACGGATCCTTTCGAGGGCTCTGAGAATGCGAGGACCGGAACGCCGGCCTGGGCCACGTAGCTCGAGAGGATCTTGTCGACGGGCAGATGGCTGACGGCGGCCTGGGCGTTCCAGAAATCCTCGGCGGTGGAGTTACCGAACATGTGGGCTTCGAGGTAATTGTGCACGCCCTTGCGGAAGACCTCAGGGCCCTCATACTGCTCGGTCATGAGCAGCACCGCGGCGGCCTTGCCGTAGCTGATGCCGTCGAACATCTGATTGATCTCGTCGGGGGTGTCGGCTTTGGCGCGGATGGCGCGGGTGATCTTCTGCGAGTCGTAGTCGAGGGTGCCGTTCAGGCTCGCGGCCACATCCTGCGGGATGTGCCACTCGGGATGCCACGCGGCGACGGGCTTGTTCTCCATCCAGGTGGCAAAGCCCTCGTTGAGCCAGATGTTGTCCCACCACTTCATGGTGACCATGTCGCCGTGCCACTGGTGAGCCATCTCGTGCGCGACGACCTCCGCAACGTTTTTCTTCTCGCCGACGGAAGCAGTTTTTTCGTCAATGAAGAGATCGGTCTCGCGATAGGTGATAGCGCCGAAGTTCTCCATGGCGCCGGCTTCGAAGTCGGGGATGCCGATGAGGTCGAGCTTGGGCATGGGGTACTTAATGCCGAAGTAGTCGTTGTACCAGTGCAGGATGTACTCGGCCGCGGAAAGGGCGAAGGCTCCGTATTGCTGCTTGCCGGGCGTGCCGCACACGCGGATGGGCGTGCCGTCGCTCTCACCGGAGATGCACTGGAAATCGCCGACGAGGAACGCGACGAGGTAGGTGGACATCTTCGGCGTGGTGGCGAAGTGCAGCGTGTGCTTGTCGGGGCCGGGCCCGGGCGTGTCAGAGACGATATTCGTGTTCGAGATTGCGGTGTCGCCCTTGTCGACGACGAGCGTTACGTCGAAGGTGGCCTTGAAGGCCGGCTCGTCGAAGCTCGGAAAGGCGCGGCGCGCGTCCGTGGGCTCGAACTGGGTGACAGCGTAGTTGCGTTTTTCGGTCTTCGAGAGATAGAAGCCGCGGAGTTCGTTGTTGAGGATGCCGGTGTACTCGATGGCCAGCGTCAGCTCGCCGGCCGGCAGAGTCTGAGGGAACGTGAAGGTGGCCTGCTCTTTCTTGTCGTCGAGGGTCACGTTGGCGGCGAGGGCCTGGCCGTTCACCGTGGCCGACACGCTGGAGAACTTGATCTCGGCGGCGTTCAGGGTGATGGAATCGGTGGGATGCTGCACCTGAACGGCGATCTTCTCGCTGCCGGTGAAGGTGGCGGATTGGAGATCGGGTGTGAGCGTCAGCGTGTAGTGCTCGGGAATGACCGTGTCGGGAAGGCGCTGGCCGTAGGCCGATGCCGCGCAAACGAGGAGAAGGCAGGCAAAGGCGGAGCGAAACTGCGGGAAGGACATGTTGTTACCTCGAAGCAGGGATGGCGACTCACCAGCTTAACGTAGGCGGGCCGGCTCTGGTTGACGCTACGACTCGCGATAGTTGAGCAGCAGGAGACCGATGAGGAGGAGGCTGACCGGCCAGACCCATGCGGCGATGCGGCGGGAGCGCGCGTCGCGCGCAGAGGCTTCGCCGGCGTCGAGGCGCAGTTCGAGCCAGCGCGACCATCCGGCGACCGCAGCCAGAATCGCCATGGGGGTGTGGCTCAGCTCGGCATAAACCTCGTCGGTGCCTTCGCCGAGGGCGTGGGTATGGGTGAGCAGCAGGGCGCCTCCGGCCGCGCAGATAGCGGGAAAGACGAAGCGAGCCGGCGGCCAGCGCAGGCGGCCGGTGCGCACGCCCCACTCAAAGATCGCAAAGGCAGCGGCGAGGGCAGCGAAGAGGCGATGCTCGAGGACGTCGGGGGCGGTGAAACTGGCCCAGAAGGGCCGCGGCCCCAGAGGCCAGCATTCGGGATCGGCGCGCAGCACGATGAAGACGGCGAGGCCGAGGAAGAGCAGCGGCCAGTGGCGGGCCCATCGCTGGCCGCGAAGGCGCGCCACGAGGGCCAGCAATCCCGCGGCGAACACCATGAGCCCGGCCCAGTGGTGGTTGTATTCCGACCAGGCGCGATCGTTGGCATCGCTGGCGCTGCCGCCGGTAAAGGCCGCCTCCTTTACCGCGACGCTGAGCGGCGTGGGCGGCGCGAGCTGGGCGACTGAGGGAGTGTGAAAGCGGGGCCAGCGAAACTCGATGCGCTGCACAACGCCGTGGGCGGTGAGCGTGTTGTCCGGAGTTTCGTCGACGGAGGGCGATTGCGCAGTGAGCGAGGCGGCCGCGATGATGACGGTGAATCCCAGGCCGAGTTCGACTTCGCTGAAGCGGCGCAGGCGAAAGAGCAGCGGCCGGTTTTGTCCGCCGGGTTCACGCATGGAGACAAAATTGGCGGCACCGAGAGTGAGGATGAGCGCGGTCAGCACGATCTTGGCCGAAAGCAGAATGCCGTAGGAGGTGCCGTAGAGGCCGTGCCAGGAGCCGGCGTAGAACCACGAAAGGCCGATGCCGGCGAGGGTGAGGATCGCCACGGAGAAGATCGCCATGGTGGAGAAGCGGCGCGCCATCGCGCGCGTCGCAGGTCCGTCATCGGCGCGCTTCGCGGTGAAGAGGAGGAACGGCAGAGCGCCGAGCCACGCTGACATTCCGAGGTGGTGAGCGGCGGTGAGCGCGAGCAGGATTGGGCGATGATCCATGCGGGAGGCGGCATGGCTGAGGGAGACGGAGGCAGCGAGGGCAATGAGGGCGGCGACCGCCGCTGGCCACAATGACCTGGAAGTCCGAAGCAGAACGAACAGCGCCAGGGCGGAGCCGGCGAAGATGCAGCCGGAGATGAAGAAGGCTGCGGTGAGGACTTCGCGGAATCCCAGGCCCGCGCTGCCCATCAGTTCGGCGGACGTGGTGGCCAGCAAAAGGATCTGCGTGACGGCCAGCGCCAGGGCGAACCATGACGCAATGCGCCGCAGCCGCGTCTGCTCTTCCGCGGCGAGGCCGGCAGGGCGCGCGGCGAAGAGCAGGAAGAACAGCGATCCGAAGGCGAGAGCCTCAAGCGCGAACGAGACGCCTCGCAGCAGGAGGCCGATCAGGTCGAAGTCGCGGACGAACCAGAGCAAGGCGGCCTATTGCACGGTGAAGGGAATCTCGCCGCGGGTGATGTGGCCGTCGGGCGCAAGCGCCTGCCACTGGATGATGTAGTGGCCGGGCTGCAGGGTGGCGTGCCCGTTCAGCGTGCTCTCGCTGTGCTGCGGATCGCGCACGAGGTTGGCTTTGGCGCTGCCGCCGGCCACCTCGATGCCGAGCATCGAGCGCTGCCCATCGACGCGTGAATTGAAGCGCAGCTCAATTTTGATGTTCGGGCCCTCGACCGTCGCATTGGCCGCGGGATTGCTCGACTCCAGATGAGCGTGGGCGAGGGCGAGGCGCGGCACGAAAAGCAGCGCGCAGGCAACGAGAAACGCAGGGAGAAAGCGCTTTGCGGTCACAGAATCCATCCTTGGAGGCGTTCCGAGGGTCAACCCCAACATAGCACTCCCGATGAGAAGCCCGTCAGAACAGAGGCCGCAGCGTGCGCAGCAGCAGGAGCGTGCCAATACAGGCGAGGCCGACATAGACATATTTTCGGAACGTTTCCCCGCGCAGACGCCGGTTGATGGCTCGGCCAAGAAACACGGCGGGAATCGCGACAGGAAGCGAGAGCAGATAGTAGCGCGTGACCGAATGGCCCCAAATGCCGGCAGCACCGAAGCCAAAGAGTCCCAACAGGCTGGCAGGCAGAAAATAGGCCTGGAGCGTGGCGCGGAACTGCTGGGGGGTCCACTGGCGCATGGCGCCGTAGATCGCCAGCGCGGGGCCGTTCATGCCGAAGGCTCCGCCGAGGACTCCGGCGCAGAATCCGAAGACGAGGAGCCAGCCTCGCCCTTCGAAGCGCGGATGGCTGGGGACGAGCCCAATGAGAGAGAGGATGGAGAAGCCGAGGATGAACGCGCCCAGCGCAGCCTTCAGCCAGAACTGATGACCAGCGGACAGCAGGAGCAAACCCACGGGCAATCCGGGCAGCGTGGCCACCAGCAGCCAAGCTGCGCTACGGAGGTGGATGCTCTGGTGATCCTGGATAACCACGATGAGGGCGACGGTGACCGACAGCAGGACGGCCAGCGGGGTGGCTACCGTGAGCGGAAGAAGGAAGGCCAGCAGGGGAACAGCGACCATCGCCTCGCCGAATCCGAAGGTGGATCGCACCAGAGTGGCGACGAAAGCGATGAGGACAACGAGAAGCGTGACCGCGTGGATAGGTGCTCTCCCCGTCAGCGCGAGGCGGCGCGCACCGAAGTGCCGCTCAGCTCCGCGGCGCGCGCTTCGGCGTACGCTGCCGCTCCGAGCAGGGCGGCGCGGCTCTCGAGAATGATGTGCACCGGCGTGTGGATGCACAGTTCGCTGAGGCGGCCCTTGTCAGCAAAGGCCTTCATGAAAGCCCCGTTCCTCATGGTCTTGAGAATCTTGGGAGCGATGCCGCCGCCCAGATACATGCCACCAATAGCCAGCGCTTTGAGCACCATGTTGCCGGCCTCAGCTCCGTACGAAGCGACAAACATGTCGAGCGTGGCAGCGCACAGCTCGCTCTGCCCGCTCTCACCGACTTCGCCGATGACGGCGTTGGGGTCCTCAGACTTCATGCGCTCGGCCAGCCACGCCGGCTCATCCATCTTTTTTTCGTCGCGCAGGAAGGTGTAGATGTTGTGAATGCCCGGTCCGGAAATGACGCGCTCGTAGCTCACGCGGCCGTTGAGCTTCTTCATGAGGTAGACGAGCAGTTCTGCTTCGAGGGGATTGCGCGCGCCGAAATCGGCGTGGCCGCCCTCCGACGGCATGGGGATGTGCTTGGAGCCGTTCCACACGAGGATGCCTTCGCCGAGGCCGGTTCCCGCAGAGACAACGGCACGATTGCCGACCGCGGAGGTGTCGCCGACGTTCAGGGTTTCGAGCTGATCGTGCGAAAGCTCGGGAATGCCGTAGCCATTGGCCTCGAGATCGTTGATGAGGAAGACGTGGGCGATCTTCAGGTGCAGCTCGAGCTCGCGGCTGTCGATTTCCCAGGGAAGATTGGTCAGCCGCAGGCGGCCGCCGCGCACGGGGCCCGGTACGCCGAAGCAAGCAGCCGTGACTTCGGGCTTGCCGCTCTCGGTGATAAATCGCCGGATGATTTCTTCGAGGCCGGTAAATTCCTGAGCGGGATAGCGCTCGTCGCGAATGTGAACCAGCTTGCCCTGATCAAACCCGTACAGCGCGAGGTGGACTTTGGTGCCCCCTACGTCTCCTGCGACGATCATCGTGCAATCTCCAGTGTTCCGGTCCCGTGGGCGTCTGGAGCAGGAAGGTGCGCCGCTGCGGACCCGTCCAGATAGAATAGCAGCCGCCCATTCTGCGGCTGGATGAGCTGGGAGGGCAGCGTCTCCGGGTCGTACGGGCCCTGCAGCACGCGGCCCAGGGGATCGGCTTTCTTGGCGCCATCGACGAGGAAGAACACGTCGCGGGCGGCGTTGATGACCGGCCAGGTGAGGGTGACGCGCCAGGTTTGCTTCTGCTGCGGGACGTGGTTGGCGATGGCGATACGGCCTATCTCATGGAGCGCCTCAGTGTGCGGAAACAGCGAGGCGGTGTGGCCGTCGTCGCCCATGCCGAGGTGCAGCACATCGAAGACGGGACCCTCAGCGCCCTCAAGCCGGTAGTGCCCGCGGATGGCTGACTCGTAAACGGCCGCGGCCTCTTCGGGATCGAGCTCGCCCTGGATGCGGAAGACATGCTCGGGCGCGATGGGCACGCGCGACAACAGCAGCTCGTGGGCCGCGCGGTAATTGCTGTCTTCGTTGTCGGGCGGAACGCAGCGCTCGTCGACCCAGAAGATGAAGAGCTTGTCCCAGGGGACTCTCTCGCGGTAGGGCTCACGCGGATCGGCGAGCAGCGTGAACACCGGCCTGGGGCTGTTTCCTCCGGAGATGGCGATGCGCGCGATGCCGCGGGCGGCCACGGCGGACTGAATGCCGCCGACGAGGTGATCTGCAACGGCGCGGGAGAGCGCATCGGGCTGCTGGTAGACGCGGTATTCGACGTGAAGGGCTTTGGGCATAGATTCGGCTCGCGATGCGCAGCAAAGATGGAGAGCGGAGCCGCCGCCTGCGCATCGCAGGGACGCCTTGCGGGGCGGCTCCGCCTCGGGTGCTACGACGAACGCGCCGGCGCCGGCATCAGCCCCTGCCAGGTGTGGCCGTCGCGGCCGATGAGCTCATCGCCGCATTGCGGACCCCACGTGCCCGCGGCGTAATTAGGGAAGGTTTGCGGGACTTTTTTCGCCCACGCTTCGATGACCGGCGTGTAGAGAGCCCAGGTAGTCTCTACGCCGTCGCGATGCGCGAACAACGTGGCATCGCCGAGCATGGCATCGAGCAGCAGCCGCTCATAGCCGTTAGCGGAAGACTGGCCGAAGGCCTGGGCGTAGCTGAAATCCATAATCACGGGGCATACCG
>Ga0335072_10014488_pt1 | contig 11200 bp, 7 predicted proteins | sample Lox_Sample_21_FD_206725 | JGI IMG/M metagenome (GOLD analysis project Ga0335072, IMG submission 206725) | Soil microbial communities from Loxahatchee National Wildlife Refuge, Florida, United States - Lox_Sample_2.1 | ecosystem: Environmental > Terrestrial > Soil > Wetlands | place: USA: Florida... | reverse complement strand
CTCGACGCCGAGCGGAAGGCGCCCGGCGGCATCGGCCAGAAGGCACTGGACCGGGACATGCAGATCCACCGGCTGACCTCCCGGCTACGTGCCCTGCGCCGCTTCGGCCTTGACCTGTGCCTCGGACGCACCGTCAGGGCAGACAACCCCGAGCCGGTGTACATCGGGCGGCTTGGCCTCACCGACCGTGCGGGCCGCCGGCTGCTGATCGACTGGCGCTCTCCCGCGGCCGAGCCGTTTTTCGGAGCGACCCACGCCAACCCGATGGGCCTGGCGAGCCGCCGCAGGTACCGGTGGACCCTCGGCCGGATCAGCGACTACTGGGACGAGGTGTTCACGCCGGATGGACTTGAAGGGCACGCGGCGCTGGACGACCAGTCCGCCTTTATCGCCAGCCTGGGCGGCAGCCGGTCTGCCCGCATGCGGGACGTGCTCGGCACCATCCAGGCCGACCAGGACGCGATCATCCGCGCGGGATCCCGTGGCGCTCTCGTCGTCGACGGTGGTCCCGGCACGGGGAAGACAGTCGTCGCCCTGCACCGCACCGCGTACCTCCTGTACTCCGATCCCCGACTCGGCCATCGCCGGGGCGGCGTGCTGTTCGTCGGCCCGCATCAGCCCTACCTGGCCTACGTCTCCGATGTCCTGCCCAGCCTCGGCGAGGAAGGTGTGCAGACCTGCACCTTGCGCGACCTCGTTCCTCAGGGCGCCGCGGCAACGCCGGAGGCCGACCCGGACGTGGCCCGCCTGAAGTCGTCCGCGGACATGGTGACGGCGATCGAAGCGGCCGTCAGGTTCTACGAGCAGCCGCCCGCGAACGGGATGACGGTCGAGACCGACTGGGGCGGCAGCTGGCTGAGCGCCGACGACTGGGCCGAGGCGTTCGAAGCGCCGGAGTCCGGTACTCCGCACAACGAGGGGCGCTATCAGGTCTGGGAGGAACTGCTCGGGATCTTGATGGACTCCCGCGACGATGACGTCCCGGCCGACCTGTTCCGCAAGTCGCTGCTGCGGAACCAGGAGCTGCGCACGACCTTCAGCCGGGCGTGGCCGCTGCTCGAGGCCGCTGACCTCGTCGCGGATCTGTGGTCGGTGCCCGCCTACTTGCGCAAGTGCGCTCCCTGGCTCGGCCCCAAGGATGTTAGGCGGCTGCAGCGCCCGGACCCCCGGGCCTGGACGGTATCCGACCTGCCGCTCCTGGACGCGGCTCGCCTTCGGCTCGGTGACCCGGAGGCGTCCCAGCTCAACCGCAAGCGTGCCGCCGCCGTCGCCGCCGAACGGGAGCGGATGACCCGCGTCGTGGACGACCTGAGCCGGGTCGCCGACGACGAGTACGGCGTCGGCCTGGTGACGATGCTGCGCGGCGAGGACTTCCAGGACGCCCTGGTCGACGAGGCCGCGCTGCCGAGCGCCGACCGGGAACTGCTCGCCGGCCCGTTCGCGCACATCGTCGTGGACGAGGCGCAGGAACTGACCGACGCGGAGTGGCAGATGCTGCTGCTTCGCTGCCCGTCCCGGAGCTTCACCGTGGTCGGGGACCGCGCCCAGGCCAGGCACGGGTTCACCGAGTCGTGGCGGGAACGGCTCGTGCGAGTCGGATTCGACGAGATCAACCTGGCCTCCCTGACCATCAACTACCGGACACCGGAAGAGGTCATGGCGGAGGCCGAGCCGGTCATCCGGGCCGCGCTCCCCGACGCCAACGTGCCCACCTCCATCCGCAGCACCGGCGTCCCTGTCGTGTACGGATCCGCCGCGGACTTGGACGAGATCCTCGGCGACTGGCTCGCCAAGCATGCCGAAGGGGAAGGGATCGCCTGCGTCATCGGCGGCCCCGCGTTCCTGGCGACCTCCCGCGTCCGGTCGCTGACCCCGGAGCTCGCGAAGGGGCTTGAGTTCGACCTCGTGGTCCTCGTCGATCCTGACGCGTTCGGCACGGGCATCGAGGGAGCGGTCGACCGCTATGTAGCCATGACAAGGGCGACCGAGCAGCTTGTCATCCTCACCAGCGACGGTCACGGGAGGCGTCAATGACCGGGCATGCGGTGGTGATCGCCGGGGGAGGCCCGACTGGACTGATGCTCGCGGGCGAGCTGGCGCTGGCCGGGACCGACGTCGCCATTGTCGAGCGGCGCACCAGCCAGGAGCTCGAGGGCTCCCGCGCCCGCGGCCTGCACGCACGCACCATCGAGGTTCTCGATCAGCGCGGAATCGCTGACCGGTTCCTTTCTGAGGGGCAGGTGCATCCGGTCGTGGCCTTCGTGATCCGCCTGGACATCGGTGACCTCCCCACCCGCCATCCCTACACGCTCGCGCTCATGCAGAACCAGTTCGAGCGCATACTGGCCGGCTGGGTCAGCGAGCTGGGTGTGCCGCTCTACCGCGGACTCGAGGTGACGGGCTTCACGGAGGACGGCACCGGCGTCGACGTGGAGCTGTCCGACGGCCGGCGACTCCGGGCGCTGTACCTCGCGGGGTGCGACGGCGGGCGCAGCCTTATCCGCAAGGCCGCCGGCATCGAGTTTCCCGGCTGGGATCCGTCTGTCAGCTCCCTGATCGCCGAGGCCGAGATGAGCGAGGAGCCGCAACTGGGCATCCGCTACGACGACAAGGGCACTCAGGCTATGGGCAGGCTGGAGGACGGGAAGCGGGTGGGGGTGGTGGTAACCGAGCGGTATGCCGGGCAAGCCGGCGAGCCCACTCTGGCTGACCTCAGCCGCGCGCTCGTCGCCGCGTGGGGAACGGACTTCGGGGTGCACAGCCCGACCTGGATCTCCCGGTTCACCGACATGACCCGGCAGGCGGCGTCCTACCGCAAGGGACGCGTGCTGCTGGCCGGGGACGCCGCCCACGTGCATTACCCGGTCGGCGGTCAGGGCCTTGAGCTCGGCGTGCAGGACGCGGTGAACCTGGGATGGAAGCTGGCCCAGGTGGCCAGCGGGGCATCACCGGAAAGCCTGCTGGATACCTACCATGCCGAGCAGCACCCGGTCGGCGCCCGCGTGCTGCGCGGCACCATGGCGCAGACCGCGCTCACCCGGTCCGACGCGCGCATCGATGCGCTTCGCGAGACCATGTCCGAACTGCTGAGCATGGACGAGCCTCGCAAGCTGTACGGCGCGAGGGCATCAGGACTGGACATTCATTACGACCTCGGCGATGGGCACCCGCTGCTCGGGCGCCGCATGCCCGATCTCGACCTGGTCACCGCCGGCGGCCCGGTACGGGTCTTCACCCTGCTGCACGACGCCCGGCCCGTGCTGCTCAACCTCGGCGATCCCGGCAGCATCGAAGTCACCGGATGGGCAGACCGGGTCCGGCTGGTCGACGCCGCCTACGCCGGCCCATGGGAGCTTCCGGTACTCGGCACGGTCACCGCTCCCGCTGCCGTGCTGATCCGGCCCGACGGGCATGTCGCCTGGACGGGAACAGGGGATCCGGCCAGCCCGGGGCTCCGCGAGGCGCTGACTACCTGGTTCGGGCCGCCCGCGGTCCTGCCGGAGTTACCGGTAGCCGCTGCCCAGCGGCGGACCGCCGACCGGGAAGGGCGGGTTCCCGCAGGCATTGACCGCAGGCATCAGGCAGAACGCCCTGGGCCGAGGCAGCAGCGCTGACGAGATCTGCTTGAAGGTCGGCGCGGCAACCGCGGAGAGCGAGACCTCGCGGAACCCGGCCGGGATGGGCACGGTGAGCTTGGCCAGGTTCTGCGCGGTCGGCGGCAGCCAGGTGATGTCCGCCGTCTGCTGGACGGCTGGGGCGCCGGGCGCGCCAGCCGCGCCGGACGCCGAGCGGACAACCACGCGCACCGGGAGGTAGGTGCCCGGGCTGACCCAGATGGTCTCGGAGATCGGGCTGCCCGCACGGCTCGTCAGCTTGATCGCCTCGACCCCGTCGACGGTCTGCCGGCCGGCCACGGTCAGGGTTCCGCAGGAGACCGCGGTCCGCAGGGACCTGGCCACGGTCGACGGCAGCGAACTGGCGGGCAGGCCCATGCCCGGCAGCCCGAACTTGTAGAGCAACGGGAAGGCCCCGATCGCCGGCCGGCAGCCGCGCGAAGCGGGCAGGGTGGAAAACGGTATGGCGGCGGCGGGGCGGCCCAGCCCCGGCCGCTTGGTCCAGGACCGCGTCGAGTAATTGACCAGGGTGTACACAGACGAGCCGGCCGAGGCGGTGTACCCCTCGTCGTAGAGCGGGTGTCCGGGCGACGAGTACGTGACCGAGCGCCACTCGTCGCCGTAGGACCATTCCTCCGCGGTTGTCGTTGTGGTCTTGCCGCCGTACGGCGAGGCGCTGCTGGTCGTGACCGACATCTGCGCGATGTCGCCGGGATCGGCCGCGGTCAGCGCGCTGCTCACACGCTTGACGACGTCCGCGGTCAGCTCGACCCCGCTGCGCTGCTGGCTGGGCAACACGACAACCGCCAGGGCCACGGCGCCCGCGGTGAGCGCCGCCGCCGCTCCGCTCACCGAGCACAGTGCCAGCCGCCGGCGCCTGCGCCGCCGCGCGATCTGGCAGGTCAGTCCGGCGGGCGCCCGGAGGTCAGCGGTGAACCGCTCCATGCCCTCGCGCAGCAGATCCTCGACGTCGGTACTCATGATCGCTTTCCATTCCGGCCGCTCATGGCCGCCGTGTCGTTCCAGCCGTCGGCGAGCTCGCGCAGCCGCGCCAGGCCACGCGAGCCCGAGGACTTCACCGTGCCTTCAGAGCAGCCGAGGACCGCCGCCGCCTCGGCGTCGGTCAGCTGCTCCCAGTAGCGCAGCACGAGCACGGCGCGCTGCCTGGCCGGCAGCTGCACCAGCAGCCGGACCAGGGCGTCGCGCAGGTCTACGTCGCCGGTCTCGTCCTGCGGCGGCCGCAGCTCCGTGCGCAGCAGGCGTTCCTTCTGCCGCCACCGGCCCGCGCGCCGGTAGCCGTCGATCGCCAGGTTGCACAGGGTCCGGCGCACGTAGCCTTCCGGATCGCCGTCGATCCGGCCCCACCGCCGCAGCAGCCGCTCGACCGCCGTCTGCAGCAAGTCTTCGCCGGCCTCCCTGTTCCCGGCCAGCAGCACGGCCGTGCGCAGCAGATGATCGGCGCGCTCAGTGAGGAAGCGCTCGAGTTCCGCTGTGCTCCGGTCGGCTGCCATCCGGGTCTCCTCCCGTTCGCAACCCAAGCACGAAGAACCCGGTGCGAAGGTTCCAGCCGGCAGCGAAAATCCCGGCGCGGCTTGCCTGAAGCCCGCTCTAGTTCGCCCACGCGCCTGCCGGGGCCAGCGGCCAGCAGACCTCGGTCCGCCATCGGGTGGTGTCCGGGGTGTCGAGCGGGTCATCGAGGTACCGTTCCCGCACCGGGCCGGTGCCGTCGCGGCCATGCGCGCCGGTGCGGTCGACGTCGCGGTGCGGGCCGGCGTGCAGCGCGACGGCGAAACGGCCGGCAGGAAGCTCCCAGCGCACACCCGTGCCGTCGAGCGCCGGCGACTCCCTGACGGGCAGGTAGACCCGCGCGTGCCCGGCCTCCTGTGTGAAGAGCTCATCGTCGAACAGGCCGCCCGCCGGTCCGCTCTGCTCGAGCCCGGCCGCGTCGGCGATCGCGCGCAGCCTGGCGAAGGCGTCCCGCCACCAGCACGCGACGTTCTCCTTCGTCACGTCCGCGGCGACGGAGATAGTGGGGCTGGCCTCGAGCAGCCGCTCTTCGATCGCGGTGGCCGTCTGGCCGTCTTCGAGCATCCGGCGCAGCGAATCGACCGCGGCCTCGGTCTGCCGCAGCTGCTCGCGCATCCGGTCGAGGTGACCGGCCAGGATCGTGTCGCGGGCGCTGAGGTCGGACGCGGCCAGGACGGCTTTCACGTCGGCCACCGGCAACCCGAGATCGCGGAACCGCCTGACCAGCTGCGCGGAATGCGCCTGGCCTGGCCGGTAGTAGCGGTACCCGCTGTCCGGGTCGACCACGGCCGGCTCGAGCAGGCCGACCTCGTGGTAGTAGCGAAGCGTCTTGACGCTCAGGTGGGTGAGGCGGCTGAACGCCCCGATGGTCAGCTGCTGCATACGCAGCAGTCTCAGCCCTCCAGCAAGGGGAGAGTCAAGCGCCCCCGCGGGGCCGGGCACAGGCGCCGCAAACGCGTGTTGACTCTCCCGTGGCTGGAGCCCCGAGGGTGGTTCACGACGCACCGGACTCGACCTCGGAGGCCCTCGTGAACGCTTCTGCGCTCCTCCTGACCCGCCCTGTGACTCGCGCTCCAGACGACCAGGACGCCGCCGCCACGCCGGTGCGCGTGAACGCGCTGCTCGCCGTCCTTGCCCTGGCCGGGACCGTTTTCGCGATGATGCAGGCACTGGTCATCCCCGCCCTGCCGCGGATCCAGGTCAGCCTCGGCACCAACGCGGACGGCGCCGCGTGGATCTCGACCGCGTACCTGCTGAGCGCCTGCATCCTCACCCCGGTCATCGGCCGGCTCGGTGAGGTGGCGGGCAAGAAGCGCATGCTGCTTGCCAGCCTGGCCGCGTTCGCGGCCGGCACGCTGGTCTGCGCCGTCGCGGGCAACCTTGGTGAGCTCGTGGTCGGCCGGGTGATCCAGGGCGCGGCGGGCGGCATCTACCCGCTGGCGTTCGCGATCATCAGGGACCGGCTGCCGCGCGAGCGGGTCCCTGGGGGTATCGGCCTGGTGTCGTCGCTGCTCGGCATCGGCGGCGGGCTCGGTCTCGTGCTGCCCGGGCCGATCATGACCCGGCTTTCCTACCAGTGGCTGTTCTGGCTGTCGCTCATGGTCATCGCCGCTGCGCTCATGCTGGCCGCCCGCTACATCCCGGCCGACGGTCCCGCCGAAGCAGGGGCACGGGTTCCGTGGCGCTCCTCCCTGCTGATGGCGGCCGGCCTGTCGGCGGTGCTGATCGCGGTGAGCGAGTCGGCCGCCTGGCACTGGGCGAACATCAAGACGCTGGGCCTGCTGGTGGTCGGCGCGGCGGCGCTGCTGGCATGGGGCCGCATGGAGGCCCGCAGCAGCAGCCCTCTGGTGGACATGAGCCTGATGCGGCTGCGCGGCGTGTGGACAGCGAACGCGGGGGCCCTGCTGGTCGGCGTGGGCATGTACGCCTCGTTCCTGATCATCCCCGAGCTCGTCCAGGCGCCCGCGCGGCTCGGCTATGGCTTCGGCGCGTCGGTGACGGGAGCGGGCCTGTTCATGTTCCCCACCGCCGCGGTGCAGCTGCTCCTCGGCCCGCTGTCCGGCCGGCTGCACCGCATGGTGAGCCTGCGGACGCAGCTGATCGCGGGCCAGCTGAGCTGCGCGGCGGCCTTCGCGAGCCTCGCCCTGTGGCACGACGCCGGATGGCAGGTCTACGCGGCCACGACGGTGCTCGGCGTCGGATTCTGGCTGTGCCTCGTGGCCTTGCCGAACCAGATCGTCTCCGCGGTGCCCGCCGCCCGCACCGGGTCGGCAACGGCGGTGAACACCGTGGTCCGCAACGCCGGCGGCGCCTTCGGCAGCCAGCTGGCCGCGGCGATCATCGTGGCATCCGCCGCGGCGGGCACCGGCGTCCCGGCCGCGTCGGGCTACGTCGGCGCCCTGACCCTGTGCGCCGCGGCCACCGGCGCAGGCGCGATCGTAGCCTGCGCGACCCCGCGTAAGAACCCGCGCTGACCGCGCCGGAGAAGCCGGCTGAGGTTGCGGAGGAACCATGCGTCCGTTCGGGATAATGTTCTTGACTTTTCCGAACGGACGCGTGGTGACTGCCGCGCTCACCGGCCGCCGGGATCCTGCGACGCCCTTGCCAGCTCCCGCAGCCGGTCGAGGGTGTCCCCCGGACGCCCGGCCAAGACCCGCGTGTTCGGCAGGCGCTCGCGGATCTCCCGGGTCTCCCCGCTGGCGAGCCGGACCGCGCCGCTGGTAGCGGACGACAGGACGATCAGGCTGGCGCCGGTGTCGGCGGCGAGCCTGATGACCTCGGTCACCGGAACGTCCGCGGCCAGATCCTGGACATGCCAGTGATCCTCGCGCAGGCAGGCCGCTGCCATCATGGCGGGCAGCGCATGGCGTTCGCCGGGGGGAGTCGCCGTCACGGCGATACCGCGGGGGCGGCCCTGCGGCTGGTGGACGTGGCCGGCGATAAGCCGCTCGCAGATCGCGGTCGCGCGGTGCTCGGTGGCGATGGACAGCTCCCCGGCGGCCCACTCCGTGCCAACCCGCCGGAGCGCCGGGGCGATGACGTGGTCGCAGAGCCCGGTCAGCGGAACTCCGGCGGCGAGCCGTCCGAAATCGCGGCGTGCCTGGGTCTCGTCCCCGGCTACCAGCGCGGCGTACAACCGGTCGGCCTGAGCGGCCCAGTCCCTGACCTGCACCTCGCGCGGCGGCTCAGCGCCCGCCGCCCGCCTGGCCAGCAAGTCGCGCACGTCGCTTTCGCTCACCTCATAGCCATGCGGCGTCTTCCGCGCGCGAAGCGTGCCCTGCCGTACCCAGCCGTAGGCGGTCTGGTAGTGCACGCCGAGCGTCTCGGCCGCATCGCGTAGCTGCACGGGGTCTCCAAGCTCTCAGTTTTAGTGTAGTTTAGTATTGATTAAATGTCGCGGACCGGAGGAGGCAGCATGGGACTCACGTACTCAAGTGTGGTACTCGCTGAGCCGGAAGAGGTGTTTGCCTGGCATTCCCGGCCGGGGGCCATCACGCGCTTGATGCCACCGTGGCATCCGGTGCGCGTGGCGCGGGAAGCACCTTCGGTCCGCGACGGGCAGGCGGTTCTCGCCCTGCCCGGCGGCCTGCGCTGGGTGGCCGCCCATGATCCGTCCGGCTACGACCCGCCGCGTCAGTTCGCCGACGTCCTGCTGCCCCCGCTCGGGGCGGCGCTCCACTGGCGGCATACCCACCTGTTTACGCCTGTCCCCGCGGGCCGCACCATGGTCGTCGACGTCGTCTCCACGCCGGTCCCCGCGAGGGTACTGCGGCCAGTGTTCGGCTACCGGCACCGGCAGCTTGAGGCGGACCTGATCGCGCACGCGCGAGCGCGGGAGGTGTGTCCTCAGCCGCTGACGGTCGCGCTCACCGGGGCGAGCGGGCTGATCGGCTCGTCCCTGGCGGCACTGCTCACCACCGGCGGCCATCGGGTGATCCGGCTGGTCCGCCGCGCGCCCCGGCAGGCGGACGAGCGGGAGTGGCGGCCGGACGCCCCGGACCCCGGGCTGCTGGCCGGCGTGGACGCGGTCGTGCATCTCGCCGGCGCACCGATCGGCCGCCGGTTCACCGAGGAAAACAAGCGCGAGATCCTGACCAGCCGGACCGGCCCGACACGGGCACTGGCCCTGCTGGCGGCCATGTCCCCCGGCGGGCCGCGGACATTCGTCACCGCGTCCGCGGTCGGCTTTTACGGTGCCGACCGCGGTGACGAGCTCCTGACCGAGACCAGCGAGCGTGGCGACGGGTTCCTCGCCGACGTGGCCGCCGCCTGGGAGGACGCGACCGCTGCCGCTACGGACGCTGGAATCAGGACGGTCCAGGTCCGCACCGGCATTGTGCAGACGCCGCGGGGCGGGATGCTGCGCCTGCTGTACCCGCTGTTCGAAGCCGGCCTGGGCGGCCCGCTCGGCGACGGTACGGGATGGCAGCCATGGATCGAGATCGACGACCTGCTCGACATCTACCTGCGCACGGTGACCGACCCCGCGCTCGCCGGGCCCGTCAACGCGGTCGCGCCGGGCGAGGCACGCAACGCGGAGTACGCGCGCACCCTTGGCCGGGTGCTCCGCCGGCCGGCGCTGATCCCGGTCCCGCCGTTCGGCCCGCAGCTGCTCCTCGGCGCCGAAGGCGCTAAGGAACTCGCGGCAGCCAGCCAGCGGGTTCACCCGGCGGCGCTGGCCGCCGCCGGGCACGCGTTCCGGTACCCCCACCTGGAAGGCGGCCTGCGGCACGTCCTTGGCCGTGACCCCTCCCCCGCGAGCCCGCAGCCGGCACCCATCCGGGACACGGCCGCCTCCGAATAGGACCGCACGCGGAGAAGGAGGATCAGACCAGTGAGCGGACGTCAGATCGCCGTCATCGGCGGCGGCATCAGCGGGCTCACGGCGGCCTACATTCTCGCCCGCACCGACGAGGTGACCGTCTTCGAGGCTGGTGACCGGCTCGGGGGGCACGCGGACACCCATCTCGTCCCGGAACCCGGCGGGCCCCCGGTACCCGTGGACACGGGGTTCATCGTCTACAACGAGCGCACGTACCCGCTGCTGACCCGGATGTTCCGCGAACTCGGCGTCATGACGCAGGCCTCCGAGATGAGCCTGTCGGTCAGCTGCTCCGGCTGCGGAGTCCAGTACGCGGGCAAGCGCGGGCTGGCCGGCCTCGGCGCCGGCCTGCGGCGCGGCGGGCCTCGGTATCTGCGGATGCTGGCAGAGGTCCCGAGGTTCCACCGGGCCGCTACGCGACTGCTGGCATCCGGGGAGTCCGGTGAGCTCTCGCTCGCCGGTTTCCTGCGAGCCCACGGCTTCTCCGCGTACTTCACGACCCACTTCGCGGCACCGCTGGTGGGAGCCGTCTGGTCGTGCCCGCCGAGCGAGGCGCTGCGGTACCCGGCCGGCTATCTGTTCGCCTTCCTCGCCAACCACGGGATGCTGTCGGTTTCCGGCTCGCCGCCGTGGCGCACGGTGAGCGGCGGTTCGCGATGCTACGTCGAGCGCATCGCGGTCGGCCTGGCGAAGATCTGCCTGTCGTCTCCCGTCGTTTCCGTCCGCCGATACCCCGACGGGGTGCAGGTGCGCGACGCGTCCGGGGAGGCGCGCGACTTCGACGCCGCGGTGATCGCTACCCACCCGGATCAGGCGCTGCGGATGCTCGGCACCCCCACGCGAGAGGAGAGCTCAGTTCTCGGCGCGTTCCGCTACACGCCCAACCAGGCAGTACTGCACACTGACACCCGCCTGCTCCCGGCGCGTGCTAGCGTCCGCGCGTCCTGGAACTACTCACAGCGCTGCCGCGGCGCGGCAGCCGAGCCGCCGCGGATCAGCTACTACCTGAACCGGCTCCAAGGCCTGCCGACGGCGCGAGACTACATTGTCACGCTCGGCGATTCCGGCGACATCGACCCAGCACGGCGCATCGCCACCATGCGGTATGCCCATCCCGTCTACACGGGGGAGTCGGTGGCCGCGCAATCGCGGCTGCCGGCGCTGAACAGCAGGGTCACGGCCTTCGCCGGCGCCTACCACGGCTGGGGGTTCCACGAGGACGGCTGCCGGTCGGGGG
>Ga0335072_10014486_pt1 | contig 11201 bp, 10 predicted proteins | sample Lox_Sample_21_FD_206725 | JGI IMG/M metagenome (GOLD analysis project Ga0335072, IMG submission 206725) | Soil microbial communities from Loxahatchee National Wildlife Refuge, Florida, United States - Lox_Sample_2.1 | ecosystem: Environmental > Terrestrial > Soil > Wetlands | place: USA... | reverse complement strand
ACCGACGCGAACTCGGCCGCGACCGCCGGCTCCACGTCGGGCACCATCTCCTCATTCCCCGATGACGAGATCACCATGATTACCAGCTCTGGTGCGACCGAGGCTCAGCCCAGTGCGCTTAACAGCGCGGGCAACAGCTTCACCGTCACCTGGGAACGCTCGTAAGTAGGGAGCGCGACAGCGCCCCGACGCTGGCCGGGGCCGGGCTTAGCCTGGCCCCGGCCGGTCCCTTTCCCCTTACTATTGGGACTCATGTTGAACTTTGTGACCCGCTTTGAAAACGGAAAAAGCCGCCCCTGAGGGCGGCTGACCGTATTACTGGCTATGTAGCCCCGACCGGATTCGAACCGGCGTTACCGCCTTGAGAGGGCGACGTCCTAGGCCACTAGACGACGGGGCCGTACGATCCAGATGAGCATACGTGGTCCGTGGCCGCTTCATCTGGGATTTCCCGCTGGGACTCGATGTTCCCTGCGGACGTTGTACACCATACCGCCTCAGGGCGAGTGGGGCCAACTCACATGGCGCATGGCCGCCACCACGAGGTCGGCGTTGCCGTCGGCGACTGACCCGTCGGGCAGAAGCGTGGTGTCCTCAAGGCCGACCCTGACATGGAAGCCGGCCCGGGCAGCCCAGTCAATGACATCCCAGGTCGCCAGGTCATAGCCATGATGAACCTGCGGCACGGTGATGCCGCGGGCGTGCAGCTGGGCGGAGGCGGCCGAACTGACCGCGACCGCTTCCGCGCGGACGCGCGAGGTCGGCTCGATCAGGACCTGGAAGGCCCGGGAGGCGAGCGCCGAGGTGGCCAGCAGGGCCACGTCGGCCTCGGTCCACACCCCGGCCTCCACCGCGATGCCCAGGCGGTCGATGAGCAGGCCGGCCAGGTCGCCGACGCCGGGCTCGCTGAGGTTTACCGAGGCGAAGTCGGGCCGGTCAGGACCGGTCCACCCGGCCACGAGCGCCAGCCGGCGCGAGGCATCGCCGTCGACCGCCCAGATGCCGGTGGTCACCCCGACCGGCAGGCCGGACGCGGCGCGAATCGCGGCCACCGCCGGAAGGACGTCGGCGGGGTCGAGGGATTCCTGGCCAGAGGCGGACCGGGGGTGGACGTGGATGGCACCGGCCCCCACCGCGGCGACCGCCCGCGCCTCGGCGGCCAGCTCGGCGGGAGTGCACGGGACCGACGGGTGCTGGGCCCGGGTGGTGCCCCCGTTGAGGCAGGCGGTCAGGAATGCGACCTTGGCATCCCCAGAAGACACAGCATCACCAGAAACCACAGCATCCCCCGAAACCGGTGCATCTCCCGAAAACAGTGCGTATCCCGAAAACAGTGCATGCCCCATAAACACCTGTAGCACGGAAGCAACTATCAGTGCCTCCGTGCTACAAGAGCAAGCTGGGGTACCAGGACTCGAACCTAGACTAACAGGGCCAGAACCTGTCGGGCTGCCAATTACCCCATACCCCAAGGGCTAGCAGTCACGGCCCTCTCGGACCGCGCCCACGCAGTCTATAGGATGCCAGGCGCACTCTCCAAAGCGGATCAGGACGGCGTTATGGGCTCGGGCGATGCCCCGGCCAGCAGCTGCCTGGTCTGCTCAAGGCCCCACCGGTCGAGCTCATCGACCGCGTCTGAAGAGGCGCGAAGTCCGCCGTACCTGGCCACCAAGGCGGCCCAGTCCTCGCGCCGCTCGACCGAGGGCCGCAGCATCAGGCAATCGGGGTCGTTGACCCACAGCCGGCCGTGCTGCCAGGCACGGGAGATGACATTGCGCGACGCGTTCCGCTGGCAGGGGGCCGACCACGAGGACCCGTCGCCGGAGGCGGGCTCCCACGAGGCCGCTATGTCCGGCCCGACCCGCATGGCGTCCACGAGCCCGATGGAGGGCAGGAGGGGCGCACCGCACCCGAGCAACAGCGCCCGCGGCCCGATGGCCGACCGGACCAGGTTCAGCCCGTGGCGGTAGGCGGCGACCCCGGGGAGGTCGTCGTGGCGTCGTCCCTCGACCGCGCCGGCATAGCAGAAGTCGATCTTGAAGTACTCGAACCCCCACTCCCCCAGCGTGCGCAGGACCGTGCCGAGGTACTCGGCGGCGGCGGGCACGGTCAGGTCAAGGGCGAGGCACTCCTGCCCAGGGCCCGCCCCCGTCGCCACCGGCTCGCCTGACCCCGGTGACCGCACCAGCCAGTCGGGATGGGCTGACATGAGCTCGGAGGACCGCCCGACCATCCACGGGGCGATCCAGATGCCGGGACGCCGCCCCATGTCCGTGATCTGCCGGGCCAGCCCGCGCAGGTCGCCGAACCGTGGTGAGACCGACAGCCAGTCCCCCGGCGCGGCCGCCCACCCGGCATCCACCTGGACAACATCCGCGGCCAGCTCCAGGGCAGCCATCCGGCCGAGGTTAAGCGAGACATCGGCCGCGGTGACCTGATCGTGGTACTGATACCAGGAGCACCAGACGGCCGGAACCGGCCGCCCACCCACCGTCACCTCGTCGCCGGCGAACCGCTCCCCCCACCGGCCCAGGGCACCGAGCATCCCGAACGGGCCTGAGTCAGTCGCCTCGACGACGGGCCCGTCCGCCGACACGATCAGCTGGTCGTCGCGCAGTACGGCCTGAATCACCGGTACGCGCTCGGCGACCGCGTGGGCGCCGAACACAACGGGCGGAGCGCCCTCGCCCGGCTCGATCGCCAGCAGGCCCGCCCCCGCATGCGTCCCCTCAGGCGCGGCCCGCTGATACTGACAGGTCTCGGTTAGCTCGACCACGGAGGTGACCGGCGGTGGCGGCGCCGCGGCCGGCTGCAGGCCGACCGGGCTCCAGGACTGCCAGCCCTCGGCGTAGACCCTGGCTAGCACCGGCTGCACGCGCACAGCCGCGATCTCCTCCATAGCTCCCCCTCCGCCCCGCTCCGAGGAAGGCCTCCCCGATGGGCGAAATAGTCCTCTCTGGGCGGTTTACCCGGACCGGTCCCGGCCAATGCCAGCCCGCCACTTGCGGTGATATCGAGTCGGAAGAGAATAAAGTGAGACCCCTCACCGAACGGAGACCGCGATGCCGTGGTACGACCTGCCGTTGGAAAAGCTCCGCGAATACCGGACGCCGACCGCTGAGCCGCCCGGACTCGACGACTGGTGGGCCGCGAAGCTCGCGGCCGCGCGGGCTGTCGGGACGGAACCACGGATCGTTCTGCATGGTGATGGGCTTTACGATCCGGTCGAGACCTACGATGCGGAATTCTCCGGCGCGGGGGGTGACCGCATCAGGGCCTGGTACCTGCGGCCCGCGGGGGCCAGCGGGGCCATCCCGCACGTCGTGAAGTTCGTCGGGTACGGCGGCGGCCGTGGCACGCCCGGTGAGCACATCCTGCTGCCGGCGCTGGGCTACGCGGTCCTGGTGATGGACAGCCGTGGGCAGGGCGGCCGGTGGTCATCGGGAGTGACCGGAGACGGCGCGGACGGCCCCGAGAACTCGCTGGTCATGACCCGGGGCATCGCCAGCCCTGAGACGTACTACTACACGCGGATGTTCACCGACGCCGCCCGCGCGGTCGACGCGGCGCGCTTCCTGGCCGGCCCGGATGCCCCGCTGGCGGTCACCGGGCACAGCCAGGGCGGCGGGCTGGCCCTGGCGGCCGCCGCGCTGCACGCCGGCCCGGACGGTCAGGCGATCAGCGTCTGCCATTCCGACACCCCGTTCCTGTGCGACATCCAGCGGGCGATCACGCTGGCCCCGCACGCGCCGTACACCGAGGTGCCCGAGTTCCTCGACAGGAACGTGGATCTGATCGACGCGGCCCTGGACACGCTGCGCTACATCGACTGTGCCCTGCTGGCCCGGCGCATCACCGCCACGACCCTCATGAGCGTGGCCCTGATGGACGACATCTGCCCGCCCTCGACGGTCTTCGCGGCCTACAACGAGATCCCGGGTGCGGGCAAGGACATCGCGGTGTACCCCTACAGCGGCCACTCCGTCCCGCCGGTCCACGCCGAGCGCCAGCTCAGTCACCTGCGCGAGCACCTGCCGCGTTAGTCCCTGATGATCACCTTGCTGGTCAGGGTGCCGATCGTCTCGATGGTGACGGACACCTCGTCGCCGTGCTCAAGCGGGCCGACGCCCTCCGGCGTGCCGGTGAGCAGGACGTCGCCGGGGAGCAGGGTCATGACCGAACTGACGTAGGCGACCAGGGAAGGCACGTCCCACAGCAGCTCACGGGTGCTCGCGTGCTGCTTGACGTCACCATTGAGCGTGGTGGTCAGGCCGAGGTCCGTGGGGTCGGCCGCCGTCTCGATCCATGGCCCGAGCGGGCAGAACGTGTCGAACCCCTTGGCCCGGGTCCACTGGCCGTCCTGACGCTGAAGGTCGCGGGCCGTCACGTCATTCGCGCACGTGTAGCCGAAGATCACGTCTTCGGCCCGTTCCATGGGGACATCCCGGCAGAGCCGGCCGATGATCACGGCCAGCTCGCCTTCGAATTCCACCTGCTGAGTGAGCTTGACCGGGTAGGCGATGCGATCGCCGTGCCCGGTCACCGAGGTAGACGGCTTGAGAAAGAGCACCGGCTCGGACGGCGGCTCGTCACCCATCTCACGGGCGTGGGCGGCGTAGTTCTTGCCGATCCCCACGACCTTGCTCGGTAGCACTGGGGCGAGCAGCCGGACCTCGGCCAGCGGGTAGCGCTGCCCGGTGACGCGCACGTTTCCTGGGTCGGTGCCGAACGGGTGCCCGTACAGTTCCGCGATAGTGAGCGCGGATTCACCTTCCACGACGCCGTAGGCGACTCCATCGCCCTTGGCGAACCTCGCGATACGCACGTCCCTTGCCTTTCAGTTGACCCGCGCGCCGTGCTTTCCTGACGCGGCCGCCCGGCCTACCCTACCGAGGGAAGTGGGACAGCGCGCCAGGCTACTGCTGGTACCCCTCCACTTCGGCGGCGGGCCGCGCCTGCGCGCCGTCCGGGCTCTCCCCGAACTCTCGCTTGGCTCGCCGCTGCCTGAGCAGGTCCCAGCACTGATCCAGCGCCTCTTCTGCCGAACGCAACTCCGCACGCTCGTGTTCCGAGCTGAGCTCCCCCGCCGCGAGCTGGGAACGCAGCCGGTGTTCTGTGTCAATCAGCCCGCTGATCCTGGAGAGGATCTCCTTGTCGTCCATAAGCCCTACCGTATGACGCCAGCCGCCGGGCGTCAGCAAGAACCCGCCGCTGTGGGCTCTCGGTGTGGGCTACACGGTGTCGGCTACGCCTCGGGCTCTCGGCCCGAGCGGAGCAGGCAGTAGGTGACGGCCTGCTCGAGGGCGTGCCAGGAGGCCGCCACGATGTTCTCGTCGACGCCGACGGTGTTCCACGAGTCGCCCTTGGCCTCGAGCGAGGAGGAAGTGGACTCGACCAGGACGCGGGTGATCGCCCCGGTGCCCTGAGATCCCTCGAGGATGCGGACCTTGAAGTCGGTCAGCGACATCGCGGCGAGCTCGGGGAAAGTCTGGTCCAGGGCCGAGCGCAACGCCTTGTCCAGCGCGTTGACCGGGCCGTTGCCCTCCCCGACCGCGATGACGCGGTCCCCCTTGACCAGGAGCTTCACCGTGGCCTCGCTAGTCACGTCGCCTGAGGCGCGCTGCTCGACGATCACCCGCCAGGACTCAACGGTGAAGTAGTGCGCCCGCGACCCGTTGAGCTCGTCGGTCAGCAGCAGCTCGAACGACGCGTCGGCGGCCTCGAAGGAGTAACCACGGGCCTCCAGCTCCTTGACCCGGTCGGTGACCCGGCCGATCACGGCCTTGCCACCGTCACCGGTCAGGTCGTAGCCGAGCTCACGGCCCTTCAGCTCGACCGAGGCCCGCCCGGCCATGTCGGAGACGAGCATCCGCATGTCGTTGCCGACCTCGGCCGGGTCGATGTGCTGGTACAGCATCGGGTCGACCCGGACGGCCGAGGCGTGCAGCCCGGCCTTGTGGGCGAACGCGCTCAGGCCCACGTAGGGCTGGTGGGTGTCCGGCGCGACGTTGGTCACCTCGCTGATCGCGTGGGCGATGCGGGTCATCTCCCTGATGCCGTCGCCGTCCAGGACCTGGCGGCCCTTCTTGAGCTGAAGCCCGGCCACGACCGAGAACAGGTTGGCGTTGCCCGATCGCTCTCCGTACCCGTTGGCGGTGCCCTGCACGTGGCTGGCCCCCGCCTCGACGGCTACGAGCGTGTTGGCCACCGCGCAGGCGGTGTCGTCGTGGCAGTGGATGCCGACCCGCGCCCCGGTGGCCGCGATGACGGCGCGAACCGCGTCGCCGAGCTCGGTCGGCATCATGCCGCCGTTGGTGTCGCACAGCGCGACCACGTCCGCACCCGCCTCGACGGCGGCCCGAACGCACTCAAGCGCGTAGGCCGGGTTCGACCGGTACCCGTCGAAGAAGTGCTCGGCGTCGAGGAAGACCCGCTGCCCCTCGGCGGTCAGGTGGGCCACCGTGTCGCTGATCATGGCCAGGTTCTCGGCCAGCGTGGTGCGCAGGGCCAGTTCGACGTGCCGGTCGTGGCTCTTGGCGACTAGGGTGACGACCGGGGCGAGCGAGTCGCGCAGCGCCGCGACCTGCGGGTCATCGGCCGCCTTGACCCCGGCCTTGCGGGTGGACCCGAAGGCGGCCAGCGTCGCGTGCTTCAGGTTGAGCTCGGCGGCGGCGCGGCGGAAGAACTCGGTGTCCTTGGGGATCGCGCCTGGCCAGCCACCCTCGATGAAGCCGACGCCCAGCGCATCCAGGTGCCGCGCGATGACAAGCTTGTCGGCCACCGTGAGGTTCAGGCCCTCCTGCTGGGCACCGTCACGCAAGGTCGTGTCGTAAACATGGAACCCGTCGCTGAGCATCGCTGCTGTCCGTTCCTTCTGGGTCTGGGTTGATAGCACCGCCGCAACAAAAAAGACCCCTCGCTGAACACGAGAGGTCTGCGCGTCGGCACCGGGCCAGCAGCCTGTGCTGCTAGCCGCGCCCAAGGGCCTATCCCCTGGGTGCCGACGCGCTGCTGATAATAATCAGCCCGAACGCCACGGAGTCAGTGTGCCACAGGTTGGCAGATCCTCGCTACAACGGGCCTGGCTTCGTTGGCGGGGTTGACTCGCTGGCGGGGCTGAGCCGGGACTGACTCGCTGGCGGGGCTGAGCCGGGACTGTTCGGACTCGTTGGCGCCACTGAGCTACAACCGATCGCGCTCGTTGGCGCCATCGAGTGGCTCTAGCCAATGCGATGACACCAACGAGTGCTAACGGATAGGACTCACCTACGCCAACGAGTGCTAAGGGATATGGGGCTGGTTAGGCGACCTTGTGGACCCAGCCGAAGGGGTCGGGCTTGTGGCCGTACTGGATGCCGATGAGCTCCTCGCGCAGCCGCATGGTGACCGGGCCGGGCTCGCCGGTGCCGATCGTCCAGCCCCCTGAGGCGCTGGCGACCGCGCCGACGGGGGTGATGACCGCGGCGGTGCCGCACGCGAAGACCTCGGTGATCTCACCGGCGGCGCAGCCATCGCGCCACTCGGACACCGAGATCCGGCCTTCCGAGGCCGGGATGCCGAGCGTGGGCGCCACCCGCAGGAGCGAGTCGCGGGTGATGCCCGGGAGCAGGGTTCCGGTCAGCGGCGGGGTGACGATGCGGGCGTCGGCGCCTGACCCGTGCACGAAGTACAGGTTCATGCCGCCCATTTCCTCAACCCACTGGTGGGTGGCGGCGTCGAGCCAGACGACCTGGTCGCAGCCGTTGTCGACCGCCTGCTGCTGGGCCAGGAACGCGGCCGCGTAGTTGCCGCCGCACTTGACTGCCCCGGTCCCACCGGGGGCAGCCCGGGTGTAGTCCTCAGAAAGCCAGACCTTGACGGTCTTGCTGGCGCCGAAGTAGGCCGCGGCGGGCGAGGCGATGACGCAGAACAGGTACTCCGAGGACGGGTGGTTGACGCCGAGGCCGCGCTGGGTGGCGATCATGAAGGGCCGCAGGTACAGGCTGTTGCCCTCGCCGGTGGGTATCCACTCCCGGTCCTGGGCGACGAGCAGCTCAAGGGCCTCGACGAAGGCCTCCTCGGGCAGTTCCGGCATGGCCATCCGGCAGGCCCCGGTGTTGAACCGGGCCGCGTTGGCCTGGGGGCGGAACATGGCGATTGAGCCGCTGTCCTGCTTGTAGGCCTTGAGGCCCTCGAAGAACTCCTGGGCGTAGTGGAAGACGGCGGTGGCCGGGTCGAGGGTGAACGGGCCGTACGGCTCCAGCTTCCCGTCGTGCCAGCCACGCTCGGCGTCCCAGCGCAGGGTGATCATGTGATCGGTGAAGACCTGGCCGAACCCCGGATTCTCCAGGATTCGCTGTCGCTCGGCGTCAGGGACGCGAGCGGTGGACGGGTGGACCTCGAAGTCGATCCCGGTGGCGGGGCTGGCGGTCATCGTTGATCATTTCCCTTCTAGCTGGAGCTGCGGTATTTGGACGTCTAAGGATTTCCCGGCCCGGTGGGACCATCTTCCAAGGAGGGCACGCCGCCGGTAAGCGGCGTGCCCTAGTCGTCATCCAGATACTCGCTTAGCGAGGTTGTCGCCAATCTCCACGGTAGACCTTGTTCCCTGGCGTTCCGCAACATCGTCGGCGACGGCCTGCTCAATGCGGGCCGCCGCCTGGCTAAGCCCGAGGTGGGAGGCCAGCAGCGCCGCCGACAGGATCGCGGCGGTGGGGTCGGCCTTGGACTGGCCGGCGATGTCAGGCGCCGACCCGTGGACCGGCTCGAACATCGACGGCGTGGTCCGCTCGGGGTTGATGTTCCCGCTGGCGGCCAGGCCGATCCCGCCGGCGATCGCCGCCCCGAGGTCGGTGATGATGTCACCGAACAGGTTGTCGGTGACGATCACGTCGAACCGCTGGGGCTGGGTCACGAAGAACATCGACGCCGCGTCCACGTGCTGGTAGTCGACCGTGACCTCGGGGAACTCCGCGGCCAGCGCGGTGACGTTGCGCTGCCACAGGTCGCCGGCGTAGGTGAGCACGTTCGTCTTGTGGACGAGGGTCAGCTTCTTGCGGGGCCGGGCCTTGGCCACGTTGAACGCGTACCGTGCCACCCTTTCCACGCCGAACGCGGTGTTGTAGCTCTCCTGGGTCGCGATCTCCTCGCGGGTGCCCCGGCGCATCACCCCGCCGGCCCCGGTGTAGGGCCCTTCGGTGCCCTCGCGGACCACGATCATGTCGATGGACTGCGGGGTGCCCGCGGTCAGCGGCGACGCGACGCCGGGCAGCAACCGCACCGGGCGCAGGTTCACGTAGTGGTCAAGCTCGAACCGGAGCCGCAGCAGCAGGCCGCGCTCCAGGACGCCGCTTGGCACCGACGGGTCCCCGATCGCGCCGAGCAGGATCGCGTCGTGCCCGCGGATCTCCTCAAGCACCGTCTCGGGAAGCGTCTCCCCGGTGCGGTGGTACAGCCGCGCGCCGAGATCGTAGTCGGTCAGGTCGAAGCGGACCTCGGGTGCGGCGGCACGCAGCACCTTCAGGGCCTCGGCCGTCACCTCGGGGCCGATCCCGTCCCCGCCGATCACAGCGAGCTTGATGGTGGAAGCCATCCGAATACCCTCTTCTGCTAGCTGGGCGACGCCTGGTGCGCGTCCCCTCCGTTGTCCCGCCGGTCCAGGGCGAACTGCAGGGCGGCGGCCATTTCGTCATGATCTTCGGAGCGGTCAGGCGCGGCTGCCTCGCGCGCGCCTTCTCCGTCCCACGGGTACATGCCGTACATGACCGCTAGTCCTCGGGCGAGAGCCAGCTCATCAGCGGGCGGAGGTGGGCGCCGACCTGCTCGATCTGCTCACTGCGCTCGGCCTCGCGACGCTTGAGGAAGGTCGGCTTGCCGCCGTCGAACTCCTCGATCAGCTCGCGGGTGAACGTGCCGTCCTGGATCTCGCCGAGGATCTTGCGCATCTCCTCGCGGGTCTGCTCGTTGACCAGGCGCGGGCCGCGGGTGTAGCCGCCGAACTCAGCGGTGTCCGAGACCGACCAGTACATCTTGGAGATGCCGCCCTCGTACATGAGGTCCACGATGAGCTTCATCTCGTGCAGGCACTCGAAGTAGGCCGCCTCGGGCTGGTACCCGGCCTCGACCAGGGTGGCGAAGCCGGCCTTGATGAGCTCGGAGACGCCGCCGCACAGCACGGCCTGCTCGCCGAACAGGTCGGTCTCCGTCTCCTCCTTGAAGGTGGTCTTCAGGACCCCGGCCCGGGTAGCCCCGATGCCGGCCGCGTAGGACAGGGCCAGCGCCTGGGCGTTGCCGGTCGCGTCCTGCTCGACGGCGATCAGCGCCGGAACGCCGCGTCCCTCGTTGAACTGGCGGCGGACCAGGTGCCCGGGCCCCTTCGGGGCGACCATGGCGACATCGACGCCCGCCGGGGGCTTGATGAGCTCGTAGCGGATGTTCAGGCCGTGGGCGAAGAACAGCGCGTCGCCGTCGACCAGCGACGGGGCGACAGCCTCCGCGTACACCTGGCGCTGCAGGTGGTCGGGGATGAGGATCATGGTGAGGTCGGCTTCCTCACAGGCCTCGGCCGGGGTGAGGACGCGCAGGCCGTCGTTCTCGGCCTTCTCCCGGCTGGCCGACCCCTCGGGCAGGCCGACGCGCACGTCCACGCCGGAGTCACGCAGGGACAGCGCGTGCGCGTGCCCCTGGCTGCCGTACCCGAGCACGGCCACGTGCCGCCGCTGGATCAGGGAGAGGTCAGCGCTGTCGTCGTAGAAGATCTCTGCTGCCACAGGAATGGCCTTTCATCGTTGCTGTCTGGGTGAGCTGGGTCAGGCTGATCGCTCGAGGGGGCGCAGGGTCCGGTCGGTGATGGACCTGCCGCCCCGCCCAACCGCGATCGAGCCAGACTTGACCAGTTCCTTGATCCCGAACGGCTCGAGCACGCGCACCAGCGCATCTAGCTTGTCATGACTACCGGTCGCTTCGATGGTGACCGCGTCAAGCGCCACATCGACCACGTGCGCGCGGAAGAGGGCGACGGTCTCGAGCACCTTGGACCGGCTGTCGGCGTCGGCGCGGACCTTGACGAGGATCAGCTCGCGCTGTACGGCCTGCGACGGCTCGAGCTCGACGATCTTGAGGACGTTGATGAGCTTGTTGAGCTGCTTGGTGACCTGCTCGAGTGGGTGTTCCTCGCAGTTCACCACGATCGTCATCCGGGAAATCTCCTCGTGCTCGGTCGG
>Ga0335072_10014485_pt1 | contig 11201 bp, 8 predicted proteins | sample Lox_Sample_21_FD_206725 | JGI IMG/M metagenome (GOLD analysis project Ga0335072, IMG submission 206725) | Soil microbial communities from Loxahatchee National Wildlife Refuge, Florida, United States - Lox_Sample_2.1 | ecosystem: Environmental > Terrestrial > Soil > Wetlands | place: USA: Florida... | reverse complement strand
AGGCCGGACAGAGCGATGGAATAAGAGAGATGATCGCGAAGACCAAGGATGAATTGGTAGCGAAGCTGACGTCCGCCGGTTTTTGCTTCTCGCAGTTCAGCCTGGTCAACGAGGGCGATTACGCCGGTTACGACGCCGATTGGAATTACAACGATGTGCCGCACCTCAATATCCTGCACAAAATGGTCAATTCCTACCCGGCGACTCTTTCCGACGAAGTGGCCACGAGCGTCAACCTGCAAAAGGTTCCGGGTTTCCTGATACCGATGGTGGTGGTGAATTATCATTCCGGCAAAAACCGGCAAACGTATTTCACTTCCTTTCTCAATCTGCTCCTGATCGTCGAGACCACTTGGGAACCGATCGGCGAAGTCCGGACGCGAACGACCACTACCTACGCGATTGGCTCGAAATGGTACTTCAAGTTTCTTCATCCGATCATCCGGAGGCTGGTCACCCGCAACTACCATATTTTGATGTCGGAAGATATTCCGATGCGCACGCGCCGGGGCCAGTTGCGCAAGTGGGGCTACGCCTTTCGCACCGATGGCCCGCGGCACAGCTTCACGGTGACGCTGCATATCCTCGATGAGAACATGGTCTATAAAGCGGAATTGCATCCGCCCGCGCCGGTCCATCTTTCCCTGGAACAAATCGCCTCGACGGAGCGGAAGGAGATTCTGACGACCCAAAGCGACCATTGGGGACTGCGGTTTAACGCCGCGGAAGGCGCGCTGCACGTTTTTCCCCGGCTTTGTCCGCATGAAGGCGCCTGTCTGGACGCGCAGCCGCTGGAAAACAGGTCGGTCAAATGTCCCTGGCACGGACGGGTGTTGCGCCCGCTCGCGTCGATCCCCCTCCCCTGGCCCGCCGATGCCGCGCCGATTGAGTTGCGGCATCACCGGCTGATTTTGCAGCAGGACGGCCTCGGGATTGAGTTCAAAGACACGCCGCTGGCCGCCAAGGCCGACCCGACCGAACAGATTGCTAATATTTCTCTGTAGAGGTTATCCGAAAATTCCCCGTGACCGCGCCGGGAGAAAACCAGTCTATTCTTCGGGAACGCTCTTCTCGACTTTCGGCAATTTGTCCATGGGAATGAAAGGTGTGAGATCGATATCAGGATCGGTGGCCGAGTGAAGCACGATCCGCAGCGGATCGAGGCTTTCCAACACGATGCATTTCACCTGGGGGCGCTCGCGAAAGATTTCGTTCATCTGCCCGGTATCGTAAATACCCAGGTAGAAAGGAGATCGAACTTGCACGTAGAGTTGTTGGCGTGGCGGGGTAAGCGAATAGCCGGTAACGGTTCGCACGCGGGCAAGAATCGGATAGTTATAGGCGCCGAGCAGGGAAAAGGGGGTGTCCTTCCATCGGGCTTCGATCAGTTGCAGATCGGCCACCGCGGCAATGCAGCCGTCCGGACCGATCAGGGGCCGGACACGGTCCCAATACTGCCGCTCTCCGCCGGAGAGGACCAAGGCGCGATCGATCCAATTCGTATTGAAAGAGGGCGCTTCCAAATAAGGCAGAGGAAGGAGGAAGAAGAGGGACCCGGTGAGAGTGATCCACCTTTGGAAACAGGGCGAGCCGCCCCGGGGACGCAGGACGAGAAAAAGATGGAGAAAAAACTGAAATTGGAGAATTTCGCGAAAAGGCCAGCGCATGGATCTGAGCAGCGGCACGCGCAGCATGATCTCGCCGATCCAGGTCGGGCGGATGATCATGACTGCGAGCAAAAGGGCGAGGCCCAGGCAGAGAATTTCGAGAAAACGCCAGCGCGCCCGGCTGAGGAGAGCCGGGACCAGCGCCCAGGCCGCGGCGCACGAGACAAACGCGGTGGAATAATAGACCGGAGTCATGCCGAATCTATAGTTCCCCGGCATAAACACCGCGAAGGTGCTAAAGAAATAAGAAAAAGGAAAAAGCAATGCCGGCACGGCGTGCGCATTGATGGAATTGAGGGCAAGTCCCTCCGCCCGCACCGAATCGGAAAATCCCCGCAACATGGGAACGAGCAGGGGCGATAAAATCATCACGGCGAGAATGGAGCCGGCGCCCCAGGAAAAGAGTGGCAAAAAGGAACGGCGGTAAAAGGCGATGCCAACGGCAAACAAGGAGAGGCAGATGGAATTGCTGATGGTGGCGGTGGGATGGCCTCCCAAAATCTCGTGCAGCGAAAAGAGTGTTACCAGGGCAAGGCCGCGATGCCATGATTTTTGCCAAATGCCCAAAGCCAGCCAAGGCAGCGCGCTGTGATCGCCGAGAAAATCGAGCCAGCTCGATCCGGTCGTCAAGACGATCATGCTGTAGGTGAAGCTGAGCGCGTAGAAGGTGAGCCAACCATTGCCGAGGCCGAGGCTGAGCTCGTCGCGGAAAGAACAGGCGAGGCAAACAAAGCCCGCCGTGGCCAACATGAGGAAGAAGAATGCCGGAATCTCCATGATCCACAAATGGGCGGGCGTGTTGGCCAGCAGGGAGGAAAGGAGATAAACCGGATGCCAGACGAAAAAAGTGGCGTCGCGCAGGAGAGAATAATTTCCTCCGAAAAGATAATCGGAAACAAAGGGGGATTTTTCGGCGGCGAGCCGCCACCCAATTCCCGTGAAGAGGGGATAACCCCCGTTCAGGTTGTCATCGGTCAAAAAATAAAAAGGGCGCCAGAATTCCAACAGCGTAAAAATCAGCGCGGAAACGGCGAGGTTTTGCATGAGCAATGTCCGCAGGGAAGCGCGCTTCCCGCCTTCTTGCGCAATTTCCGGCTCGGTCACCCATAAGTATTAGAACCTATCTCAAAATTAGCCAAGCTTCGCGCGGTTTTCCACCGCAATGCCGAAATCGATCTTGTAGCGGCATTTTTACGCGACTTTGCGGCGGTTTTATTTTTATGATCGGGCGCGATGTTTCAACTCGACTGGGGCTTTGGGAAAATCGGTGCCGTTCGTGCCGGGACGGGGCGAACGGCTTGGCCCGGGCGGGAAAAGAGCGATCTGTTGCCGTGGAAGCATGGCATCGCCGTGCGGGTGGTGCGGCAACCCCAGGCACGGCGGTATCTGCTGCGGCTGCAAGCCGACGGCACGGCGCGACTCGTCATTCCGCGGAGAGGTTCGAGGGATGAGGCTCTCCGTTTTCTGGAACGGAGCGAACCGTGGCTGCTGCGGCAACGGGACCACTGGCAGACGCAGCGCCGGGCCCGTCTGCCCTGGACGGATGGCACGCGGTTTTTGTTTCGCGGCAAAGAGGTCAGGTTGCAGGTGAAAAATGGAGAAGGAAGTGTCACGCTTTGCTTCGCGGACCAAACGGTGCGTCCTGGCGCTCCTCAGTCCGATTACCGCGAGCCCATTGACCATCACCTGCGGCGGCTGGCGGAACGGGAATTGCCTCCACGGACGCTCGAACTGGCCCGGCAACTCGGTATCGAAGTGAAACGGGTGACGGTGCGATCCCAGAAGACGCGCTGGGGTTCATGCTCCGCTCGCGGAACGATTTCGCTGAACTGGCGTATCATCCACGCGCCGCCGGAAGTGCGGGATTACCTCATCATCCACGAATTGATGCACCGGCGGCAGATGAATCACTCCTCGCGCTATTGGAAATTGGTGGCGGCGGCGTTTCCCGATTACCGCGCGGCGGAATTGTGGTTGCGGAAGCATCGGCTGGCATAATGGCGAAAGAGACAGGCGAATTCCGACGATCTATCCGCGACCAGAGATGAAAACGCATTCGACGGCGCGGAAACGTTGTCTCTATAGTGATGCCTTGCGATTTTAATCATGTGAAAGGAAATAACGGCAATGAAAGTGGTTACTTTTGGTGAAGTGATGTTGCGTTTGGCGACCCCGGGTTACCTGCGGCTGAACCAAACCCCGGTTTTGGAAATGACCTTTGGCGGAGGCGAAGCGAACGTCGCCGTCTCCCTGGCGTTACTGGGCGAGGAAGCGGCGTTTGTCACCCGCTTGCCTAAAAACGACGTGGCCGAGGCGTGCGCGCAGAAGTTACGTGGACTGGGCGTGGATACGCGCGCGATCTTGCGCGGCGGGGAGCGCATGGGAATTTATTTTCTCGAGACAGGCGCATCGCAGCGCGCCTCGACGGTGACTTACGATCGCGCGCATAGCGCGATTGCGGAGATCGATCCGGCGGACCTGAAATGGGAACCAATTTTCAGCGGCGCCAACTGGTTTCATTTCACCGGCATTACTCCAGCTCTTTCGGATAAGGCGGCCCAGGCGGCTCTGGAAGGTGCGCGCGCGGCCAAAAAGCTCGGCCTAACGGTGAGCTGCGACCTGAATTACCGCAAGAAGCTCTGGTCGAGCGAAAAGGCCAATCAGGTCATGGCGGGACTGATGGAGCATGTCGACATTTGCATCGCCAATGAGGAGGACGCCGAGAAGGTTTTCGGCATCAAAGCTGCAGGGGCCGAAGTAACCGAGGGCAAAATCGATCACGGGCGTTACACCGAGGTCGCCACGAAACTGACCGAACGGTTCAAGTTCAAGGGCGTGGCCATCACACTGCGTGAAAGTTTTTCTGCTTCGCATAACGGCTGGTCCGGTCTCTATTTCACTGGTGGCAAAGCCCATTTCAGCCGCCGGTACGATGTGCAGATTGTCGACCGGGTCGGCGGTGGCGATTCATTCGCGGCGGGGCTGATTTACGCGCTGGGCAAAAAGAAGGGACCGCAGGAGGCGATTGAGTTCGCCGCGGCGGCCAGTTGCCTGAAACATTCGATCAGCGGCGATTTCAATCTCGTCAAGCTTTCCGAAATCGAGGGGCTTCTGGGCGGTGACGGCTCGGGCCGCGTGCAGCGTTAAATTTTCTCACTATGAACAAGGATCAAATCATCGAGGGGCTGCTGACGCCGGGCGTCGTGGCCATCATTCGCGCCGACAATTCCGAACAACTCATCGATGCGAGCCGCGCGCTGATCGAGGGCGGCGTTTCAGGCATCGAAGTAACCATGACGACACCGAACGCGCTGAAGGTGATCGCCGACGTGCGGCGTGTTTTCGGCGAGAAGGTGCTGGCGGGCGTGGGAAGCGTACTCGACGCGAAGACCGCCGAAGCGGCGGTGGCGGCGGGCGCCGAATATGTCGTCACGCCGGTGCTGAAGCCGGAGGTGATCGCGTGGTGCAACCAAGCGGGCAAGCCGGTCTTTGCCGGCTCCTATACGCCGACCGAGGCGCAAACCGCGACGGAACTCGGCGCCGACTTCGTGAAGATTTTCCCGGCGGACGGCCTCGGGCCAAACTATATCCGCGCCATCCGCGGACCGCTGCCTCATCTCAAAATTGTGCCGACCGGCGGCGTCGATGTGAATACGGCGGGTGATTTCATCAAGGCCGGGTGCGTCGCCGTGGCGGCGGGCAGCAGCCTGGTCAGCAAGGACATCCTCAAAAACCAGGATTGGAAAAAGCTGACCGATCTCGCCTCGCAATTCATCGCTGCTGTGGCCAAGGCGCGGGAGAAGTAGCATCCATCTTGCTCTTCGTTGCCAGACTTCAACGGGATTGTGCCGAAGGTTGGTTCTCGGCGCGCCAACGGTCGCCAATAACCGCAATCTGCGCATCACATGCCGCCGCATTTGCCGTCCAATCGAATTTATACTTATCCGGCCAGCGTTTGGCTAAAACAAAGGCTGCCAAATCACAAATTCGCGGATCCTTACCCTTAATCTCTTCGTCTATGCTGATCAATCTGCCGGAATCATCGAGTTCGGAAACAAGCAGGCGCTCAATCGCGGCGTCCACTTTCTCAGCCGGTCCTTTGTTTAGTTGGCCCACTCCATCGTAAGTAACGACACTGGGTCCGTCCGTATAATAGTGTCCAAAGCCAGCCGGCAAAAACACCTGGACAGCGGCCAGCCGCACGTTCGCGGGCATTTTTTGCAGGCCCTGTCCCAAGGCATTAATGGCATCGGCGTTACCGCTGGTGGCAAGAAAACCAATCAACTCGCCAGCCTTGTCGTCAACAGAATCATCGACTCCCTTGTCCGGCATATGGCCAATCAGAAGCGGCTGGACTTGCCGCCAGGCACCGATCATCACGGGCACAACGGTGGAATCACCACGCGTGAGGAGGGCGTCGGCCGCCGCCAATTGCATGGAAGATCCGTTTTCCGAAGCCAGTTTCGATTTCAGAAAAGCCACCGGCGCAGCACCCGGCAGTTCGCCGACTATTGCGATATAATTGCATCGGAATCCAGGGTCGGGTGTCGCGGGAAACGCCTTCTCGATGGCGCCGAGCGCCACATCGGGATATTTTTTGGCAAGTATTCGCGCCGCGCCGCAACTGTCCTGGTTGCCCAAGGCAGCCGTGGCGATGAGCGTTTGTTCCTCCCCCTTTTTCTGTGCCTCCGCCCACCATTTTTCCGCCTGTTTGCGCGATGATTCCCTCACGAAACTTCCGTCACCCGCCATGGCCGGGGAAAAAGCGCGGCCGGAAAGCTGCTCCAGAATTATTTGCGCAATTTCACCTACCCGCATAATCTTGGCTGGCTCCGCGTCGAAGTAGGTTTCCAGGCAGCGGGTAAACCGCTGGTCATCCAATGCCGCGATCAACTGCGGAACGGCTTGGAAACCCAGGTCCACCAGCCGGTCGACCGGTGTCTTTATTTCCTTGCCCGCGACATAGCAATCGTCCGGATACTGGTTATAGCCAATCCACTCAACGTCATGGAGATTTTGCAGTTGATAGATATTTTCCGCGACCTGTTCAGCGGTTGACATCTGCTCCAGCGGCTTCGGATGGTGTCGCGCACCCTCAGCCACCATTTTCCGCAACACCTCCGCCGATTCCCTGGCGTAAGCGACTTGATTGCTGGCCGGGAATAGCCGGCCGAAATTCTCGTAGCGTTTGAGCAAGTCAGCCCAGGAAGTCGAGGGATCGGCGCAGCCGGCTTCCGCCTCGGTCAAGACGGCCTCGCCTACTCTCTGTTGGAGAACATCACGCAGCGGCTTGGTCTCTACGACGCCACGGTCGTCCGCCGAGTTGGCGGCGAAATCCATCAAGGTCAGGCCGGTTGCCGATAGACCTTTTTGCCGGCAGGCGCGGCCAAAGGCGAATATCCGCGCCTGGTAACTTACCGGCTCCGTCCCCGATCCCTCTGGCCTGGGCAGGTTATGGGCGACCCGATAGCGCACACTTTCCAAAGTATCGGCGGCGACTTTTTTAAAATCGAGAACCTCATAATCGACGCGGCTGTAGGGGGGGGGCGCCCGTCTTGCGCACAAAGCGCACCGTGGTCAGCGCCGGGTAAGGATCATCAACTGTATACCATGGCGTCTCCAAGCCGGGCACGCTGCAAAGAAAAACGGTGAAGGCGCCCGGCTCTTCGCTGACGAGAAATCCCTCCTCGAATCGATTCTCGGGGGGCAGGTTGTTCCGCCGGGTCCAACGACCCGTGGCCACCCGCACATAGGGAAGGCTTTTGACATCCGGATAGCCCAGCGTATCGAACCACGTTATGGCGTCGGATATTTCCGCCGGCGACGGCGGCTGCCCGTGACAGGAAAGCGATGCCGCCATCGCGAAAATAGGCGCCAAGAGAAGAATGGTCTTCAACTTCATAATCCGGTTCGGTCCGATTTTGGCCGTTTACGGCGCAGAGAGTTCTTTCGTCCCTACGGGACTCTTATCAAAAGAAGCGCGATTTTCCCAGCGCTAAAGCACTGGGCTAGTTAGAAGCTGTCCGAAAAGGAATTTCGCGAGGAACAGGGGACATTCCCAAGTTGCAATTTGGGGACGAGGGTAATTGTGTTTATATTAGTGGAGACTATCCGAAAAGCAGGCGCCGGATGGAAAACCGGCGGCATAGTTGATAAACGGTTCGCAACGGTCTTCTCCTCTCATGATCCAGATTAACGACGAGATCACCCCGGCGTCACTCCTGCCCGCGCTCGAGATGGTTTTCGCCATTTCCGGGGCGAAAATCCATCGTTTGCAAAAACGCTGGAACCCGGCGCACGGCGCGCCCGTCTTCACCGTGCAAGGCGAATACACTTCACGCGAGTGGACGCAGTGGACGCAGGGTTTTCAGTTTGGTTCGGCTCTTTACCAATATGAGGTAACCAATGACGGGGCGTTTCTCGATATCGGGCGGCGCAACACGGTCGATCTGATGGCGCCCCACATCACGCACACCGGTATCCACGATCACGGCTTTAACAATGTCAGCACCTATGGGAATCTCATGCGCCTGATGAGCCGGAATGTGATTCCGTTCAATCCCTGGGAAAAGAATTTCTACGAACTGGCACTGAAGGTCTCGGGCGCGGTGCAAGCGGCGCGCTGGACGCAGCTTAATCCCGAACTCGGTTACATTTACTCCTGCCACGGGCCGCATTCTCTTTTGGCCGACACCATCCGCTCGCTGCGCGTGCTCGCGCTCAGCCATCGGCTTGGTCATCGGCTGCTGGGCGAGATGGACCGCCCGATTTCCCTGCTCGAGCGGCTGCTGCAGCACGCCGAGACGACCGCCCGTTTCGCCGTCTACCGTGGCGAAGGCCGCGATGTCTACGATATCCGGGGGCGCACGGCGCAGGAAGCGATTTTCAACGTGAGGGATGGTGCTTACCGCGGTCCAGGCAGCCAGCAGGGTTACTCGCCCTTCTCCACCTGGACGCGCGGACTGGCCTGGATTCTCTGCGGTTACGCGGAGGAACTTGAATTTATCGAGGTGCTGCCCGAAAGCGAGCTGGCGCCTTACGGCGGCATGGAAAAATGGATCGCCCGTTTTCGCAGCGTGGCCGAAGCGGTGGCCGATTTTTATCTGGATAACACTCCGACTGACGGCGTGCCTTACTGGGACACCGGAGCGCCGGGGCTGGCGCGCCTCGGCAATTATCTGGAGCGGCCCGCCGAACCGTACAACGAGCTTGAACCGGTCGACAGCAGCGCCGCCGTGATCGCAACGCAAGGCTTGCTGCGGTTGGGAAGCTATCTGAAGCGGAATTTGGAAGGTGTCCGCGGCGCGCGCTATTACCAGGCGGGGTTGACGGTGGCACAAACGCTCTTTCGCGAGCCTTATCTCTCCAGCAATCCGAATCATGAGGGATTGCTGCTCCACTCGGTCTACCATCGCCCGAACGGCTGGGATTATGTGCCGCCGGGAAAAAAGATTCCTTGCGAGGAGGCCTCGATGTGGGGCGACTACCACGCGCGGGAACTGGCTGTTCTCCTTTACCGGGCCGCGAAAGGCCACGGAGAACCCCGCTTTTTCGATATTTTGTTCGAGTAATTTTGAGAGGGGCAAACTGCATGTTTTCTGGGATAATATTTTACAAGTTCTCTTACCTTTCGGGATCCGCGTTCCCAACTTGTCTTTTTGGCGCCTCCAGTTAATCATCTGCCATCATTTATTTCCGTTCCGCGAAAAGCGCGGGGGCGAGGTCATGCCTGATTGGGACGCCAACAGTCCCGAGCTTCAGCGAAATCTGCGGGAGGTCTTGCTTAAGGTTCAAGATCGGGCAACCAAGCGCAAGATTCCGACCATCGAGGATACCCGTGAATGGCAAAGCCTGACTATGTATGGCCTGATCGCAGCTAATTCCCATTATATCGGGGCCTTTTGCGGCGAGAAAGGCTTGGAAAATGTGGAGGTAAAAGTCTTAAACAATTTTGGCCTTCCAGCCAAACGTGTCACTCAAGCGTCGAAGACATCTGAACACCAACTTCAAGCAAAGGTGTTGGCGTTCGACCATGCCTTACATCCCGGAATGTCGCCGGACGCCGCCATGCTTCAGGCGATAATCGAGCTCTGTGCGTGGGCTCACGCGGAATGGGTTCGCATCCATCCCCTCGCCAACGGTAATGGCCGGACTGCCCGCTTTCTGGCAAACTGTCTCGCCATGCGATACGGTCTTCCGGCGTTTGTTTGTTTGCGGCCCCGGCCCGGTGAGAACGAATACGCACGGACAAGCGAGCAAGCCATGCGTGGAAACTGGAAGCCAACGGTTCAAGTTTTCCTTATTCTGCTGAATCAAGCTCTATCGAGGCCTTGATGATGGCGCCATGCCTATTCGGACAACCTCTGGCGGCACAAGTTGATAAAATAAGATATGTCGATTTCTTTTGATAAACCTCTTGACGAGAAATAACTACACTCTAACTATGCGCGCGTCTGTTTTTATATGTCGATGCTTGTTGGCGATTTCGCACTGTTTGATCTTCGCGCCCACAATGGGGAATCGCTCAACGTCGTTTTTTTGGGCGGCAGTCTGACCTGGGGCGCGCAAGCGACCGATCCGCAATTAACCTCCTATCGCGCGCTGACCGCGCAGCGTCTGCGCGACTATTATCCGAAAGCCCATTTCACGTTTTGGGATGCGGGTATGGGAGGAACCAACTCGCAATTGGCGGTGTTCCGGCTTCAGCGTGATGTGCTGCAACACCGGCCCGACTTGGTCTTTCTCGACCTCACCGTCGACGATGGCCCCTTCAACGTCGATGCTCCCAAAATGGCTTCGTACGAATCGTTGGTCCGGCGAATGATCATGGAGGCCGGAGCGCCGGTGATTCTAATGCTTCTGGCGGTCAAACAGGACGTCGAAATCGCACCGCCGCCGAAATTGCGTCCACGCGACGGTGCCCATAAGGAAATCGCGCGGGTCTATAAAACCGGCCTGGGCGATGCCGTTACGTTGATCCAGCACCGGGTTCAGCAGGGGTTTGGCGCTCCCGACGACTTGTGGCCCGATCCATCCGACGTCATTCATCCGGGCGACTTGGGCTATGAGATCTATGCCGAAGCGGCTTGGCAGGGATTCCGTCAAGGGGTTGAACAGGGCAAAATCTGCATGACGCCTCACAAGATGCTCCACGCCGAAACTTACATGACATGGAAAAGGCGCCTCATTTCTTCTCTCGATCCATTACCCGAAGGCTGGAAATCTGGTCCATCCAGCCGGCTTGGCCTTTCTTTCGATTTTTATATGTCGCGCTGGCTCGATAATGTCACCATCGCCAGCGTCGGTGCCAAGCCGCTGAAGCTCCAAATCGGAGGCTCCATGGCGCTTCTTTTTGGCGAGGAGACTCCTCTGTCGGGCAAGTTTAAAGTTTTGATCGATGGTAAACCGGCTTCATTTGAACATGGGACGGGCGGCATTTACAGCGCCTATCGCACTGGGGGAACAGCCCCCTTGGTTCGGATTCTGGCGGAGGGACTCGATACCAAGCAGCCTCATACGCTGGAGATCATTCCG
>Ga0335072_10014484_pt1 | contig 11201 bp, 8 predicted proteins | sample Lox_Sample_21_FD_206725 | JGI IMG/M metagenome (GOLD analysis project Ga0335072, IMG submission 206725) | Soil microbial communities from Loxahatchee National Wildlife Refuge, Florida, United States - Lox_Sample_2.1 | ecosystem: Environmental > Terrestrial > Soil > Wetlands | place: USA: Florida... | reverse complement strand
AACCCATCGGCTGCGCATTGAGCAGTGCGCAGGCGTAAATGGCAGGTTCGTGGCACTTCAGCCAGCTGCTGGTGTAGGCAAGATTGGCGAAGCTGGCGGCGTGACTTTCCGGAAAACCGTAGCTGCCGAAGCCTTTTATCTGATTGAAGATCTGCTCGGCGAATTCTTGCGTGTAGCCTCTTTCCAACATGCCGGAAACAAGCTTCTCGTGGTGCTTTTCCATGTCACCGTAGCGCTTCCATGCTCCCATGGCTCGCCGCAACTCATCAGCCTCTCCCGGTTTGTAACCCGCTGCGACCATGGCAAGCTTCATCACTTGTTCTTGGAACAGCGGCACGCCAAGGGTACGTTCAAGCACCGGACGCACCGCCTCCGAAGGATACGTTACCGGCTCTTCTTTGCGCCTGCGCCGTAAATACGGATGCACCATGTCGCCCTGGATCGGCCCGGGCCGCACGATGGCGATCTGGATCACCAAGTCGTAATAATTGGCCGGCCTGAGGCGCGGGAGCATGGCCATCTGCGCACGGCTTTCGATCTGAAATACACCGATAGTGTCAGCGCGCTGGATCATCTCGTAGGTCTTTCTGTCGTCGGGATCGATCGTTGCGATATCCAGCGTTTTGTCGCGATGCTTCTTTACAAGATCGAAGCACTTGCGCAAACAAGTCAGCATACCGAGTGCCAGACAATCGACCTTGAGCAAGCCCATGGCATCCAGATCGTCCTTGTCCCACTGGATGATGGTGCGATCGGCCATCGCCGCGTTTTCGACCGGCACCAGTTCATGCAAAGGCGCATCGTGAATCACGAAGCCGCCTACGTGCTGGCTCAGATGACGCGGCTTGCCGCGCAATTGCGCGGTCAATGCAAGGAGCTTGCGTATCACAGGCGCATCGGGATCGAAGCCTTGCTCGCGCAAACGCCCGTCCAAAGAAGCATCCCCAAGACGAAAGAAACCGTTGCCGAGCTTTTCGATTTGATCCTCGGGAAGACCTAAGGCTTTGGCAACATCACGCACCGCACTTTTGGTGCGGTAGGAGATAACCGTGGCAGCAATCGCGGCGCGTTCGCGTCCGTATTTGTTGTAGACGTATTGAATGACCTCTTCGCGTCGCTCGTGTTCGAAATCGACATCGATATCGGGCGGCTCATTGCGCTCGATGGATATGAAGCGCTCAGTCAGCAGACTGACCTTCTTCGGATCGGCATCCGTTATACCCAACGCAAAACACACGATGGAATTGGCGGCCGAACCGCGCCCCTGGCAAAGGATGCCTTGGCTTCGCGCATAACACACGATGTCGTTCACAGTGAGGAAGAATGCCTCGTATTTCTTTTCTTCGATCAGCTTCAACTCGCGCTCGATATCGGCCTGGATTTTGTGCGGCGCGCCTTGCGGCCAACGTCGAGCCGATCCTTTGATTACGAGCTGGCGCAACCATCGCATGGCGTCGTAGCCATCGGGAACCAGTTCTTTGGGGTACTGGTAGTTAAGATCGTCCTTTAACGAGAACGTGCAACGCTTTGCAATGCGAACGCTCTCTTCCAGCAGCGCCTTGGGGTAAATCTGTTCCAGTGACGAACGTTTTCGCAGATGCCGTTCTCCATTGCGGAACAGCGCCGCTCCCGCTTCGGCGATGGTCGTGCGATGGCGAATCGCCGTCATTGTCTGCTGCAACGGGAGACGCCGGCGTATATGCATATGCACGTCGCCGCTTGCCACGCGCGGCAAGCGCAACGCATGGCCCATTGCCTCAAGTTCGGCAAGGCGCGCTTCGTCATGACGGTCGCGATGCAGTTCCACAGCGAGCCAGGCTCGGTCGCCGAAGATGTGCTTCACCCATGTGCCATGCTCACGACTTGGTTCTTGTTCGGGTATCCACAGCACCAACGTGCCAGGCACGCCGTCAAGCATATTTTCCCTGATAAGACGATATTCGCCTTTTTCGGAAGCTCGCCGCCCTTGCGTAATCAGGCGGCACAGCGAAACATAACCTTGCTTGTTCTCCGCCAGCAGTATCAGTTTGGGACCATCCGCCAGTTGGATTTCCGTGCCGACGATCAGCGGCACCTTGGTATCGCGCGAGGCCTCCCATGCGCGCACGATGCCGGCTAGCGAACACTCATCGGTGATCGCCAAGGCGGTGTAACTACAATCACGGGCACGCTCGAACAACTCGCGCGCACTGGAGGCTCCGCGCTGGAACGAGAAGTCCGACAAACAATGCAGTTCAGCGTAGTCCGTCATGCGAACCATCCGTGCAGCATCCAGCCGGATTGTTCGCCTGGGGCACAAAACGCCCAAGCCAATTGCCCAAGAGACGTTTCGACGATGTAGTAATCACGGCGCATCTCGCCACCATCCCACCATCCGGTTTCCAGTCGTTCCGGGCCGGCGATGATGTGCAAAGGGCCATGTAAAGGAATCGGGCGCTCCAACAGCCAGGTGGGGCGTGTGCGCGGTTCGATAAAACTTTCATCCTTCACGGCCACGCGTTGAGAGTGTTCTGGGCGCGGGTCGATGGTCGTGCCCCAGCGATACACCGCGTGATCGCCCAATCGCGCACGCAAGCGTTCGCGCAATTGTTCGAAAGGCAATGCATTCGCAGGACGTTCGTCGAACAGGTCGCGACCGGCTGGCACAAAACCAGGCAGATCGTCAGCGATTAAACGTAACGACAACACAGGTGCGGGCAACTGCACTTGTTCTAAGCGGCCGCGTGCCGCATCGAACAATACATCGGCATCGCGTTCGGGCGAGAGCATGCCTACAGGTACATGCGTAGCGTCGCCTTCGCGATGCTCCAATCGCATTGCAAAACGTTGCACACCGCCATCGCGCCCGGAAAGATAAGCCGCAAGATCGCCCATCATGCGTTTCAGCGGAAACACCAAGGCGGCGATGTTTTCCACCTCATGCGATAACTCGATGCGCCAATCCACCACATCGGGCGGCACGAATAGATCGAGCCCTACCGGCGCATCGCCGAGCAAACGATCTGTCGCCTGCAGAAGCTCTTTGCCGAAGCGGCGTTGCAATCCATCGCGCGGCATGCGTAGCAATTGCCCCAGGGAACGGATGCCCATGCGCGGCAACACGTCTACGGCATATTCCGGCAAGCGGCTGTGCTGCAAAGGTACGTCATCGAGCGCGCATCGCATGGCTTCGCGCGTAAAAACGGCTTGCCCATCGCCCACGCCCGCGAGCACGTATGCGGCGTGCGGCGTGGGCGCGGCCGCCACGCGATGACGAAAACCTAATGCGGAAAAATCGCGACGCAGGCCGCGTTCCATTGCCGCCCATTCACCCAAAAGACTTCGGCTTCGACTGATCTCCAATACGATGGCATGCGGCAGCAACGCCACTTGCGAGCTGTAGCGATAAGCCACGCTGGCGAGAAACTGCTGCCAGCGATCAATCTCGGATACGTCGTACTGAATCGCTTCGAAGCGCGCCAGCAAGGCTTGCGCCGTCGTCAGGCGTTGACCGATATGCAAACCTGCTTGCTGCGCCGAGGCATTGACGGCAACCACGACGCGCGCATTGAGCGGGCCGTCCACCAGCACCAGCGGACTATTATCAGGCCGGCGACGAAGGACGCCATCCAGCGCCAAGTGCGGCAGCAGCAGACAGGCCCACAACATAGGCGGGCCTCACGCGTTCTGCTTCTTTCGAGCGTAGTTCCAGCGAGGAAGACCGGAACCCGACGTACGAGGCATATGCTGATGAACCACATGCACCGCCGTCGGATTCCGGCCCTCGCTGGAAAGACGTTGAGAGGGGTCGAAGGAAACGGGTTGCGAGGGCGCGTTGCCGCCACGGCATTTGCGCACCCAGATGGATGTGTGCGGCGGTGTCGCAAGCTCCAGCCGCAACGATGCAGGCGATGCGTTCGCCAGATGCTTGCGATCGCGAAACACGAATGCCAACGCACGCCCGGTATCCGCCGCGACTTGCAGGCGACGCAGGCTGCGGTCGTCTGCCTGATGCGGCCACGCCAGCACCGCAGCGCAACTGCCCGAACGCAGACATTGCTCGGCGGCCCACAATGCGTGTTTTTCTTCCGCATCGACGATTTCCAATCGCTGCAGATTCACGCCTTGTTGGCGCCATCCCATCGCGCACGGCAGATACGGCGGCGCGATCAACACCACCGGTCGATGGCCTTGCGTGAGTCGCGCCAAGGTCGGCAATACCAATTGCAGCTCGCCCACACCATCGGCAGGCAACAGGATTTCCGTCAGCGACGCTTCCGGCCAACCGCGCGCCGGCAATGCTGCATCGAGCATGGGCCAACCGGTGGGCTGCTCACCTTCGATCGGCGATAGTGTCTGCCCGCGCCAAACTTGCCGGGCATCCAGCAGATCCGACAGAGCGACTGCCGCGCTCATCAGCGGCCCCTCACGAGGCCGGCGAAGAGCCCTTCGATGGCGAAGTCTTCCGTCGGATCGGGATCGATCGGTTGATAACCGGGACTGTTCGGCAGCAAGCGAATGACGTCGCCTTTCCAATACAGCCGCTTGATGGTGAAACGGTCACCCGCCACGCGAGCCGCTACGACTTGGCCGTGCCGCGCAACCGGTGTGGCGTGAACGGCGACGAGATCGCCATCCAGGATGCCTTCGTCGCGCATGGAATCGCCCATGACGCGCACGAGGTAATCCGGCTTCAGACGGAACAGCCAGCGCGATACATGCAGGCTGCGTTCCACGCGCGATTCGGAAAAGATGGGTTCGCCCGCCGCGATGCGACCGATCAGCGGCAGCTCCAACGTATCGGCGGCGAGCGGATCGACTTCCTGCACCAACCGGATGCCGCGCGAGCGATTGGGCTCGATCACCAATCGACCTTTCGCCTCCAGCGAGCGCACATGCTTGAGCACGGCGCTGACGCTGGGAATGCCCATCGCCTGCCCGATTTCTTCCAGCGTAGGGGCTTCCTCGCCACGCTCCACGCGCTCGCGGATGAAGGCGAGGATGTTGAACTGGCGGCTGGTGAGCTGGAGGGTCATGGGCGCATCTTTTCACCTTTTTTGGTGAAAATAAAGTCCCTGCCCTGACCCTCTCCGCCTGACTAGCCTATCAAGAGGTCAAACCGGCTCCAGCCAGCCCCATTTGTCCTGGGTCTTGCCGTTGAACAGGCCGAAATAGAGCTCCTGCAGGCGGCGGGTAATGCGCCCTGCCTTGCCGCTGCCGATCTGCTTGCCGTCCACTTCGCGGATCGGCGTGATTTCGGCGGCGGTGCCGCACATCAGGATTTCGTCGGCCAGGTACAGGTATTCACGCGGGATATCGCGCTCCACCACTTCGATACCGTCTTCGCGTGCCAGCACCTTGATGGTGTCGCGGGTGATGCCCGCCAGGATCGACGCGCTGGCAGGCGTGGTATGCAGCACGCCATCGTATACCAGGAACAGGTTTTCACCCGCGCCTTCGCTCAACAGCCCGCTCGCCGCCAAAGCGATACCCTCGCCGAAGCCCAGACGACGCGCTTCACGCGCGATGAGTTGGCCGGAAAGATAATTACCGCCGGCCTTGGCGCCCGCGGGAATGGTGTTCGGCGCAAAGCGCTGCCAACTCGACACGCACGCGGTAATGCCCACCTCCAGCGCTTCCGGCCCGAGGTAAGGGCCCATCGGCCAGCTCGCCACGGCCACATCGATGGGCGTTTCCGCGGAGAGCCCGAAACCGCCCAGGCCACGATACGCCACCGGGCGCAGATAGGCTGCGGTGAAACCGTTTTTGCGAATCACGTCGCGACAGGCCGTGGCCAACTCATCTTGCGAGTACGGCAGCGCCATGTCGTAGATCTTGGCCGACAGGTACAGGCGCTTGAGGTGATCGGTGAGACGGAAGATCGCCGCGCCTTCCGGCGTGACATAGCTGCGTATCCCCTCGAATACCGACGAACCGTAATGCAGGGCATGCGACATCACGTGAGCGGTAGCTTCCTTCCACGGCTTGATTTCGCCGTTTTGCCAGATCCATTCGGGGTACTGCTGGGCCATGGGGGGATCTCCGTTGGGGACCTCCCATGATAGCGTGCCGAAGCTTTCGGCACCTTTCACGCTTCAGCCTTGAGGCTGCAACCACATACACCCGGAACGGTGCACGACATCGAAACGAGTACTCTGTGCCGCCCCGCTGCCGTCGTCGGATTCGGTTTGCACAATCAAGGCTTCACCTTGCGACGGTGCCGGGCTGGGTGAAGACGAAAGCGAGAGCGCGGATGCATCCGCATCGTTATCGTCATTGCCGGAAGCCGATACCGTTTTTACGCCGATCAATGGATGCGACATCAGCCGACTGAAAAAGCGAATGTCGGTGACCACCGTGGCCTGTCCGTCACCGTTCCACAAAGCGAGCCCGGCAAGACGATTGGGATTGCGCTCTGCAAACGCATCGACGACGGCTTGTTTGAGTTGCTTCATATCCGCCGCGCAAAGTACGGCGGGAGGCTGTGCAACTTCAGCGGGCGCGCTCGACGTGGCTGCCGGTGTCGGCATCGTCGGTGTCGCATTCACGTCCGAACACACGCGATCGGTAAACACCGGAATGCCGTTTGCACCCATGCAGCGATGAATATCGCCTTGCGCATGCGCAGTGCAAATCGGCAACAACCAAAGCAGCCATAGAAGGACGAAGGGACGCATCGGGCAAGCATAGCCCGATGCGCCATAGGCATCAGTGCAGTTGATCAAGAACCGCGCGCGTCGCTTTCGCGCGGTTCAGCGTGTAGAAGTGCAAGCCCGGTGCGCCGCCTTCCAACAGACGGCGGCACAGTTGCGCGACCACCTCCGCACCCATCGCGCGAATGGATTCCACATCGTCGTAATACGCCTGCATGCGTTTGGCGATCCAACGCGGAATTTCCGCGCCGCACGCATCGGAAAAACGTTTGAGCTGCGCGTAATTGGAAATGGGCATGATGCCGGGCACGATGGGCACCGACACGCCCAAACCGCGCGCATCGTCGACGAAGCGGAAATACGCATCCGCGTTGAAGAAATACTGCGTGATCGCACCGTTCGCACCGGCATCGACTTTGGTTTTGAAATGACGCAGATCGGCATGCACGTCTTCCGCCTGCGGATGCATTTCAGGATATGCCGCCACTTCGATATGGAAGTGATTGCCGCTGTGCTCGCGGATAAAGGTCACCAGCTCGGCCGCATAACGGAAGTCGCCCGGCGACGCCATGCCCGAAGGCAGATCGCCGCGCAGTGCCACGAGCCGTCGGTAGCCGGCGGCGCGATAGGCGTCGAGGAGATCGGCGATTTCCTTGCGCGTACCGCCCATGCAGGACAGATGCGGCGCCACATCCAGCCCATGCTGCTGGTGCAGCCGCGCCACGGTTTCGCTGGTGTAGCTCAGGGTGGAGCCGCCGGCACCGAAGGTCACGGAGACGTATTCGGGCTTAAGCGCCTTCAATTCCTTGGCGGTGCGGTCCAACTGGGCGCGTTGTTCGTCGGTCTTGGGGGGGAAAAATTCAAAGCTGATGGCCGGCATAAAGAGATCCTTGGCGTCACGCCGACCAGTATATATCTCTTATTCGGGATGAAGCGATATATGACCAAACCGCCTTACGATCCGACCTCGACAAGCGACCTTCCTCACGCGCAACCCAACCGGCGACGGGCTGACACTACCTGTATCGGTCTGTCATCATCGTCCAATTGTGTCGCCCAGGCGGCCGTCCGTTTAGCTTCAGGGAGTGCTTGATGTCTTCTTCCAACGCGATCCGCCGCGATGTGGGCCCCTTTGCCCTCATGCTCACCGGCCTAGGCTCGATCATCGGCTCCGGCTGGCTGTTCGGCGCATGGAAGGCGGCAGGTTTGGCCGGCCCCGGCGCGGTGTGGGCGTGGGTGCTGGGTGCCGCGATCATCATGACCATTGCGCTCACGTATGCCGAACTCGGCGCGATGTTTCCCGAATCCGGCGGCATGGTGCGCTACGGCCATTACTCGCACGGTTCGTTGGTCGGCTTTATTGCCGCCTGGGCGAACTGGATCGCGATTGTGTCGGTGATCCCCGTGGAAGCCGAAGCGTCGGTGCAATACATGGCGTCGTGGCCATGGCAGTGGGCGCAGGACCTGTATCACGTCACCGATGGCGTGGGCGAATTGAGCCACACCGGTCTGTCCATTGCGGCCGTGTTGGTGATCATTTACTTCCTGCTCAATTTCTGGAGCGTGAAGTTGTTTGCGCACTCCAATACGGCGATCACCGTGTTCAAGTTGATCGTACCGGCCGCCACGGGCTTGGCGTTGATGGCCAGCGGCTTCCATCCGGAAAATTTCTCCGTGGGCATTCATGGCGATCATCACGCCATCGACTTTGCGGCGGTGCTAACGGCGGTGGCAACGGCGGGCATCGTCTTCAGCTTCAACGGTTTCCAAAGCCCGGTGAATCTTGCCGGTGAAGCGCACAATCCGGGGCGCAGCATTCCCTTCGCGATAATCGGCTCGATCTTGCTGGCAACCGTCGTGTACGTGATTCTGCAAGTCGCGTATCTCGGCGCCGTGCCGCAAGACTTGCTGGCCAAAGCAGGCTGGCATGGGATCAACTTTCGCTCTCCGTTCGCGGAGCTGGCCATCATCGTCAACCTGCATTGGCTGGCGATGCTGCTTTACGTGGATGCATTCATCAGCCCGAGCGGTACGGGCATGACCTACACCGCCACCACCGCACGCATGATCTACGGCATGGAGCGCAACGGCACCATGCCCAAAATCTTCGGCCGCGTGCATCCGAAGTGGGGCGTGCCGCGTGCGGCGATGTGGCTCGATCTGGTCGTGTCGTTCTTGTTCCTGTTCTTCTTCCGTGGCTGGGGCACGCTGGCCGCGGTGATTTCCGTTGCCACGATCATTTCCTATCTCACCGGCCCCGTAAGCGTGATGACGTTGCGCAGAACCGCTACGGAATTGCATCGTCCTTTGCGCATTAAAGGGTTGCCCGTGCTTGCCGGCGTCGCCTTCATCATGGCGACGGAGCTGCTGTACTGGGCACGATGGCCGCTTACCGGCGAAATCATTCTGCTGATGGTGGTGGCGTTGCCGGTGTATCTCTATTACCAAGCGAAATCCAATTGGCACGACTTCGGTCGCCAGCTGAAAGGTGCGTGGTGGTTGATTACCTATTTGCCCGTCATCGCGCTGGTGTCCTGGGCGGGAAGCACCACCTTCGGCGGCCAGGGCTATCTGCCGTATGGCATCGACCTCGTTGTCGTCGCCACGATTGGATTGGTGTTTTACGTGTGGGGCGTGAAGTCCGGCTGGCGTACGCCGGCCGTGGAAGCGGCGCGCGACATCGCGCATATGCATCCTGACCTGCCGCTCGTACCGCCGGACGAAGAAACCGCCGAACGCGTCGCACACCGCCGATAACTGGTGCGATTGACGCGCAAACGCGCGTCAACCGAGCGCGAGGATATCGCCCAACAACGCTTGCGCAGTCACTTCGGGGCCGGCTCCCGGCCCTTGGATCACAAGCGGCTGTGTGTGATAACGCGTCGTGGTCAACGCAAACTGATTGTCGGTGCCATACAAGCGCGCGGCGGGGTGCGTGAGCGGCACTTCCGTAATGCCGACTCGTGCGCGGCCGCGTTGATTGAGGCGTGCGAGAAATCGCAATACCTGACCACGCTTCAGAGCAGCCTCGTGCAAAGCGGCAAGCGGCTCGTCCAATTCTTCAAGACGCTCGAGGAAATCTTCCGTGGAGATATCGCGGAGAGGTTTCGGTACGAGGCTTTCCACCACGACTTCATCGCTACCGAGCGCGAACCCTGCATTGCGCGCCAGGATCAGCAACTTGCGTGCTACATCTTCACCGGAGAGATCGGCACGCGGATCCGGCTCGGTATAACCCAGCGTGCGCGCATCGCGCAGCAATGCCGAGAACGGACGACTGCCGTCGTATTGGTTGAACAAATAAGAAAGCGAACCGGAAAAGACGCCTTCCAGCGTCAGCAAGGCATCGCCGCAATCGCATAAGCGACGCAGCGTGGAAAGCACCGGCAATCCAGCCCCTACGGTAGCCGAATCGCCATAGCGACCACCGGCCGCGCGTGCAGCCTGCAGCGCACGCCAACCTGAAAGTTGACCGCCGGCCAGCGACTTGTTTGCAGTCACTACGTGATAACCGCGAGCCAGCCAATCGGCGTGACGCGATGCCAGTTCGATCGAGGCCGTGGCATCAACGATTACTTTCAAACCCGCGTGATGCGCGTCCAACGCCGACAACAAAGCGGCATCGTCGCGTGGCGAACCTTCGCGCTTGAGCCGGTCGCGCAGATCGCGTGTTGCCAGTTGTGCCGCTTCTGTTTGCTGTTTACGCGAATTGGCAGCGCCGACCAGATGCAAACGCTTTCCTGCCGGCGTGCGCAGCAACTTAAGAAAGGCACCGCCTACGACGCCGGTGCCTAGCAACACCAGCGCTATATCCTGAGGGACAATCGGCGCGATGCTGGGAACGGAAACGTCGGCCAGAACAGCACTCATGCAATCACCCGACGTTTCGAAGTGCCGCCCGCAACAGCTTGGGCACGCACAAGAGCTTCACTGAGATCGCGCAGCAAATCGTCACCGTCTTCAATACCGATCGACAGGCGCAGCAACGTATCGGCAATACCCGCGGCACGACGCGCTTCCGGAGCCATGGCAGCATGCGTCATGGATGCGGGGTGTGCGATCAAGCTTTCTACGCCACCGAGCGATTCGGCCAGCGAAAAATAGTGCAAGCCATCGACAAAAGCTTCGATCTGCGGAACATCGCCGTGCAACTCGAAACTCAACATGCCACCGAAGCCTTGTTGCTGACGTGCAGCCAGCGCGTGCCCGACATGCTGTTCCAAACCGGGGTAATACACGTTACGCACAGCATCGTGCTCGTTGAGATACGTGGCGATGCGTTCCGCGTTCTCCTGATGCTGACGCAGACGCACTCCTAGTGTGCGCAAGCCGCGCAAGGTAAGAAAGCTATCGAACGGCGCGCCTGTGAGACCGTTGCAATTTCCCCACCACTTCAACTGCTCGGCCACCGCGACATCGCGTGCGACTACGGCACCGCCCACGACATCGCTGTGACCATTGATGTACTTGGTAGTGGAGTGAACGACGACATCCGCACCCAAGGCAAGCGGCTGTTGCAATGCGGGGGAGAGGAACGTGTTGTCCACCACGACCAGAGCACCTACCGCG
>Ga0335072_10014483_pt1 | contig 11201 bp, 5 predicted proteins | sample Lox_Sample_21_FD_206725 | JGI IMG/M metagenome (GOLD analysis project Ga0335072, IMG submission 206725) | Soil microbial communities from Loxahatchee National Wildlife Refuge, Florida, United States - Lox_Sample_2.1 | ecosystem: Environmental > Terrestrial > Soil > Wetlands | place: USA: Florida... | reverse complement strand
TCCTCGTTCTGGGTGCTTGCGACTTCATCATCGCCGCGATGCTCGGGGAGAAATACCGCCGCCCCACTTGCACCGCCTGGATGGCCCCGCTCAGGTGTGACAGATCGTCCGTTTTGCTGAGAATGGCGTGGATGCCGAACGCCATCAGGCTACGGATCAGCACTACTTTGCCCATACCGGTGAGCACGACAATGTGCATCTGCGAATAACGGTTGCGAAGAAAGGAAATCAACTCCAAGCCATCGCCATATTGACCGCCTGGCATGGCGTAGTCGGTAATCAGGATGTCGCAGTGGCTCGTGTCCAGCAGCGCAATGAGCTGGGTGGAATTTTGTACCGATCCAATTAAACGTACGGTGCTGATCGAATAGAGCGTGGCTTCGATGCCCATGCGTATGACGGGATGATCGTCTGCCACCGCAATGCGGATGGGGTTGTCCATGTTGGAAGGCCTATTCGACGCACCGGCAGGGCGTGCCGTCGCTTGCGCGTACATCGTAATATACCGACCCAAACTGGGCAGCGAGGCCTATGCTAGGGTCGTTGCCGGATAATCCAGCTGAAGGGCGTAAGGAGTTTTTGCTTGACGATCAGGGTCGCCGTTGCCGATGACCATCCTGTCTTGCTGGGTGGCATGGAGCATTTGTTAACCAACCTCGAAGGTATAGCGATAGCTGGGTTAGTCATCGACTCCACCGCCCTGGTCGAACTGGTGGTAACCGATTTCTCCATGCCGCACGGCCGCTACGGTGACGGCCTTTCGCTTCTTCGTTTTCTGCGCCGTCGTTTTCCCCATATTCGGCTGGTGGTTTTGACCGGCATAGAAAACGGTGGCGTCCTGCGGAACATTCTTAACGTGGGCGTGAGCGGCATTCTCAGCAAATCGGACGACCTTCAACACGTGGAAAGTGCCGTACGGGTGGTTCACCAGGGTACTCGTTACCTTTCGCCAAGTGCGGCGCGCTTGTTGGAACAGACTTCTGTAGTGTCGCCTAGCGAGACAGGGCTCGTTCGCTTGACCAAGCGCGAAACCGAAGTACTGCGCCTTTATGCCGAAGGTTTCACTGTCACCGAAATCGGGATTCGCGTCGGTCGAAGCAGCAAGACCATCAGCGCCCAGAAGCAGGCCGCCATGAAAAAGCTTGGTTTGAACAACGATGCCGATGTGTTCAAGTACGCGCTTGCTCACGGTCTGGTGCAAGCATCGCAGCTCTCCCGACAGATCGCGGGCAAATCCAGCGACGATGTATGATTTATCTCACACCGCGTAATGCAATGTAATGGATCAAGAGCAGCGTTGTCCTATAGCGCCTTTATCGATGCGCAGCTAGCCTTGGCTCGGATTGGATATTTTTCTCAAGCCGGCTTTTCTGCACAAAGGCATTCATCGTGGGCGAGTCAAACGACTCAGACATCGCAGCCGTCCTGCTTGGTTTCATCGGGCTCGATAAAACTCAGCGAGATGAATTCATGGGGCAACTCAATGAATTCATCTACGTTTCGTCGCGGCAAAAGCGAAAGTTGGTGGAGAGTTGGCTGGAGGCTTGCCGAGAGTCGGCCGACCCCGCCGCAAACATGATCGCCGAATCCCTGGCGGAATACGCAGCGCGTGATCGAAAGTCGGTCAAGCGCCGTAGCGCAAAGCAGCGTACGACTGAGGATGACGATGCAACATCGTCTTCTTAACTAAGAATTTCAGATTAGTTCGAAAGTCATTTTTAAGAATAGTACGAATATTAATTAGTCCTCGTCTGATGGGACGAGGAAGGGGCGTTCTTTAGCATTTCCAGTGTGGCCGGACGCGCAATCGCACAGGCCGACGCACCTTACGGAATGTCCCGCATTACGAAGGAATCGTTGCTTGATCAACCGGACAGGCAACGAAGAGTGTGTCTGAATTTCATTCAAACTCACTAGGAAACCATCGCATGAACACCATCTATCGCATCGTTTGGAACGCCGCTTTCGGTAAGTGGGTGGTTGCATCGGAATTGGCCAAGGGCCGCAAGAAAAAATCTCATCGCTCGATGGCGTCCTTCATTGCGCTGACTGCCGCCGTCGCAGGTCTGGGTGTTACGGGTTATGCAAGTGCGCAGACCCTAGGGAGCAACGTGACCCAAGGTAATTCCGGCAACGTCGTGCTCGGCGACAATGCGATGGGTGCAGCCACTTGTATCAAAGATAACAGCGTGCCGACAGCTGCCTGCGACGTGGTCATCGGAAACAGCGCTTCGGCAGCCGCCGGAAATTCCGTCGTGATCGGCGACCATGCCTCCACGACCGCCAACGCCAGCACCGCGATCGGCTCGTACGCGACAGCCGATAAGTATTCTCAGGCCATCGGCGCCGGTGCGAACGCATCGGGCGGCTGGGCCACGGCGATTGGTCAGAGCGCTCAGGCAACCTCAACGAATACCACCGCGATCGGTACCAACGCCACCGCGACACTCGATGGTGCAACCGCGATCGGCAGCTCCGCTCATGCGAACGGACAAAACAGTTTTGCATTGGGTCGCAATTCCAACGCTGCCACGGAAGGCTCGATGGCCTTTGGTTATGGCGTAACGTCCACGGGTGCCGACGCCATCGCGCTCGGGTCGGGCGCTAGCGCGGACGCAGATTACTCCATTGCCATTGGTTCTTCGGCAAGCACGCAGGGCGCCGGAGCTATTGCTATTGGCCAGAACGCTTCGATTGTCGGCGGGTCTGCCAATGCCATCGCAATCGGTACTGGCGCGACGGCGAGCATGGCCAATTCCTTGGCCATCGGCAGCAACGCCGCATCGGCGACGGAGTCCGTTGCCCTGGGCGACGGAGCCAAGGCTAGAAATCAAAATGACACCGCCGTTGGAGCAGGCGCTACCGCATCCTTGAACTCCACGGCGGTTGGTCAAGGTGCCGCGGCCGTTTCAGGCTCAACGGCAGTGGGCGTTGGTGCCACTACAACGTTTGCATCGAATGCCGTGGCGTTGGGCGCTGGCAGTTCGACCATGCGCAACAATACTGTTGCCGTCGGCGCGGCGGGTAGCGAGCGCCAGATCGTGAATCTTGCTGCAGGCGTGCAGGGTACGGATGCTGTGAACGTAAGCCAGCTCAAGCCGGTCGTGGCCGGGTTGGGAGGCGGTGCCACGATCAACTCAACCACCGGTGCCGTGACGGGACCCACGTACAACGTGCAAGGCGCTACGCAAACGAATGTGGGAGATGCGCTCGATGCGCTGGATGGTGGCCTGAAGACGGCGCAAGGTGATATCGCCACGATCAACAATCAGATCGGCAACATGGGCGACACGCTGGCCAATGCGGTGATGTACGACGACAGTACGCACGGCAGCGTGACGCTGGGCGGCGCCTCGGCGGCGGCGCCGGTAACCCTGCACAACGTGGCGGCGGGCGCGCTTGACGCCGGCAGCACGGATGCGGTGAACGGCTCGCAGTTGTACGCGACCAACCAGCAGGTTGCGACCAATACCACCAACATCAACAACCTGGACGGTCGTGTCACGACCGTGGAAGGCGACGTCAGCCATCTGTACGACCAAGTCAACCAGGGCGGCATCGGTCTGGTACAGCAGGCAGCTTCGGGTGCAAATCTGACGGTTGGCAAAGACACCGACGGTGCGGCAGTGGACTTTGCCGACAAGAACGGCAATGCCCGTACACTTAGCAACGTCTCAGCAGGTATGGCTGACACCGATGCGGTGAACGTGTCGCAGTTGAAGTCCAGCGGTCTGATCGATGCCAACGGCAACGCGATGGCCGCGGTCACCTACGACCGGAACGTCGACGGTACGGCGAACTACAACAGCATCACGTTGGGCGGCGGCAAGTCGAGCGGCCCGGTGGCGATCCACAACGTTGCTGCGGGCACCGAAGACACCGACGCGGTAAACGTTGGCCAGTTGAAGACGGCAGGCCTGGTTGACAGCGATGGCAACACGCTGGATGCCGTGGTGTACGACCCGGGCTCCAATCGTGGTTCGGTGACGCTGGGCGGTGTGGGCGCAGCGGCGCCGGTGGTGCTCACCAACGTGGCCAATGGTCAAAGTCAATATGACGCGGTCAACTTTGGTCAGTTGACGGGTGTGCAGAGTGATCTGCAGAACCAGATCAACACCATGAACAGCCAGGTCACCAACATCGACGGCCGCGTGACGAACCTGGAAGGCACCAGTGCCGCACCGGTAAGCGGTGGTGGCGATCCGGGCCGCGGCTCAAGCTCGTCGGTCGACTACGCGGCTGCCAGCCCGGGTAGCGAATCGGCGGCTCCTGCCAATGTGGGCAGCAGTGCGGGCAGCGTGGCGGTTGGCTACAACGCCACGGCTACGGGCAACGGTTCTTCCGCGGCGGGTCAAGGTGCTGCCGCGACGGGTAGCAGCAGCACGGCGATCGGTGCGGGTGCGACGGCTTCGGCCGACAATTCGGTGGCGCTGGGTGCGGGTTCGGTGGCTACGCAAGCCAACAGTGTGTCCGTGGGCTCGGCGGGTAATGAGCGCACGATCACCAACGTGGCATCAGGCGTCAATGCGACGGATGCGGTGAACGTGTCGCAGCTGCAAGCATCGCAGAACTGGGCCAAGAGCTACGTCGATCAGACGGCCACGCAGCTCAACAACCGTATCAACACCGTCGGGCGTCATGCCGATGCCGGTACGGCCGCGGCAATGGCCATGAGCAACATCCCGCAAGCGTACCAGCCGAACCAAAGCTCGCTGGGTGCCGGTATCGGTACGTTCAACGGCCAGGCAGCCGTCGCGGTGGGTATGTCCACCATCACGCCCGGCGGTCGCTGGGTGCTGAAGGGCAGCCTGACTGGCAATTCGCAGGGTGACGTGGGTGTGGGCTTCGGTGCCTCGATGGTCTGGTAACCGAAGCGTGTGTTGGCAGCGAAGGTTTTCTTCCTGGTGAGCCTTCGCTGCATCAACCCGGGCGCTTCGGCGCCCGGTCTTTTTGTGGGGGCTGTGTCGTTGCAACGTTTCGAAACAGGACCCGATTACGGACTCGAATCGACAAGCACCAGTTCGGCATCTTCGAGCGCTTTGACGTCAAGCGACGTTTCATCGCGGATGGCCGCGCCGTCGCGTGCATCAAGACGAATCCCGTTGATTTCCACCGTACCTTTGGCCGGCACAAGATAGGCGTAACGATGTTTGCCCAGGTTGTAGCGAACGGTTTCGCCTGCTTTGAGCGTAGCGCCGAGCACGCGCGCGTCGGTGCGTAAAGGCAGGGCATCGGCATCACCCTTTACACCGCTGGCCAACACAACAAAGCGTCCCGAACGCTCGCCCACCGGGAAGGGCTTCGTGCCCCACGACGGCGGATGGCCGTGTTCGTCTGGAATAATCCAGATCTGGAAGATACGCGTCGCGTCGGGTTCCAGGTTGTACTCGCTATGTGTGATGCCGCTGCCCGCGCTCATCACCTGCACATCGCCGGCGACGGTGCGGCCTTCGTTGCCCAGGTTGTCGCGATGTGTGATCGCTCCTTCGCGCACATACGTGATGATCTCCATATCGGCATGCGGATGCGGCGGAAAACCGGTCTGCGACGCAATGGTGTCGTCATTCCACACGCGCAACGCCCCCCAGCCCATACGCTTGGGGTCGTTATAGCTTGAGAAAGAAAAGTGATGTTTGGCCTTGAGCCAGCCGTGATCGGCTCCGCCAAGACTGTCAAAAGGGCGACGTTGGATCATGGGGCACCTCGTTCAAATCGGATGCCGCCAAACATAAGGCCACGCCGGACAAGGCAGAACTGCTGTCAGGGAAACAGTGTGTTGCCGGCTTAGCGTTGACGGTGTCCGCTCATTTCGTGCCCGGCGTCATGGGCAAAGGCCCGGTGCCAGCGGGTGGAGCTGAGCGATATCAATGTGACGACGACAAATGCCGCCGAAAAATTCAATCGGCTGGGCTCGGCATTGTGACTGACCGCCATGGCGACCTTCAGAATCAACGCCCCGCAGCACACCCCTACCGACAACATCAGTTGTTGCAAGGTGGAATAGAAGCTGTTGGCGGCGCTCATGCGGTCTGTGGGGATCGACTCGTAGGCGATAGTGTTGTAAGCGGCAAACTGGAACGACATGACGACGCCACAACCCATCAGCAAGGCGAACATCAGCCAGAACGGCCAGTCGGGCCGGAAAAACGCGCAAACCGCGTAACTCATGCTGGCTAGCACGCCGTTATAGATCATGGCGCGACGGAAACCGATACGGCGCAGGACGCGTGTCGTTAAAACACGCGCCATCAGTGCTCCCAGCGAAATCGCCAAAATCAATTGACCGCTTCGCAGCGCCGAAAAGCCGAGCCCGATTTGCAACAGCAAGGGCAACAAGAAAGGTTGCGCTCCCTGGGTGATGCGCATCAGCGAGCCGGAAATCACTGAAAGGCGAAACGAATCGATCCGCAACAGCGTAAGGTCAATCGCAGGATTGGTGCGCCGCTTGGCGTGCCGTACATAAGCCAGACAGGATACCGCCCCAACGGCCACCAGAACGAGCGCATTGCTCGGGCCGGTGTTTTCTCCAAATAGTTCCAGCCCAAACAGCAGGCACCCGAGCCCCACGCTGCAAAGTACAAAACCCAGCCAGTCGAACCGCGCAGGCCGCGTCATGCAGTGCACGACGGGAATGTATCGCCGTACGAGCCAGAAGCCCAATATTCCGATCGGCACGTTGATGTAGAAGATCCAGCGCCAGTCGAGATATTGAACGATGAAGCCGCCAAGTGGCGGTCCGGCCATCGTGCCGAGGATGGCGGGTATCAGCGTCCACATCATCGAGGACACCAGATGCCGACGCTCCACCGTGCGCAAAATCACCAGCCGCCCGACGGGTGCCATCATGGCGCCGCCGGTGCCTTGCAGCAGGCGCGCGGCAACCATCATCGGAAGCGTCTTGGTGAGCGAGCACAAAATCGAGCCGACAATGAACACCACGATGGAGCTGTTGAACACCCGCTTCGCGCCAAAGCGGTCCGAAATGGCGCCGCTGACCGGAATTAGAATGGCGAGCGCAAGCAGATAGCTGGTAACGGCCACGCTCATCGCCGGAGCGGAAACGTGGAAGTCGCGCGCCATGGTGGGCAGGGCGGTTGCCAGCACCGTACCGTCGACCTGCTCAAGGAAGATCGCGCAACCCACGATCAGGGAAATGACCCGGTAATCGGGATAGGCCGGTGGCGCTATCGCCGATGCGTCAACCTTTTCCTCAGTCAACACGCTCACAAAGGGTTCCTGCAGCGGGCGCAACGTGCCTGAGCCATAGCGGCAGGAATGTCGGATGCACCCTGGATGTGGGCGCATCGGGGGTGTGCGCCGCAACGTGGTGCATTATTCGCCGGAGGCGAAGCGGCGACAAGGGCGTCTATGCGCCGCTGTTCTCTAAAACGTCGTTGCGCCGTGGCGTGAACGGGTTGAGCGTGGGTCTTGTTTGGGTTGAGGCAAGCTCACCCCTCACCCTAACCCTCTCCCTTCAGGGAGAGGGTTGGAAAGCGCGTTTTAAAGCGCTTCGAAAATGCCGGCGGCACCCATGCCGGTGCCGATGCACATCGTTACCATGCCGTATTTCTGTTTGCGGCGACGCATGCCATGCACCAGGGTCGCCACACGGACAGAACCCGTGGCGCCGAGCGGATGACCCAGCGCGATGGCGCCTCCGAGCGGATTCACTTTGGCGGTGTCCAAGCCAAGATCGCCGATGACGGCGAGCGCTTGAGCGGCAAAGGCTTCGTTCAGTTCGATCCAGTCCAGCTGATCTTGCGAGATACCGGTCTGCTTGAGCGCCTTCGGAATCGCTTCCTTGGGACCGATGCCCATGATGTCGGGGCGCACACCCGCCACGGAGTAGCCCACGAAGCGGGCAAGCGGTGTGAGGTTGTAGTCCTTGATCGCCTGTTCGCTGGCCAAAAGCACGGCGCCGGCGCCATCGGAGGTTTGCGACGAATTGCCCGCCGTCACCGTGCCGCCGAACTGGCCGTTGCGGAACACCGTCTTCAGCTTGCCCAGCACCTCGACGGTGCTGCCTGCGCGCGGGCCTTCATCGGTATCGATCACGCGGCTGTCGGTGACGATGCCGCGTGTGGCGAGATCGGGGTAGTGATCGTCGAGCTGATAGGGCGTGATTTCACTCTTGAACTCGCCCGCCTTGATTGCCGCAAGGGCGCGTTCGTGGCTTTGCGCGGCAAACGTATCTTGCGCTTCGCGCGAAATCTTCCACTGTTTGGCAACGTTTTCGGCGGTGATGCCCATGCCGTAGGCGATGCCGATGTGCTCGTTGTCGAAGATGCCCGGATTCATGGCAACCTTGTGACCCATCATCGGCACCATGCTCATGCTCTCGGTGCCGCCGGCAATCATCAGGTCGGCCTCGCCCAGGCGAATGCGGTCGGCCGCCATCGCCACGGATTGCAAGCCGGACGAGCAGAAACGGTTGACGGTTACGCCGGGTACGGTGTCGGGAAGGCCGGCGAGCAGCAGGCAAATACGCGCCACATTCATGCCTTGCTCGGCTTCTGGCATCGCACAACCGATGATGACGTCGCCGATACGATGCGGATCGATGCCCGGCGCCTGCGCCATTACCGCGCGAATCACGTGCGCGAGCATGTCGTCGGGACGAGTGTTGCGAAATACGCCGCGCGGCGCCTTGCCGACCGGGGTGCGGGTGGCGGCGACGATGTAGGCGTCTTGCACTTGCTTGGTCATGGTCTTTGCTCCGTGGCGTCGCGCACTGTGCAGCGACGCCGTTTGGTTTGTCGTCGTCCCAGCGAACGCCAGGACCCAGTGTCTTTGGTGGTGCTTGCGAAAGCCGCTGGGCCCCGGCTTTCACCGGGGCGACGAGCGTTCAGTTCCTCAACGGTTTGCCGGTGGTCATGGTGTGCGCAATCCGCGCTTGGGTCTTTTCGGTCTGCGCAAGTTCCACGAAGTGCTTGCGCTCCAGTTGCAGCAGCCATTCTTCGTCCACCAGCGAACCGCGCTCGATCGCACCACCGCACAGGGTGTCGGCAATACGCGTAGCGATCGCGACATCGTGCTCGGATGCAAAGTACCCCGCTTGCAGGTTGGCGAGCGACGCCTTGAACGTCGCGGTGCCCACGTCGCCGGCTACCGGAATGCTGCGTGCGTAAAGCGGCGCACGCCAGCCGCTTTCGGCCAGCGAGCTCGCCACTTGTTTGGCGACATAAAGCAATTCGTACGCGTTGAACACGACGACATCGCTTTCGCGCAGCAGACCCAATTGCTTGGCTTCCAGCGCGCTGCCGGAAACCTTCGCCATCGCCACCGTTTCGAACACTTTCTTCAGTGCTTCGAACGGATCGGCAGGATTGGTCTGCGCGGCGCGTACAGCAAGTTCATGCAAGCCGCCACCGGCGGGCAGCAAACCTACGCCGGCTTCGACCAGGCCGATATAGCTTTCCAACGCCGCCACCGTGCGCGCCGAGTGCATTTGGAATTCGCAACCGCCGCCGAGGGCCAGACCGCGTACTGCAGCGACGACCGGCACGAGCGCATGCTTGATACGCATGCTGGTGCGCTGGAAGTTGGCGACCATGGCTTGGAAATCCTTGATCTTGCCCGCTTGCAGCAAACCCAATGCTCCCTTGAGGTCGGCACCGGCGGAGAACGGCTCGCTGGTTTGCCAGATCACGACGGCTTTGAGTTTCTCTTCGGCAATGCCAATCGCGTGCTGGATACCGTCGAGCACCTGATCGTTGACGGTGTTCATCTTGGTCTTGAACGAGATGATGCCGACGTTGTCTTCTCCCAGCGTCCAAAGGCGGATGCCGTCGTTTTCCCACACCGTCGTGCCTTGGTCGAAGCGTTCGCCAAGGATGGGGTCGGGGAACAACTGGCGCCGATAGACCGGATGCTGCGACCGCGGTTTGTCGGTGTTGGCCGCGGCGCAATACGAGCCGTTTTTCCCATGGACGCCCGTGCGCCCGTCCGTCACCCATTTGGGCAGTGGCGCCTTGCTCATCGCCTTACCGGCATCGATGTCTTGCTGGATCCAGCCGGCAACCTGCTGCCAACCGGCCGCTTGCCAGGTTTCGAACGGGCCGAGTTTCCAGCCGTAACCCCAGCGAATGGCGAAGTCGACGTCACGTGCGGTGTCGGCGATATCGGCCAGGTGATAGGCGGTGTAATGGAACAGATCGCGGAACGTCGCCCACAAAAATTGCGCTTGCGGATCGCTCGATGCACGCAGCTTGCCGAACTTTTCCGCGGGATCCTTGATGGCGAGGATCGCGGCGACTTCGTCCGACGCTTTTTGTTCGGAAGGACGATAGTCGCGCTTGGCGACATCGAGCACCACGATGTCTTTGCCGGCCTTGCGATAGAAGCCCGCGCCGGTCTTCTGACCAAGCGCGCCTTGCTCGATGAGGCCGCTCAGCCAAACCGGCGCCTTGAAGTACTCGTGCCACGGATCGCTCGCGAGCGTGTCCGCCATGGTCTTGATGACGTGCGCCATGGTGTCCAGGCCCACGACGTCGGCCGTACGGTAGGTGGCGCTCTTTGGACGTCCGATCGCCGGGCCGGTCAGTGCATCAACCGTATCGAAGCCGAGCTTGAATTGCTCGGTGTGGTACATCGTGGCCAACATGGAGAACACGCCGATGCGATTGCCGATGAAGTTCGGCGTGTCTTTGGCATAAACCACACCCTTGCCGACCGTGGTGGTCAGGAACGCTTCCAGGCCGTCGAGCACGTTGGCATCGGTCAGCCTGGTCGGAATCAGCTCGACCAGATGCATGTAGCGCGGCGGATTGAAGAAATGCACACCGGTAAAGCGATGACGCATCTCCTCGGGCAGCGCTTCGGCCAGGCCGTTGATCGACAGGCCCGAGGTGTTGCTGGCCAGGACGGCGGTCGGCGAAACATGCGGAGCGATCTTCTTGTAGAGATCCAGCTTCCAGTCCATCCGTTCGGCGATCGCCTCGATCACCAGGTCGACGTCTTTCAGGTGCTCCAGGTCATCGTCGTAGTTGGCCGGGATGATGGCGGCGGCGCGGTTGCCGTCGGCCAGCGGCGCGGGGGAGAGCTTCTTGAGGTTCTCGATCGCCTTCAGGGCGATGCCGCTCTTCGGGCCTTCCTTCGCGGGCAGGTCGAACAGCACGGTTTCGACATTGGCGTTGGTCAGGTGCGCGGCGATCTGCGCGCCCATGACGCCGGCGCCGAGCACCGCGGCTTTGCGGATGCGT
>Ga0335072_10014482_pt1 | contig 11202 bp, 11 predicted proteins | sample Lox_Sample_21_FD_206725 | JGI IMG/M metagenome (GOLD analysis project Ga0335072, IMG submission 206725) | Soil microbial communities from Loxahatchee National Wildlife Refuge, Florida, United States - Lox_Sample_2.1 | ecosystem: Environmental > Terrestrial > Soil > Wetlands | place: USA... | reverse complement strand
CAACCGGACCATGCAGATGGAGATGCGCGAGCTCTGGATGCACCTGCGCCGACACGAAGAGGTGCGGGTGGTCGTCATCACCGGCGCCGGCGAGAAGGCCTTCTGTTCGGGCATCGACCGCACCGAAACCATTGAGGAGGGGTTTCTCAAGGAGGGTCCGACCTGGAGGCGGGTGGCACGCGCCGCGGGTTTCGTGGCATCACCCTTCCAGTACAACGACGCCGGACTGGACATCAATCCCAAGCAGAACGGCATGTGGAAACCGGTGGTCACGGCGGTGAACGGCATGGCCTGCGCCGGCGGCCTCTATCTGCTCGGCGAGTCCGACGTCATCATTGCCGCCGAGCACGCAACGTTCTTCGACCCGCACGTCACCTACGGGATGGTGGCCGGGTTCGAGCCGACGCACCTCCTGCAGAAGCTCCCGTTCGGCGACACGTTGCGCGTGGCACTGGTGGGGTCCCGCGAACGGCTGTCGGCCGCCCGGGCCTATGAGCTGGGCCTGGTCTCCGAGGTCGTCGCGCCGTCGGAACTGATGGGGAGGGCCAGGGACATCGCCCTGCACATTGCCGAGGCTCCCTTGGACGTCCTCGAAGGCACGCTACGCGCCATTTGGCTGGCCCACGACTCGGGTCGCCGGGCGGCCCTGGCCCATGCAGCCGCCGCCGAGCCGGCCCGGCCCGGCCGGGCCTGAGGTATGGGTTCCCCACGGTCCCCGTGGTCGGTGGCATCCTTCATCGATAATGCTGCTGTTGCAGTTGCAGTCCGGACGACCGAGCACCAGGGTCTCGGCAGAGAGGGAGGGATGAAGCGTTGATCCACGTGATCCCGGGCGACGTCACGAGTTCTTCGATCGACTTCGCATTGCTGTTGGCCCGGCTCGTGCTCGGCGTCGTCTTCATGGCGCACGGTCTCAACCACATATACGGCGGCGGGAAGATTGCCGGTACCGCCAGGTGGTTCGAGTCCTTGGGCATGCGCCCGGGCATCCTGCACGCCTGGATGGCCAGCCTGACCGAGGTGGGGGCGGCCGCGTTGCTGATTCTCGGGTTGCTGACGCCGATCGGAGCGGCTGGTGTCATCGGCGTCATGGTGGTGGCATGGATCACGAACCACATGAAGAACGGCTTCTTCATCTTCCGGCCGGGCGAGGGCTACGAGTACGTGATGACACTGACGCTGCTGGCCGTCGTCGTCGGCACGCTCGGCGCCGGCCAGTGGAGCATCGACGGGCACGTGTCGAGCCTCCAGAAACTGTGGGGCTGGCCGGGCTTCGGCCTTTCGGCCGGGCTGGGAACGCTGGGCGCGCTCGCACTGCTGGCCGTGTACTGGCGTCCAGACAGGAAGCAGGGTTAGTCCTCCTGCCCCTCGGTTGCCCTGCATCGGCGTCCGCCGCGCCGCGGCGGGCCCTCACCGTGAGGGCGACGAGATCCCGGCTGGCGGCAGCGGCGCTCGTCCCCGTGCTCATGGCGGTCGTTGCGGCCCCGGGCCGTCCGGCTGGGGCCGCGTCCGCCGTCAACCACCACAGTGCGGCGCGGCGCTGGTATCAGTCGGTCGTCAGCGACCTGACCCCACTGCGCTCGGCTCTGATCGACGGACTCAATGCCGCCTCGGCCTGGCAGCAGAGCTCGGAGAGCGCCGCCACGGCCGGGCGCGCCATCAGGAACGACCTGCCCGCGCTCGAGGCCGCCGAGCGTCGACTCGAGAGGCTTCGTCCCCTGGCCGGCCATTCTGGGGTCAAGACGGAGTACGGCGACGCGGTCACGCTCTATGTCGAGAGTTTCGAGGTGGAGCTGGCCGCCACCGGGCTGCCGCCGGGTGCGCTCGTCTCGCAGCTCCAGCTCGAGTTCGTGCGCATTCGCGAGCTGGGCGATCTCACGTTCGACGAGGGGACGGCCGCGCTGGCATCGGTGCTCGGCGCCGCCGCGGCCGGGGCCGACGTGGCGGCCGCGGCGCGCCTGCCGGATTGGTCGGCCCTGGCGCTGGCACCCGGTCCACCCCTCGTCGCCACCTGGACGGGCACGACGGACGAACCCCGGGGGACCGAGGCAGCCGATGCCTGGGCGCACGCGCTTCGCTCAGACGGTGCACCCTCGGCCACGGTGTTGGGCCGTGCCGTGCGCGGCACCCAGCGCCCGCGCCAACTGGCGGCACTGGCGACGGCCTACGGTCATGCCGAGGCGGTGCTGAGCTCGATCCCCGCCCCGGCGGGCCAACCTCGACGCTCCGCCCTGGTGCGGATCGCGCTGCTGGTGGACGTCGAGGCGGTGCTGGCTGAAGAGGCGCAGGATCTGAGCCATGTCAGGACGCGTGCCCTGGCCAACGTGGCGGCCGCCCTGGCCACCATCGCGACGGAGCTGGGCCACGTCGCCTCGTCCTCGGCGTGACGACGGGCAGGCCTGCAGGTGTCCGACGTTGCGGGGACCCAGGCCTCGTGGCTCGTCGATCGCTCAGAACGTACAGCGCACGTGCGTCGTCGAGAAGACGTCCACGAGCCAGTGCCCGCCTTGGAGAACGAGCTGCGCCGACCCCGCGAAGTCGCCGCGGGCGACGAAGGAGTCCGGCGCGCCCGTGGTGTCGGTGACCACGTAGAAGTCGTACTCGTCCTGGCAGTCGGCAATGGCGGCCGAGCCGGGCCCCGTCATGACGACGCGCACGTGGTCGTCGCGGAGCTGGCCCACGCCGTGCTCGCCGGCCGCTTCGAGTGCGGCCGCCTGACGCACCGTGGCATCGGCCAGGCGTGAGGTGGTGACCGACGCCAGGGGCGCCAGGTAACTCTTGCTGAGGGTGTCGTCGAGACCCGACAGGTCCGAGAGATAGCTCTCGTAGGCGGCCACCACGGCGGCCGATGTCACCGTGCCAGCGCCGGCTGCCGCGGTGGAGGTGGCGGCGGTCGTCGTCGTTGGGGGCTGTCCGTCGGCTTCGCCCCCCTCGGTGGCGGCGGTGGTCGGGGCAGCACCGCCTCCTCCGGGTGCGATGCCCGAGGCCGAGGTTCCCACCACGGGGTGCGGCGTGGGCGTGCGGCTGACCCTCCCCATGATGACGGAGGGTGTCTTCACGCGGCCCGCGCAGGCCGACAGGAAGAGTGAGCTCCCGGCCAGCGCGGTCATCGCGAGTGCGGGGCCGACCCGCCGCACGTCAGGACCCTTCGAAGAAGGCCACCGTGCCTCCGAGGCCGGCGACGGTCGGGCCAAACGGCGAGAGCGCCGGTCCGTACTGGGTCCCCAGTGCGGTGAGCCCGTCGGAGAGGTCGATGATCAGCGGGTTCATGACGGGGTTGATCAGGGTCAGGGACTGGCTGGCGGTGATGGCCTGCTGGAGGAACGTCGCGCCCTGGGAGGCCAGCGTGGCGCACAGGCTGCTCAGTTCGGTGACCAGGGGCGAGGTCAGCGCATCGGTGTGCGTCTGCGCACCGAGGATCGACACCACCGAGCCGGCGTCCGAGCACATCAGCGGTGTGCCGACGGTGGAGCCGAACTCGAACAGTTCGAGCAGTGGCGTGACGACGGCAGCCGAGGACCCGTTGCCGGTGGACGGGCTGTCACTCCCCGACGAGGCGGCCGCGCCGGAGGCAGCCGGCACCCCGAGCCCGAGCAGCACCGCGGCGGCGAAGACGATCGCTCCGAGGGCCCCGGGCCGCCGGCGTGCCCTCGGGGTACGACGGGAAAGGGTTCCGCTCCCCTGCATGGCGATGTCTCTCCTGATCATTGACGTTCCTCCCGCGTCACGGCGCCCTTTGGCTCATGGCCAACCGGACCGCGAGGTACCGGATGGCCTGGGTGCCGAGCAACATGGCCAAGGCGGCCAGGACCAGGACGAGGTAGGCGCTGTTCGTCGCCGGTCCTCTCTCGACGGCGTACACGGGTTCGAGCGCGCCGGTGCCCGAGGGCGTCGGATGCGACGTCGGCGTGCCGCCCGTCCCCCCGCCGGACGGAGCCGTGGTCGACCCGCTGGTCTGGGGACTGAGCCCGCCGGTGGTGGACAGCGGCGGGGTGGCCTGGCTCGGGGCGGTGGTCAAGGCGGTCGGGCCGAGCAGGCTGCCTCCGCCACCGGTCGGGGGCCCGAGACCGGGCGAGTCCGAGGTCGACACGTAGACCCGGCCGAGTGTCACCGAGACGCTCGTGAGGCCCTGGGACGGCAGGTCCTGCGTCTCGGACACCTCGAGTGCACCGGAGTCGACCGACTGCAGGGTCTTGGAGGGGTCCGGGCTCGTGCCTGTGCTGCTGGTCCCGTCCGAATACGTGAACGTCTCGGGCAGATAGGTCAACTTGATGCCGACCTTGGACAGGATCGTGTTCAGCGAGCCCAGAACCTCCCTGTCGATGTCGATGGGGACGCCGAGGCCGAGCACGTTGAAGCCCGACGGGCTCAGTCCCGTCGGAAGCTCCAGGAGGGTGATGGTCCCCAGGTCCGTCTGCGAGGTGACGGCGGGCTGCTGGCCGGCTTGTTGGGTCATGGAGATGGAGGACGAGACGTTCCCGAGGTCCAAGAGCTGCCCGAACGAGAGCACGTCACACCCGGCCGCTGCACTCACGGTCACGCTGCCGTCGCCGTTGGCCGTGGCCTGAGCCGACGCGAACACGGTCGGATGGGACGACCCTGCCGGCTGCACGCCGATGTTGACGTCGCCCTGGGACGTGGAGGACTGCGCGGACGACGTGAGCTGGTAGCCGGCCTGCGTCTGGTCGTCGGTCTGGCGGTTCGGGAAGTTTGCCGAGACGTAGCCCGGAAGGGCCGGCAGGGCGGGAACGTCTCCGCTGCCGATCCCGTTGATGGTGCCGGGTAGCGAATAGATCGATGGGGCATAGGGGGCGCCGGCATCGGACAGCGATTCCCCGAGGCTGTCGAGCGACGCCGAGGCACCCCAGGGACCGAGCTCGTAGTCCAGGTCCCCCGAAAGGGGCAGTGAGGGATCGGTGATGAGGACGTCGAGGGCGTTCGCCTGGGCGGACACGGTGTAGGTGTTCGTGTTTGCGGTCGTCGATCCCGCTGCCGCCGGCGAGGTGGTCGTGCTCGAGCCGCTGTCCCGTTCCTGCGCGCTGGCTCCCGAGGTGGCGATGAGACCGCCCACAGCGACGGCGAGCACACCGGCCGCCGCGAGCTGGAGGCCGCGCACGACACGCCCGGCCTTCTTCATGCGCTCTGCACTCCCAGGTACGACTCGAGGACCGTCTCGTCGCCGACCTCCGCCGGCTCTCCGGCAAATCGGATCCTTCCCCGGTTGAGGATGTAGACGTAGTCGGCCAGTTGCAGGGCACGCGCCACGTACTGCTCCACCACCAGGAGGGAGAGCCCTTCAGCGGCCAGCGTGCGGAGGTACTCGAAGATCTCGTCGACGATCAGCGGGGCCAGCCCCATGGACACTTCGTCGAGCAGCACCGTCGTCGGTTCGGACACGTAGGCACGGGAGAGGGCCAACATCTGCTGCTCGCCGCCCGAGAGCGTGCCGGCGATCTGCCGGCGCCGTTGGCCGAGACGGGGAAAGACCGAGGAGGCAAGGGCGAGGGCCTTGCGGTCGACCTTGCGGGAGGCCTGAAGGCGGAGATTGTCGGCCACGCTCAGGGAGGGGAAGATGCCCCGTCCCTCGGGCACGTGGCAGATTCCGGCCCGGGCCACCTCAAACGGTGTCGATGACGTCATGTCCGACCCGTCGAAGAGGACCTGCCCCGAGGAGGGCCGCAGCAGCCCGGATGCCACCTTGAGCAAGGTCGACTTGCCGGCCCCGTTCGGCCCGAGCAGGGCGACCACGGCACCGTCGGGAATGACGAGGTCCACGTGGTGGAGCACCGTGCCCGTGCCGTATCCGGCGCTGACGTCGCGCAGCTCAAGCACGGGTGCCGACCCCTGCCCGCTCGTTCCCCTGTGCCGTGTCCGAGCGCGCCGCCGGTGGTTGCACGTCGTCCGAGCCGAGATAGGCCGCTTGGACCACGGCGGACTTCAACACCTCGTCCACCGGCCCTTGGAAGATCATCTCGCCGAAGTCGAGCACATAGATGAAGCGGCAGACCCGGGTGACCAATGCCATGTCGTGCTCGACGAGGAGGATGCCGGTGCCGGTGTCCGCGACGAAATCCAGGATGATGTCGCCGAAGCGCTCGGTCTCGAGCACATCGAGGCCGGACGAAGGTTCGTCCAGCAAGAGGAAGCGGAAGGGTGTCGCCATCGCACGTGCCAGCTCGACGAGCCGGCGCTGGCCGGTCGACAGGTCGCTGACCCGGTGGCGGGCGAGAGCCTCGATGTTGCAACGCCCCAGGGCGTCGCCGGTCCGTGCCTCGAGGTTGCGGCGTTGCTCCCTCGAGCATGCGAACTGGCTCCACGGGCGCCGGGCCGCCAGGAAGGCCTCCGGGCCCAGGGCGACGTTCTGGGCCACGGTCATGGAGTCGCACAGCTCCATCCTCTGGAACGTCCGTCCCAGGCCGCGTGCAGCGCGCGACGAGGTCGAGAGGCGGCCGAGGTCGTGCTCACCGAGCCGGACGGAACCGGCCGCGACCGACACGACACCTGTGCAGGCATTGAAGATCGTCGTCTTCCCGGCGCCGTTGGGTCCGATGAGCCCGGTGATGGCGCCGGCCTGCGCTCGCAGCGAAACGGAGTCGACAGCCAGGACCCCCCCGAAGCGCACGGTGAGGTCGTCGATGCGGAGATCAGCCGGCGCCGCGGTCATGCCCCCGCCCCTCGGGTGGCCACGCCGGTGCGCACCGTGGGGATCGGGGCCCGGCTGGCCACCGGGCTGCGGCCCTCGCGTTCGGTCGTGCGACCGCCGGCCCTGGTCACGCGCATGCCAGGAGCCAGAGCGACGGCAAGCGCGCCCAGTCCGAAGAAGGCGCCCTCGTAGTTGGCGAACCAGGTCCCGCTGAAGGGGGCGTAGATCCGGACCACCTCGTAGGCGAAGGCTGCGATCACCGGCGTGACGAGAGGCTGGCTGCCACAGAGGGCGAGCACGGCCAGGAGGACCACCGAGTTGAAGTACCCGAAGGGGCCGGTTGCCGTTCCTCCAGCCGACTGGGTCACACCGGCGATGAGCACCCCACCGGCCGCAGCGATGCCGGCGGCGGCGCAGAAGACGTAGAGCCGGGTCAACCGGGTGTCGGTGCCGTGCGCGGAGAGCGAGAGTGGAGAGTCCGACAGTCCGCGCAGCAATCGGCCCAGGCGGCTCAGCGCAGCAATGACGAGAGCCAGGTAGTAGTACGCGCGGTCCGAGGTGGCATTGAGGCCGAAGAGGTGGGGTCGCGTCACCGACACGGCGTCGGTCTGGCCGAACATGAGGAAGGTGGGATAGATGAGGTTCTGCAGCAGGAGCCCGAACCCGAAGGTCGCGACGGCAAGGTACACGCCCGAGAGCCGGAACGACGGGATGGCGGCGAGGGCACCGCTTGCCATGCCGACCCCAACGGCGACCGCCAATGCGACCAGCCACGGCAACCCGGCCGACAGGGCGTGGCCGAACGTGGAGGCCCCGAGGGCGGCGAAGGCCACTTGGCACAGCGAGATCTGACCCGAGGTCCGAAGGAGCAGCCCGAGAGAGGCCAGGATCACCGCGTACCCGACGCCTGTCGTGTACTGGTCCAAAAAGGCGGTGCCGACGATGAAGGGGACTGCGATGGCCAGGCCCGCGCCGGCTGTCGCTCCCGCCACCGTGAGTGCCGGAGCGAACGTCCGAGCGGGACGCAGTTTGCGTTCGGTGCTCGCCCCGCGGAAGAGCAGCCTCGCTCGAGGCATCGCGACGAGAGCTCCGACCAGCACGAGGAACGGCACTTGGGTGTAGAGCTCCGCCACCACCAGGTTGGACTGGCCGCCCAGCTTGTCGCTCATCACGTTCATGGCGATGCCGATCCCCATGGCGGCGGCGAACGTGATCGGCAGGCTGCTGAATCCAGCCACGGCGGCCGCCCCGAACGCCGCGATGTAGGTCAGGAGGTAGATGTTGACGTCGATGCCCAGTGTCGGGGCGAGGAGCATGCCCGAAATCGAAATGAAGCAGGACCCGATGGCCCAGGCATAGCGCCGGACCACCACGGGGTTGCTGGCTTCGAGGGCGAGAAGCGTCGGGGAGTCGACGACGGCCTGCATGGACACGCCGAGCCGTGAACGCTTGAAGAAGAGATAGAGACCGGCGGTGGCGGCGAGGGCGAGCACGACCACAATCACCTGGCTCCCCAGGATCGTCACGCCCAGCATCCGAAAGCCCTTGGTGGGGAGGAAGCTCGCGAACTGGAGCGTCGCCTGCCCGTAGGCACCGGTGAGGACGGACTCGATCAGGACGATCAGGGCGATGGTGGCGACGACCTTCATGGCCGCCGGAGCGTCCGTGAGCCAGAAGGCGACGCGCTCGAGGAGCAGTGAGCCGATCAGCCCGACCAGCACCAGTGCGCACAGCGCCGCAACGGGCCATGGCAGTCCGAGCGTGACCCGCATGGAGTAGAAGACGTAGGCCGACGCCGCGGCCTGGGCGCCGATGGCGAAGTTGAAGATGCCCGAGGTCTTATAGGTCAGGACGAGGCCGAGCGCAGCCAGGGCGTAGACGGCACCATCGGAAATGCCGATGACGACGAATGGTCCGGCAGAGTAGACCGCGGTGAGAACGAGGCCGACCACCAGCAGGCCGACGACGGTCCCGGCGCGGCGCAGCACCGGGCGCCACGACGAGGAGATCCCCTCGGCCTCATGGCGCAACGCCAGGGGTGCGCTGCTCACGGCCGGCAGACCCCGCACGGTCGCCGTCCGGCCCGCTCGTGTTCGGCGCGGGTCATGTGCGACCAGCCGTCCCGACCGGTGGCCAGGGCACAGCCCGGCCGGTGGAAACGCTCCATGCCGGCGCCCGCGACGAAGAGCCGGTCCGCCGCCTCGACGGCCCCGGCCGGCGGGCGGGGACCTTCCGGACGGAGCGCTGCGCTCGCAACCCGCCGGCGTCGCCGGGCGCTCTCGAGGTCGGGAATCAGGGCACGGCGCCGTTCCCCCACGGCCCGGCGACCTCTCAGCAGCCATGCCACGTTCCCGATCCCGCTCACGAGCAGTCCGGCCACCGCCGCGTCCAGCGGACCGAGTTGCTGGCTGAACGTGGCTTCACCCGCGCCGAAGTACCAGGCCACAGCAATCACGACTCCGCCCAGGCCGGCGGTCAGCACCCACCGGCAGAGGTCGTCGGCGCGCCAGGGCATCGGGCGACTGGCGGCGCGCACGGGCTGCGCGGCCTCGCCGGCTCGGGCCATGAGGGTGGAGCGCCGGTAGGCGACGGCGCCGGTCGCCATCAGAGCGCGGCCGCTTCGTCGGTCGAGCCGTCCCGCAGCGCGTCCTCAATGCGGTCGAGCTTGCGCCACTCGTCGCGCAGGTCGGCCGAGAGCCACAGCGTGGCACCCACGCCCAGCAGGAAGATCCCGCCGATTCCACCGGAGATCACGTACGGCAGCTGTCCCGCGGCGTAGGCGTTCCCGCTCACTCCCACCCATCCGACGATCAGCGCCGCCGCGCCGGCCGCCACGAACACCCAGGCGAGGGCGCGGTCCCATTGGAGGCGGAGCCATGTGCGCAGGTCCATCACGAGCCTTCCTTTCTTGGGGACGATCCAGCGTGTCGCGCCGGGCGCGCAGTGGCGGCGACTCCCGGTGTCACGACGACACGCACGTGGTGGCTCCGTTCTGGAGGTCGACGAACTGGCCGTTCTGCAGTGTCATCAGGAAGAAGCAGTTCGACGGGGTGGCCGGAGCGTTCTGGTTGAAGGTGAGCGGCGGCGAGAGGCCCCCGAGGTCATCGCCCTTGATGCTCCAGAGCCCCTGGAGGAACTCTGCCGACGTGGGCGTGGCGGTCAAGTACTTGTCGGCGGCCACCGCCAGCATGCCCGAGGCCCACTCCGCCGCGGTGCTGGCCGAACCCACCAAGCCGGGGTCGTAGGTCTTGACAGCCTGCTGGTAGAGAGCCTGCGCGGGTGTGTAGCTGTCGACCCAGGGGAAGTTGGTCTGGCCGGCGATCAAACCGTTCAGGTGGGGGTTGCTCGCAATCGTGGCCGACACGGCAATGCTGTCGGCCGCGTACAGCGGGTTGTACCCCTGCGCGGCACAGTCGTTGGCCATGCGTTCGAGACTGTCCCCGTCCCCGGCGAAGTAGACGAAGGTCGCGCCGGCCTGTTTGGCATCGAGGCACTGCGTCGTGAAGTCGGGCTGGGTGATGCTGATCGACGAGACATAGACAGGGTCCACGCCGTCCGCCGCGATCCCGTTCTGCACAATGAGGGACTGGTAGGCGTTCGTGCACGTGGTGTCCTCGACGCAGTAGAGGAAGGCCATCTTCGTGCCGCCTTTGGCTGCGGCGGCCTTGATGGTGAAGTTCGCCTGGTACGGGCCCACATCGCTCCCCGACGCCGGGAAGAGCATCGGGCTCTGCCACCACGTGTCGCTGCTGGCGTCACCGCCGATGACGGGGATGTTCTGCTGCTGGAGGTACGAGACGCTGGCGCTGGCGGTGAGCGGGACCAGGTTGCCGACGAACGCGATCACGTGGTCCTGGGTGACCTCCTGCTGGACCTCGGTGGCGCTCGTGGTCGGATCGCCCCCGTCGTCCTCGATGTAGATGTGCACCGGGTGCCCGGCGAGGCCGCCGTGCGCGTTGATGTACGCCTGCCACACGCCCAGGGCCTGCTGCGCCCCCGAAAACACGGCACCGATCACGCCGCTGTACGTGCCGACATTGCCCAGGTCGATGGTCGAGCCACTGGTCGCGTTCGAGGCTCCGGTCGCCGCCGCCGAGGGCGAGGTCGTCCCACCGCTGGAGGGGCTGGTGGCCACGTGGCCGCTCGAGGACGAGCCGCCGCCACCCGAGCCGCCGGTGCCGGCGCTCCCCGCCGCCGTCGCGCCCGAGGTCGATCCGGCCGTCGACGTCCCGCCCGTCTGGTCCGACGACGCCGGCGCATTGGTGGTGGCGGAGCCAGGGCTCCCCGAAGGACCGGCCGCGGTGTCGCGGACGATGGGGCGCCGCGCCGCATCGGCGATCGTCTGCTGGGTCAGCCGGCTGCCGCACCCGGCCAGCACGGTGGCGAGGGCGCAGGCCGCCGCGACGGTGACCGGCCAGGTCCGGCTCCGGGGGCCCGGAGCCGAGCCGCGAGCACCGAGGACCCTGTGTGATCCGGCTGCCCGGTTGCATTGGATTCGTCGGGTCACACCCGCCCCCCCTTGCTTTTGCCCGCCCTACAGCAAACGCTTGTCAGCGCAG
>Ga0335072_10014481_pt1 | contig 11202 bp, 6 predicted proteins | sample Lox_Sample_21_FD_206725 | JGI IMG/M metagenome (GOLD analysis project Ga0335072, IMG submission 206725) | Soil microbial communities from Loxahatchee National Wildlife Refuge, Florida, United States - Lox_Sample_2.1 | ecosystem: Environmental > Terrestrial > Soil > Wetlands | place: USA: Florida... | reverse complement strand
ATAGGAAATGAGCTGTGGCTTGCTCGCATGAGTGGGATTTTGTACCTGAAACAGACGGGAAGAACAGATACCAAAAAATGTATTGGCTTAATTCCAGATAAAGTAATCGATCAAATAGTCATAGTCTGTCACCCAAATTAGTTAGTAATGGTATGCGCCACTGACCAGGAATAAAATTATGACTAAAGGCACATTTAATTCTGGTGATATTTTCTTTGGTGTTTTGGTGCTTTCGACAACGAAACAGCTGTGGCTGGCTACAGCCACAACTCAACCCTCCCCTTGCCTACACAACTGGCCACTTCGTCTGCTGACTCACCAGCCTCCGCCCTCACTGCGGCAGTCGAAAACTCAGCCGGAAGTCCTGGCGCAGGTGCTAGTCACACAAGGAGGGTCTGTGTTATTTTTTTTTTTTGCCTGTCTTTTGGGTGGGAAGTGCTGCTAAAATTTTGCAAGGTGCTATGGCACCACTGCAGCTGCTTCCCCTGATGCCGCTCTATGGCATGCTGCTCATCTTGGGAGCAGCCGCTTTGTGGCAGCAAGAGCTAACTCGTCGAAAGGGTCCTTATCGGTATAGAGACCCCTTCCAGTACATGCATTGGCGCTTTAAGTTGCGCTCAATGCCTGTACAGAATGTGCAGCGGCTCTCCGCTTCACAGAGTTAGAGATTAGGCTTTTGGCCTATCTCTTCTAGCCCGATCGAGTCCCTTGATCTTGTGGTAACAAACCACAGCTAGTCATAGCTCTTTGCATCGTCCTAGCTCGTGTAGCATATCCAAATCGCTAGATTATGTGCTGTGAAATGTTTAGGAGGTCTCCGACTTGGCTTTCCCTAGTCTGCAATAATGTTATACATTATTTACGGTCCTAGTTGCGGCTCTGGTTACGGCCCAGGCACGCACGTGATCTCATTTTGGCTACGGCCGCCATACGATGTATACCAGCCCCTAACTGTTCTCTCTCTCGCTCCTCATCTGTTGTCTTAGTTAATAGAGTGCTAAATTGAGTTGTATTCCTACTACCGAAGCGAAACTGCGACAGTTAGGGAATTTGGGGACATCTTAGAATAGCATCCCTAGCTTAACGAATAGTCGTTTAAGAGCTTTTGGAGCTACTATTGAAGCAGCTAGTAGCGGAGGTGAGGGCGCATCTAAGGATTTATAGATAGGACCTTTTGAGGGTTTTAGAATCCTAGCATTTTAGAACTGCAAACCTTTATGTATGGTAGCAAGAATAAAGCTGCTAGCATGAAATAACATGTGATAGTAACGCTAGATGGCCTTCTATTATTAACTATAAGTTCTTTTAAAGAGAAGGCTAATAACTAGAAGATGTTTAAGGTTACTGGTCTTTAGCGCTACGAACTCAGTCAATCAGTGGCCCAGGGACATCAGTGAGTAGGCGAAGCCGGTGCAATTGGTAGTTCTAATTACAAGGATCTAAAGCCAAGGAGAGAAGAGAAAGAAGAAGAAGAATGTCAGCAAAAGAGACTGCTTTTAAAAGTGTGACTAGTTACATGCGTTAGCTAACAGGTGGTAATATCGGTTAGCTAACGGTTCGAAAAAGTCGTCCGTAAACCTGTCCGTAAACCTGCAATACTGCCTGTAGGAACGAAAGTTGTCAGGGCCGTAATGCCAGGTCTGTAAAGGGCAGTTTCCGGTTGCAGCTAAGGTAGTTACGGACTGTCACCTGAAACTGCCCTTACGGACGGGATTATAGGCGGTTAGCCATGAGCAGCTGGCATGTGGGTAACGGACGGTCCGTAAGCGACATGTGACCCGTAAGGGGCTATGTAAACCCGTCCGTAAACCACTGTTCTCCTCCTCCTCTTCTTCATTTCTTTAGCTTTAGATTCTTGTAATTTAGGACTACCAATTGCACCGGCTTCACCAACTCGCTGGCGTCCCTGTGCCACTAATTGACTGAGTTCGTAACAGTAAATATTTATCTAAGTTTATAGAACCCCTCCCCTCGCTCTCTAAGTTTGAGTCTTCAGCGGATTCAGAAGACTCTATAGAATCTGCTTTTATTTTAGTCTTTTTCTGTAAGTTTTGCCTCTAAACTGCTTAGAGGATTGCCAACAACTTTGTGTTTATAGAATCCATTTGAGACTCTAGCACAGAAACCCGATTTCTTATTTGGATGTCCAGCCTGGTGTCTTTGGGTTGAATAATAGCTTAAGCGAGCTTGTTCAACCTATCTAATTTATCTGTAATAGCATTTGCTAGCTTGTCTGGGAAGACGCTCTTCTGTAGGTTTCGGAATTGAGGAAGGGAATAGCACGGTTATGATGAATGTCTGAAAGAGTCATTTATAGTTCAACACTTGGATCATACAACTTTGCTCTTATTCTTACCTGATATAGCTCCGTCCCCAGGAGAGACCCATAGGTAAGTAAATGGAATGGTGCCGATACCATCGAACTAAGAACATTCCGTATCTTGAATGCAGACGCCTGGGGGAGGAATAGCTTAAGTTAATAGTTCACTTATGAATGAAATTGCGGGATTGCGATTAAAAAAGATTAAAAGAATTATTGCAAGAAAATGGCTTTATACTGCGGAGGTGGATATAGTTACATCTATATATCCGGTATCTGCAATTCGTCATCGCATTCCCTTCATGAATAGGCATATCTACGCAGCTTCACTTAAAATGAAATAGAAAAAGGGAGCTTAAAGTGCTTCAGGGTCTAAGAAAGGTAACAAAAGCTCTCAAAATTTGGACGGGATGAATACTTGCACTATTGCCTGTGTACCTGTAACGTAGGAGTTGGTGACTAAGACCGCTGCAATGCAATAAACTGATTCCAGTATTCCGGATATATCCCTAATCTATCCCCAATATATGAGAGGAACAGCATTTGTCGAAGTCTGGGAACAGCATGCGTTACAGTCCGCAATATCGTACACCCGTCAGGTGCCACTAAGCCCCAACCACCAAACTAGCGACAGAACTCCTAACTACCCTTCCTTGAACTCCCTGAATTCCTGCCGAAGCTCAACTCCACTACAGTATCGAGAAATCTATGCCAGGAGAAATTATTAAGTTTCCCACTCCGTCCTACTAGTAGAGCTTGATCCGATGGACGGAGGCGACGGACAGGATTGAGTTGCCTAGAAGGAAGTCCTAAGATCGCCTTTCCTGCAGCCCTAAGATATGTCCTTAATACCCCTTCATGTTGATATCTCAAGGCCATAGCTTATCTACATGCCAGTCCTTTGGGTTGCCATATATCTCTGATAGATTATCCTTATATACTACGCCATCATCATCGTAGAGCTCCTCACCACTGTTCCCCGTACAAGGTCTGGTATCACTAAACACCTGCCTTGCGTATGCTAGACCCCAGGAGAAGGAACTTTCCGAGACTCCTGCAAATTTTGAGCTCTTTTCTAAAATCAGATAATCAACCAAAGCTTCTTGATCCCATGTCAAACTCTTCAACAGTGCAATGTCCTCATCATGAAGTAAATCCCATTTTGTAACTATTTGTGCAGGCGGTGACAGAGTAGAGGCTTCTTTCGCGAAGAGCTCTAATGAAGTTGTATTCCCAGATGCTGCATAAACCACTCTCAAAGATGTAGAGTTGATATACTGAATATATGCAGCCGCCTGCTCTTCGTAGCTTGTATAGCCTACATTGACAGCATCAACTTCTGTCCGCAAGTGTATCCCAACAAAAGCGTTTTCTGTTATACCAAGTCGTGGGGCCGGCGAAAATTGAAAACGAGTCGACATTTCGGACAAAGCGCGTGCTGCTAGGAGCTGTGTGTCTGGTCGGAATTCGAGAAGCCCACCGAAATGGACGACGAATGCGGTATCCTCACGACAGACCGGCCTTTACATAGAAGTGTTAGCTTATAGTTCGCTTTATGGAAGGGGATGTCTGCACGTTTGGCCCATGATCAAAGGCATATCAATCACCGTAATCTTTCCATCTCCCTGGCGATTGATCTCAGCCCAGGCTTTAGGAGTAATCGGCTCGCCGTTTTCCTGAGGGAGATCCCAGGGGCGGGCAACTCTCGCCAATGGGCGGCCATGCTTTTCAACAGCCCGCAAGTCCTCGTACAGCGGTAGGAGGGGGCACGCTGATCTGAGTCGAGCGTCGAATTTTTCCAAGTCGAACATATAGCTCATGTTATGAATAGGGCCGCGTTGGTACTCGATAAGGCCATCGGACCGTAACATAATTGTTGGCCGTATTAGACTAGCTCCAATTTCGATTGCGTGTCTCACGCACACGAGGATCTCTTGTCGTACATTGCCTGTCGCAGGTTGAGTCAGTAAGAGGTCTAATCTCTGTAAATGGACGATAGAGCATGTCATACCCACACCGCCGACTCGACCCTCACAATTAATGACCACGTCTGCGCTTGATGCCCACGACGTCTGCGCGCAAAGTTGCCTGATTGGAGTCTCGTCGAACTCGAACATGATAACGTTTGCAGGAGAGGTGCCATTATCATTATGTACCGGCGTCGCTTGTGGTGCTGCAGAAGAGGCCGAGGCTGATGTCGAAGTCTTGACAGGGACGTCATGGTGATTTTCGGTGTCGGTGTTCTCGGGCACTTCCCCGACGGGAGATGTAATCAAGGTCTCATGTCTTCCGGTCCAAAGGTAGTACGTGGCCAATATAAAGAACAAGATCAGGGCAAAGGCAATACGCCCTCGTTGAAAAATACCCAGTATCATTGCCGACTTTCACGCAACGGCTCATAATGGACTATGTATACATCTGGTGGGAAAAGATGGTGTTGGACCTTAACTATGGAAACTGACGCACGGTTTTTAAAAAGGCCCAATCTAATTCGCTCGGATGGCCAAGGAAAGGGGCCAAGCTACATCACCTCACTAACTACGCCACCACCATAACTTGGCGAAAGTCGTCCACTCGTATTCCCATTCGTGCTTCGTAAAATCCTAAATTTAACACATAAACATGTGGAGAAAACATCATCATACGGTCTTGATCGAAAGGGTGATTTTGGGTGAAATCGAGGCGTAACAAGTTTGAGTTAACGCTGTGCGATCAACTGGACAAGAATGTCTTAGAGTTCGTAAGTAAGAAATATGGTTGGGAGTTCAAGGCAGAACCAAAAAAGACTTTGGGGGCGGCACCTGAGGCGACCACACTGAGGGACACTAGCCGCGGGACTTTCTAGAATTCAGTAATTCGATCCCAAAAGAGTTCCACTGTGTCTTAGTGCTGGCCCTAGTGGTATCCGAGGATCAACTCTTCCCACCCGATAACTTAGGATTGGAACGGGTTAAAACCCCTCTATCGATTCCGTCTTCAGTTTTATTTGCATGGTCATGATAAAGAATGTGCATGCTCATAAGGAGTGTACGGTTTCAAGAGCCTATTATTATGTTCCACGTGCATTTCGGCTGAAACGCCAAGAAGCCATTCTGTAAGCTGATTTCCGTTGAGGGAAACCAACTCTACCCAGAAAATTTCCCCGTTGCAGGGCTTAGCAGACCAATGCTGTGGGGGCTGGGGAGGGTACAAGGTTCAACTCCTAGTAGGGGGTAGCCTAATTTTCCCTTTCCGCTTACTTTATTTCTGACTCCGCGTTGTTACCTCTCTACTTCTCGTTGATTGCTCTGTGGCATCCACTTTCATCGAAATATAGACTCTATGCCTCCTTGAAGGCCCGTTTCCTTACTTTTTGTTGTATTTCTGATTTTATTCTTACCTACCGCTCCCTATTCTCGTCATGATCAAATCATGGATTCCGGAAGTCAGCAATCTGAGCCAGCATCCTGTCGCATCTATGCTCAAGTCAAGGATGCCCGCCTTGGAGCCGGCGATGCAACATGTCGTCCAACTTATGCACAATAAGCGTCTTGTGCGATTCGTGGCAGCAACGCTCATATGCCTGTCCTGTCTAGGCATCTATTACTATGATATATCTCCTCGTCCCGTTGCTCATACCACTACTGCCACTCAACAGTCTAATTCACGACAACTCAGGTACGCATTCGCGACTCTACTATCGCCCAACTATCTAGAGAACGTCGACCAGATGGATATAGCGAAGGACGACTACTTTCTTTCGATGAGAGTCTTGAATTACCAACTGCGACACTCAAACAAGACCCGCTACCCCGACTCTTCAGTTCCTTTCCTCATTATGACTCCTCCCAAAGTCGCAGATAACAAACGCAAGTTACTCGAAAGCGAAGGGGCTACAATCGTACCCGTGGATGACCTCAAGCCAGATTGGATCAAGATTCCACTTCCGAATTGGGAATCTGTAATGTCGAAGCTGTTTCTCTGGTCGTATACGGACTATGATCGCATACTATTTGTGGACGCAGATGTCTACTTAATCGAGTCTCTTAATGGGATTTTTGATGACGATGCCGCACAAGAGCAGCCCACCAGGACCGAGGCGATCGAACCTCCCGACATTGGTGCATTGCCAACTTCATACGTTCTTGGGGGCATCGTAGACGGCGGCTCCGGAAGTCGAGACAATCCTATGAATGTAAACTACCTGAATTCGGGGTTTTTCATGATAAAACCAGACAAGAAGCTGTTCCGACACTTCATGAAGTATTTGTACACGCCAGATTCGTTTTCAGTATCGATGCCGGAACAGAATCTTATCAATAACGTCTTCAAGATGGAGGGACCAATGCCTTGGCAGCACTTAGACCCGAAGTGGGACACGAGTTGCCCAGAACCAGTGGATATTGCGCGAGGATGGAAGACAATTCACAGTAAACTCTGGAAGACGCATGCGGAGCCGTGCGACGTGGATCCTGTTGCTGGGAGGATGTGGTATAGGACTCTAGGGCATATGGAAGCATATTATTCTGGGCAACAGGTGGCGTTATGAGGATTAATGGGCTGATACCGAGGCAGAAGCATCGAACAATTTGAAAGAAGGGACCTAGCTTAGACTTGCTATGGAGGATGCGAGTTAGCAGGAGTATATTAAAGGTGATGATTATCTTTGGGATATGTAGAGGTCAAAAAGGGTTGGATATTTTATTTTATGAATATGTAGCAGATATTCTTTAACGTTCAACCTCACTGCCGCCCCTATTGTACGTATTCTGATGCCGATCAATATTATGTGTAATAGTACTACAATAAAATAGAATGTTCGAATTACTGATGGCAACGAGGCGGATGGTTTCAATTAAGGCAAATTGCTCTCAAATATGAATCCGGCTGTGAAGTAGAGGCTTTAATTCAAAGTGACGTACTTGACCAACGCCGGGTCGAACTGCGTTTGGATCCCGAATGTCGACTTTTGAGAACCTGTTAAATATGGGTACGATTCGACTGACTACTTTCACGATAGATAACGGGGAGATTCTGTCAAAATTAAGGAATGGGATAGCTGTAGGCGTCTAGAACACAAGAAATCCATTTCGGATAGCGGCCGAGTACTGCCCCATCGATGGAGCTCCATCTCAACCAAAGTCTCCGAGAAACGCTGTTGATAGTTGTTATGGCATTGCCCTTTATGCTGTCGCTCCATCCACTTGGAACTCCCAGAGGGATTATGGCAAGGCTGTACTTATACTACTAGAGGCAGGTGCTAATTTCAAAATTCAAAATGGGACATACAAATCGCCATCGTACGCAAGTTTATTCGGTGCAAAGTTCAACGTGGATATTTTTGGAGGTTGCTTCTCCAGTCAAAGAACGATCTTCACATCTAGGATTTCGAGATAGAAATGTACATGCCATATACAAGACTAGAGTAGAATTACTAATACTCTCGGGTAGGAGCTAGATGTAATGCGAATATGCTTCAGCCTTTCGATTTGTCCTATCCGATATCATCTTTGACACTGCAAAGCCCTTCACCCCTAAGGAGCAAAGACACGAACCAAAGCCTGTCATACACAGCACTTGGAGTGATCCTACCACAGCCTTGACCTAATACCAGCTACACTGTAGCACAGGAATAGGTACGACCCGTAGCTTGTTGAGCCGCGAACGGAGAAGCCTTGCGTCTACCTTTGGCTTTCATTTCCGTCTGCTTGAAGATTCCACGCCTTCCATGAAGTTTAACACTATGAAGCTTGCTTACGAAAGTATGGCGCTAGTAAGTAATTATGAATGAGGCTTGCCTCTTTGTCCTCCCTTCAATGTTTCACATGATATCTGATGGGCTTGGATTCAATGCTTAACACCTCCCCACTCCTCCATCCATTTCTACAGGCTCCTTCCGCGAAGGAATTTCATAAACCATATTAGTTTGTTCAAGCTCATTCTTTGGTGTATCATAGCTAGGCCCAAATCCAGTTGGTGACCCACCCCACAGCGTCTCTCCGCGCCGTCGTACTCGATACCTTCGATATAACACAAGTCCAGTGGCCGCGACGGCTAGGAGGACCACTCCCAAAGCCACGCCGAGGCCAATTCCCAGGCCGTTATTCGCAGTTGATGGGCTAGAACTAGGCGTAGAGGTGCTTGTCACAGTAGTCGTTGCAGTCGCAGTGGAACCTGCAGCCACAGTCGCACTTGCAGCGTAAGGAGGAATTGAGGCTGCGAGCTGAAAACCGAGACCTAAGTTGCAGCATGAGGTCAGATTGCCCTGCCCGCAGCACCATGAGCCGTCGGCGCAGTGCGTTAATATCGTGTAGCTACTGTTTGTGCCTCCAGTCTACCCAGGAACTCGTGGGTCAGCCTGCAAGTCCAACTCGTTTCACGATAAATGCGGATTGGGATGTTAAACTCACCTCGCCACCAGTACAGATGTTCAAGCAGTTAGGGCTCTGCCACGTTGAATCCGTGCAGTAATTGCGTGCAAATTGCCCATTAGCCATTTGACACAGACCGTTTATCGCACACTGGTCAGCGTCGGAGGCCGGTTCGTTAATCTCTTTGAGTGCTGTCACGTTGAGCACGCAGCACATCGAGTCGACGTTCAGAGTATTGATACAAGGGAGATAGCCGTCTCCAGGTGACACGCTGCCATCAGGTGCGTAGCACAGCGCCGATGCGATGGCTAAGTAGCCGATGAGGCAGAGGAGATAGCGCAAACCCGAATACATAGTGGAGGGTTTACGATTAGACGGAGATGAAAATTGATAGAAATCAACAAAGAACTAATACAAGAGGTGGGATGTAAAGATCAGACAGACATCTTCCACCCGGAGTAGGATTTCCGGGTTCATGGCACAGCTGCATGTGCAGGAATGTTTCAACTCCATGGCGATCCTGAATCCTGACACATTCTCCGCAATGAAGAGTTGCTGCAAAAGTGTTTTATTGACGCCTGGGTGAAACGCTTCGCTCTGCTATATTTGGCGGTGATCTCGTAGATTGGCGCTGTGACGGTCTTCTGATACACGCCAGGCGTTTGTTGTGGCGGTCGGGGTACGGCGCTTACAGCCTGTTGTATGACCAGTACTATTTATCGGTTAGATATCATACAGTACCATACCATGGAAGGAGGGCTTGGTGGGGCGTCGTTTAAGTGCAAACCTTTCGGCTCTTCATTAGCCCCGGCACCACCATAAGTCTGCGAGCTCAGTCACACCGTCAGGCGCTTCTCATTAAACACAAGATCGTCGATTATATGATATGGCAGATTGATAGGGAACTGAAACTCATCTGAGCTCCAAAACCAGGAAAGAGCTTCGAAACCTGCTATTTCAGTAACACTGCTCCTTATCTAAAGCCATGTCTTCTACGGGCCAAGCTCGCACAATTCTTGGTCCCTTGACGACTACCTTCACACCTGCGCCCGCCTGCTTTACTCCAGTCGTTGAATGCGCGCCGCCCTCTTGTGACGTTGGTTGGCAAGCTCAAACCTGCTATAGCAGCAGCAGCGACATCGCTAGCGTCGAGGACAACTCTGATTGCTGGCCTCCACGTAGCGGCTCCGTCACCTTAAGCACACACAATCCCACACTCAATGGCTGGGGCTTTTATTCGCCTGGCTTGGTATGCCCCAGTGGATACACATCCGCATGCACTGCAACTGGAGGGGGATCCTGGGGTTGGCCGGTGCAATTTAGTCTCTTCGTGAACCCGGAGGAGACGGCTATAGGATGTTGTCCTAGGTACAAATCGAACCATCATATATTATGAGACTTCAAGATCTCAGGACTAACCGGAAACTACAGTGACTATTCTTGTACAAACATCGGCGCACAAACCTGCATCTCCACTGTTTCCTCTGCTGTCTTCTCTGCCGTAAGCTGCTACTCCGGCACTAGCGGCGCCGTTTCCTCTTACACGCTCCCCATCACGACCGATACCTCAACTACCAACAACGCGGGTGAGGGCATAGTAGCTACTGTGACTATTCTTTCAACTTACTCTATTTTGGCCCCCTTGATCCAAATAAACTGGCAGAGTTCCGACCTCCTAGCCACAACCACGACCCCCTCTAGTACAAATTCATTACCTTCGACAACGTCCGCAAGCCCAACATCAACATCGCAGCCACCATCGGGTTTATCGACCGGCGCAAGAGCGGGGTTGGGCGTCGGGATATCTTTGGGCGTCCTAGCGGTCGCGCTTCTCCTTTTTTTCCTTTACCGCAGAAACAAGCACAATTATAGGCCTACGGGACAGGATTTTCCAAAGACTACGGAGCCTTCTGCGCACGAGCTTGAGGTGGAAAACAATGTGTATGAAATGCCAAATACTGAAGAGGTGCAGCGTGGTGTGCCGGGACGAATATCTGAGTTGGACGGTTAGATTGAAGCCTGGAAATGCGTCTCCTGCTTACGAGCCCGCTGATATAAGTTCGGATTTTTAAGCTAATTTTTATATTCTGTTTAAAATTTGTTGGTAGTGTCGAGGGGATGAACGTTTACATATATGTAAAATTATCACTTGTATGTCCCACGAAGATGAGAAAGGATCCCCGAGGCTGGTAATAAAGGTTGCACTTTGGATGGGGATGGAAATCTTAAGCCTTTTCATAGAGGTAAAACCTCGCAAATAAGACCGCGACTAGCACCGTTACTAATGCACATATCGGTAATTTTGCACGTCCAGCCTACCTTCATTGAATATGGTAGTCTCCCGAGAGGGAGCTGCCAATGTCCTGCACAAGCCTGCACTAACACAGTGGCCACCTTGATACTTCACGCGAGAAATAGACTCATGATGATAACGCACATGTACGGCGAGTATTGATATTGTATCTCCAGGATTTGTGTTTGCGATATATGCATGCGAACTTAATGCTGGTTTTGATGGTTGAAAGAATCATG
>Ga0335072_10014480_pt1 | contig 11202 bp, 7 predicted proteins | sample Lox_Sample_21_FD_206725 | JGI IMG/M metagenome (GOLD analysis project Ga0335072, IMG submission 206725) | Soil microbial communities from Loxahatchee National Wildlife Refuge, Florida, United States - Lox_Sample_2.1 | ecosystem: Environmental > Terrestrial > Soil > Wetlands | place: USA: Florida... | reverse complement strand
CAGGATGGCGGAGGGAGAGGGATTCGAACCCCCGGTACCCTTTCAGGCACAACGGTTTTCAAGACCGCCGGTATCAACCGCTCACCCATCCCTCCGCAAAAGGTATGGAGTGGAACTCTTTCAGTTTATCTTAACTTGCGCGTGAATCTCCGCGTTGATATGGATGCCGCTGCGAGGCAATCCGGACATTGAAGCCGCGCTGCGATGCTGCTTGGGATGGAGGAGCTTGTTGATGAGCCGTAGGTGCGTCGTTTTCAATGTTCGATTGAGCTGATTGTCAGAAGAGTCCTGACTTGCGATTCATGGTCCGATTGGCGCGGTTTCGGCGAATCTTGTTGAAAACACGTTCGATAGTGCGGGGAAGTGTTACAAATTAAGGTGCATGGCCAAGCGTGTGAAACCGGGAGCCCTGCCGCAGCCAGGGCAGCCAATCAGCCTGCGTGTGCTGGGAGAGTATCTTAATCTCTCGCCGGCAACAATTTCGCTCGTCCTTAATAATGCGCCGGGTGTGCGCTCGATTCCGCAGGAGACGCGTGACCGCGTGATTGAGGCCGCCGCGAAGTTTGATTACCGGCCAAGCTTTTACGCCCGCTCACTACGCAAGAAGCAGAGCTTTACCGTCGGCGTGCTGGTGCCGGAGTTGAGCGACCACTATGCGACTGAGGTGCTGGCGGGTGTAGAGGAGCTACTGATAGAGGAGGGTTACTTCTACTTGACGGCGAGTCACCGTCGAAAGCCGGATTTGATCGACGAGTATCCGCGGCTTCTGGCTGATCGTTCGGTTGAGGGCTTCATCCTTATTGATACGGTGCTCGAAAAGAGCATGAACCTGCCGGTGGTGGTTGTGGCCGGCCACCGCAAGATTGAGGGTGCGACGAATGTCGTGCTGGATCAGAAGCGCGCCGCCGAGCTTGCATTGCGCCATCTCTATCAGTTGGGTCACCGGAAGATCGCATTCATGCGGGGCGGAAGCCATAGCTCCGATGCCGACGATCGCTGGAACTGCCTGATGTCTGTAGCGCGCGATTTGAAGATCTCGGTGCCGCCTGAATACACAGTTCAGTTGCAGCTCAAAGCCTCGACGCCGGAACTTGGTTTTGAACCTGCGAACGAACTGCTGCAGCACAGCTCAGATTTTACGGCGATTGTGTGCTACAACGATATCTCCGCGATAGGCGCCATTCGTGCCTGTATGAATCACGGGATCAAGGTGCCGGAGGACATTTCGGTTGTGGGCTTCGACGATATTGAAAGTGCTGCCTTTCACAATCCAAGCCTTACGACGATTCGTCAGCCGCTCAAGCAGATGGGCGTTGTGTCTGCGCGAATCCTGCTGCAGCGCATTCGCGGTCAGGCAACATTCCCCGATATTGTTCCGATTCATCCGGAGCTCGTGATTCGCGAGTCGACCTGCCCGCCTAACCCCAGGCGCACACGCGCAAAGCGGGGCTAACCTCTTGATGGACAACTCAGCAAGCACGCACCGGGGCCGCACGCTGGCGGTGTTGCACCCGGCATTCGCGTTGACTGGGGTGTTGCAAGCGGTGGGCGGCCCGTTAATGCCCTCGATCGCCGCGGCACATCGACTGAGCGACAGCCGAATAGGTCTGCTTTTCTTTCTTTATTTTGCGGGGACCTCGCTCGGCGCGTTTCTTAGCCGCGGCAACTACGCCCGCGCCATCGCGCTCGGATTCTTCGGCATGGCGGCCTGTTGCGTTGCCGTAGCCAACGCGAGCTCGCAACTTCTGCCGTTGACGTTTTTTCTGCTGGGCATTACTGTGGGTGTTCCGATGTCGGGGGTCAGTCTCTATGTGGGCCGCGCGTATCCTGAGACCTGCGCGCCCATGCTGACAATATTGAATTTCAGCTGGAGTGCGGGTGCGCTGCTCGCACCCATCTATGGCGCAAGAGTCCTTGTGCACCACGACTATCACACTGCCTATGATCTGCTTGCGATCGTCGCCGTTGTCGCCGGCGCCGCTTGTGTGGCCGTGGTGAGAGATGCCAAAGAACCGGTACATCTGCAGGAGAGCGTAAGTCGCACCACAACACTGCAGCTTATCCTGGTGTTTGCGCTCGCGGCTTTTCTGCAGGTGGGAATTGAGAACACATCGGCAGCGTGGCTCTCGACGTTTGTTTTTCGCGTATCCGGCAGCGGAATTGTGCAGGCGGCAGCGGCGACGACGTTCTATTGGGTCGGATTTCTGGCGTCGCGCGGCGTGGCGAGTGTGATTCTCCTGCACCTCGATGCACGCCGTCTATTACAGGTCTCTGTCGCGGTGGCTCTCGGCGCGGCAGCTCTGCTTGCAGTGGCGCCGTCGAGCATCTCGCGCGATGTAGCAATGTTTGTTCTTGGCGTCGCACTGGCGCCCATCTATCCACTGGTGATTGCAGGATTTTTCGCACGCGCGAGCCACACTTCTCATACGCGCTGGGTTTTGTTCACTGCAGGTTTTGGCGGGTCGGTTTTGCCATGGATAGCAGGCTGGCTGTCAGCGCACACCGGCAACCTGCGCATGGGAATTCTCACAATTCCTGCGGCGCTGGTCGTGATGGCTGGTGTGCTGCCTTTTATCACGATTCCCGCGCGGACCGCCGCAGGCCCGCGGTCATAAGCAAAACTGCGGCGGATCCATTAAGAATGTTGAGCCTATGGCTGAGGCATCACAAGCACTTCAATGCCTGAAGCTGCGTCCTTTTGATGGAAGACTTGCTCAGTTGCCTTCTGAAACTGCTCCGGTGTGGCGAAGGGAATGTCAGTGAAGGTCTGTGGGTTGCGATCGGTCAAAGGGAACCAGGAACTCTGCACCTGGACCATGATGCGATGACCACGCCGGAAGGTGTGAAACAGGTCGGGCATGGTGAAGTCGACTTCAGTTTCCTTGTTCGGTACGAGCGGTTCCGGCTTTTCCCAGCTGTGGCGGAACTTGGCGCGAAAGGGCTCGCCTCTGAGCAACTGTTCGTATCCACCCATGTGCAGAGGCGGCGCATCGAGAATGCGCTTGTTTCCGCGCGAGGTGTTTTCGGGATCCGGGTAGTTGTCGGGATAGACATCAATGAGCTTTACGTCGAAGTCCGAGTCGGTTCCCGAGCTGGCGACTATCAACTTTGGGGAGATTGGACCCGCAATCGTCACGTCTTCCTGGAGCGGGTTGGTTTCGTAGGTGAGCACATCCGGCCTGTAGCTTGCGAACCGCTGGTCATCCACCATATAGCGTTGAGGAACTGTATCGGTGGTGTATCCAACAAATGGCACCGGATGATTCGGGTCGCTGACATACTCGTCTTTGCTGCTCATCTCTGCTGGAGCATCGAAACTCAGCTTGCCGCCCGCGTGGAAGTAAAGGGTTTTCGGCGTTGCGGCGGGGGGTGGCCATGCGCTGAAGCTGCGCCAGACATTGGTACCCGTTTCGAAAACGATGGCCTTCGGTTGAGCTGAGCCCTTTCCTTTCAGATAGTGTTCGAAGAAAGGGAACTGCACGTGCGAGCGGAAGTATTCGCTCGTCCTGGCGCCGAACTCGACGTCGCCGAGGTGGCTGCCATCGCCGCGTGCCCATCCACCGTGGACCCAGGGGCCCTCAACGAGAGTCGTCGGCGTTCCGGGGTTGAACTTGTTGATCGCGTAGAAGGTGCGATAGGGCCCGCTTAGATCTTCGGCATCATACCAGCCGCCCACGACCAGGACTGCGCAATGGACGTTCTTCATATGACGCGAAAGATCGCGTTCCTGCCAGTAATCGTCATAAGTGTCGTGCTTGAACTGGTCGTTAAAGAGCCAGTTTGAGCCTTTCAAATACTGTCTGTCGAGATTGGCAATGTCGCCCGCATGGAGATAGAACTCGTAGCTGTCTGGAGTGCCGAAGTCGAAAGGGACCGTGGGATGTGGCGTCTGAGGTTCACTCTGAGGATGAAAGAACGGCGCGTAGAAACCGAAGTTGGCGGAGAGCATAAATGCGCCGCCATGGTACCCGTCGTCGCCCATGAAGAGATCGGTCATAGGGGCTTGCGGGCTTGCAGCAACCAGTGCCGGATGCGAATCGATGATCGACGCGGATGTGTAGAAACCCGGATAGGAGATGCCCCAGATGCCAACTTTGCCATTGTTGTTCGGCACCTGCTTGAGCAGGAAGTCGATGGTGTCATGCGTGTCAGAGGCATCGTCGACATCCTGCGGCGACTTCTTGTCGTCAATGTGCGGGCGCATTTCAACGAATGTGCCTTCACTCATCCAACGGCCGCGTACATCCTGGTAGACGAAGATATAACCGGATTTTTCGAACTCGTCGGATGGGCCGAGGCGCTTAGGATATTGGTCTTCACCGTAAGGAGCGACGCTGTAGGGCGTGCGATCCATAAGAAACGGATAGGGACCAGGGTCGTTTGGAAACGCCGAAGTCTTGGGTACGTAGACGGCGGTGAAGAGGTGCTTCCCATCGCGCATGGGAATTCGGTATTCGTACTTCGTGTAGTGTGAGCGCACGAAGTCGTCTTGAGGTGCCGTAGTGGCGGCTTCCTGCGCACGTGAAATGGCGACGGTGAATCCGCAGAGCGCAAGGATTCCGATTAAGACGCGGTACAAGTGAGACATGGCCAAAACTCTCCTTTGGAACGACAAGGATTCCCGATCAGGGCCGGTGCATCGGATTGCCGGCCCACGAAGTAGTTCATTGATCGGTTTGTTTGCTCTGATCTTCCGGGATCACCTCAGGCTTGGTCAGCGGCGCGATGATTTCGTCAAGATAGTCTGTCGCGCCGTCGACGCGCTCGAGAGCGGGATATCGCTCGCCGCCGTGGTAATCGATATCGGCGGTGCGTATAAAGTCGTCGGCCTGCAAGAGCAGATGGATCGGATCGCGCGATCCCTTTGACTCCCGGATCGCATCGCGCAGCACGTCGTTTGAGAACATCCGGCCGTTCACCGCGATGATCTTGTAACCTGGCGCAATGCGGGCCTTGTCTGCGGGTCCGTTCCAAAGCACGTCTCGAATCTGTCCATCACTCGAGAGGCGCAGTCCAATCGAGTACCAGCAGTCCAGACCGCTGCGACTGCCCCTGCCATTCGCTTCTATCGTGTGCTCGGATGCGCTGGGCTTGTCACGGAAGACGAGTTTGTAGCCGCCTCGCTCAATGCCCTCGACGTCGGCATGGGGATTGATCTTGTCGATGCGGTCGTGCAGGAACTTTGCCCAGTCATAAGGGGCCACTTGATTCAGGTCCGCGGCGAGTTCGTCAAAGGTGTACGGCACGATCAGTGGCCCCGTGTTTCCACCCTTGCCGAGGAAGATTTTCTCAAAGTCATCGAGCGACTTCTTTCCGCCGGTGAGCTTGCGAATGAGCGTGTCGGCATCAAGCCAGAGCAACTCGCCCTCGAAGTAGTAGTCCTGGCCGCGCCGCCAGTTGTACCAGGCAGGATTGCCTCCGCGCAGCAGGCTGGCAGCGACCGCCGTATCTTCTGTCGGCCGCCAGAGACGGCCCGGGGTGTATTCGAGCCTGGCTGCAGTCATGGCCAGCACATCGCGATACTGAGCCTGGGTCTTTAGCCCGGAGCGCGCAGCCAGCACGTTGCCAAGATATTCCGTCATGCCTTCATAGACCCACAGCATCGCTCCGTGCTGGGGAGTGGCAAAGTCCGGCTGATAAAGACCGGCGGGACGGCGATACTTGCCGTTCCAGGAGTGCGTGAACTCGTGCGACAACAGGTCGGCTTCGGGCAGCTGGTGAGCCGCGTCAGAAAAGCCCTTCTCTCCAACGCCGTTATCGGACGACTGCCCATGTTCGAGCCCTTCTCCGCCGGCAACGTCGGACAGCGTCAACAAAAAGTGATAGACGTGGTAATGGTGCGACGCATAGAGCGCGTCAGCTTCGCGTACGAGGTTGGAGACCTCGGCGAGAAATGCTGGCCGCAATCTTGAATCCTCGGGGTAATCGGAGGCGACGTCGAGATAGTGTTTTGGCGAGATTGCGGGCGCCAGTGGGTACTCATGAAAGTACTCGCCAGCGAGGATAGGCGAGTCTTCGAGCTGCTCTACGGTAGTCGCGGCAAAGTGCGTCGTGGTTCCTGCTGCCGGGACAGGATAGGAGCTTGCGCCTTCAGGCGTCAGCGCAGTTCCAACACCCCATCCGGCAGGCACGATGAGCGATGGCTGGATAGAGATGTCGCGGACCGGCGTGTTGGCTGGATACAACAACAGCTTCTCCCACTCCAAAACCGCCAACTTCTGCGATACGCGGGAAGTCACAATGCAGTCGAGATGCGCGTGCAGCGTGGTGACGCCTTCGGGAATTATCAGATGAAACTCATAGAGATTCACGTCGTCGCGACGCCATGGAAGGGCCTGGCCGTTGGCGGTAAACACCACACCAGTGATACTGCCGGCCGGACCGGCGGGCATGTGCGTGCCGGGAATCCACTGTGGCGTGATCAGGGTGATAGGTCCGGGGCTTACGGGCAGATCGATTTCAGCGTGATAGAGCTTGCGCGGCGCATCCGAGAGGTCTGCAGTGATACGAATTGGCGGCCGTTCTGCTGCGGCGGGAAGAACTGAAAGAGACAATGGCAAGGCTGCAAGGGCAAGAGAGAGGAAGCGGAGCAACATCATGGGGAGCGATTCTCCTTGTAGGAAACAGGGTAATGCATCCCGCAGAATGTCCTAAGGATGGCATAAAGGTTTCTTGATTGTGCCTTTATGCCGACCGTGTTACAAGCAAGAGAACAGGAGACAGGGGGACGAACGGGGTAGTGCGGCCAACGTAGAGCCGGCACCGATGCCGCAGTTCCTTTGCAGCCTGAATCATTCGTGTGAGGACTAAGCGAGTTCCCTATGGGCGCCGGCCATCCTGCTGAAGTTGAAACGCTCTACGGGGACTACCCGCTGGATCGCGCCTTCGATGAGATGCGAGAGGCAAGCGGAGACATTCGACTCCACTACCGTTCTCTGGCCGAGACGCTGGCGCGCCTGCCACAGGATGAACTGCAGCGCTGCAAGCAATCGGCCGAACTTTCATTTCTGACCCAGGGCATTACGTTCACCGTTTACGGGCGTGAAGAGGGAACAGAGCGCATCTTCCCCTACGATCTCCTGCCTCGACTGGTGACCGCCGCGGAGTGGGACCGTATTGAACGTGGCCTCACGCAGCGCATCACGGCGCTGAACCTCTTTCTGCGCGATGTTTACTCTGAGGCGAAGATTCTAAACGACCGTGTCGTTCCGCGTGAGCTGGTGTACAGCTGCAGGCACTATCGCCGGCAGATGCGGAGTCTGCAGGTGCCGCGCAATGTCTACATTGCAGTGGTGGGTACGGACTTGCTGCGACTCAACTCCGGTGAGTTTGTCGTGCTCGAAGACAACCTGCGCGTTCCGTCCGGTGTGAGCTATATGCTCACCAATCGCCGCGTCATGAAGCGGACATTTCCTCAGCTGTTTCACAGTTATGGGGTGCGGCCGATTGAGCACTACCCCCAGCTTTTGCTGGCGACGTTGCGATCATTGGCGCCGGAAGGACGTCCAGAGCCAAACATTGTATTGCTGACGCCCGGCGTGTACAACTCAGCCTATTTTGAGCATACCTATCTGGCGCGCCAGATGGGCATCGACCTGGTGGAAGGCCGTGACCTTGTGACGCACGACAATATTGTCTACATGCGCACTACGGACGGACTCAAGCGCGTTGACGTTATCTATCGGCGGGTGGACGACGACTTCAGCGATCCGTTGATCTTCCGCCCGGATTCGGCGCTGGGTTGTGCAGGGCTCTTCAATGCGTATCGTGCGGGCAACGTCACCGTGACAAATGCATTTGGAACCGGCCTGGCCGACGATAAGGCGCTCTACGCTTATGTTCCGCGCATCATCCGCTACTACCTCGACGAAGATCCGATTTTGGCCAATGTCGAGACGTATCTCATGACAGAAGAGAAGGACCGCAGGCACGTGCTCGCGAACCTGGACAAACTGGTGGTGAAAGCGGTTGGCGAAAGCGGCGGTTACGGCATGTTGATTGGGCCGCACTCAACGCCGCAACAGCGAGAAGAGTTTGCGCGGCAGATTGAAGCCAATCCTCGCAACTACATAGCTCAGCCGACGCTCGATTTTTCGCGCGCACCTTGTTTGATCGGCAATCATCTCGAGCCGCGTCACGTGGATCTGCGGCCCTATATTCTTTTCGGAGACAAGGTCAACATTGTGCCGGGCGGGTTGACTCGCGTTGCACTCGAAAAAGGTTCGCTCGTCGTCAACTCGTCGCAAGGCGGCGGCAGCAAGGACACATGGGTTCTGGAATAGCACTTAGGCATGGGATTCGGGAGAGTACGACGATGCTTAGCCGCGTTGCCGACAGTCTCTACTGGATGAGCCGCTACCTGGAGCGCGCTGAGAATACTGTGCGCCAACTCGACGTGACCATGAACCTGATGCTCGACACAGGTGGAGCGAGTGCGGAGACACGCTGGCAGCAATTGATTGCGTCGCTCGGCAATCCTGGTGAGCTCGAGTGGAACGGAAATCTCGACATGATGGCCGGCAAGCTGATCTTCGACGCGCTCAACCATGCGTCGGTGACCTATTGCGTGAATGCAGCCCGCGAGAATGCGCGCCAGGTGCGCGAAGAGATCTCAACCGAGCAGTGGCAGCGGCTCAACCGGCTGTATCACCAGATGCATTCGGCGCACGTGCAGTCCCAGTTCCGTTCCAGCATCAGTGATGCACTGTCGTCTGTCGTTGATGGCATTCATCTTTTCAAAGGCGTGAGCGATACAACAATGATTCACGGCCAGGGATGGCATTTCATCCGTCTTGGCAGGTATCTTGAGCGGGCCTATGCAATTGCAACCTTGCTGGAAGTCTACCAACCGGGACTTTCCAGTCCACACGAGCGAGAAGACTCCGGTTACCAGTATCTTGAGCGGGTGGGCCTGTTGCGCTGCTGCACTGCGTTTGAAGCCTATTGCCAGGTGTACACAGCAGACCTTACCGCCGACCGGATTCTGGAGTTTTTGTTGCTCAATCGTGATTTCCCGCACGCGATTCGTTACTGTGTCGACGGCGCGCGGCAGGCCGTGGAGGCGATCCAGCGTACCGGCGGCCGCCGACCGCCAGACGAGTTGACCGCAGGCATCGGCCGGCTGCATGCCATGCTTGGCTACACAACCATCGGCGAGATACTGCGTGGCGATGCGGCAGCGTTTCTTCATTCCATCCGCGAACAGTGCCTGCGTATCCACGAGCTGATTTACCGCTATTACATCCACTACTCCATCCAGTCGGCGCTGGCTGTCTGACGGGGACGCATGAACTTTTATTCAATCCGGCATTTGACGCGATTCCGCTACTCCCGCCCTATCAGCGAGAGCATCATGGAGACGCGCATGCATCCGCGGTCCGACTCGAACCAGCACTGCCTTACGTTTTCGCTTTCGGTCAGTCCGCGATGCCGCGTATTCAGCTATCGTGACCATCTCGGCAACAACGTGCAGCACTTCGACATTCCCGGAGAGCACACACAACTGGTGATCGTAGCCGAGTCAGTAGTGGAACAGCAGCCGCTGCCCGAGGTCCCCAGTTTTCTGGCGCCCGATGCCTGGAAGGCCCTGGATGAACTTGTCGAAAGCGGCGACTACTGGGAGATGCTGCTGCCGAGTACGTTTGCTGTCGAAACGCCGGCCCTCGTCGAGCTTGCCGGCAGACTCGGAGTGGCCCGCCGAGACGATCCACTGATGGTCGTTCACGAACTCAATCAACGTTTGTTTGAGTATTTCGAGTATGTGCCGCGGCATACCCGGGTCGACTCGCCGATCGACGAAGCCATCATGAGCGGTAAGGGAGTCTGCCAAGACTTTGCGCACACGATGATTGCGCTGTTGCGTCACATCCGGATTCCGGCACGCTATGTGTCTGGTTACCTATATCGCGGTCGCGAAGATCATGACCGCTCGACGCCCGATGCCACGCACGCCTGGGTCGATGTCCTGCTGCCCCACCTGGGCTGGGTAGGCTTTGACCCGACCAACAACCTGATTACTCATCACCGCCACATTCGCACGGCAATTGGACGGGACTACGCGGATGTGCCGCCGACGCACGGAATCTTTCGCGGACAAACCGATAGCGAACTCTATGTGGCAGTTCAGGTAGAAGCGAGCGAGCATCCGCCGGCGCTCGACCGGCAACTACCGATTCCTGACGATTGGAGTGTTCTGGTCGAGCGGGCTCAGCAGCCCGCAGAAAGGAGTCAGCCGCTGGTCGATCTGCAGCAAATGCAGCAACAGCAATGAGTTCGGCAGTCCGTTCCGCAACATTTTCGGGTGGTTTTCGCGATGAACTGGCAGTTTTTTGTTGAATCTTCGATAAATATCCTTGAGAATAACGCTACCCCCGTATGGGGCAGCCCTCGCTGCTCACGCATCTGCAAGACGCAAAAATCTAACAGTTTTGACGACCCGCAGGCAGCTTCATCAGCGTCGCTTACGGTCATTTCCAGCAAGACACGCAAGAAAGCCACAGCCGGCAGTAATCGCCGCAACGATCAGACGTACGGGCCCGCAAGCATCTCTACATGCAGTAACTTTGGAGGAACAGCCGTGAAACGATCCCTTTGGGGATGGGTAGTTATCTGTACCCTTTCCGCAGCAACCCTCGCCTTTGGCCAGATCGCAACCACCTCTCTCCGTGGCACAATCAAGGATCCCAGCGGCGCGCTGGTACCGGGAGCTACGATCACACTGACTGACAGCGCGACCGGGAAGTCATTCAGTGGAACGGCAAACAGCGCAGGCCAGTACACCTTCCCGCAGATTGCGCCCTCGAAATACACCATCAAAGTGTCGGCAGTTGGCTTCGGAGATCAGACCAAAACCGCTGAACTGCTGGTAAACCAGCCGGCGACGATTGATTTTTCGCTGACGGTGCAGTCCAGTTCGGTGACGGTGGATGTCTCGGCGTCTGCACAGACGTTGAATGTTACGGACGCTTCTCTCGGAAATTCGGCCGACAATGCTGAAATCATGGCGCTGCCGAGCGAGACGCGCAATGTGCCCGATCTTCTTTCGCTGCAGCCCGGCGTGCTGTATTTGCCGCCGACGATGACCGATAGCCGCAGCGGTGCGGTCAATGGTGGTCGTTCCGACCAGGGCAACGTAACGATCGATGGCGTTGATGACAACGATCAGGTCAGTGGTTTTGCATTTAACGGCGTATTGCGTGAGAC
>Ga0335072_10014479_pt1 | contig 11203 bp, 9 predicted proteins | sample Lox_Sample_21_FD_206725 | JGI IMG/M metagenome (GOLD analysis project Ga0335072, IMG submission 206725) | Soil microbial communities from Loxahatchee National Wildlife Refuge, Florida, United States - Lox_Sample_2.1 | ecosystem: Environmental > Terrestrial > Soil > Wetlands | place: USA: Florida... | reverse complement strand
CGAGGCAATCTTCCTCTCAACGTTCGTGATGATCAGCCAGAACCGCGCGGACGCCAGACGGTAGGTGATCGCCGATGAGCAGTGGAAGACGGTGCAGATCGAGGATCAGCAGAACGAGGAGCTGCTCAAGCTCTCCAAGCAGATCCTCCAGCTGACCGAGGAGGTCAGGTCGTTCGCGGACAGGTTCGCCGGCGCGTAACAACAGGGCCACAGGGTCGCGCGGCCGATTGTCGCCCGAGCCCAATGTGAGGCCGCGCGATTTGTGGCCCGAGCCAAGGACGGCCAGGTCATGCACGTCACCTACGGCACGGCCCGCGGCAACCCCGCCCCGCGGCTCCGCCCAGCCGGCAGCACACCGGGTCGGTCGTGCCCGTGTGGGGTGGTGGTCCCGGCGCCGCGTCGATTCTCGGCACCAACGACCACACCGCCCTGTTCGGGGTCCTGCAGGGCGAGGACCAGGGCACTACTAGGGGGTTACAACCTGCGCGATCCCGCGGCGTCGTGTGACGCCGCGGGATCCGCAGGCTTGTGATCAGGTCAGCGCCGACCGCCCAGCGCGAAGAACGACGGACCGTTGGGCGTACCAACTCCGGTCTCGTCGTCGTAGCCCGGCGTGTCGTGCAGCGTCGAACTCTGGACGTCGGTGGTCCGCAGCCGGATCAAGAACCCGTCGGAGGGATCCAGCAGATTCGTGTAGTCGGTGCGGACTTCGGCCACCGGCCTTCTCGGCGCGACGATGTCGTGCACGGCATTCGTACCCAGCAGGCGGTAGTACAGCGGGTTGATGAACCCGAGCGGGCGCCGGTTGAGCTGATCGGCTACCGCGACCACGCCGGCCATCAGCGGCGAGGACAGGCTCGTGCCACCGATGCGGTACTGATCCCAGTACGTGCCGTCGGGGAACACCTGGGTCTCGCCGACCTCGAAGCCGGTGTTCGGGTCACCGGGCATCGAGATGTCCGGGACCGCCCGCATTGGCGTGCGCCCGTAGTACCGGGAGATGCTCGATGGCACCCTGCCCACCTGGTAGAAGGGCTGGCTGAACAGCTGACTGGTCCCGCCGCCGCCGCCCGATGAGTAGGGGCCCGGGGGCGCAGGGGTCCACGCTCCGTTGGTCAGCGTCGAGTACGCGCTCTGCCATCCGTACTCGTTGAGCCACTGCCCCCTGCTGCCGATCTCCACGCTGGTGCCCCCCACGCCGGTGACGTAGGGGAGGTCGGCGGGGAACTCCACCGTCTTGGAGGCGAGATCGGTGCCACCGGCCGTGTGGTCACCGTCGTCGCCGGACGAGAAGTTCACCGTGATCCCGGTCAGCGCCGCCTCCAGCGAGAACTGCTGGTAGAAGGCGACGTAGTCGGAGCCGAGCAGGTTGATGTCGTCGGTTCCGTCGGTCCAGGAGTTGGTGATCACGTCGGCGACGTGATTGTCGATTGCGCTGGCCCAGGCATTGTCCAGTCCGCTGAGGCAGTCCGAAGCGCCGACGTAGACGATGTTGGCGCCGGGCGCCATCGCGTGGACGGCCTCGACGTCAAGGGTCTCCTCGCCGTACCAGCCCTGCGCGTCGCACTCGTCGACGTTGTCATAGCCGTTAGGGCCAGGGGTGATCTGCGAGAACTGGCCGTGGGTGAACTGCGGCTGGTGGTGGACCTGGTTGTACTTCTGCGCGTCCTGGTAGATCGTCGGCGCGGCGTACGCGTCGGTGATCGCAACAGTCACGCCGCGGCCGGTCACGCCCGAGTTCAGCAGGCCGGTCTCGCCGTACGCCGACTGGTACTGCTGGGGCACGTACCCGCAGACGACGTAAGGCTGGTGCGCGCCGTAGGCGGGCGGCTTGTCATACGCGGTCTTCTGGCCGTAGTAGTCCGAGCACGGCTGCACGCCGTAGCGGGCCCCGTCCGGCGGCCCGGGCTCAGTGTCGGCCGGCTGCTTGAGGGTCGAGCCCTGGTCGATCCCGACCACGCCGGCGATCACACCGGTGACCGCCGCCGGCGTGCCGCCCGGCAGCGACAGCGCCGTGGCGTTGGCGTGCACGGTGGTGCCCTGGTAGGAGTAGTTGTTGACCTGCGTTCCGAAGGTCTGCTCCACCTGCGCGACCGAGCCGCTGGCCTGCACGAGCATGCCGCTCGGCAGCGTGTCGGTGACGTGGAAGCCCTGCGAGCGCAGCCATGACTGCACCGCCGATACGTCGCCGCTCGCGGGGGCGTAGTTGGAATCGAACGCCGCCGTCGACAGCCACTGGCCATAGCTTGCGCTGGTCGGATCCGAGATCTGCTGAAGCTTCGCTTCAGCGCCGGCCTGATTACGCATGCTCAGCAGCACGCCGAAGTTGACCTGCTGGGCCGACGGCGTGGACCCAAGTTGTCGGGCCCCGTGCAGCCAGCCGGGAACGCTTCCGCGCAGCGGCTTGCGCGATGGCGAAGCCGAGGCCGCGGCGGCCGCCGCAAACCCCACAAATGTGGCCGAAGCGAGTACCCAAAAGAGCAGCCGCCCTCGGACCATGCGAGACGATCTCATGACACTCCCCACATCGATTGTTCCGTCGCTTTACGCGACCTCCGGTGACTCGCGCAGCCTATAACAAGCTCGCGGGCTACTCCGTTGTGCGCCGCTTGTACAGCCACGCCGCCAACGGCGCGAACACGGCCAGCAGCGCGATCGACCACAGCAGGCATGCGACGATCGGGTGCTGCATCGGCCAGGCGTGGATCGCCGCCGATGGGTTGGGGTTATGGAACAGTTGGCGGGCAGCGGCGGTGACCGCGCTCACCGGGTTCCAGTCGGCGATCGTCCTCAGGACGGCCGGCATGTGCTGGGTCGCGACCAGCGCGTTGGACACGAACGACAGGGGGAACAGCACGATCAGCCCGAGGTTCTGGGCGGACTCGGTGTCGTTGGCGGCGATCCCGAGGCAGGCGCACACCCACGACATCGCGTAGCCGAACAGGAGGAAGACGGCGAAGCCGGCAGCGGTCTCGAGCGGAGTCCCGTCGGGCGTCCAGCCGACAACGAGGCCGACGCCGGCGACGATCGCCGTGCACAGCACCGCCGTGAGCAGATCGGCGAGCGAGCGGCCGACCAGCACCGCCGCGGGCCACATCGCGAGCGAGCGAAAGCGGTCGATCACGCCTGTTGCGAGGTCCGACGACAGCCCGACGGCCGTGCCGATCGCCGACGTCGTGAGGTTGAGCGCGAGCAGTCCCGCAATCGCGAAGTCGGCGTAGCTGCCGCCACCCGGCAGCGAAACGCCTGCCCCGAACACGTATACGAACAGCAGCGTGAACAGGATCGGCTGAATCGTCACGTCGGACAGGCGCAATGGCTCGCGGGCGATGTGGACGAAGTTGCGCGTCGTGAGCACGGTGACGTCGCGCACGCGACCGGCGAGCCTGGCACCGAGCGACGGCGCGACGTTGATGGGCAGTGCGGCGGTGGTCATGCGGCGGTCACCTCGAGTTCAGGGTGCAAAGTGGTGGTTGGCTCCTCAGTCGGACGGCCGGTTAGCTCGAAGAACACGTCGTCGAGCGACGGCTGGCGGACCTCGACGTTGTCGACCTCGACGCCGGCGTCGTCGAGCGCTCGGACGACCCGGGTGGCCAGCCCTCCCATCGCCCGCACCGGCGCCTGCAGGTGGCGGCCGTCGTCACCGACCGTGATCTCGCCGTCGACGAGCGGCGCGAGTGCGTCGCTCGCATCCGGGTGCGGCACGGTCAGCAGGACTTCCAGCCGAGCGCCGCCGGTCTGCTGCTTGAGCTCGGCGGCGGTTCCGTTGGCGATCGCGCGGCCGTGGTCGACGACAATGATCCGGTCGGCGAGCTCGTCGGCCTCGTCGAGGTACTGCGTGGTCAGCAGCAGGGTGACGCCGTCGGCAATCAGCTCGCGGATGACGTTCCACATGCGGACGCGGCTCGTCGGGTCCAGGCCGGTCGTCGGCTCGTCGAGAAACAGCACCGGCGGGCGCATCACGAGACTCGCCGCCAGGTCGAGCCGGCGGCGCATCCCGCCGCTGTAGGTGCGGGCCATGCGGTCGGCGGCGTCGGCGAGGTCGAAGCGGTCGAGCAGCTCGATCGCGCGCAATCGCGCCTGGCCGCGTGGCAGCCCGCTCAGCCGGCCGATCATCACGAGGTTCTGACGGCCGGTCAGCACCTCGTCGACGGTCGCCGCCTGGGCGGTGACGCCGATGTTGCGCTTGACCTCCGTCGCGTCGGCGACGACGTCCAGCCCGGCGACGCGCGCCCAACCCGCATCCGGGTGGGCCAGCGTCGTGAGGATGCGCACGGCCGTCGTCTTGCCGGCGCCGTTGGGCCCGAGGACGCCGAGCACAGAGCCGCTCGGCGCGGCGAGATCCAGGCCGTCGAGGGCCTGGGTCGTGCCGAAGCGCTTGCGCAGCCCCTCGGCTTCGATCATCATCGCATTCACAAGATCTCCTTACCGATCGTCAAGTAAGGATCACCGTACACGCCAACTTACCGATCGTCAAGTAAGCCGCGAGCGATAGACTATCCGGCATGTCCGCGACGAGCGAAACGACCGCCAAGGCGACCCGCGAGCGGATCCTCGACATCGCGCTCGAGCTGTTCACCGAGCACGGCTACGACAAGACGTCGATCCGCGACATCGCCGAGCGGCTCGGCACCACGAAGGCGGCGCTCTACTACCACTTCAAGAGCAAGGCCGACATCCTGCTCGAGCTCCACCTGCGGCTGCACGGGCTCGGCGAGCAGCTGCTCGACGGGCTCGAGGCGCTGCCCGACGGCGACGCTCGCGCGCAGGCGTGGCCGAAGCTGCTCGACGAGTTCATCACCACTGTCGACGCCAACCGTGGCCTCGTGCTGCTGCACCAGCGCAACCAGAGCGCGCTCGAGGAGCTGCACAACTCCGAGCGCCACCGCGCCGCCAACGACGACATCGAGCAGCAGATCCGCCGGCTGCTCGCGAGCTCGAACATCCCGGCGGCCGTCCGCGTGCGGATGGCGTGCTCGGTCGGCGCGGTGCTGGCCGGCTTGCTGGCCGAAGGGCTCGTCGATGACGTCGCGCACGAGCAGCGGATCGCGTACGTGCGCGAGACCATCGCCGACATGTTCCGCGCGGCGAGCTGACCGGCGCGCAGCTGCGAACGACCGCTACGGGACCAGGACCGTTCGCTCGCCGGGAGCGCCCGGCTGCGACCAGATCCGTTCCACGTCGGCCAGCGGCATTGTCCTCGGCGTGACCGCGATCGTGCCGGCCGCGATCTCATCGACGAGCGACGGCAGCTCGGCGACGTAGGCAGCGGTCGAAACGGCACCCTGCCCGCTGCCCTGCAGGCGGAAGTTGGCCGAGCGCAGCGCCACCGACGGCAGCTCGATCGTCGGGCCGGCGATCGCGCCGATCTGGATCCAGTCCAGCCTGCGGCTGCGATCAGACCGCGCAGTGAGCAGCGCCACGATCGCCTTCTGTGCCGGCTCACCCCAGACGTAGTCGATCACGATGTCGACCTCGGCCGCCGCCGCGGCGAGCGCGCCGTCGTCGCCGGCCAGCGCCACCACGTGGTCGGCGCCGATCGAGGTCAGCGCATGCAGGCGCTCGGGATCGCGCCCGGCGCCGATCACGCGTCCGGCGCCAAGCAGCTTGGCCACCTGCACGGCCATCGCTCCGGCATTCCCGGTCGCACCCAACACGAGTACGCTCTGCCCGGGCTCGATCGGGACCCGGCGGCGCAGAGCGACCCACGAGGACATCGCCGGGTTCATCGCCGCCGCGACCTTCGCGATGTCGACGTCGTCGGGCAGCTCGATCGACCTCCCCTGCGCGACGAGCGCCTTGTCGGCCATCGTCCCGAGCACATCGTCGTCGGCGGCGAAGTAGACCAGGCGGCCGTCGGGCCGCCGGCCGACTCCGTCGACGCCGGGGATCATCGGCAGCGTGCCGCTGCTGGTGTAGTGCGACCCGGAGGCGCCAGTGCGCACGCGCGGATGCAGGCCAACCGCGAGCACGTCGACGAGCAGTTCGTCGGGCGAGCCGGGCTCCGGGACCGGGAACCGCTGGTAGTGGGGCGGCTCGTCGAACGAGGTCACGACGGCTGCGTTCATCTCGGCCATGTCGTCTTCTCCTGAATCCGAAAGTTTGGTACGTGCCGCGTACCAAATTTAGTACGTGGCACGTACCAAAGTCAAGTAAGCTTCACGGCGTGAGCTCGCGACCGACGACAGAGCTGAGCGCAGTCGACGGGCTAGCACAGCTGTCGTTCCTCGTGCACGGGACGCTCGAGCGGCTCGCGGCAGAGCACGGCCTCTCGATCACCCAGGCGCGCCTCCTGGGCGTCCTGCGCGACCGCACGCCGACGATGAAGGAGCTCGGCAGGCTGCTCGGGCTGGACAAGTCCAGCACGTCAGGGCTCGTAGACCGCGCCGAGGCTCGCGGCCTGGTCGCGCGCGTACCGTCGCAGACCGACCGGCGCGCCGTGCTCGTCAACCTGAGCGACGAGGGCAGATCGCTCGTGTCCGACGTCGCCGCTCGCTTCGAAACCGAGATCGACGCCGTCCTACATCGCCTCAAGCCCCGGGATCGCGAGGCGTTGTCGCGGCTCGTCAGCCGGCTATTGGTGGCCCACGCCGCCGATCACGGCATCGACCTGTTCGCGGACATCACCGTCCACTGACAGCATCAGGCGAACGCGATCCCGGTCGGCTCGTCGGCGAGCCCGATCTCGATCGTGTTCGTGATCGCATTGCTCGACGGATCGATCACGACCAGCGAGCCGGACACGTTGCACGCCGCCCAGATGCTGCCGGAGGGGCTGCGGGCGATCGCCGTCGGGATCTGGTTGACCTGGCCGTTGCTCGACCCCAGCTTGATCGTCTGCTTGACCCTGCGCCGGGCGGTGTCGATCACCGACACCGTGTTGTCGTTGGCGTTGGTCACGTACGCGCTCGACCCATCGGCGCTGAACGCTGTGTTCCACGGCGTCGCGCCGACACGGATCCGGTCGACGGTGCGTCGCGACGAGCTGTCCAGCACGACCACCGCGTCGCGCTCGGAGTCGGTCACGTAGGCGTGCTTGCCGTCGGGGGTGAAGCTCACGCCGTGCGGGTGGCGCAGATCCGCTCGCACCTTACGAACGCTCCCGTTCGACGTCGTGATCGCGTACACGCCATCCGCGCAGGTCACCAGTGCGAGCGAGCCATCGGGCGAGATGTCGACGACCAGCGGCGCCTCGCCGACGTTGACTGTGCCGGTCACCTTCTGGCTCGCGACGTCGACAACCGACACGAGCTCGGACCCGCCGCGGCCCGTGTTCGGGCCGGTGTTGGCGACGTAGGCCGTTTTGCCGTCGGGCGTAATCGCGATCCCGTGGGGATAGATCCCGACCACCACGGTGCCGGTGATCTTGTTGGTGGTCGTGCTGACCACCGAGACCGTGTTCGTGCCCGACTCCGTCACCCACACCTCGCTGCCGTCGGGCGTCGCTGCGACCCCGTAGGGATTCGTCGTTCCGCTCGTGACCGCGCCGGCCAGTGCCATCGTCGAGGCGTTGACGATCGCGACGTTGCCGCCGACGATCCCGGGGACGTAGGCGAGCGCGCCGCCCGAGCCGGCACGAACGGTCTTGTTCTCGACGGCCGCGATCCGGGCCAGGTGAACCTTGTCGCTCGACCCGTTCTTGAAGTCGGACGCGTGGGTGGTCCGGTTCTCGACGAAGCGGCTGACGGTGCCGCGCATCGCGCGATGCCCGCGGCGCTCGCGGTGCGAGCTCGGCTGTGGGCTCCACGGAACGCGCGGCCGCTTGGTCTCCTGCACGGGCGGCGTCTGCGCGGCGCCCGGGATCGTGGCGGCGGGAAGCGTCTGCACCTCCTGCTCGGCTTCCCAGAACTCGCCGATCGTCGGCGGCAGGTGCGGAGCGTGGGTGGTCGCCTTGCCGTTTGAGAACCCGAGCGCGGAGGTCAGGTCGCCGAATGCCTGCCGCCGCCAGTCGGTGATGTTCGGCTCACGTACGCCGGTCAGCTTCTCCAGGAACTGCAGCACCGACGTGTGATCGAAGCGCTCGGTGGCGACGAACCCGCCGACGGTCCACGGCGAGACCACGAACGCCGGCACCCGGACGCCGCCGCCGATCGGCAGCCCGTTGACGAACTCGGCCTGCGTCCCGGCCGGAGGCAGTGGCGGCAGGAGGTGGTCGAACAGGCCGTCGTTCTCGTCGTAGTTGACGATGAACACCGTCTTTGACCACAGGTCGCGGTTCTCGGCGACGGCATTCAGCTTCGAGGCGAGGTAGTCGGCTCCCGACGCCGGGATGTAGGCGGGGTGCTCGCTCTGGCCGGAGGTCGGGACGATCCACGAGACGGTCGGCAGACGGCCGTTGCGCGCATCCCACTCAAACCGGTCCGGAGAGTGGATCGTCAGCGCGTTCTCGTAGAGCTCAGAGCCCGGGTTCGCCGCCTGATAGGCCTCGAAGAACTCGAGCACGTTGGTCCCGTAGTCGTCCTCCTCCTGGTAGATGCGCCAGCTGATCCCCGCCTGGGTGAGGCGCTCGGGGTACGTCGTCCAGGTGTAGGGCTTACCAGTCGTCGGACTCGGGACGACGTTTGAGATCACCGGGCCACCGCCGGTGGCGAGCGGGTCGATCATCCCGGTCATCAGGTACATCCGGTTGGGCCACGTCGGCCCGAGCAGCGAGCAGTGGTAGGCGTCACATAGGGTGAACGTCTCGGCCAGCGCGAAGTGGAACGGGATGTCCTGACGCTCGTAGTAGCCCATCGTGTACGGGCCGTGCGCATCGCCGTCGGCGCCGAGGTGAGCCGGCAGCCAGTTGTCGTTGGTGGCGGTCGTCGGCGCGCCGGGCGTGGAGCCGACCTTGATGTTGAGCGCTGAGTGCTGCACGGTCCACGCGTGCGAGGTCGACGGGATCGCCTGCGAGCTCGTGCTCTTGGTGTCCAGGTGCCACGGCAGCAGGTACTGGTCGGGGTTCTCGGGGTCGTACTGGTAGAAGAGCGACTTGCCGTTGGTCGGCAGGCTGTTGCTCTGGATCAGCACGTTCGGGTCGCCGAACCCGCGCACTCCCGACAGCGTCCCGAAGTAGTGGTCAAACGAGCGGTTCTCCTGCATGTGGACGACGACGTGCTTGACGTCCTTCAGCGAGCCGCGCCGCGGCCCCTCGGCGGCAGCGCGCGCCAGCGCCGGCGGCAGCAGCGAGGATGCGAGCATGCCGCCGGCACCGGCGGCGGCGGAGCTGAGCAGACGACGACGGGTAACCTCGGGCATGGGCAAGTACCCCCCTTTGTGGACGGACGTCGGTATGGGGCTTCAGTAGCTCGCGCCTGTGCAGTCCCCGCTCCGCAGGCCGGCGAGCTTTGCTCGACGGCAGGGATAGTAGGCGCGGCCGTGGCCCGCGCGTGTTACCCGCTTGATGCGCTGATGTGACCTATGTGTTGACCAGCCGGTTGCCGCGTGACTTCGTCGTCTCGTTCGGCGGGCCGCTCGTGTCGATCGGCGTACGAGCGTCGTCGGGGACGGCGTTCTCGTCCTTGCTGAGCTTGAAGAACTTGCTCGCCGGATCGGTGCCGCCGCGCTGATTGGGCATCCGCTGCTTGGTCGGAAAGTGCGGTCCGAACCCGCCCCCTTCGGTGAACTGTCCCGCGTAGCTGGCCGGGCCCGAGGGCGCGAACACGATCGACGTCTTCGGAAGCTTCGGGACGGACGCGTCGTGCTTTGACCTGAACAGCGTCGAGGTCAGGTCGCCGACGGTCTTGCGCCGCCAGGCCGACACATTGGGGACCTCGACGCCGAAGCGCTTGGCGATCAGCTGCAGCTGCGAGGTGTGGTCGAAGACCTCAGTCGCGATGTGGCCGCCGCGGCTGAACGGGGAGACGACGAGCAGCGGCACGCGGACGCCGAGGCCGAGCGGGCCGCTGATGTTCAGCGTGTCCGGGTGCGTCTCACCGGCCGGGAACTTGCTGGTCGTCAGGTACTCGCCCGGAGTTCCCTTGGGCGCGGTCGGCGGCGCGACGTGATCGAACCAGCCGTCGTTCTCGTCGTACATGATGAACAGCGCCGTCTTGGACCACACCTTCGGGTTCGAGGTCAGCTCGCGCAGCACCATCGAGACGAACCACTGGCCGTTGGTCGGCGACGCCGACGGATGCTCGTCGAAGCCGAGCGGCGGGATGATCCACGAGACCTTGGGGAACTTGCCGGACTTCACATCGGCGGCGAAGTCGTTGGGGAAGGTCTGCTTGAAGGCCTTCTCGAACAGCGGTGTGCCCGGCTTGCGGAACGCCGTGAAGTACCGCAGGACGTCGTCGGTCAGCCCGAGGCTCGTCGTCTTGATCGGGTCGTAGAAGTCCGGGCCCCAGGTCAGGTACTTGGTCAGAGACGAGAACCTGCCGCTGACGCCCACGTTGCTCGGCGTGTACACCTTCCACGAGACGCCCTTGTCCTCGAGCAGCTCCTGAACGGTCGTCCAGGTGCAGCTCCAGATCGTGTCCGCGGTGCCGCTCGTGGCGACCACGGGGCCGCCGTGACGACCTGCAGGGTCGATCGTGCCGCTGTTCGCCATCAGCCGGTTGGGGTGCGTGGGGCCGAGGATCGAGGCGTAGTAGGCGTCACCGAGCGTGAAGTGGTCGGCCAGCGCCCAGTGAAACGGCAGCTGCGGGCGCGAGTAGTAGCCCATCGTCATCGTGCCCTTCGGCCCCTCCCACTCGGGCCGGGTGTGGACCCTCACCCAGGAGTCCATCTTGCCGTGGTTCCAGCACTCGTGCATCGGGCCCCAGTCGTGGGTCAGGTCTTCGGTTGACTCGAGACCGTGGTTGCTGGGGAGGTGGAACGGGAGCAGCTTGTTCTTGGGGACGACGTGCGATCCGCCCGGATAGTCCTGGGCGAACACACCGAGCGAATGCTTCGGGTGATCGTCAAAGCCGCGACCGCGCGGGTAGGCGCCGAAGTAGTGGTCGTAGGAGCGGTTCTCGAGCATCAGGAACACGATGTGCTCGACCGCCCCGAGGTCCGAGCCGGCCGGCTTGATCCTCGCCGCGCGCTCGATCGCCGACGCCCAGCCCGGCCCCGCCATCCACGCCAGCGCCGACTGGCTGACGAACGCCCCCGCACCCACCATCCCGAGTCGCTCCATCAACTGCCGGCGCGTCAGGTCGTGTCCGTCAGGCATGTTCATCCTGAACCCCTCTCACTCGAATCCGTATCAAACCCCCGCGGACGATAGCCAGCCGTCCGA
>Ga0335072_10014476_pt1 | contig 11204 bp, 6 predicted proteins | sample Lox_Sample_21_FD_206725 | JGI IMG/M metagenome (GOLD analysis project Ga0335072, IMG submission 206725) | Soil microbial communities from Loxahatchee National Wildlife Refuge, Florida, United States - Lox_Sample_2.1 | ecosystem: Environmental > Terrestrial > Soil > Wetlands | place: USA: Florida... | reverse complement strand
TCAATTGAAACGCTCAGTCCATAACGCCGTGCTCTCATGAAAATACATCAATATCATATATCGTGCATGACTCAATGCTTCTTGTATTTCTGCAAACCACCGGCATTAGTATGATAAAAACACATATAACCCTGGGCAAGGAGGCGAAGGAAAGGGAAAAACGCAAACTCACATCCTCGACTCTCCTCCTATTCTGCGGATCCAACGAATTTGTGGCGCCCATCAGGGTCTGTCCGATAGCTTTACTGGCTCCAATAACCGGTCTGAGGATAACAGTCGGTGCTCGCCGCAATACTGCTCTGGCGGCGCCTTGTGCAGTCCCGCTCTCCATCACTTCACCGGGTACAGCTATGATAGCATCCCTCGCCATAAGCAAATCCCGCTCCAAGCTTGCATAGCCGCCTCTTAGACCCTGCACGACGCCAATGGGCTGGTCTGCATAGAGACTGATCTGCTTCTTCTCCTCTTCGTCGAGCTCGTCATCATCCCAAGTTGCAGAAGACGTATCTCGTGAGGGAGGCTTCGAGAGGAACTCCTCAGCACCCTGGAGCACTGTTTGGGTTCCGATGGCAAGCTTGGCCCCGAGCTTGACGAGCTCGGTTCCGGTCGTGCGGGCGAATGCGAAGGCGCCTTTGGAGATGCTGCGGACGATGCGGCCGTCTTTGCGATATTCACGCATAGGAATTACGACAAGATCGCGCATGCCTCCTCCGACATTGGCGAGGGAGCGGACGGGTGCGAGGCCAGCTAGGATGCCGGGGAGTTGGTTGCGTTTGATGTCCGGCATCCATATGTCATTGAGGCACTTGCCGAGCTTGTCAAAGCCTGATATTCCATAGATGATAGTATGCCGCAATACCATGTCTGCTTCGTCAAGAACGAGAAAGTTCATAAATTCGGTCGTATGGCCAGACCTCAAGCCAGCATAGTCGACACGTTTAGGTTTGAAATCCAATTTGACTGGTATTGAATTGACTTCCACTCGTTGCAGGAATGGAACATCACCTTTCGATGTCTGAGTAGGAGCAGAATCATCCTTGAATTCGAAGAACCGCGTGATGAAGTCGAGAGCATCTTGGTCAACGTGAAGACGTAATGGTAGGACTGTAGCTTTGAGAACTATCTCCGATGCGGCCAGTTCTGGTACGGGCTTAACATTAAGCATCTCTATATGAATTTGGCTTGTACCACTTTCTCTCTCCCCGGCATCATGCATATATGTTGCGAATTTCTTCCAGGTTGAGGTAGGTACATGGTCGAAGATATCGAAGTTGTGAACTCGAATGTCTATTGAGCTTTCCGTTTCTCCGGACCCAGGTGGAAATACAACAAGATCCACATTGACACCTTTCAGTTCGAACGTGATCTTGTGATGTTTGCTTCGATGTAACCTTAATTTCTTTCCTCTGACACGAGGAACATGGCCTTGTCTGCTGGGAGAAGCGGAGAGTGAGATTGTTGTAACTGATTCTGTCTCGGTGGCGTTATCATTCAATTCTTGATTGATTGCCATCGCTAGTTCTCTTGGATCGCGGTTGGCTGGGATGCCAATATAAATGGAATTGAACAAGAAATCGCCAATGACAGTTTCTTCCTCCGCGATGTCCTGATCAAATGTTGAACGACGGTCGTTACGAGCACGTTGCTCGATTGCTTTTGACTCCACATCCTGAACTGCTTTTGTAATAGCGTCTCTTGTATGTTGCCAGTCATAACCGTCAAAAAGGTTCCAGATGATATGCACGTCGCGCACTCGCACTTTCAAGGGTCCGTTACGAACCTTCTGGTCATTTGACCTGTCATAGGTGTTTTTGGCGGAGTTCCATCGATGAGCTGTCCCTTCCAATATTGATCCACTACCAAAATGATCTTCTTGGAAATGTAGTTCTTCTTGAATATGTACCTGTTCCCGCTCGGAGAAGCTTTCCAAGAGTACGCCATCATTTGTGTCTTGACTTTGGAGCTGATCGAACAACACAGATCCTTGTCTACTCTCTTCATAATCTTTACTATCATCGTGATGTTCGAGCGAGTCCTCCTCTTGGTAGTAATGAGAGTTGAAGTCAAGCTCAGAGGTATCCTCGTCATCTTCTCCAGTTTCGGTACCTCCAACTAGAGCAGGACCGAAATCCTGGTCAAAGTCATAGTTACCTTCTGCAGTGCCAAAAGCGTCACCAGACAAGGATGCCAGCAGATCCTGAACAGGTATGACTTTCGTACGGTACTTTACTTCTTGACTTGGCGGCATCGGCGGCTTAAGTCCATTCAAGGCGGCGATTAAAGTTTGGGTCGAATCTGCGCATGACTCCATTACGAGTAGGTCGTCGCGAAGCTCCACATCAATGTATTTCTCGGCTTCGTCTGTGGCACCTGTAACGTGAATGACTGCCTTTGCGGACGAAAAGTAACTGACAGAGACAAACCCCGTAGCGCAGAGATCGGCAACTTGACTACTTCCGCCATCAAATGACCTTCGCCTCATCTTCCCAACACCGGCCACTGAAATATTTGCAACATCATCGATTACCAGTAAGGATCCTTTGCTCATCTCAACGGTAGCACTTGCGTTGTTTTCCTTAGGGACGACCGCTGATACATGGGCTTCTGTCATAACCACAAGCACTTTCGAAGGCAGGCCTAAGGGGTTGAGAGCTAATATGCACTCCCGAAGACCGAAATCGAGTATCATTGTTTTCGAATCCGGACTTTTTGACTCTTTGCCCTTCTTGTTTTCTTTCTGAGATTCTACAGGAGGGCCGGAAAATGTGGCGTCGGTTAGTGTTGCGACAGATGCTGCAATGCTGCGCACAACTTCCTCTGTGGTTGCCATTTCAGTCAAACCCAGAAAATCCATGAGCAAAGGTACACTGTATTCGACCCTGATATTCCAGAGTTTGACCTTAATGATTGGTTCCATTTCATCACCTATCATACGTGCCATGATAGCTGGGGATCGATTCTTGACTTCACGTAGCTCGATGTCTGTAGCAGCGCCAAGTAACTCCTCTTTACCATTGTGGTAAATAGCGATAGTATTTACTGAGAAAGCTATCAAGGCCGGGAATGTGATGTGAGCGATTTCAAGGTCTGCAGCATCTAATTGGAAGGATCCGAACCTGTCACTGACTTCGACTTGGATATCCACATCACGAATAAGGAGCAATGTTAGCAAGCCGGGCCTGTCATCCTCGGGAAGATATTTTGCGACGGTCGACAGTCTTGAGACCTCCTCCCCAAGTTCGGGCAAGAATCTGAGGTCATCCAACTTACTCACTCGCATCTTGAACTGTTCGACAGTGACTCTAAGCACAGAACCTTGCCTCCTCTGCCTCAAGAGTGTCTCAAGAAGGATGTCATCATCCCGGTCATATTTGGCTTTGGAAGGTGTAATGAGTGACAGCAGCCTGTCAAGATCATCGTTCTTGGGCGTTGCCACGAACTCGAGTCGTGTGCCGTGAAGCTCAGCATGTATGGCTGGATCCCCACTTGACCGATTAAGATGTGGACCAGAAATTTTGATTTTATCAATAGCAATTCCAAGACCTTCATCACGCCCAATTACCTTAACGGCGGTTGTTTCCATACCAACAATACAATCCTTTCCCACCAAGTCGAGAACAAAGCCACCGATACGAGCTTCTAATTTGCTTGGGATTGCCGGTACATCATCTGATTTAGTTGGAGCTTCGAACCGTACAACACGAGATTTTGGAGTAGGCTTGCTTGGACTTGCTGCAGTAATAGTTGCATTAGAAGCCATCGAGCTGCCCATATTTAAGACGCTACTGAGGCCACCAAACCAGCTGAATGTCTCATCCAGTTTCTGCAGATCGATCGAGACATGGATGGGCAGAGTTGAGATCTTTAGATGGCTTGAGGTTGGCGTGCGGGTGGCATTGATTGCCAAGTCGACGCCAGCTGAGGGTGCAAGGTCTTTGGTAGAGGCCCGCATCCGTAAATCGGCATCAAATGAGACAATGTTCTCTTTGGCATAACCTAAAACAAATTTTTGCAGAGTACTCGACAATATTGTCATATTTTCTGACGTGTCAAAATCAATGTTAAGGCCTTTCAACGTAGTGCGAAGCAAAACGTCCTGGGGAGGCGGCTTGATCCATGTCTCATCACCTACACTAAGTCCTGCAGATGTAGAGGTTGCTATAAGGCGCTCGAGAAATTTCAACGAGATGCGATCCGCCCTAAAGTGCATTGCAAATGATGGCTTCGCAGACTTCTCTAGAGGGGTCGATTTACCATCTGACACAGCATCTGAAATGCTGTTCAACAGCCTTGCCATGAGCCTGCCCACAGAAATATCGAATTGAGCCTGCAACTTCCCAACGATGACTTCTATCAAGTCCCGGTTATCATTTACAATGGCGGCGGGTGAAGTTTTCTCAGCAGTTTTGTCCAGACGAGGCAGATGTCCTGGTTGCCGTATAGGTCGAGGCGAGAAGGCTCCTGGCACAACAGGAGCAATCGACTGTGACATCCTACTCTGTCCATCAAGATTGCTGGCAGACAGCACTGACCGAGCATCATCCTCTTCTAAGTCAATTTTATTTGAGACATCAGCAGACGGCAGGTAAATCGTCACCTGATCCAGGCCGAAGAGCTGTTTTGCAACTCTTGTATACTCTTCGGAAGATGCACTCGACCGAGTAGAGCTATTGCTCGTCATCCGTTGCTCTGGAGGCGTTGAAGCAAGGTGCAGATCTTCTGGTTTCGGAATTGAGGTTGAGAGGACTTCCGGCGATGCTGCAATCTTGTCGAGCGCTGAATGAGACTCAGGTTTTATACCAGAAGCGACTGTCTGAAGTACATACTCCGGGTTGTCCGGGAAACTATTCTGAGACTCTTCGATCGTTGGACTTCTTGTCGTAGTAGCATGTTCAACAGGATCATTTGCTGGCGAGTCCCAGGCCCCAGGAATCCTGACAGATGTCGAACCGTGGGAGAGAGCACTCATGTACATACTCTCGGCATCCTCATGGCTAAAAATCATGGATTGAGCCAGGTCGTCCTCTGGAGATGGCGTTGAATTGTCACTCGCATCATTCAAATCTTCTTCGTTTGCGTGAGATCCATGGCTGCTTGAATCTACCAAGCTATGATGCCTCCCTTCAGGATGTATAGAGTCTTCCGGTTCAGTCAACGTCCGCGACAGGCTTTCGGTCCTCTCCACAAAGCTCCGCGGTGGTTTATGTGCGCGATCAGATGTTATAGAGGTTTGAGAGTTCGTAAATCTCGCCCTTGAATTTTCGAGGTAGCTTTGTGATGAGTCGGGCGGCGGAGGCATATACACTGAAGCACGTGGCGTTGAGAGGGGCGATCTCCGTCGTGATGTGTCTAGATGATGTCCACTGGGTCTGCTGGTAAAAACAAATGGTGGGCGATCATCATCCCCATCGTCGTTTTCATCCATAATCTGGCTATCCGAAACCTGGTCCAAGTACGCAGATTGATCGAAAACACTATTATCCATGTCACTTGCCACATCGACTGGTCGGTGATCTCCCCACCCCGTATTGCCCTCGTCTTCTGGAGCATCGTCAAATCGACCATTATCACGGGTCAAAGTTGAATCTGATAAGGCATTATCCTTGCCAGAAGCAAGCACGCCGACGAGATCATGCTCCACAGCCAACTCATTGCCAGTCGTCCCAGAAATGTTTGACTGAGGATTCGATGGCGGCTTGAAAATGCTTTCCGTCGGTTCTGAATGATCAGAATGCGTCACGCCTGGCGACGACAAAACGATAGACCGCGCCATGCTAGTAAAGAGGCCGGGATCTGATATTAGTTGTCCCCGAATCTTACGGAGATTGATCTGTCGTTTTCCATCTTTGTGTATTACATTATGGGCAGAGCCTTGTTTATCGTGTAACTCGGCCGTCTCAGCTCTCCCAAAAGTAACGCCTTCGATATCTACATCGTCAATCTTCAACTGAAGTGTCACAATCTCCGTTGAAGAGGGTGTTTCCGGCCGTGCAAGCGGCTGACTTGGCACCTCAACATCCATATCTAAGGTTATCCTGCGCACTCGGACTTCCAGCCTGTCCACTATCCCCTTTAAAAAATTTGTCATAAATGATGGGAGGGTTAATTCTGTTCCCGTACCCAGTGCATAATCGTCATCGCCTTCATCACTGTATGCCACAGAAGCGCCAAGTATTTGGGATTGAGACGATATCGCGGCCTCAAGTTCAGCCTTTTCCTCCGGCGGCTCGGTCTCTAGAAATGATGTCGCGAGATCTGCAACTGTAGGCAATGCTGAGTCTGAATCCTGCTCTCCTCCGCCAGGCGACATCCCTCTTGAAGTTTCAATGCCTGATCCAGCAGAACTCTTCTCCCTCCCGTCTCGCCTTTTTCGTTTCCGATCATGATTTGTAGGTGATCTGGGGGCCACGCCTCCATTGTTCAGTTCTGAAGATATTCGTACATGAACTTCAACTCCATCAACCTCAACCACAATAGGACTGCTGTAAATATCCACAGGGATAGTGAGCCGTAGAAGCAATACACGAGCCTTGACGAGATCAATTTTCGGCGGGAGTTTGAGAAGAGCTGCGAGTTTCTGATAGCACAATGACAGTCAGCGAAGAGTTACTAGGCAAGTGTCCATGGTTCAGAATGTAAAGAGTTCCCAGTGCCTTACCCTCAATCGTAGACCAACATCTCTAAATTCCAGAGTACTCTTTGTCCCCCAAGAAATGTCAAGATGTTCTAAGTCTAACGCTTCCGTGTCGAGCAACTCCAATCGCGAGAGGGCATACCGTAAGAGCCTTTTTTGTATCGTTGAAGGGAGGAGAAAGGACGCCATGATAGCGAGAGGATCACAGAGGTTGGCACTATCGCATCTCTAAGGTTCCAGAACGGCTCACAACTCCCACGGTCTTAGAAAATTGATATAAAGGTTCCACCTGCGCCTATATATTCATTAATAAAATGGCTCATTAATCCTGTCTGCACTTTGGGTAAATAGAAGGTGAATATGTATTGGTATGCGGAGCCCTTACAACTTTTTGAGCCGCGGTGTCTGTGAACGCGGAAGAGGATGCCTTGGTGGCGAATTCGAACATTCTGGCGCTCAGATGGACATGATCCGGAATGTCGTTGGTAATTTCAGGCAAGTTTGAGACTCAAGATCGTGCTCATGATCTCGAAATCGAGCTTGATATAGGCGATTGGTTATCGATAGCAGAACGTGATCAGCGTCATCAACAGAGGTTAGCTTAATCGCATCACGTGCGGCTATCAGTAACCTAGAAACTATAAATTCTTCTATAATACTGGTGGAGTTTTGCCAAATCTAGCGTCAGCATAATTGCTGATATCTCACCGCTGCCAAATGCCTTACTCCTCGCTGTTGAATTCATCACCGAATTCAGTCACAATCCAAAGGCAGAAGCGTTCCCATTCAACAGCCCATTCCTGCAAACGTTCAGCACGAACTCCACCCCCCAGTGATGCTTCCTTAATATCATCAAGCCATTCTCCGTTGGTTTGGTCTTCAAAAGCGGCCCAACGGACACTGTTTTCCGCGAGAGAGCCCAAACCGGCAAGGCCCAGATTCTCCCAACCCTGAAGTGCTTGCCAGAAGTCGTGTGTCATACCTGCCGTGTCTTGACCCAATATTGCGGGATCATCGTTACATAAAGCACACGTCACACCCCGGGCCAATAAAGCGGGCAGCGGGTGAGACATAACAGACGTACATAATCGGAGGATTTCGTTGGATATGGGACAACTTTCAACCAAGATCTTTTTGTCCTTAACCATTTCGATGAGTAACGGATGTTTGTAGAGTGAAAATCCATGGCCAATCCGTCGTGTGCCCAGCAGAATTGCGTCAAATAGGTTCTGATCTGTTTCGTTCCCATCTCCCAAACATTCTCCTGCATGGAAGAAGAATGGAATCTCCACGCCTTCTTCAGCGCACTGTTTCCGGAACCAGAATAGCTCAGGTAGAATGTCCTTGAGTGGCCTGCCACCATCTTCTTGTCCCACAAGATCGTATCCAGCGATGAGGTGAGGATATTCCAGCTTCATTGTTATGCAGTTATCCATATCATCCACGGTAAGCCTCGTATCAAGGGCGCGAATACTAGTCCATATCATGCGGGCACCCCAGAAACCTTTCCCTTCCTCTGAAGCCTTGAACTTCTCAATTTCCTCTCCAAATGCTTTGAAAAATCCAGAGTATCCTACTTCTGGTACTTCATGCCCATCTTGATACCACTGCCACCTGAATGCTAGGCGGAGGTCGATCCACTTGACCCCATCTGCCAACAAGAGTTGCAACATCCTATGCATGAAGGCGCGGAAAATAGGCTCATAAAACACTATGCCACTAATCATGACAAATATTGTTTGAAACTTCTTCCAGACTGCATCAACTCCGTGATGGTGTTCGATAGACTCATTATTTGTGATTGTGAACCGACCCTTCAGCCATTTCAAAAAGCCAGGCCGACCACCGTTTGGGAAGCTATCAGCGGCCTCGGATACCAAGACTGGTGTATCCACACGATAATCATTCGCCCATATATTTGTGCCTCTGTATTCGGACTTTCTGTAGCAGAATTTGAGACTCCCTGTCTCAAGCTTTTGGGCTGTGGATAAATCATGAGCACATTGGACGTGCATTCCTGGAGTGGACAGAAGGCGGTCAAAGAGGAAGTCGAAATCAACCATAGCATCCAGATGCGCGTGCAGCAAGGCACCTTTTGGCATTTTCCTTATAATCTGCCATAATTTTGTCGTCTCCATTCGTTCCTTGGCCAGGCTGAACATCATACCAGGATATACATTGGTACTGGTCTCCTTGGCCAACTCGTCTTCAAGCTTCGAGGTCCATATTGTTTTTTGTTCTTTATCTCTAATACGAGCGACTATCTGGCAGGCTTCTTTCCCAATCGGTGACAATGACTGGCGGAATGCAGAATCTGGCATTGTGTGAGATATGTATGCGACTAATTCTCTCGCTGGTCTTACCACTTCTCTGCTTTTTCTCTTCGGCGATCAAGGCATCCCTACCACGAAGGTACTTTTGAAGAAATGGTTCATTTCTGTCCGGGAGATCTTGTGAGATACTTTCCCATTCTTCATCTGCCAAGCGTGTCATCTTACTTGTGTGGCGAATGATCGAGTTTGGACGAGGACAGCGTCTGCCTTATGCCAGATTATATGTACTATACGAGGCTGACAGTAAGCCTTGTTAGCGCGGGCCGCACGGACGTTGCCGGGAAATCTAACTACAGTAAACCATGACAGACATTGGCAGATTTTATTGGCCCCCTTACCGGCTAATAAGAACTTACGGTGCAGATTTACCTTGTCAAGGATCATTTAGCCCTCTCATCGGGGCTCAACCATCCCCTGTAAAATCGGACAGGACCCGAATGCAATCAACTCGGGAGAACTTGGCCATGATATTATGGTAAGATTGAAGGAAACCCGAGTTTCTTAGGAGGCAATCCAATACTCAAGTTCATCGAGTAAGACGGATGTGTCACCTGCAAGCATATCGTACCTTTATCGGCCGAATATCCGTGTATGCCATGGACCTCGGCATACTTAGACTCGGCATTTACCCCAGATTTTGAACCACTGATTCTATACATATTTTCTTCTCTCCTCATCCTTTCTTACCACAATCTCTTTCCTTCCTTTACGTGTATTTCTATTGTCAAGTCTTCGCAATGCCTCATAAGACGATAACCCGCGCCGAGGTTGCCAAGAACAACACCGACGAGTCCTGCTGGATCATAATTGACGCGAAAGTATACGATCTTACAGACTTCCTCGAGGCCCATCCAGGTGGAGAAGCCGTATTGAAACAAGTGGCTGGCACTGATGCCACAGAAGCCTTTTATAACTTGCATAGACAAGAAGTGCTACAGAAGTTCTCAGATCTCTGTATAGGTACCTTGGAAGGCGAGAAATCTCAGGTTATAGAGCAACGGCCTGGAGATCTCAGCGTGGTTCCTTATGGCGAGCCAACATGGCTCACACCACCATTCAAGAGCCCTTATTATAAAGAGAGTCATCGGCGGCTTCAAAAGGCTATGAGGGAGTTCATTGACAAATATGTTTATCGTACGTACTTCAACAACTTCCTCTCTGTAGTTTTCGTGTTACTGCTACTTAGGTCGCTTTATTTGGATATAATACTAACAGGATTGGCACGAACAGCTGAAGCGCAAGAATGCGAAAAGTCGGGGAAATATATTAGCCAGGAGCTAATCGACCGAATGTCCAAGGTTGGGATTTTACACATGCGCCTCGGACCTGGCAAGCACCTGCATGGGGTAAACCTGATGGATGGAGCTGTCAAAGGGGAGGAGTTTGATTACTTTCACGATATGATTGTCGGTCAAGAAATGGTTCGAGCTAATGCACGTGGATTCCAGGATGGTAACATGGCTGGTATGACGATATCTTTAACAGCCGTTCTAAACTTTGCAAATGACGAAGCATGGAAGAACAAGATCGCACAGGAGTGCTTCAGTGGTAAAAAGAAGATATGTCTGGCGATTAGTGAGGCATTTGCAGGCTCAGATGTGGCTGGAATCAGAACAACAGCAACGAAGACTCCAGATGGCAAACACTATATTGTTAATGGGACAAAGAAGTGGATTACCAATGGGACATGGTGTGACTACTTCGTTACAGGTGTCAAAACAGATAAAGGGCTCAGCGTGGTTCTAATCGAGAGAGGCGAGGGTGTAGAGACCACGCCGATCAAGACCTCGTACTCGCCATCCGCAGGAACTGCATATGTCACCTTCGACAACGTTAAAGTTCCGGTAGAGAACCTCCTTGGGGAAGAGAACAAGGGAATATACGTGATTCTGGCCAACTTTAATCACGAGCGCTGGATGATGTTTGTGGCCACATGAACCGTATTCTGTTCTCGACTGACTTTTATTTAGGGCATGCGCGGTGATCCGCATGTCGCGAGTTGTTACAGAAGAGTGTATGAAATGGGCCAACCAAAGACTTGTCTACGGCTCCAAGCTCATATCCCAGCCTGTGATACGGCAAAAACTCGCGAAGATGATCTCTCACTGCGAAGCAAATCAAGCCTGGCTCGAAAATATAACCTACCAAATGACCTTGATGCCGTACAAGGAGCAATCAAAGCACCTCGCAGGACCCATTGGTCTCCTCAAGATGTTCGCCACTCGATCCGCGCACGA
>Ga0335072_10014473_pt1 | contig 11206 bp, 10 predicted proteins | sample Lox_Sample_21_FD_206725 | JGI IMG/M metagenome (GOLD analysis project Ga0335072, IMG submission 206725) | Soil microbial communities from Loxahatchee National Wildlife Refuge, Florida, United States - Lox_Sample_2.1 | ecosystem: Environmental > Terrestrial > Soil > Wetlands | place: USA... | reverse complement strand
CGCCCGTTGTTTCATTCCGCCCGATAACTGGTGCGGGTAACGGTCCGCGGCGTGTCCGATGCCGACGAGCTCGAGAACGGCACCGGCCCGCTCGAGCGCTTCTTCTTTGGCGACGCCTTTTTTGGCGACGCGCAGCGCATACGCGACGTTACCGCGAATCGTGTGCCACGGAAAGAGCTGATCGAAATCCTGAAAGACGACCATGCGATCGGGACCCGCCGAGGCAATCGGCTTGCCTTCGAGCGTCAGGCGTCCGGCGCTCGGACGCATGAAACCCCCGATCGCTTTGAGCAGGGTCGTCTTTCCGCAACCGGAGGGACCGATGACGACGAACTTCTCACCGCGACCGACGTCGAACGATACGCCATCCACTGCGACGACGCGTTTGCCGCTTCGCTCGCGATACGTCATCGTCACGTCGCGCGCGGCAACGACGACGGCCGAGCCGTTCAGTCGCCGACCCCGTTCATGAGCGGCAGCTCGAGATCGCGAATGGAAGCCGGCGCCTTGTTGAGCATTCCGATCTCCTTCATGAACGCTGCGATCTTCACGAACCCGCGCGGCACGGTCGAATACTCGAGACCGGGTTCATGCAGCCACCCGAGGTATTTCGAGGCCGGTACCTTGCCGCCTGAATCTTGCATCAAGATGTCCGCAAAACCGCCGGGACTATTGTGAATGTAATCGGTAGCTTTACCGAGCTGCGCGGAGAAGTAATGGACGAAGTCGGGATACTTGTTGGTGAATGCGTCGGTCGTGTAGACGCAATTGAAGGTCATGCGGCCCGTTGCTTGCCAGCTGCGGAAGACCACGTGGCCGCCGTCCGCGACTTCTTCGAATTGGAACGGCGGCGAGCTGAGATGCGCGTCGAGCTGACCGTTCTTGAGCGCCACGAGCCCGAGCGGATGCTGAATCGCGACGATATTCGTGTCGAGCGCCTTCGCATTGCCCAGCTGCTGCTGACAGCCCATGCGCAGGGCGACGGCTTGAATCGCATCGGGCGACGGCATGCCGATCTTCATACCCGGCTTGATGTCTTTGAGGCTTTTGATGGCCGGATTGCGGCTGACCATCCAGAGATCCATGAGATTGAGGCCGCCGATCAGCTTGTAGCCGACGCCGCGGTCCCAACCGATAAGAAATGGTCCAGAGCCGCCCGAGCCGATCGCAATCGTGCCGGAAATGATGCCGTCGCGAATCGCATCACCGTTGGTCAAAACGGGCCAGTGGAAGGTCGTTCCCGGATACTTTTTCTCGAGAACCTTCTGATATTTCATGACCAGCAGGTTGCCGTAGCCGATCCCGGGCTGTATTGCGATCGTGAGGGTCGAGGGAAGCGGCGGATCAGCTGCGCGCGACTCTCGAGGCAGAGCAGCAATGGAAAGTGCGGCAGCGCCTCCAGCAAGAATGGCGCGCCGTGAAAACGTCTCGTGCATAGGTCCCCTCCCGTCCCCAAACGTCCGTGAACGTACTTACGTTACGCGATTGCCGTGCACGATTCTTTGGGGTGGCCGAGACTCGAACTCGGACGCCCTTTCGGGCTGCAGATTTTAAGTCTGCTGCGTCTACCGATTCCGCCACCACCCCGGCGACGGCGACTGCTTCGCTGTCCTTCGACTGCGCGCCCGTAACCACTGCGGCTGTCCCTCGACTTCGCTCGGGATGACGAATCAGCGCTGTTTTTCGATAAGGTAGCCGTAGAGCAGGTCACGTTGTGAAACCGTGCACGCATCGATGCCGAGGATGCCCAGAGCTTCGTCGGCGATCAAGAGGCCGGCGGGAAAGATATCGGCGCGCTGCGGGCTGATGCGCGGCTGCACGCGGCGGACCGGGGTGTCCATTGCGAGAAATTTTTGCGCCAGCTCCGTCAGCAGCGTGCGCGTGAGAATGATGCCGTCGATGTCCTCGCGATCGCGATCCGAAACGATTGCCGCGGCATTGAACATCGTACCACCGACCGCGAACACGCCGGCGGGATGTAAAAAATCCCGGAGCGGCGCGAGCTGCGTGCGCGCATAGCTGCGCGCCTCGTTTTCGAGCGCCGGAATGTCGCTGGGCACATCCGCGCCCAGCAAAGCCGGAATCGTTTCCGACAACCGCACCGCGCCGATCTCGCAAGATACGCGCCCCTCGACGCGCTCCCGGCCCGATGCATACTCCGTGCTTCCGCCGCCGATGTCGATGACGCCGACCGAACCCTCGTGCCTTCGGTTCGCGGTCGCGCCGATGAACGAGAGCTCCGCCTCGCGCGAGCCAGAAAGGATCTCGAGGCGCCCGCCGAGGCGTTGCTCGACTTCGCCTGCGAATTCTTCTCCATCCGATGCACGTCGCATCGCGCTCGTCGCGATTGCGCTCGCATCCGCGCCGTAGCCGCGCACTTCGCGCGCGTAATCGTCGATCACGCTCAGCGTACGTGCCCGGGCCTCGGCATCGAGCGGCCCGGACTCTTTGAGATTTGCACCCAACCGTGTCCCGATCGAACGATGCACGATCGGTTCGAGTTTGCCGTCGACGCTTTCGCGGGCGATCAAAAGACGCGTCGAGTTCGTCCCGATCGAAACGACGGCGCGAAGACTCAGCATTTCCATGCCATGGCGGACACTACGGCGGCATGCCGAAACGAACCCGTCGATGCGAGATTTCGTCGGCTACGGCGCGCAGCCGCCGCACCCGCGCTGGCCGAACGGTGCCCGTTTGGCCGTGCAGATCGTGATGAATTACGAGGAAGGCTCGGAGTACTCGATCGACGACGGCGACGGCGTTTCGGAAACCTATCTCACCGAGGTGCCCGGTGCGACGCTCGGCCCCGCACAGCGCGATCTGATCGTCGAGTCCATCTACGAATACGGCAGCCGCGCCGGATTCTGGCGCCTGATGCGCATCTTCGAAGAGCGCAAATTGCACGTTACCGTCTTCGGAGCGGCCCTGGCGCTCGAACGCAATCCCCAAGCAGCCGCGGCGATCCGTACCGCCGGACACGAAGTTTGCTCGCACGGATGGCGATGGGTCGGCTTCCAAAATATGAGCGAAGCCGAAGAGCGCGAGCAGATGCGGCGCGCCGTCGCATCGATCGAACGATCGATCGGTGAGCGTCCGTACGGCTGGTATTGCCGCTATGCGCCGAGCTCGAACACGCGGCGTCTGGTGGTCGAAGAAGGCGGCTTCCTCTATGATTCGGACGCGTACAACGACGATCTGCCCTATTGGGTGAAGGTCTCCGGGAAAGACCATCTCGTCATTCCTTACACGCTCGACGTCAACGACATGAAGTTCTCCGTGCCGCCGGGCTTCTCGTCGCCGAGCGGATATTTCGAGTATATGCGTGACGCTTTCGACGTGCTCTATCGCGAAGGAAAGACCTCGCCGAAGATGATGTCGATCGGTTTGCACTGCCGCCTTGCCGGACGTCCGGGCCGCGCCGCCGCACTCGAGCGCTTCCTCGATCACGTCGCGAAACATGACGACGTGTGGGTCTGCAAGCGCGTCGACCTCGCACGCCATTGGATCGCACACCACCCGCCGGAGGCACGTCATTAGCAAGGTCGTCGAACGCCTCGCGCAGCTTTCCGTCCTCGGCCGTTATGAGGGCGGAATCGATCGCGGCTTGGCGACCCCGGCAGAACGCGCTGCGCGCGAGCATTTCGCTAGCTGGGCGCGCGCGAACGAGTACAAGCTCTCGCAGGACCGGGTCGGGAATCTCTTTGCGCGGCGCGAGGGAAAACGCAAGGATGCCTCGCCGATCGTCGCCGGTTCGCATCTCGACACCGTAAAAACGGGAGGCGCATACGACGGCGCCTACGGCGTCGCCGGCGCGATGTGCGCGCTCGAGCTTCTCGATGCACGCAACGTCTCGACCGAGCATCCGATCGAAGCCGCCGCCTGGGTCGGCGAAGAGGGAAGCCGCTTTCCACTCGGATGTTTGGGAAGCGCCGTGTTTGCCGGGCTCACGCCCGCCGACCACGCGCTTGCGCTGGCAGACGAAACCGGGACGACGCTCGGCGACGCGCTCGCGCATGAAGCCGGGGGACTTCTGCGCAACGTACCGCAACGCGAGAACAACGACATCGCGGCTTACGTCGAGCTGCACGTCGAGCAAGGCCCTATTCTCGAACGCGCCGGGGTGCGACTCGGCATCGTCACCGCGATAGCGTCGCAGCGCCGTTTCCGCGTCACGCTCGAAGGCGACAGCGGCCACGCGGGTACGGTCCCGATGGCGATCCGCTCAGATTCGCTGGGCGGCGCAGCCGAGATCATTCTCGCGATCGAATCGCGCGCGCGAACGCTGGGCGAAGCGGTCGTCACCGTCGGACGAATGACCGTCGAGCCGGGCTCGGCAAACGTGATTCCGTCGCGCGTAACGTTCACCGTCGACATGCGCTCGCCGCATGACGCGAACGTCGATGCAATCGAGCAGAGCTTGCGCGACGCGCTCAGCCGAACCGCGGCGTCGCGCGGCCTGCGTACCGCCCTCGAAAGCCTCGAAGAGCGTTCCGCAACACCGATGACGCCGCACATGCGCGAGGCGGTTCGGCGTGGAGCGAACGCAACAGGCGAACGTAGCATGGACGTGCCGAGCGGCGCCGGGCACGACACGATGTGCATCGCGGCGATTGCACCCGTTGCGATGATCTTCGTCCCCAGCATCGGCGGCGTCAGTCACGTCGGCGTCGAGAAAACCTCGGATGCCGACCTCGAGCTCGGGGTCGAAACGCTTGCAGCGGCGCTCGTCGAGGTCGACCGTGACCTAAGGGCGTAGTCCCACCAAGAATGAACTTCTTTATTTGCGGTTCGGCGCTTCGCGGCCAGCCTGACCACAAGAATCTGGGCGACGCGCGCTTCGTGCGCGAAGCGCATACGGCCCCGCGATACCGCCTGCATTCGGTTCGCGACCAGCACCCGGGCATCTACGAAGTCGGCATCGGCGGCGTCTCGATTGCAGGCGAGCTCTACGAGTTCACGCCCGACCAGCACGAGCATCTCCTGGCCAGCGAGCCGCCCGATTTATATGAAGGTACGATCGTCCTCGACGACGGCTCGACGGCATCTGCGATGATTTATCCGCGCAAACTGATCGAAGAACGCGGATATCCCGACATCTCTCATTTCGGCAGCTGGGCCGCCTACAAATCCGCGAAGAGCTCCTAACTTCCCCGGTACGTCGAATACGCCCACGGCGAGATCAACAGCGGGACGTGATACCGCTCTTCGCCACGGTCGATGCGAAATCGCACCGGCACATCGTCGTAGAACGCAGGCGAGCCCGCAGCCGCAAAATACGCGCCGACCGCAAAGAGGAGCTCGTACCAGCCTGGTGCGAGCGTTCCACCGAACGGCGACGCGATTCGGCCGTCCGCGTCCGTCGTCCCGCGCGCGATCTCGACGCGTTCGGCGCCGGCGCGATAGAGCGTGACGTCGACACCGGCCGCCGGTTCGCCGCGTGACGTGTCGAGCACGTGCGTCGAGAGCATTACCGTTGCTTTGCGTCCCCGATCTTCGCGCCTTCTGAAATCCACGCGCCGATCTGCGCGCGCTCGTCGTTCGTCATGTTCGTGACGTTGCCGAGCGGCATGTTCCGGGTGGCGACCGCCTGTGCCTCGATGCGAGCCGCGTTCGCTTGAATGTGCTCGGGGGTATCGAGCAGCACGCCTTCCGGTGCCGCCGCAAATCCGGCTTGACGAGGACGCGACGCGTGACAAACCGCGCACCGCTTTTCGAAAATCGGCTGCACGTCGCCGAACGTCACCGTCTTCGAGACGGCCGGTAGGCGCGGGACGAGCGCGAGCGCAACCACGCCGACGAGGACGCCGGCGCCGGCGAGAAGCCACGGGACATAACGTTCTTTGTGCGTGAACAAGAAGAATTGCCGCACGAGAATCGACGCCAGGCTCAGAACGGCCAGGGCTTCCCAGCCGTATGCGCTGCCGTACGTCATCGGATAATGATTGCTGATCATCGTAAAGAGCACGGGCAGCGTGAAATACGTGTTGTGAACGGAGCGCATCTTTCCGAGACGGCCGGGACGCGGATCCGGTTCCTCGCCGCGGCGTATCTGCGCCAGCATCTTGCGCTGTCCGGGAATGATGACGTACGCAACGTTGGCGACCATGATCGTCCCGATGATCGCCCCGACGTGAATGTACGCGGCGCGCGCGCTGAAGACGTGCGAGAGGCCCCAAGCCGCGAACGCCAGGAACGCGTAGACCGCAACTCCCAGCGCGATGGGTTGCCGTTCCAGCACCTTGCATAGCACGTCGTAGACCATCCATCCGAGCGCGATCGAGGCGACGCTGATTCCGATCGCTTCCGCCGGAGTCAAGGCGAGAACGCTCTTGTCGATCATGAGCGTGCCGGCGCTCGCCCAATATACGATCGCCAGCATCGCCATCCCGGAAAGCCACGTCGAGTAGGCTTCCCACTTGAACCAGTGCAGATGCTCGGTAAGCGGTTCGCGCTTCGGACCGGTCGGATACTTCTGATTGTGATAAAAGCCGCCGCCGTGGACCGACCACAGCTCCCCCGAAACGCCGTCCGCGCCGTCGGCGGGGTCCTTTGCCGGAAGCAGATGGTTGTCGAGCCACACGAAATAAAACGAGGCTCCGATCCACGAGATGCCGGCGGTGATATGAAACCAGCGCGCGAGCAGATTGAGCCAATCGAGGGCGTAGGACATCAGTCGATCACGTCACCGAGTCGCAGGCGCGCGATCCGACCGATCTCGCGCAGGGCGGTTGCGATCTCCGCGTCGCGACCGTTGCGTGCACGGCGTTCGAGCGCTTCCAGAATCGAGTTCTTCGTTTGCTCTCGAACGCAGATGACGAACGGGAATCCGAAGCGCGCGCGATACGCCCCGTTGAGCGCATCGAACCGCACGATTTCCTCGGGCGTGAGACGGTCCAAGGCTGCCGAAGCCTGTTCGTTCGTCGACGCCGGGGTCAGGCGCCCCTCGCGCGCCACTCGACCGGCCAAATCCGGATGCGCTGCGATCAGCGCGACACGGCGCTCGATGGAGCCCGCCGCCACGATACCGTTCATGCATGCCACGAGCGCATCGAGGTCTTCGAAGGGACGCCGCTCCGCCGCAAGCTCCGCGATCCACGGCGAGTGCTCGAAAGCGAAGCCGACTGCCGCGACGAACGAAGCCCGCCCGGCCGCATTGAGATCGGCGATCGTCATCGCGCGCTCCGCATCCGGCCATCTTCGCTATGACGACGCTTCTCCTGCGCAACGCACATCTGCTCGCGACCTTTGACGACGCCGGCCACGTCTTCGAGGACGGCGGACTCTTTGCGCGCGACGGCGTCATCGAGTACGCCGGCCCGAGCGCCGGTTTGCCGTCCGGCGCGGACGAGACGATCGATGCGGCGGAGATGGTCGTCCTTCCGGGCTTGATCAACACGCACCATCACTTCTTTCAAACCCTGACGCGGAATCTGCCGCTCGCGCAAGATGCGCCGCTCTTTCCCTGGCTCGTCGCGCACTATCCGGTCTGGGGGCGCATCACTGCCGACGGCATCCGCTCCGCAACGGCGATCGCGATTGCCGAACTGATGCTTTCCGGCTGCACGACCGCCGCCGATCACGGCTATATTTGGAAGAACGGCGCGCGCATCGACGACCAGATCGCCGTCGCCCGCGAGATGGGCTTCCGCTTCCACGCGTCGCGCGGCTCGATGTCGATCGGACGGTCGAAGGGCGGCCTGCCACCCGACGAGCTCGTCGAAGACGAGGACGCAATCCTTCGCGACTGCGTTCGCGCGATCGAGACCTACCACGATCCGGCACGCTTTGCGATGACGCGTATCGTCATCGCGCCGTGCTCGCCGTTTTCGGTTTCGACGGAATTGATGCGCCGCAGCGCCGAGCTGGCGCGCGCGCACGGCCTCACGCTACACACGCATCTGTGTGAGACGCGCGATGAGGAAGCGTATTGCCTCGAACATTTTGGGAAACGCCCCGTAGCGCTCGCAGCCGATCTGGATTGGGTGGGCCCGGACGTTTGGTACGCGCACGGGATCGTGATGGACGACGATGAGATCGCGCTGCTCGGCCGGTCCCGGACCGGCGTTGCGCATTGTCCGAGCTCGAACATGCGCCTCGGTTCCGGTGTCGCGCCGCTTCTCGCGCAGCGCCAAGCAGGGATGCGCGTCGGGATCGGCGTCGACGGCTCGGCATCGAACGACGCATCGCACCTTCTCGACGAGACGCGGCACGCGCTGCTCTTGCAGCGCGTCATCCACGGCGCAGCTGCCCTTTCCGGGCGCGAGGCTTTATGGCTTGCGACGCGCGGCGGAGCGTCGGTTCTCGGGCGCGACGACATCGGCCGGCTCGCGCCGAACATGGCTGCGGATTTCATCGGCATTCGCCTGGATGCGCTGCCGCTGGCCGGCGGTGCCGTCCACGATCCGCTCGCAGCGCTCGTCTTTTGCCGGACGCCGAACGTCGATCTCAACGTGATCGCGGGAAAGACTCGCGTGCGTGACGGAAGGCTCGTGGACGTAGACGTCGCGGCTCTCGCCCAACGGCACAACCAGCTCGCGCGCGCACTCGTTGAAGGAGACCAATGATCGTCATCGACTCGCTCGACCATCTGGTACTGACCGTGCACGACATCGATGCCACCCGCGCATTCTACTGCGACGTGCTCGGGATGAGGTTCGAGACGTTCGGCGAGGGACGCACGGCCGTCCACTTCGGGAAGCAGAAAATCAATCTGCACGTCGTCGGCAAGGAATTCGAACCCAGAGCACATCGGGCCACTTCAGGATCAGGTGATCTCTGCTTCTTGACCTCGGTTGCGCTCGATACCGTCATCGAGACGTTGCGCGCGAACGGTATCGCCATTGTGGAAGGTCCCGTTCCGAAGACCGGTGCGCAAGGTCCGCTCCGCTCCGTGTACGTGCGCGACCCCGACCTCAACCTGATCGAGATCTCGAACCTGATGCTCTAACGCGCGCAATACGCGTTCGGGTGTCATGGGAAGGTCGCAGAGCCATGCGCCGGTCGCATCGTGAATTGCGGCGGCGACGGCGGGCGCGAACGGGATCAAGGGCATCTCCGCGACACCGCGCGCGCCGAAGGGTCCGTTCGGGTCGGGATTTTCCAGAATGATCGGATAGACTTCGGTCGGCATGTCGAGCGCGGTGGGCAAGAGATACGTCGAGAAGTGCGGGGTCTCGATCTTGCCGTCGGTCGAGATGAAGTTTTCCGTGAGCGCGTAGCCGACGGCTTGTGCGAGGCAGCCCTCGATTTGACCTTCGACGAGCTGGCGATTGATCGCACGGCCGACGTCGTGCACGCTGATGATGCGCAGCACGCGCGTCACGCCGGTACGCGTATCGACTTCGACCTCGACGGCTTGCGCCGCGTAGCCGTAACAAAAGTGCGGCCTGCCTTGACCGTTTCGGTCGAGCGCAGTCGTTCCGCCGGGCATGTACTGAAGCGTCGCTTGCGGCGGCTCGCCGCTGCGCCAGGCTTGGAGCGCCGCCTCGCATGCGTCCTTGACGGCGCGCCCGCCGAAGAGCGTCATGCGCGACGCCGAAGACGATCCGGCATTCGGCGCGAGGCTCGAATCGTCGACGATCATGCGAACCAGGCTCGGGTCGATGTTGAGCGCTTTGGCTGCGATCTGACGCAAGATCATGTGCGCGCCCTGACCGACTTCCGCGGCGCCGATCGCAATCGACGCGCCGCGCAAATTTTCGCCCGCGACGTTGAGCTCGACCCGCGCCGTGGCCTGATCCGGAAAACCGAACGAGTAGCCGACGTTTTTCATGCCGCACGCGATGCCGATGCCGCGTTTTACGTGGCCCCTCGACTGGACCTGAGACGACGGCGAGTAAGCATCTTTGCCGAACCGATTGCCGACCTCTTGCAAACAACGTTCGAAGACGGCGTGCGCGCTGACGCCCTCCGGAAGCGGTTGCCCGGTCGGCTCGACGTCGCCTTCGCGGTACAGATTCTTGCGCCGCATCTCGATCGGATCGATCTCGAGGGCATGCGCCAAGCGCGTCACCATCGACTCGGCCGCAAAGTGCGCTTGCGGCGAACCGAATCCACGAAAAGCTCCGGACGGAACGTTGTTCGTGTACGTCACGCATGCATCGGTCTCGACGTTCTCGACGCGGTAGGGCCCGGTCGCAAACGTCAACGCGCACTTCAACACCTCGACCGAGGTCGACGCATATGCGCCGCCGTCACCGATCATCGTCGTCTTCGCCGCGACGATGCGACCGTCGCGCATCGCACCCCACTTCGCGCTGATGCGGAACGGATGCCGCTTGTGATGGCCGACGATCGACTCTTCCCGCGTCCAGGCCATCGCCACCGCACGCCGCAGCTTCCAGGCTGCAAGCGCCGCGAGCGGCGTTATGGAAAGATCCTCGCGCCCGCCGAACGCGCCGCCGATCTTGGCGTAACGAACGACGACGTCATCCTCGTGCATCGTGAAGAGCGCGGCGAGCTGCCTGCGGTCTTCGTGCAGCCACTGCCCCGCGGTTTCGACGACGAGACGCTCGTCTTCCCAATAGGCGACGGCCGCGTCCGGTTGGAGATAGGCGTGCTCTTGCCAGCCGGTTGTAAACGTTTCCTCGATGACGACGTCGGCTGATTCCAGCGCTTCGCCGATCGGCGCGCCATGGACGATCCGCTGGCGCAACAGCACGTTGTCGCGATCGGCGTGGACGCGCGCGGCACCGGGTTCGATTGCAACGCGCGCGTCGGTCAGCGGTGCCAAGTCCTCGTATTCGACGTGAACGAGTGCTGCGGCTTCGCGCGCACGCTCGGGCGTATCGGCAACGACGAGTGCGACGCGGTCGCCGTAGAAGCGAACGACGTCTTCGCAGAGCAAGGGTTGATCGGCGTCGATCAACCCGAAGCGATTGCGCGGCACGTCCGGCGCAGTCAAGACGGCGTGGACACCTTCGAGCGCGAGTGCCGCGGACGAATCGATGCGCACGATACGTGCGTGCGCGCGATGCGCGAAGACGGCCGCAGCGTGCAGCATACCGGCCCCAATGAGATCGGCTGGGTACATCGCCGAGCCCGTCACCTTGTCGAGCGCGTCGGCCCGCGGCTTCTCGAGCTTGACGATCGTCTCGTCCATGGCGTCGAGTATCTTGCGATAGCCGGTGCAACGGCAAAGGTTTCCGCTGATAGCCACTTGCGCATCGTCGAGATTCGGCGTAGCGCGTTCTTCCATCAGTTTTGC